>Ga0187852_1001655_pt1 | contig 20162 bp, 18 predicted proteins | sample June2016WEW_6_40_FD_134511 | JGI IMG/M metagenome (GOLD analysis project Ga0187852, IMG submission 134511) | Peatland microbial communities from SPRUCE experiment site at the Marcell Experimental Forest, Minnesota, USA - June2016WEW_6_40 | ecosystem: Environmental > Terrestrial > Soil > Wetlands...
CGCTTGCTGAAATTGCGAAAGCGAAAGCGCGCTGGCCATTTACGGTCGTCCCCGCGACCGGGCGAATCCGATCATTCAAAACACAACATGTAGCGCAACCTGAGTCAACGGGATAAGCCTTTGGGCCTTGAACGAAACCTGCGCCGGATTAGACTGGCCATGGCTGATTGGACGATCTACCATCGTTGCGGGTCGCCGCTTCAAGATTGGCCGCGGAGACAGGACGGGCGGGCGATGACAATGGACTATCAGGTTTTGGCGCTGGACGAATCTGAATTCCAGGATGTTCGTTCCGGCAATGACCTGACCGACCGGCGTCGGCGTTGGTGGTGTTACGAAAATCCGCTCGGGGGCATGTTCGCCGTTGCGCGATTTGGCGATGAACTTGCCGGAACCTGCTATCTGGGCGGCAAAACGCTGATCATTGACGGCAACGAGACGAGGGCGTTCGAGATCGGTGAAAGCTCCACCGAACCCGCCCATCAGCGCAAGGGCGTTTTCAGCAAGGTCGCCAGTTTGACCACCGAATACGGCTATTCCCAAGGCGCGGAGATCGTCTATGGGACGCCCAATTCGCAGGCCATGCCGGGGTGGAGGAAATTGAAGTTCGATATTGTGACGAGCTCTGCGTCCTGGCTTTTTCTGATCCCCAACCCCTTCTACTTTATCAAAACATCGATCGCGCCCATCGCAAAATTGGTGTCGAGGGCCGATGTCACGGAACTGAGCGGCGAGGATTATGTCGAAAAAACAAAAAACTTCTCGCGCCTGAATAAATCGAGCCGAGACTATCTGCTTTGGCGACTTGCGAAAGCGCCCTGGAGCTACCGCTTCTTCAAAACAGTGAGAAAAAACAGCGAAATCCTGTGCTGCTTTCGCTATGGGCAATTGGGCCGGTTTCCGATTCTCGTCTGTTCGGAATTTTTCCTCGACGGTCGCCGCGCGCCGCTCTCGGCGGCGCGCCCACAGATCGCGCGCATGGCTTTTCAGAACTATGACGCCAGAACCTTCGCCGGCGTTCATTTTCATAGCCAGCGCCAGCCGGCTCTTGCCGGTTTCGTGCAGATGCTGCTTGGCGCGGCGCCTCATCGTCCATTGCCGATCTGCATCAAGTCCCGCATCCCCTATCAGACGAACCTGTTTGCCGATTTTCAGCTTTCCGACTGCGATATCGGCTGAACGGCGCATAGCAAGGCTCCCTGCCTGCGATCCTCTCGCAAGCATTGCCAAGCCTGCTGGTTTGGGCCATTGGTCGCGCGCCGAACTCCAAGCTTGAAAGCGAAGGTTGCAAGATGTCCGCACAAGGTGGTCTGCCGAAAATGACGGTGGTCATTCCCACCTATCAGCAGGGTCATTTCATCGGGCGGACGATCGAAAGCATCGTTTCACAGAATTATCCCGATCTTGAACTGATTTTGATGGATGGCGGCTCGAGCGACGACACCATGGCGATCGTCGAACGCTACCGGCCGCATTTTTCCAAAATCATTTCGCAAAAAGACGATGGACAGGCGGACGCCATCAAGCGCGGCTTCGACATGGCGACCGGCGACATCATGGCCTGGTGCAATTCGGACGACACCTATGTTCCCGGCTCACTGCTCAAGGTCGGCGCCTTTTTCCGCGATCACCGCGAAGCGCAGTTCGTCTATGGCAACAACAACATCATCGACGCCAACGACGATCTGATGGTCTACAAGGCCCAGCCCGACTTCAATCTCGGCGTCATGCTCTATGCCTATCTCACCGTGCCGTCCGTCTCGGCCTTCTGGACGCGCGATCTCTATCAGCGCGCGGGCGGCGTCGACGCCTCCTTCCGCTTTGGCATGGACTACGATCTGTTCGTGCGCATGGCCAGATTGTCCGCGCCCATTCATTCACAGATCGTCATCGGCAATTTCCGCATCCACGGCGATAGCAAGACCTCGACGCTCGAAACCGTGCGCCAGGCCGAAGACCAGCGCATCAAGACCGCCTATTGCGCCTTCGGCCCGGACAAGCCCTTGATGCATCGCGTCGTCACGACTTGGTACAAGGGCGTGCTGGTCTGGCTCTGTTTCAAAAACGGTAGCCTGTGGGATCGCCTGCGCGGGCGCTGGCAGAATAATTTCAAGAGCGTCTGCTCGTGAACAGCGCCTAATAAGGCTCGCATTTGCCGCGGACGACGTCGCCCGCCGACATGGGCTGGATCGCGCCGGTGGCCCTGCTGAAATCCTGCAAGCTCACGCTGTTCGCGTCGCCGCCCGTCTGGACAATGGCGTGCGTGGCGGCGCCGGTCGTATCGGTGAAATCGCAGACCCAGCCGTTCGGCGCGGCGGGCATGGCGAGGACGCCCGCGCCATTCCGGCATGACGCGCCCGTTTTGATCGCGAAGGCGTAAGCCCCTCTGGCGGCAATGATAGTCGGCCCGTCACAAAACCCGGACGTCACGGCAGGAATTTCCGCAACGGGCCGGTCGCCCGGTGATTTTTTGGCCAGCGCCGGCAATAGCGTGTCGAGGCGCAGCGTATTGGCTCCCCCGTCCGCAAAGGCGCCAAACTGCCGTCTTTGCGGATACCAGACCGTGTCGCGGACGACGCGCGAGATTGTCACTTTTCCGCTCAGCCAATTGTCCCTGAAAATGACTCCCGCGCCCCCGGCCAGTTCGATGGAATCGGCGCCCTGAAACATGTTTTCGGCGACGAGGCCGGCGACAATGTCGATTAACCCGCCGCTCCACTGGAGCGGCTTCTTTCCGTCATTGCCGATGCGCAGGTCGGCGACGCCCGGAACTTCCGAATAATTGCTCGTCACGTCGAAAGAGGTGGCGTTTTGGATTTCGTAATTGCTCAGGCCCGAGCTTTCGACATCATTGCGATGGACAAAGGGTGACATGGTTTGCGTGACCAGAATGCCCTGCGCGCCCGCGTTATAGACGCGATTGGAATCGATGACGACGTGATCGTTGTTGAAATTGACATAGGTGGCCGCATCGCCAAGCCCATTTTGATGCGCATAGGGCTGAATATTGATGCCGACGCCATTGACGCTGCGCCCGGCCTCGCGCGACCGGCCGACAAAACAATTTTCTATGGAGGCGCCGATGGCACCATTCAGGCGGATGCCGTCGCCGCCCGCCGCCGCGATCCCCGACGAACTCATGTCCATCACCTTGATGCGCGAGAGTTTCAGGAAATCGGTCGATTGCGCCAGCAGCGCGTGATTGGCCGCGGAGGTCGTCGCGGTCTGCAAAACCAGATTATCGATCCAGGTGTGCTGGTTCGAATTGACGCTGTTCGCGTGATCGATCTGCAACGCTGGTCCCGCGCCGCCATTCCAGATCGCGGCGCCATTGCCAACAAGGATCACGTTATATTGCTGGAATAAAACCGGCCGCGTCGTGCGGTAGACAGCGCCCGGACGCAACCAGACTACGGAATTCGTTGATTTCTGGGTGTAGCCGACGTCGCCGAGCGCTTTCGATATTCTTGCGAAGGCCACGTCATTAACCGACGCATGCGCTGGATCGCCGTCGCCTGTGGCGCCATAGGTCTCCGGCAAATAGGCATGGGCTGAATCCTTTTCCGACAAACAGGACGCTTGCCCGGCCGCGCCACAGGCGTCCGCGGCATCCGGGCCCGCCTGCGCCGGCGCGCAAATGAGAGCGCCAAGCAAAACGCCGATCGGAAAATTCAGGAAAATTCGACGCATTCCCGCACCCTGTTTTCGCGCCGGTCCTCCTCCCCCAAAACTCACGGCGGAGCGAGAAAGGCCTGGACGGTTCGTTGCAACTCTTCATCGAGCGTCGCCGGCGGGCGCCAATCGAGATTGGTCATCGTCCGCGCGCAATCAAGCTGAAAATCAGCGCACAGCCTTTGGGCGATCGCTCCCGCCCCGCAGATGCGCAGGACATAATTCAGCAGAGCCGGCGGCGCGGGCGTCAGACGAGAGGGACGGCCCATCTCCCGCGCCAACCTGCGCAACAGATCGGCGGTCGAGACATCCTCATGATCGGTCGCATGAAAGATCCCCCCGGCCGCCGCTGGGTGGAGGCAACAACGAACCAGAAGATCGGCAAGATTGCGGACGCCGACCAGGCTGCGCCGATTGTCGAGCGCGCCAAGCGGCAGCGGCACGCCGCGCCGGACCCATGTCATCATCGAGCGAAAATTGGCGCCGACGCCCGGCCCATAGACCAAAGGCGGCCGAACGATCGCCAGTTCGAGCCCGCTCTCGCGCGCCAGACCGGCCAGAGCCGTCTCGGCCTCCGCCTTGGCGACGGCGTAAGGGTCGGCCGGCGCCAGCCTGTCGTTCTCCAGAAAGGGACGCCCTGCCGGCGAAAATTCTCCCAGCACCTTCGCCGTGCTGACAAAGACCATGCGCTTGACGCCGCAGGCTTGCGCCTCCTGCGCCAGCCGTATGGCGCCGTCGCGATTGACTTGCCGATAGAGCGCCAGCGGATCCATGGCGCCGTCTTTCATCACATGGACACGCGCGGCAAGATGGATCACGCTGTGGCATCCCGCCAGCGCCGCCCGCCAGTCGGTCGTCGCCGAAAGGTCGCCGACAAGGCTCTCCCCCGGCAGGGCGCAGGGGCGGCGCACGAGCGGAACGGGCTCATGCCCGGCCTCCAAGATCGCACGCAGGGCTGCGCGCCCGACAAAGCCATTGGCGCCCGTCACGGCTATTTTCATCGGCGCAACAATTCGAGCAGTTTTCGTGGGAATTTCAGCGACAGGCGCAGAGCGTTGGTTTCTATGCCATTCTCAGCGCAGGCGCGCAGAATTTCGCGGTTGATCAGAATGGTCGCGCCAATGCCTTTCGTGCTGGTGCCGCCCGTACGCATGCGCACCATTACTTCCGGCAAATGCCTGTAGCTGATCTTCCCGTCGCCAAAGGCGCGCGCAATCCATTCGAAATCGCCGGCTATGCGATAATCGGTGCGAAACGGACCGACGCGCTCATAGATCGCGCGCCGCACGAACATGCCGGGATGAGCGGGCATCCAGCCATAGGCGAGTCTTGCCGGCGAAAATTGTCCGGAGTCGTAGCGGCGCACCACTTTTTCCGGAGTGTCGGGAGAAAAAAAGCTGACATCGCCCAGAACCGCGTCGAGCTTTTCCGCCTCAAGCAGACGCGCAACCTTTTCGAGAATATCCGGGCCGGCATAATAATCGTCGGCGTTGAGAAAGCAGATCACATCGCCTTTGGCGTGCGCGCATCCCTTGTTCATCGCGTCATAAATGCCGCGATCCGGCTCGCTCACAAACTGGGTGTTCGGCCCCGCCAAAGAGGCGACGACCTCGGCGGTATTGTCGCGCGAGGCGCCATCGACTACGATATGTTCGTAATGCGGCCATGTTTGCGCCGCGACTGAACGTAATGTGTCGGCGATGGTCGCGCCATTGTTGTAGCAGACGGTGATGATGCTGAAGGAAAGGGTCATCGGTCCTGCCACTGACCCGGCGCCGTCGCCATGAACCTGGAGTAGGCGCGGCGAGCCTGTCGCTTTCGGGGAGCGTCGTTGAGCGCGACTTTCAGGCTGAGCGAGCCCAGCAGGATCCAGAAAATGCGATCGGTCACATTTCCGAACGAGGTGAGATCGCCGCCGGCGGGGATCATCGACAGCAATTGCACGAAGCAGAACACGAATTCCGGCGCGCCCAGCACGCGACCCATGCCGACCTGGCGGGTATAATTGAACAGAGGCAGCAAAATCAGCAGCATGACGGCGAAAAGAAACGGCAGGCCGCCCTGCACGCCAAGGCTGAGCAGAAGGCTGTGGGGATCGTAGATCGGGTTGTAGTTGGTCGAGGTCTGCTGCATGTTGACGGTCGATTGTCCGCCCTGCGTCTGCTTAGTGAGCATTCCCTCGCCGAACCAGGGCTGCTTGATGATGCGCTCGACGCCAAAGGTCCAGTTTTCATTGCGCGAGCCGGTAATGCCCTGCTCCATTCTGAATTCGGCGACTTCGGATTGATAATCCGCCCCGCCGACCAGTGTGATCAAGATGGTTCCCACCATCAAGGCGCCGCCGATCGCGCCCGCCTTCACGATGCGGGAGAAAATCGGCCTTCCGTCCACGGTCGTGCTGGCGACGATGAAAATGCCTAATAGAGCCTCGATCAGCGAACTGCGCGTGCGGGTCAGATAAAGCAGGAGCAGGGATATCAGGCAGACCGCGAGATAAAGGAATCTTTCGCGGTCTGTTTTGGCGAATTTGATCGCGAAGGCGGCCAGCGTCGCCACATAGGAAAAAATATTGCAGGCGACCGCCACCGAAATGAAGGCGCCGGCCAGACGCCCGTTGTCGGGGTCGATGGCGAGGCTGGGCACCACGATCAGCATGGGCAGCGACAGGACGGAAGGAACGGCGAAGACATTGAGCACGAGCCGCCAAGTCTCGACGCCCGCCCGCATGCAGACGAAGGGCGTCCAGAAAAAGCAGCTGAAAATCATCAGCGAAAAAGTCACGGATGACAGATAGTTCAGGGCATAATGGCTGACGTAGGAGCCAATGACCGACCAGAACAGGGCGATGAAGGCCAGAAACAGAAAAGTGAAACGGCCCCTGTAGGCCTTGGCCTCCATGCAATAAAAAATCAGCATGAGCGTGGCAAGAACGGCGCTTGCGGCGTAATGGATCGTCGTCGGATCATTGCCCACGAAGATAAAGCTCTTGGCGATGAAGCCCTCGAACAGAAAGGCCGTCGCGAGAAGCAACGCTTGCCATGAGCCCACGCTTTTCTTCGCCGCCCCGATGCGGCGGCTGATCGCAGTTTGAGCGGTCAGGAACGGCACGGCCATGGTCGGACCCTTATCTTGCGCGCCTACAACTTGCGCGCCTCTGTCCTGCGCGCCCTGGCCAGCGGCTCAGGTCGCCTTGCGGAAGAAAGTCGCGTCCGCCTGCAAAAGGCGACCGGTTTTACGATTATAGAAACCGGGGTTGAGCGCCCAGATGTCGAAACCGGACTTTTGCATCTGGTCGATCAGCGACACGAAATCCGGCTGGCCTTCGTAGAGCGGGGCGAGCGACATTTCAAGCTGCACGCCGACCAGCGATTTCAGCAATTCGCGCGCGCCGTCGAGCACCTGCTGTTCGAAGCCCTGCGTGTCGACCTTGAGGAAGGTGGTCTTGTCGCGCACGAATAATTGGCAATCGTCAAGCGTGATCACCGGCGCCTTTTCAACGCCGACATAGCGGGAATCCGGCGCGCCATCCGTATGGTCGGCGAGGATCGGCAGGGCCGAGCTGCTCACCGAATTGTTGGAAATATTCATTTCGATCTCGCCGGCGGCGGCGCCGACCGCGGCGCGCGGCGCGACATCCCACAGCGGATCGGCGGCGGCCGCCTTCATCAGGACCGCATGAGCCTGGGATTGCGGTTCAAACGAAATGATGCGCCCCGTGAAACCGGCCAGACGCAGGGTCGTGGCGAATTGGCCGATATTGGCGCCGACATCCAGAACGGTTTCGACCTTGTGCAGGCTCAGAAACTTGTTCAACTGGTCCATTTCGGAAAGCGAAAAGCGCCTGATCTCCCAGCCGAAGCTGCGCAGACCGCTCTGGATGACCGATTTCAGCTTGGTGACATTGCTCATGGGTTCCGCCTATGGGCTGGAGTTGGTTTGGTCATCGACCGCCTGTCACAGGATCAGGCCGACATATTCGCCCTTCGGGAAAAATGGTTCGAGATAGGGCCATTGATAGAAAAAACGCTCGGCCAGGCGATACATGATTTTGCCCGTAACCGTGGGGACATTCACCTTGGCGACGGTTTCGACATAAACGGTCTTGACGCCAAACAGCTTGCCCATCAGCGCAAAGGCGACGGAAAAGCCGCCGCCCGTCGTCAGAATCACCGCCGGCCGCTCTCGCCGGATGATCGCGAAAGCCTCGGCCAGATTGAGCAGGAATTTCCAGTCGCGTTGCGACAAGGCGATGATTCGCGTGCGGCCCTGCATGTCCGCAGGCTCGACGATCGGCGCGTTCAGGACATAAAGATGCGGACGATCGGCGTAGCAATTGCGCAAGGCGCGAATTTCTGACAGATGCCCCCCCGAAGGGGTGACCAGCAGGACTTTGCCGCCGCCCGGCGCGAAATCGTCCACCGCCTGCTTGATGGTCAGCGCGGCGCTGGCGCTGCCCTCGAATTTTTCCGCAAGTTTGGGATCTTTCAGCGCCTTTTGGGCGACATCGGATAATTCCGCCACATCGCGCAGGGGGTGAACGAGGCCCTGGCGCGCCAGTTCGTCGACAAAGGCGATTTGATGGTCGTCGACAATCTCGTCAAAGGCCTTCAACCTTGGCGCGACAACCGGCTTCTTGCCATGGCGCAGCGCCGCAAAGACCGAGCCGCCTCCGCCATGGGTGATGAACAATTGGCACTCGGCCAGCAATTGCTCGAAACGCGCCTCGGCGACAAAATCGAAGCTTTCGATCGACCCGTAGGCAAACGGCGTATTGCCATGCTGGACGATCACAGGCTGCGGCAAGGAGGGCGCGATTTCGGCCACCTTGTCGAGCAGACGCGCGAAACTCTGCGTGCCATTGCCGATCGAAACAAATGTTCCCATGCGCAAGCCGTCCATCACGCGACAAAGATGACGTTGTAATATTGATTCGCCATGTCCGGGGTGAACGGGACCAGATCGGTCCCGCCCGGCGTCAGCACTTTCGCGGCATAGCCAAATTCCACCATCCGCGCCACGACGGCGAGGACATTGGAATCAAACGGTTTCAGATTGATGTCGAACAGCTCGAGCAGCACGGAGCGCGGACGGCGGGCCGGATCGCTCAGGAGGCGTTCGGCGCCCCTGATGACCATGTCTTCGGCGCCTTCGACATCGACTTTCATGATATCGACGCGCGCGATGCCCTGTTCGGCGATATAGCCGTCAATCGTCACGACGGGCACGGTGATGGTGTTCTCCTCGGCGATGCGATCGGTCGGATGGAGGCTCGAATAGGCGGAATCGACGGAAACCGAAAAGGGCAGCGACCCCTTTTCCGAACCGACCGCGACATTGTTGATTTGAAGGTTGCCAAAGTGGTTGAGGGCCGCATTGGCGCCGATCAGGGCGGCATTCAAAGGAATGGGTTCAAAGACATGGACTTTTCCGCGCGAAGCGCATTTCGCCATCAGCATGGAAAAGAAGCCGACATTGCCGCCGATGTCGAAACAGACATCCTCGGGACGTATGATCGTTTTGAAATAATGGGTCTCGTCGGGTTCAAAACTGCCGAACAGGACGATCTGACGGCCGACATCCTCGTTGGCGAGCGCCAGGAGGTCGAAGTCGGCCAGTCTGACATGACGAACCTGGCGGCGCTTTTTGGAGATCAGCGCTTGGGACGCAAGCATGGCCGATCGGCGGAAGATTTTTCGTGCAAGATTCATCGAATTATCTCTTCAGGAGTGCGTAACTGCCGCGATCGAACGCGGTGAACATCGCCGCGATATTCGAGCAAAGGACGAGGCTGTAGACAGCGCGCATGAATGCGCCGCCAACAACGCCCGAGTGCCTGACAAGGAAAACGCCCGCCAGCAGCGCCAGGACGCCCGCGCCAATGTTGATGAGCGCGACCATATGGGCCTTGTCGCTTCCTAGCAGAAAAAAATGCGGTCCAATGCTTGCCGCGAGAATGACAAAGGCCAAAGTCAGCCATAACAGCAGGCCATAATTCAAATCGGCGAAGTCGGGACCAATCCACATGGTCAGGATCCAGTGCCCGAAGACCACGAGCGGCGTGGCCAGCGCCGCCGCCAGAAGCCCGAAGGCGAGCGTCGCCATCATCGCGATCTTGCTCACGCTTTCGCCCGATTGAATGCGTCGGCTGAACAGCGGGAACAGAAAGCCGGCGCCCGCCGCCGGAATTGTTTGGACCTGCTGCGCCAATTGCAGGCATACGCTGTATTGCGCGAGCGCGGCTGACCCCAGTAGCGCGCCGACCAGCAGCCTGTCGGCCGTAGCGAACATGGCCGAGCCGATCGATTGCAACCACGTCCATTTGCCGAATCGGATCGCCTCGCGGACATAGTCGCCGTCCCAGACCGGGATCAGCGCCCCGCCGCCGAGCAAGGCAGAGGCGAATAGCGCCTTTGCGAGCGCGCGGACAACCGTCACGCCAAGGATCGACCAGAAGATGACAACGAGATCGCGCGTCAGCCAGGCCGCGACGGCGGCCGCGACGACAACGACGAATTTGGCGACGATTTCCAGCTTGGCGGCGATGTCAAAACGCTCCATGCCGCGAATGGAGCCGGAGAAGACGGTGTCGATCTGCTCCAGCGTGATCAGCGCTATGGCGAAGCCAATGATATTGCGCACAACCTCCGGCGCGCCGACCTTCGCCAGCCATGCGCTGTCGAGCGCAAAAGCGGCAAGGGCGATGATCGCCGCCAGACATAGGCTGCTCGCCAAGGTCACCGCAAGGCAGGCGCGCACGGCCATGGCGGCGCCCGCCATGTCGGAGCGCCCGCGATGGGCGGAGACCTCCTTGACCGCGGCCGTGCCCATGCCAAGCCCGGCGATGCCGCCAAATCCGGTAAAGGCCAGCAGGAGCATCCATTGGCCATATTGCTCCTTGCCGAGCATGGCGAGGAAAAACGGCGTGGCGCAGAACATCATCAGGGGATAGGCGAAATATTCCGCCATCCCCCAAAGGCTCTGCGGGGCGTGCAAGGCCGCCGACCGCAGACGCGCGGCCCATGGGGAGCGCGCCAGCATGTCTATTTCACCGCAGAGGAGGCAAAGGCCGCGACCGTATCGACAAGCCCCTGCCGAATATCTATTTTCGGGCGCCAGCCCAGCGCCGCAAGGCGCGCGGAATCCATCAGCTTGCGCGGCGCCCCATCCGGCTTGGAGGCGTCGAAAGCGATTTCGCCTTTATAGCCGCAGGCCTGGGCGATCATCTTCGCCAGCTCTGCAATGGTCACGTCCTCGCCGCAGCCGACATTGATATGGCTCTGCCTCGGCGATGTGTGCCGGTCATACTCCTCCTTCGCGAGTTGCATGACATACACACTGGCGCTCGCCATGTCGTCGACATGCAGAAATTCCCGGCGCGGCGTTCCCGTGCCCCAAATCTCGACTCTTGGCGCGCCGGCCTGCGCAGCCTCATGAAAGCGGCGGATGAGAGCGGGAACCACATGGCTGTTCTGCGGATGGTAATTGTCGCCCGGACCATAGAGATTGGTCGGCATGACTGAGCGATAATCCACGCCATGGCTCGCGCCATATTGCCGGTTGTAGCTCTCGCACATTTTGATGCCGGCGATCTTGGCGATGGCGTAGGGCTCGTTGGTCGGCTCGAGCGGTCCCGTCAGCAAGGCGTCTTCGCACATCGGCTGGGGCGCAAGCTTGGGATAGATGCAGCTGGAGCCCAGAAACAGCAGTCGCTTGACGCCAGATTTAAACGCCTGATGGATGACATTGTTCTGGATCGCCAGATTCTCGTAGATGAATTCGGCGGGAAAGGTGTCATTGGCGTAAATGCCGCCGACCTTGGCGGCGGCGAGATAGACCTGATCGATTTTTTCGCGCGCAAAAAAGTCGGCGACGGCCGCCTGCGACGTCAAGTCGAGCTCGGCGCGCGTGCGGGTCACGATGTCATTCTGGCTCTGCCCGGAGAGCGCCCGAACGATGGCGCCGCCCACCATGCCGCGATGTCCGGCGACGAAAATCATGGTCATGTTTCACTGCTCATCGCGACATTGAAGCCGTGCTTTTTCAACAGCGCATGCTGTTTGGCGAGCGCGAGATCATGCGCGACCATTTCGTCGACCAGTTGCGCCAGGGTGATTTCCGGCTCCCAGCCCAGTTTCGTCTTGGCCTTGCTGGCGTCGCCCAGCAGGTTTTCGACCTCGGCCGGACGGAAGTAACGCGGATCGATGCGCACGATCGCCGCGCCTGGCTTGAGCGCCGTTTCCACGGATCCATCTATGCTATCGACAATGCCGACTTCTTCCACGCCGGAACCCTGCCAGCGCAGCGTGATTCCAAGGCGCCCGGCCGCCATTTCGATGAACTGGCGCACGCTATATTGCTGGCCGGTGGCGATGACGAAATCTTCAGGCTCGTCCTGCTGCAGCATCAGCCATTGCATGCGCACGTAGTCATGCGCATGGCCCCAGTCGCGCAACGCGTCGATATTGCCCATGAACAGGCAATCGTCGATGCCGCAGACGATATTGGCGAGGCCGCGCGTGATCTTGCGCGTGACGAAGGTCTCGCCGCGACGCGGGCTTTCGTGATTGAAGAGAATGCCGTTGCAGGCATATATCCCATAGGACTCGCGGAAATTGACGCAAATCCAGTAGGCGTAGAGCTTTGCGACGGCATAGGGGCTGCGCGGATAAAAGGGCGTCGTTTCCGTCTGCGGGGTCTCCTGGACGAGCCCATAGAGCTCGCTGGTGCTGGCCTGATAAAATCGCGTCTTCCGCTCCAATCCGAGGATTCGAATGGCTTCCAGCAATCTCAGGGTTCCGAGCGCGTCAATATCGGCCGTGTGTTCAGGGCTTTCGAAGCTCACGGCGACATGGCTTTGCGCGCCGAGATTATAGATTTCGTCCGGCTGCGTTTCCTGAACAATGCGGATCAGATTGGTCGAATCGGTCAGATCGCCGTAATGAAGTTTGAAACGTGCATTTTCAACATGCGGATCCTGATAGATATGGTCGATGCGCTGCGTGTTGAATGAACTTGCCCGCCGTTTGACGCCATGGACGACATAGCCTTTCTTGAGCAGAAATTCGGCGAGATAGGAGCCGTCCTGTCCAGTAATGCCCGTGATGAGAGCGACTTTTGCATTCATGATCTGGTCCTGAAACCTTTGGCTTTGATCACGAGGAAGAGCATCGAGTCATGCCTGCCCCATGGTTCGGACTATTAAATTGCGCGGTGCATATCATCGGCAGGGAGATCATGTCCATAAGAGCCTGTGGCTGCGCTGAATGAATCAGGCTGGCTGGCAATATCGTCAACGCGCAGCGTGCCTTTTACCAGCGTCTCCATGACCGACCGGATAGCTATTTCATCGAAACTCAGGGCGGCGGCTTTCAATTTATCGAGAAACGGCTCCAGCTCTGCCCAGGCAAGAAATTTTTCTTCGGATTTATATATGCGTGGATGCTCGGTATAAATGACGTGCTTATCGATGAGCAATTCTTCGAAAAGCTTTTCTCCAGGCAGCAGGCCAGTGAACTGAATGGCGATATCGCCGTTATCCGAGCCTTCTTCCCGGACATCCAACCCGGCAAGATTGATCATGGAGCGGGCCAAATCCGCAATTTTTACCGGTTCGCCCATCTCCAGAAGAAAGACATCGCCGCCGCAGGCCAGCCCGGCCGCTTGAATCACCAATTGCGCCGCTTCAGGGATCAGCATGAAATAGCGCGTGACATCGGGGTGGGTGACCGTGACCGGTCCTCCGCGCGTGATCTGTTCCTTGAAAATGGGGATGACCGAGCCTGACGATCCCAGGACGTTGCCGAAGCGGACCATCGTGAAGACAGCCCTGGGCTGGCGGGCGGCCAGAGCCTGAATGACGAGTTCGGCGACGCGTTTGGTCGCGCCCATGACGCTGGTAGGTCGGACCGCCTTGTCGGTCGAAATCAGCAGGAACAATCCCACGCCGCAGGCGGAGGCGCATCTTGCGAGCGTCAGCGTGCCAAACACATTGTTCATCACCGCGGCGGCGCTGTTTTCCTCCACAAGCCTCACGTGCTTGTAAGCGGCCGCATGAAAGACCGTTTCGACCCTGTGGAGGGTCATGATCCGCCGTACGAGGCTTTCGTCCAAAATCGTGCCAATAACACAATGGGTTTCGACGCCGACGCCCGCGGCATTGAGAACGGCTTGCAACTGCTTTCGGCTCTCGAACAAGGCGAATTCGCTTGAGTCGAACAGGATGAGCTTGGCGGGCTGCTCGATGGCGATTTGGCGCACGAGTTCGGAGCCGATTGACCCGCCGGCGCCTGTCACAAGCACCGTCTTGCCCACGACGGATCGGCCGATCAGCTCCCTGGATGGCTGGACAGGTTCGCGCCCAAGCAATTCTTCGATCGGCACATCGCGAACTTCGGTGATTTCCCAACGACCGCTCGCAAGATCGGACGAGGTTGGCACGGTCTTCACCCCAACGGGAACGCCTGACAGCGAGCGAATGAAATCCCGGCGCTCATGCCGGCGCATTTCCGGCTTGGCGATCAGGAGTTTGCTCGCACCATAGTCGGCGATAATCTGACGCGCCCGCGCGGTGGGATAAACACGCGACCCCAGAACGCGCCGGTGAACCAAGGATGGTTCGTCATCGAGAAAGGCTACGACACGATAATAGCCCTGATTATGGAGTTCGCGTGCGAGTTGCGCGCCGACGGGCCCAGCGCCCAGGACGACGGCCCGTCGCCGGTCTTTCCGCTTCGGAGCTTCCTCCATCACACGCGGGATAAGATAGGCGACCAGCCGTCGCCAAGCGATGAAGGAGAGAATGGAAAACGCCCAGTACATGAGTATGACCGTGCGGGGAAAACCCGCGCCAAAAACGAGAATCACAAATCCCCATAAAATCGACGCGACGCTGAGCGCCAATATGAAATGAGCCTCCATATCCTGTGACTGGTAGCGAGCCGCCGACCTGTAACCGTTCGTTGCGCTCAAGGAGATAATGCTAAGCACGGGGGCTATTAATAACAAATATAACGTTCGGTATTCATGAAATTTTAGCGTTGAATACCGCGCATAGTAAATAACAATAGCAACAACAGTAAGCATAATTAAGTCGCATATCAAAAGAACAAACCATTTAAGTCGGTGATCGAAATTATTTACGGCACGAAACGCTCTGATTAGCATAACCCGCTCCAAAGTTCCGCAAAATATAGTGCTGCGCATCTTTATTCCCGCCGTCCACCAAGCGTGACGACACCACCAAATATTGAAGGGTTCCAGAGAACAGCCCACTCCGAAGTTCTCTATCGGGCGCCAGTCAAAAACGCTTCGATTCCGCCGGCACAGCGCCGCCGTCAGCGCAATATCCTCCCATCGTATGCCGCCACAATAAACATCACGACCATCACCAGACGACATTGGGTTATCCGCGCGCGCCCCAGAACTGTCCCACTAGACCATTTCTCGACGCTATTACAACAGCTTGACCTCGCATTGCTCGGTTTTGACGAGGCCAGTAGATGTTTAACTAATAGGTAGAACGCGTCATCCCGTCAAGGCGCGTCTCCCAGCCACGATTCCCGATTACGCAATCGCGTCGCCTTGAGCACGGCCTACGCAGCCGGGCTCCGGATCGGCGAGGTCTCTCGTCTGCAAGTGAGCTCGATCGATAGCCGGCGCAAACTTATACATGTCGTGGATGGCAAGGGTGGCCGGGATCGTTACGCGATGCTGTCGCCAGCACTTCTCGATATTCTTCGCGCTTATTGGCGGCACGCTCGTCCAGGCCTTTGGCTTTTTCCGGGCCGGGAAGCGGGAGAGCATATCAGTATCGCGGCGCAGCAAGATGCTTGCCGGGTGGCGCGAAAGCGAGCCAGGATCGGCAAGCCCGTCACCACACATACGCTCCGCCACAGCTTTGCCACCCATCTTCTGGAGAGCGGGGTCGATATCCGGATCATTCAGGTTCTGCTGGGACATATCGAGCTGACCTCGACCGCTCGTTACGCGCAGGTCGCCACCAACTTGATCAGTGGGACACCGAGCCCGTTCGATAGCCTTTCCGTCAAATTGATCCCGCCCGGATAGTTCACGGGCATGCGCCCCGCGCTTGAGGTGGCGGATATCTTTTGCCGCCATGGCGAGGCGTACCGCGCCGCGCAACGCTCTCACGTGTCGCCGGACCAGCGCCGTGTCATGGCCGCCATCGAGGCATGCCGGACCGCCGCGCTCGGTGGCCATGTCGAGCGATGCGACGATTGCGGCAACACGCGCATCGCTTACAACTCGTGCCGTAACCGTCACTGTCCGAAGTGCCAGAGCCTCGCGCGCGCCCAATGGCTCGCCGATCGTCAAACCGAGCTCCTCCCAGTTCCCTACTATCATGTCGTTTTCACGATGCCAGCGCCCGTCGCCACCATCGCGCTTCAGAACAAGGCGGCCGTCTATGACATTCTGTTCAAGGCAGCGGCTGAAACAATCCGCGTAATTGGTGCCGATCCCAAACACCTTGGTGCCGAGACCGGCATGATCGCCATTCTTCATACCTGGGGTCAGACGCTCACCCATCACCCGCATATCCATTGCATCGTTCCAGGAGGCGGCCTTGGAGCCGATGGCCGCTGGGTCGCTTGCCGTCCCGGTTTTTTCCTGCCGGTCCACGTTCTATCGCGGCTTTTCCGCCGCCTCTTCCTGGAGCGCTTGCAGGGAGCCTACCAGGCCGGGGACCTCGTGTTCTTCGGCGACCTCGCCCATCTTGGTGAGCCGGAGGTGTTCGCCCGGTATCTCGCGTCCGTGAAGCGGATCGCGTGGGTGGTCTATGCCAAGCCACCGTTCGGCGGGGCAAGCCAGGTTCTCGACTATCTCGGCCGCTATACGCACCGCGTCGCGATCGGCAATAGCCGCCTTGTCGATTGCGAAAACGGAACCGTTCGCTTTCGCTGGAAGGATTATCGAGCCCACGGCATGTGACGATGAGCAGGTGACGATGAGCTATTTGCCCGTGTTTTTCGTGAGGACGGTCCAACCGTCTTCACCCTGGCACGCATTGAGGTGATCGACATCGTTGATCTGTACGTAGCTGACTTCGACGATGTGCTGATTTCTCAATAAATTACGCGGTGCGGCGCGCACCAAAAGCTTCCGGTTCAAGGGGCAATACGAGGACAAGAGTGAGCCTCCCCAAGAGACAATGGAGCTAAAATGGATCTTAACGACAACACTATTCTCGCCGCCGGAATGGACATCTTGACCGCCGTCCTTTCCGCTCTGATCGCCGTGGTGATGCGGGAGAAGCAAAAGCTTCTGGCCCAAATCCGCGACGGTGAAACAAAGGCATTTCGCCAAGCATTTTCCCCGCGACACAACAGTTCCGCTGTTCCAAATGCCCAGGGACGCTCTCGCTTGGACTGGAGCAGGCAATGGGTCACTGTGTATTTTGCGGGGGCCGAGGGATTGAAGCGCCTCTGCCGGGACCTCGGGGGTATGTGTTGATGGAAGATAGGTGTTACATCAAACCTTCTGTGGCGCATGGACCGGCTTGACGCCGTTGAATACGGATCGGTCGTCCAGACGCTGGACGGGTTCGAAACGGAGCTAGGTTTCGACCATTGGACGCTGCAGCGGCTGGCCGCACCGCTTGCGCCCGTTGGACCCGCCATCGAGATACAGCGGGAAGGCATCTGAGTGCAGTTACCGCCGCGCATGACGATTTCGCAATTCGAGGCCCGGCTGCGGATCGCGCTCGAATCCGTCTCACTCCAAAAATTCTATGAAACCGCTGCCGGCCTTGATTGTGCCGCGCGCGGCAAAGGCGCCCGTTTCACCGCTTACCCGGGTAACCGGCGCTCGGCTGCCTTGGAAATCGTGAGTCTCAAACCTCGTAACCGGCAGGATATCTCTCGCCTGGTCGCGATCATTGAGCAAATCCTCGCGAACTTCGAAGCGCAATGATCCCGGCGGGGATCCGCCGCCGGGCTGATCTAACCGGGGAGCCGCTTTCTGAGGAGCCTGCCCGCCGCGCGATCAGGCAACCGCGTTGCGATCCCGGCGAATTGTCCGGGATCTGAACCTGCGACGGCCATCGGCGCCCTGCTTACCCCCGGGAAAGTTAATCGAAACATGCCGGTGATTTCCCGTATGGGCGAAGGCGGCCGGCCAAAATCTAGCCGGCGCCGTTTGATTCCAGAAGGAATCATTGAAGGTCTGCACTTCGGCCGTCCCAGTGAGGGCCGGGGACACCCAGCTTCAACGACACTTGCATTTATACGCCGGGCGCGATCAGGCGCGCCATGACAGACCCGAAGCCCCAAGGGTGTGAGGACAGGTCGTACCTTCTTCAATTCTGATTTGGGGGAAGGCGGAGCTGAGCACAGAGAAGGGGAAGGGCTGGGACCGGACCAGTTACGGCAAAACAAACGTCAAGCGAACCAAGCAGGGGCACCCCCCACGAGACCAGGATAGGAAGTAAAATATGACGACGCGCGTTGACCTGCCCGCCTATAATTCTTTGATCGGCATGCGCATGCCGTGGGAAGTAATTTTGAATCGCGCGGAAAAGACGCCGGCCGCCATTGCCTTCATTTACCGGCAAGATATCTGCAGTTCCCCACCCCACAAAGCGCTCACCTATAGCGCCCTGGCCCGCCGCATCGGAGAGATTGCTTTGCGCCTCAGAAACTTGGGGGTGGATGATGTCCATCCCGCCGGATTGATCGCATCCGAAAGCCTTCAAGCTACCATTGCTCTCTACGCGGCGGAACTGGCGGGCCGCGCTGTGGTCCTGATGCCGGAAGAAGATCCGGGGCACAACGTCCAACTCGCGCGCCTTTGTCACGTCAAGGTCGCTTTGATTCCAGCTGACGAGTTTGACCCGAATCTTGCCCGCCGCCTTCGCGCCGAGGCCGGGGTCACCCATGTTCTCCACATGAACGAAAACGACGTGAACGGCTCGGACGGCGATCTCTTCGAGGGCGAAACGGAGACGCTGGCATTTCACGGCAATCCCGTGGAGTTTCAAAATGCGGCGGCCACGGTGCCTTGCATGGTCATCGAGCGAGCCCCTTGGGCCTATGACCGGCGGGAGATCATCGACAGGCTGACGAGTTCGGCCAACGTCGACCTCGACCAAGAATTGGCTAAGCTGAAAACTGTGCTCCAGACGGGAGTGACAGGCTCCCGGCCTGGCCCCAAGATTACTAAGATGAACGGCAAGGTTGGATAGACCATCGCTTTGGCGTGGCGCGCACAGCGATGGTGGCGCTCCCACCTCGTTCAGGGCTGTGGCTTGACTGGTGACGCCCGGCGAAATTTCTTGCAAAAGCCTTTGGTGGATGGGCAGAAGAGGAGATGGCACTTCCCAACGATAGACTGATCCGCGCCGCCCGCGAACTCCTCCGCGGAGAGAACTCAGGGTAATCGGGTGAAGTAATCCTCCCACGCGAAGCGGGGGAGGGGGACCGCCAGAGGCGGTGGGGGGGCCGCCGCTGGGCGCGAAACTGTCTTATTGAGCTGGACACCGTGGCAAATCCCGTCTCCGCGAGGCACACGAGCCCCCTCCACCATGCTTCGCATGGTCCCCCTCCCCCACTTCGTGGAGGAGGATTGACAGCGGCAGGGCTTCACCCGATTGCCCTGGGAGAGAACTCTGAGTCCGGGGAGAACGCAGCCTTTGAAACAAACCCCTTGACGTCCGTGATTAGAGAACTTTTCAGGGGGCAGACCACGCCAGCGCGTGCCCTTATCCCTCGACGAGCGAGAACAGGTATTTCCCGTAGCTGCTTTTCGCCAAAGCCGCCGCCAGTTGCTTGAGATGGACGGCGTCAATCCAGCCTTGCGTGAAGGCGATCTCCTCGGGACAAGCGATGCGCAGACCCTGGCGCTTCTCGAAGACACGCACGAATTCCGCCGCCTCGAGCAGACTGTCCGGCGTGCCGGTGTCGAGCCAGGCGAACCCGCGCCCCATCTTTTCCACGCGGAGATTGCCCTTGGCGAGGTAGAGCCTGTTTAGATCGGTGATCTCCAATTCGCCGCGCGGCGACGGCTCGAGATTGGCGGCGAGATCGACGACTTGAGCATCGTAGAAATAGAGCCCCGTCAGGGCCCAGTTGGAGCGCGGCTTGGCGGGCTTTTCCTCGATCGACAAGGCGCGGCCCTCGCCGTCGAAATCGACGACGCCGTAACGTTCGGGATCATGCACGTGATAGGCGAAAACCGTCGCGCCTCCGGAGCGCTCCGTGGCCGGGCGCATCAGTTCGGACAGACCGTGGCCGTAAAAAACATTGTCGCCGAGGATCAGCGCAGCCGGCTGGCCATCGATGAATTTGGCGCCGATGATGAACGCCTGCGCCAAGCCATCGGGGCTCGGCTGCTCCGCATAGTCGAGCGAAATCCCCCATTGCGAGCCATCGCCGAGCATGCGCTGGAACAGCGGCAAGTCGTGCGGCGTGGAAATCACCAGGATCTCCCTGATCCCCGCCAGCATCAGCGTGGACAACGGATAGTAGATCATGGGC
>Ga0187852_1001662_pt1 | contig 20124 bp, 12 predicted proteins | sample June2016WEW_6_40_FD_134511 | JGI IMG/M metagenome (GOLD analysis project Ga0187852, IMG submission 134511) | Peatland microbial communities from SPRUCE experiment site at the Marcell Experimental Forest, Minnesota, USA - June2016WEW_6_40 | ecosystem: Environmental > Terrestrial > Soil > Wetlands...
CAACGCTTCGGTGGTGAGGAGCAAAGAAGCAATGGAGGCGGCGTTCTGCAGTGCAGCGCGCGTGACCATGGTAGGATCGATGACGCCTTCCTCGACGAGGTCGCCGTAGCTCTCGGTCTCCGCATTGAAGCCATAGTTCTGGTTGTCGTTCATCTTCACTTTCGCCACCACCACCGCGCCTTCATAACCGGCGTTGGCGACGATCATGCGTAGAGGCTCTTCGAGCGAGCGCGTAACGATGTCGATACCGATCTGCGCGTCGCCCTGGGCCTTCAGCTTGCGGAGGGCGGGGATGCAGCGCACCAGCGCTACTCCGCCGCCGGGCACGATGCCTTCCTCGACCGCCGCCCGTGTAGCGTGCATCGCGTCCTCGACGCGAGCCTTCTTTTCCTTCATCTCAATCTCGGTCGCCGCACCCACTTTAATCTGAGCGACGCCGCCCACCAGCTTCGCCAAACGTTCCTGCAGCTTTTCGCGATCATAGTCGGACGTGGTCTCCTCGACCTGAGTGCGAAGCTGCTTGACGCGGCCCTCGATGTCAGAAGACTTGCCGGCGCCCTCGATGATGGTGGTGTTGTCCTTATCGATGGTGATCTTCTTGGCGCGGCCGAGGTCCCCCAGCTTCACGTTCTCGAGCTTGATACCCAGGTCCTCGGAAATGGCCTTGCCGTCCGTCAGGATGGCGATATCTTCCAGCATGGCCTTGCGGCGATCGCCGAACCCCGGCGCCTTTACGGCCGCAGCCGATAGCGTTCCGCGCAACTTGTTGACCACCAGGGTTGCCAGGGCCTCACCTTCAACATCCTCCGCAATAATCAGCAGCGGCTGGCCGGACTTGGCCGTCTGCTCGAGCAGGGGCAGGAGGTCCTTCATGGAGCTGATCTTCTTCTCGTGGATTAAGATCAGTGCATTCTCCAGCACGCACTCCATGCGCTCAGGGTCGGTGACGAAGTAAGGGGAGAGGTATCCGCGATCGAACCGCATGCCCTCGACCACTTCGAGTGCCGTCTCCATGGTCTTGGATTCCTCGACCGTAATGACGCCGTCCTTGCCCACCTTTTTCATGGCCTCGGCAATGATGTTGCCGATGGTGGGATCGTTGTTGGCCGAGACCGAGCCCACTTGCGCGATCATCGAGCCCTCAACCGGCTTCGAGATTCTGTCGAGTTCGCCCTGGATGTGCTTTTTGTTGCCATCCTTGCCGGTCTCATCGTAGCCGCACACCGCACGAACCGCGCTTTCGATGCCGCGCTTCACGTCCATCGGGTTCGCGCCCGCGGACACGGTCTTCGCGCCCTCCCGGAAAATCGCCTGAGCCAGCACGGTCGCGGTGGTGGTGCCGTCGCCCGCTACGTCGGAAGTCTTGGAAGCGACTTCACGCACCATCTGCGCGCCCATGTTCTCGAGCGGGTCCTGCAGGGTGACTTCCTTTGCCACCGTTACCCCATCCTTGGTGATCAACGGGGCGCCGAACTTCTTGTCTAGAACCACGTTGCGGCCTCGGGGACCCAACGTGATCTTCACGACGTCCGCAAGTTGATTCACGCCGCGCAGTATCGCGTGACGGCTCTCTTCGCCATGTACAATTTGCTTTGCATTTGCCATTTTCAATTCCTCCTAGACTTTGCCGATGTCTTTCTTTGCCGGCGCTCCGCTGCAAGAACTCTCGGCGTGCAGCTCGCCGCGAACCAAATCCGGTGCGGGCTACTGACAACCAACCTACTTCTTCCCGCTCGCGCTGGCCGCCTTGCCTTCAATGATGCCGAGCACTTCTTCTTCGCGCAGGATCAGATACTCCTGACCGTCGAGCTTGATTTCAGCGCCGGAATATTTGCCAAAGAGGATACGATCACCCGCTTTCACGTCCAGGGCGATGACGTTTCCCTCTTCGCTCTTCTTGCCATGACCCACGGCGACGACTTCGCCTTCTTGCGGTTTCTCTTTGGCCGTGTCGGGAATGATGATTCCACCTTTCACAGATTCCTTCTCTTCAATTCGCTTGATCAGGATCCGATCATGTAGTGGTCTAAAATTCATTTTGACTCTCCTTTATCACGCATGAGTTAAGCACAAACTACGGGTCTGGATTAATCCTCGTATTTCACCTTCGGGGAGGCCGGCACGTAGGCGGCCTTTGGAGGGTACTTGGTTTGCCTTGTCTGGAGGACCCAAATGACCGCCACACAGACCGCGAGTCCCAGCCGTACGTAATAGCCCCCGGGCGTGGGCCACAGAAGCACGACGAGCAACACCGGCATGTAAACCCGCGTGATGAGCCTCGTAAGCATTTGGCACCTCGTTTCTCCCTGGTTGATTCTTACCGGACAACATGAGGGTGACCGGCGTTGACCAGCCGGGCCGGATCAAAAGGCCGCCACCCTTCCGACAGCCGCGTGGTCCGGGATCTTGTGGAAGGTCGAGTTCGAGACCTCGCGGGTTTCAACACGAGGAGCACCCTCAACGACCGTCGCCAGGGCCTTCACCACTTGCCGGAACTTTCCGCGACCGTAGGCTTCTGCATCCTCTTTCTGATCCCAGAAGCTGAGGCCAATCGCTTCCAGTCCACCCGCGGTAACCAAAACAATCTTGTCCTGGAAGCCTTTCAGTCCGCGTATCATCGGAATGACTTCCTGCTCAATGATGCGCGTAAATTCCTCGACACGATTGGGCTTAAGATGTAAGAAAAGACTTCGAGCAACCATGGGGGCCTCCTTAGATTCGGTCCAAGAGGTGCGATTGCAGATTACCTGACTTAGTTCAAGCGACCTGGAAGGTGAGCGTGCGTTGGCCCATCGACTTAACCAATATAGGTTAATTAACTTGTGTTGTCAAGTTAAATCAGAAAAAATTCAAAATACTTTATTGTTAGGAGTTAAGGCTGGTTGAAACGTGATAAACCCGAATTCCGAAGTTTCGACGCTCTGTGGGAAGAAACCCCTCACCCGGCTCGCTACTCTCGCCACCCTCTCCCCAAGGGAGAGGGCAGAAATCAATCAACGTCTACGGCCCTCTCCCTTGGGAAGAGGGTGGCCTGCAGCCGGCGTAGTCATCAGCCGGTGCGGGACGGGTGAGGGGTTGCTTCCGACGAATCCAAACACCCGTTCCGTTCTCGAGGATATCAGGGCAGGCAATTCAGTTACAACGAGCTGGCCTGGGAGCGCCAAATTAAACTTTGGATTTCGGGATAGATTGGCCTTGGTGCTCGGGCACGGCCTCAGAGCACCGGCATGAACGATCCGCGCGTGGCGTTGGGAACGCAGCACGCGCTGCAGCCCCTCCAGAATCCTGGGTTCATCGTCTACAAGAAGCACTCACCTCACGCCGCCCTCGTTTCCTCGGAGCATGCCGCCGGGCTGACGGGTAAACGGACATAGAAGGTCGTTCCCTTTCCCACTTCACTCTCAAAGGTCAAAGTCCCTTTGTGGCGATCAACCACCACGGACCGGGAAATCGCCAAGCCCTGTCCCGTTCCGCGCCCCACTTCCTTGGTGGTGAAAAAGGGATCGAAAATCTTGCTGCGGCTGCCCTCCGGAATGCCGCAACCACTGTCGGAGATGCTGACCAATACCGCGCCGCCTTCCGACGCCGTGCGCACCCGGATTTGGCCTTTTTGCCCCGTCCCTTTCGTGCTCTCCCCGATCGCGTGGGCGGCGTTCACCAGAAGGTTCAAGAAGACCTGGTTCAAATCGCCGATATTGCAGACCACCAGCGGCAGATCGCCCAATTCGGTTTCCACGTCGGCCACATATTTCAGCTCGTTGCGCGCCACGGTGAGCGTGCTGAGGAGCGCCCGGTTGAGATCGGCAGCGGCCAGTTCTTTGCTTTCCGGGTGGGCGAATTCCTTCATGGCTCGCACAATGGTCGCCACTCGCGTCACCCCATCAAGGGTTTGCGTGAGTGCTTTGGGAATCTCTTCCAGCAAGTACGCGCAGTCTGATTCCTCTTCTACGCGCTGCACTTCTGCCAGCAGCTCAGGGCTGACCGCCCCGAAGGCCGCGGCCTCGCGCAGTTCCTGATACTTGGCAAGGAGGCTTTGCAAGCCGCCGAAGGAATCTTGCAGGAAGCGTGTGTTGTCGCCCACGAACTGGATAGGCGTATTGATTTCGTGGGCAATGCCGGAAGCCAAGCGCCCCACGGATTCCAGCTTCTGCGCTTGGCGCAACTCCGCTTCCGCCGCGTGCCGGCCGGTGATGTCACGCCCTATGCCTTGCATCGCCACCGGCTTCCCGTCCTTGTAGATCAGGCGTGGTTTCACTTCCAGTGTCACCCGGCGGCCATCCTTGGCTGTTAAATCCACTTCCAGGTTGAGGTCGGGTTCGCCTGCCAGCAGCCGCTCTCCCCACTTATTGAAATTCCCCCTTTGATCGGGGTCGACCAGGCACTCGAAATCCATTTGCGTGATCTCTTCCCGCGAATACCCCAAGAGTTGTTGCCCAACGCAGTTGAGGGAGGTCACATGACCGTTCAGGTCCGTGGTATAGACGACGTCGCTGGCATTCTCGAACAGTTCCCGGTAACGCCCTTCGCTTTCGCGGAAAGCCTCCAGAGTGGTTTGATGCTCAGTGACATCCCGGACGACCCCCACAATTCCCGTTACCCGGCCCTGCGCGTCCTTGATCGGAACTTCCGTGTTGGAGAACCACTGCAGTTTCCCTCCCCGGTCGCGAACCCGCTCCAGGTTGCCAACCAGAGGTTGGCCGGTCTCCACGATCCTTCGTTCGTTGGCGAAGTAGTTTTCTGCGTCTTCGCGCGGGAAGAAATCGAAGTCGGTCTTACCCAGCGCCGCGCCCGAATCCGCAACCCCCAGTATCCGGGCCTGGGTGGCATTGATGCGAACAAAACGGCACCCAGCATCCTTGAAATAAATAGCGTCGGGGACATTGTTCATGAGCGTGCCCAGCAGGTCGCGCTCGTGGGCCAGTTCTTCCACGAGGCGCGTCAATTCCCGGGAGTGTTCCTCCTGGGCAATCTTCGCTGTTTCCAATTCCCGCGCATATTGGAGAAGGTCTGCTTCCGCGTGCTTGCGCCCGGTGATGTCAATGCACGTGCTCTCGATCACGGGCGGACGGCCCTCGGGGTCGTCGACAAGAGTGGCGTTCTCGATGACCCAAAGTTCGCTGCCGTCCTTACGCCCAAGACAGGTTTCACGGTTGCTGAGCTTCTTCTCAGCCTGCAGTTGTGCGAGGAAGGCCTCTCGGTCAGCCGATGCGCGGAGGGTTCCGGTTATCTGCCGGCCGAGCAATTCCTCCCGCGAGCCGTAACCCAACATGGTGGCCAGGGCATCGTTGCATTCCAACACATTCCCCTCGAGCGAGGTCCGGCAGACGCCGGCGAGGTTGCGCTCGAAAAGGCGTTGATAGCGCTTTTCCAGGGCGGCTTCGCTTTCCAGCCGTTGTCGAATCAGCTCGGTCTGACGGCGCACGCGGCGCCGGAGAACACCGACCCAGGTCAATACGGCGAGCACTGCTGACGTTAGCAACGCCCAAGCCGCAAGCAGTCTGCGTAGAGTCCACCACGGCGGGTGCTGGAGGACCACGATGTCTGCAGGCGAGCGAAGCAGAAGGCTGAAAGCCCGCGGCACACGGTCTTCATCCGCTTCGATCCTGCGGATGCCCGTCAGTTCCAGCAAACTGCCCGGAAGGATATAGTTCAAGGAGTGAGCGCCATTGGGCCTTTCCATTTCCGCCCGAAACGTCGTATCTCCTTCCTGCAGTTCCAGGACCTCTTGGCTTTCCCGATCTGTGCGGTTCAGCAGTATTGCCCTGAGCCTAAGCAGATCGGCATCATGATCGCCTCGGAGGGCCTCTTTGGCGCTCATCCTGGCGGGTTGGGGCGGGGTACCGACACCTATCCTTCGGAACACCGCATCCCGCATGACCGGCGTGTAGTCGCCCCGGTCAGGGAAGCCGACCACATCAAGCAGATCGCCGACCTCTACGGAGGGCAGACTTTCACTTAGCGGCGGCTGGCCACCTTGTGGTCCCACGGTCAAGAGCGTGCCCAGATGGACCAACAGGGCAGCGTCTTGATCGCGGATGCAGAGGATTCCCGGCCCTCGGTAGGTCACGATGCCTTGGACGCGGACGCGGTGTGTAAACGCGCCCTCCGGAGTGAGCCGCAAGAAATAGTGGATGGGGCGCACTGGCAAAGAATAGAGCCCTCCGGATCGCCGCCGAACGATCTTAAAGTCCCTTGGGTTCGGAACCAATAGCTCGAAGCCGGTGAACATATCGCCTGGAGTGTAGGTCCCTGCGAACACGCCGCGAATCCGCACGGCCGCGTCGACAAGGTCCGTGGTAGAAGTCCCATAGTCCGGGACGAAGACCCGGAATTGAAGGGCGCCCGCGGAAACATTCAGCGTTAGATCCGTTCCGCGCTCGATCGCCGAGCGCACGACAGCCTCCACTTCTACCCACTGGCTGTCTTGGCGACCGGAGGCAAGGTCGTCACCGGAGACTCGATGGGCGACCGGGTAGGGACCCTCGCCGAGAATCCGGACCCGCGCCTTATCAATTTCCGGAGAGAAATCACCGGGCCCGGCTATGCCTACCACTTCAATCTGCTGCCCCGAACGTACGTTCACATTGAACTGTTCGGGATCAACCCAGACGCCCGCCGTCGAGTCCTGAATGAACAAATCCCGGTCGGCAACCCGGCAGTAGGTCACCATTGCCCGGAGTCTAACCGGGTAGCCCTGCGTGGCTTGCTTGAGCGTCAGGTCGCGAATCTGCGCGATGTGCGTGAGCGTGGGCAAGTGCCCCACCGCCGGAGACTCGCCACCGGCGGCCCCCAGTTGAACTTCTTGCCCCATCTGGAGGGACCCCCACGGCTCAATGGCCAGCAAGGCCAAGAGCAGCCAAAATCCGCCCCGAGGGTTGATGCCGCGGGCTGAAAATACCCGTCTCATGGGGCCTTAGCCTCCTTGGAACATGCCCCGCCCGGCGCTTGGCGCACTGGTGCTTCATCGTCGATCACCAAAATGTTGGCGAGCGCGGAGAGCGCGGCGCCAACACGGTCGCGGCCGGCTTCAATGGCGACGCTGGGTAAGATGCTCATGCGGCTCCTCTGTGGCGAATGATGCTTCCACCGGGCACAATAAAGACAAAGCAGCCTCAGCGGAGAACTCTCTCCGGAATCGGCGGAACCCACAGCACGCGTTTTTACCCCCCCCTCGCTTTGATCGGCAGGCGCCCAGCGCGACATAAGGCACTCGCGCGGACTGGGCGGCTTCGTCGGTAGCCCGCACGTCGTTCGAAAGAGAGGTTGCCAGAATACAGCGCCCGGAGGCGCTCCCGATTTTCAGGGGTACAGGCGGGATGGAGAAGGGGATATACGGAGTGGTGGTCGCGTCAGAAACACCTTCCCAGCGGCCTGGGTGAGCCCGCAAGCTACAGAAAACATGGTCGGGGCGCGCGGATTCGAACCGCGGACCTCTTGCGCCCAAGTTCCAAAGTCTATATTAGCAGCCGTAAGCCAGAGTAGCGTTTCGGCCTGTGTTCATGAGCCTTTCGAGGCTCTCGCCGATATCACGCGCTAATTCTGATCTCTCCTGCATATCAGGGCTCACGAGGGTAGTTACGTCACAAACCACGTCACAAATGCCCTCGCGGCACCTGCACCGGAAAACCGAGCCATGGAGAAGGATGGTCGGGGCGCCCAGATTTGGACTGGCGACCTCTTGGTCCCGAATCAAACGTAATCCGCGACGCGCACCAACTCACTTCAACTAACCCCAACAAAACCCTCGTTTCCGGCCTTCCGGTTTTGGTCCGATATTTAGCCTTTCCAAACCAGTTCACGGAAAGGAAAACGGAAAGCCGCCTTCGCGGCCGCCCCCCACCTACCCCGGACAGACGTGGGATTGTCTCGGCAAAAGCCCGTGGCGGTTCGATTGAAAAGCCGCGAGATGGCAACCAGCCCACGGCCGAGCCGCAATATGAACCCCTACGAGGGAGCCCAGCTATAGGTCAAGCAGCCTGCGCTGTGTGCGGAATCACTTCGCTCTTCACGGTGGCCGTTCTTGCTGACGGGCCGGAGGGTATCTCCTTAATGCTCCAAGCAAGCCGCTACGGCTTTGGCGACAGAAATCACACTCTACCTCGGATCATCTACTATTGCCTCGACGGCAAGGCCGGGCCCAGACTCGTTGCTTGTCGGCGTCGACGGCGCGGCAGGCCGAAACGGCCGGGTATGGGTGTAAATCGCTTGGAACAATTCTTCCGGCTGAACGGGCTTGGAGACGTAGCCGTCCATGCCGGCAGTGAGGCAGCGCTCGCGGTCGCCTCGCATCGCGTAAGCGGTCATGGCAATGATGGGGGTGTGCCTGCCACTGGCGTTTTCCCTCTTACGGATTTCTGCCGTGGCTTCGAATCCATTCATCTCCGGCATTTGAACGTCCATCAGGATGACGTCAAAGCTATCCTTCTCCAGGGCCGCCAACGCCTCTCGCCCGCTGCTGACGACGGTTGCCATGTGCCCCCGTTTCTCGATTAGCCGCGCCGCCAACATCTGGTTAACGGCATTGTCCTCGGCTAGCAGAATGCGCAGCTTCCGTTGACCCTCACGGAGGGAATGGCGCGTGATCAGATCGCGGGCGCCGGGATTCTCTGCTTTGGTCCCAAGTGCGGTGAGGATGGAGTCAAACAACTCGGATTCCGTGACAGGCTTAGTCAGATACGCGGCTACCCCAAGTTGACGTACGCGGGCCGCGTCACCCCGCTGTCCCGCCGAAGTGAGCATGATAATTGTCGCCCTGGAGGCGCTCGCGTGGTGCCCGATTCGCTCGACCAGTGTGAAGCCGTCCGTTTCCGGCATGTGTGCATCAATTATAAGCAGGTCAAACGGTTGGGCTGATTGATGAGCCCTACCGAGTAGTTCCTCGGCATCAGTGCTGCCTCCGGCCAGGGTCGGAGCTATTCCGCGCCGCCGCAGCAACTCTCCCAGAATGCGCCGATTCGTGGCATTGTCGTCTACCACCAGCGCCCGCAGGCCTGCCAAGTCTGCCGCCTGGGCGGCCTTGAGGGAAACGGCGTCGCGGGCCGCTCGCGCCTGGGCGGTGAAGTGGAAGCGGCTGCCTCGCCCCGGCTCACTCTCCACCCAGATTCGCCCGCCCATCAACTTCACCAAGCGTGAGGAAATTGTCAGCCCCAGACCCGTTCCTCCGAAGCGTCGCGTTGTCGAGCTGTCAGCCTGCGAGAACGCTTCGAAGATGACGCGCTGTTTTTCCGCCGGTATTCCGATCCCTGTGTCGTATACCTGGAAGTGCAATGCTAGTTGATCTTGCTCCTCAGCATCGACAGCGATTTCGAGCCCGACTTCGCCGCGATCTGTGAATTTGATGGCATTGCCGAGGAGATTGATGATCACTTGCCGGAGGCGAGTGGGATCAGCGATGACCTGCTCAGGCACGTCGGGGTGCACATCGCAGGTGAACTCCAGGCCTTTCTGGTGGGCGCGTACGGCCAGAGGTTTAATCGTTAGCGCCAGACTTTCACGCAGCCGGAACGAAATCGGATCAAGATCCAGCTTGCCTGCTTCGATTTTCGAGAAGTCCAGGATATCATCGATGATGCTTAACAAGGCGTCAGCGGAAGCTTTGGCCATCCCCAGGTACTCCCGCTGTTCGGGAGTCACTTCGGTATCCAATACGAGTTCCGTCGCGCCCAGGATACCGTTCATGGGGGTGCGGATCTCGTGGCTCATGCTGGCGAGAAACTCACTCTTGGCCCGATTCGCTGCCTCCGCGGCCTCCTTGGCCTTGTGCAATTCCAATTCGGCACGATCCCGCTCCGCGTGTGTACGCAGCGCCATCACGCCATAAGCCAGGTTATTCGCCAACTCTTCCAACTGGCCGGCTTCGTCGGGGTCAAACGCGTCGGGCTCGCCCGCATAGATTGTGAGTGCACCAAAGGTTTGGCCGTCGGATTTCAAAGGGAGTCCCATCACCGATAAGTAGCCTCGCTGGCTTGCTTCGAGGCGCCAGGGAGCGAACGCCGGATCGGTCACGACGTTCTTAACCAGGCTGGGCTTCCCGGAGCGAATCGCAACGCCGACTGGACCGCGGCCCAGGTCAGTGTCCGCCCAGGTAATTCCAATGCCTTCCAAGTACCCCTGTTCGTATCCAAACTGGCCGGCCACACGAACGCTCCTGTCCGCATCGTTCTCGGCGTAACCGACCCAGGCCAATTTGTAGGATCCTACCTCCACGATCGCCCGGCAAATCTCGCTGAGTAGCTGCGGCTCGTCCGTGGCGTGAACCAAGGCCTGGTTGCATCGGTTAACGGTCTGGAGCGCACGTTCGGCTCGCTTGCGTTCGGTGACATCGCGAAACCCCAAGACTCTTCCAACGCTCTTACCTTTGACCCGCTGGGGCTCCAAGTGCCGCTCAAAGACGTGCCCGTCGTTGCCTTCGATGACGTCGTCGGATTGCGCTTCCTGGTCTGTGCACTTTTGCCGGATCCTGGCGAGGAAGGCGCTCGGATCCTGGATTTGGCGCAGGACGAAGTTGAGCGCCGCTTCGTGATCGTGCGACTCCAGGACGTCGACGGGAACCGCAAACATCTCTGCGAACTTTCGATTGTAGACCGTCACCTTCCCGGTCGGGCTCAACACCAAAATACCATCGGCGGTTGACTCCAGTGTGGCGCGGAGCGCCTCGGTTCGCTCCTCAACTCGACGCCGCAGGACGCGGACCCAGAGAGTTCCCACCAGAATGATGACCGCGAAGACAAACAGCACGGAGGATATCCGTGTAAGGGTCCACCACGAAGGCCGTGCGAGCACCACGATGCTGTCCGGAGAATCAAGAAGGATATTGAACGTGTCAGGAGTGCGATTGCGGTCCACGTTCACGGAACAGATGCCGGTCAGCCTCAAACGGCTCCCAATCGGTCTTGACCAATCGTGCGTGGATTTGCCTTCCTCAATCCTCGCTTCAAATAGTACGTCACCGTCTTGCAGCACGAGCGTATGGTCGTTTTCGCTCTGCCTCACATCGCGGAGAGTTGCATCCAGACGCACCCGCAAGGTATCGAAGGCGCCGGACCGGGCGCCCTGAGCAGTTATCTCAAGAGGGGGTGGAATCGGTGCGGAGCCTGTTCGCCTGTAGACGGCATACCGAAGCACCGGTGTATAGTCACCCAGATCGGCGAAGCCCACCACATCTACTCGGTCGCCGGGCCGTAGTGGCTCCTTGGGCAAGCTCGGAATGTAGAGACCTAGGTGGCGATCCTGGATGAAGACGCCCTTGCGCCGCTGGATGGTAACCGTACCCTGCACATGCACCCTGTGCTCGGACGTGTTCCGAGCCGTAAAGGCCAGGAGGCTGTTGATCGGCCGCACGGGAACGGAAAACGCATCGGCCGGTGGCGGCTCCACGATAGTGACCTGGCGAGCGGTAGGGACGGCCAGCCATACCCCGGTCAATTGGTAATTTTGATTGAAGACCGTAGCACACACGCCGGCGAGTCTTACCTTGGAGTCAACCAGGCGGTCGCCGTTCAAGCCCGCAGGATTCATGATAGTGGCCTGGAGGTGTCTGCCCTCAACGGCCACATCCAGTTTCAGAGTACCGCTGTCGGGCTCGAAGTTTTGCACGATGCCATCGATTTGCACCCACTGGCTGTCCTCGCGGGTCGAGAGCATGTCGCCCAGTCTTACGTTGTGAGGTCGTGGCAATTGCGCCTGACCCAACCTCCGGTATCGAGCCTTTCCGATTTGAGGCGCGAAATCGAGTTCCTCGGTGACGCCTTCAATCTCAAGGAAATCGCCGGGCCGGAAAGAAAGCCCTTTGTTGTTTTCGTTGACATAGATGCCGGCCGTGGCGTCCTGCGCAAAGAAGTCCCCAACAGCGAGATCGACATACGTGACGACGGCCTGCAAGCGGACCGGATATCCCCGGTTAGCTTGCTCGGGGGTAAGCTCGCGGACCTGCGCGGCGGTGGTTAAGGTCGGCAGCTGGAAAGGTTCCTGGCCATGACTCAGCTTCGAAGTGGCCAGGGCCAAGATCACCATCAGCAGAATACCGGCAGTGCACCGTGAACGTGAACCGCCAGGGCGCCGGTCATGAAAGTGAGAGTCCTTCTGCACGATCAACTCGATTGAGAAACCGTCACGGTATTCAGGTTGAGAGCTACCCGCCAACGCTTGTGCCTCGGTGACCCGAGTTGGCAGCGACGGCAAAGCGATCTGCCGTCGAGATGTGGGAGGAAGGCGAAGCCAGCGGAGGAATGCCCAGCCCAGGCGCGTTCCGAAGTAGGGGGGCTAGAGATTGGCAGCCTAGTGGGCGGCGGCCGAGTTTCCACACCCCACTGTCTTCATGTGCTGGCCAACGACGTTAGCGAAGTACTCAAGAAAGGAAGTCAGCCTCAAGATTGCCTTCTTTTCGCCACCCTTTAGTTGGCGCCGCACTGCCAACGAGAGCAATTGCCAACGGAAATACAAGGTCAAGAGGCGTTCTTCATTGGAATAGCACCGCTTCGCATTCGCAAAATTCTTGAGGAGGTACGTCAGTGCGAGGAAGTCGCATTGGAGCATCCGGCGCAGCCGGCGATAATCGGCCGGTGCGCCGAATTCCTCCAGTGACCTTCGCAAAGACGGGAGCTCCAAACGGATCACGCTGGCGATGGACTGGAAGGGTTCCCCCTCAAATTGCCGGCGCAGAATCTTTTGGCAGGTGGTTTGGAAGAAGAAGAAGACCATCGCCATCGAGAGTGTCAGGATAAGCCAAGCAAGGATCATCCCTAGAGCCTCATCCCCTCACATCTTTCACGATACTTATAATCTTGGACAACTCGGCGTGCAATGGTACAAGAGTACCGACCTGCCTAGCTATTGACCCTGGTGACCCTTGGTCGGGTATCGACTGAGGTCGACTCTCTTGAGGAGGCCCAATTAGGTCGAGACCTGACTCGGGCCCGGGCGTTACCAAAGTACCGTTGCATCGTAGAGAGGAAACGACGTACTTGGAGGCGTAAAAATAGCTCCATGAAGGGGTGGCCATCTGGGAGGGTGGCTGCCCATTTATTTTGGCTAAAGTCTTTTGCCGTTCGGTTCGATCTGGCAAACGGAGCAATGACAGTGTGGCGGCGGCCCACCCTTCTGAGGCCGCTACCAAGTATCAACTCACATTTGGGACGCTGCCAGACTCGACCCGTCAACCACTGGAAGTCGGAGAGAACGCACTGCCCGCAAAGCGAATGGCTGTAGGAGACCTTCAGTTGCACCGTGACCGGACTTCGCAGGACGAGGCCGATGTCATGAAAGCACCGGTAACAGCAATTCCGCGCCGACAATTCAAGTGTCGGCACCAAGCCTCTCAACCGCCACCTCCAGAAGCACTTCGACGTTTTCTTTCGCTTTGCCCTCCAAATTTGAGGCTGCTCTCAGGAGTTCAAGCGCCTCTTGGATGGCTCGTAGCGCGGATTCTTGTCTCGGCTTTCTGAAGGTATTCCCCCTGTAATCTGCCCTCGACCGTAATGGGGCAGGTGCCTACCTTGAACCGCCGGGAACGATATTTGCCGGATTTCACGTGGCGCCGAAAGATCGTGAACGTGCCGCCGCATCATAGCGCTGTTCGCGCGCAATTCCCACACGATTCTTACAGTAGGTATAACACTTTCAAATAGGGCCAATTATATGGTGGAGGCTGGGGAATCGAACCGTAGTCGAGCGTGATTGTAAGTCGCCGGACATTCCGCTACAGTTCGTTCTAGCCCCTCTTGATCTGAGCTACCGCCCGCCCTACGGTACGAACGGAAACCCCGAGGGTAGGCGCACATCCCGCCTGGCTCATGCCGACCGCCAGCAACCGCTTTAGCCTTGCGAGTCCAGTCCGGCTGAGCTTCACCGGCCGCCCTCCCTGCCCCAGGCCCGAAGCTGAGCCCTGCTGTACGCGTTCGCCCGTGCTCGGCCTCCCGAGGCCCGAAAAACAGTCCCCTACCCTACGGCGTTCGCGATCTATCCCGGCGATTGCTATGCCACCACAGACTTCCTCGATCAAGGTTTCGGAAGGACCGGGGATTGTAGCTGGCGGTTCATGCAAAGCGCGCGGTGCTCATTTGACGGGAAGCCGACTTTTCAGGCCGAATCCTCAATGGCGCCGGAACCATCTGATTGGCCGCAACATTGAGTGAATTGAGCGAATAGAGTTCTACTCGAACGGCTATTGGGAGTAAGCCGCTGCGACTCTTGGCTCATACACACAGCGAGGTTCTTCCGCTAAGGGATTGCCAGTGAGGGCAAAGGCGCGAGCCCGCGAACCTCCGCACACGTTGCGGAATTCGCAGACGCTGCATTTCCCTTGCAGGCGGGATGTGTCGCGCAAGGAAACAAACAGCGAAGAGTGCTGGTAGATTTCCGCGAGCGTTTGCCTGCGCCCGTTGCCCGCGGACATGGGCAGGAAGCCGTTGGGAAAAACCTCGCCCAAGTGGGAGATGAAGATGAAACCCTTGCCGTCGTTCAACCCCCGGGGCGCTCGGCCAATGCCATCCGCATCTTTCTCCATCGCGATTTCGTTAGGCATTCCTGGCGTGGGTGAGGCCATGGAGTCGTTGGACGATTCCCGGTTTCTGCCTTCCGCCGCGCGCATCTGCAAGACATAGCGGCGATAGTGCTGCGCCTCGGTAGTCTTGATGTCGAACGGCACTCGCCGGGCGACCTGGTAAAGCTCTGCGAAGACTGTCTCAAACTCCTCCGCGGAAATAAGGTCGTCCAGTCGTCCACGTCCAGTGGGCACCAGAAAGAAAACACTCCACATGGCGATATCAAGTGTTTCCAGCAGCCGCACCATAACGTCAAAATCTGCCAGATTGCGACGTGTAATCGTAGTGTTGATCTGAACGGGGAGGCCCAATTCGCGGGCCCAGCGAATGGCGCGGAGCGTCCACTCATTCGAACCCGGCACGCGCCGAAAGGCATCGTGAATTTCCGCCGTTGAGCCATCCAAGCTTACCGCCAAACGCGCCAGTCCCCGCCGCCGAAGCTCGGCAATCGCGTCGCCCGTGAGAAGAGGCGTGGCGCTGGGGGTCAACGACGTCCGCACCCCACGCGCGGTGGCGTATTCCAAGTCAAAGATATCAGACCGCTTGAGCGGGTCGCCGCCCGTGATGACGAACACCGGAATCTGCATTATACGTTCGTCCGCTCTGCAAGACCGGCTGTTGTGCGAAGCATTCAGAGTTCTCAAGCCGGGCGGCATATTCGCCGGCTCTGATAGCGTGTGGTCCGTATGGATGCAGATATTCCACTTCGCCGACACGATGGTTACTCTCGATCCAGGGCTATTGCCGGGGAGGCTGGAAGCGGCTGGCTTCAAAGATCTGGGTGTTGAAACAAGCGGTGGAAGGTTTCGATTTTGGGCGAGGCGTCCGGCATCCCTCCCCTCCGGCAGTAACTCCCTCCGTGAGGCTCCAGGGCGCCGGTGTATTCACTCGGAAGAATAGCGATGTACAAACTGAAACGGATTTACGAGGCGTCTGAGCCGTCTGATGGTTATCGCGTTTTGGTGGACAGGATTTTACCGCGCGGCGTTTCAAGGGAGAGAGCACGAATCGACCTTTGGATAAAGCAAATCGCGCCGTCTGATGCACTACGAAAATGGTTTGGGCACGACCCTGAACGTTGGGGGGAATTTCAGAGACGCCACCGCGAAGAGTTGCGGAAAGAAACTGGACTGACAAAACAGCTCAAGCAACTGGAGACAATGCACGGGACTTTGACGCTGCTCTTTTCAGCCCGAGATGAGCATCACAACCAAGCGGTCGCCCTGCGTGCATTCCTCCAGAGACGCGGGTAACTGGAAATAATGCCCTACACGATCATCCTGGTCTACCGATCTGTCTCCGCCGTTTGCGGGCGCACTTCCGATTCGCCTTCCGCCACTTAACCTTGCTTGTCATATCGTTAAGCGACCACCCCACTATACCGGAGGAACCAGGTCCCGTTTCCACACGCTGCGCAGCACGCCAAGTGTGATGGGTAACGCACCGACGAGGATGAAGGTCATGTCACCTGCCATGCGCACCCATTCCAGCTTGTGGTAGAGACCGCCCATCACGAATGTCAGCCGGCGCGCGTGCCAGTACCCATTGGCGATCGAGTCCCAGAGTTGAATAACGCCTGCGGGAAACAGGTCCAGGAGGATCATAAGGGCGAGGCCCACATTAACACCCCAGAAGCCTACCCTGATGAACTTCTCTGTCCCCTTCCAGACGGCGTCGGACTGCATGGCCCGCAAGCAAAAGACGAGGACCGCCAGCGCCAGCATCCCGAAGACACCAAACAGGGCGGCGTGCCCGTGGTTGGGGGTCAGTCCCGTGCCCACTTCGAAGTACGACACAATCGGCAGGTTGATCAGGAAGCCGAAAATCCCTGCGCCGATAAAATTCCATACACCGACGGCCATAAGGAAGTAGATGGCCCACTTCTGGCTGGTGGCGAATTCCTGGCCGCACTCGGAGCACTGCGCGTTCTTCAGCTTGATGAAGTCCCAGGCGTCCAGGGTTAGAAGCGTCAAGGGCACAACCTCCATGGCGGAGAAACACGCCGCCAAGCCCATGTTGAGCGTTCCCTGACCGGTGAAATACCAGTGATGGCCCGTACCAATGATCCCGGCGCTGAGGTAGAGGATGGCGTCAAGGTAAATCAGGCGCGTGGCCGTCCTGGTGCTGACCACGCCCATCTGGTGGAACATGATGGCCACCAGCACCGTGGCGAAGAGCTCGAAGAATCCTTCCACCCAAAGATGGATGATCCAGAAACGCCAGTTATCGATGACTGCGAAGTTGCTCTGGGGGCCGTAGAAGAGCGCGGGTAGGTAAAAGACGGGAATGGCCACGGCTGCGTAAAGAAAGAGTGCGGATAGCTCACGCTTGCCAGGGATCTTCATGGCTGGTTTTAGGGCGCGGAACATCAGGAAAAGCCAGAAGACGAGGCCAAGGGCCAGGAGGATCTGCCAGAAGCGTCCGAGATCCAGGTATTCGGAACCCTGATGCCCGAACCAGAACCAGAGACGCCCGAGCTTGTCGTTGATGCCCAGATACTCTCCGAAAAGGCTGCCAAAAACCACTATTGCCAGTGCGCCAAGAAGCGCGTAGACGCCAGCCTTTTGGCCATTGGGCTCTTCGCCGCCCACCCAGGGCGCCAGAAAAAGGCCCCCCCCTACCCAGGCCGTTGCGATCCAGAAGATGGCGAGTTGGAGGTGCCAGGTGCGCGCCAGAGTGTAGGGCAGGAACCGAGCGATGTCGAAGCCGTAAAAGCCTCCTGGCTCCACGCGGTAGTGGGCAATCGCGCCTCCCAGGAACGATTGCACCAGGAAGAGGAGCGCCACCACGGCGAAGAACCACCCGGTGGCCCATTGGCTCGGCGTCAGTTTCAGCGGCGTGGGAGCGGAGTGCGTGGTGTGGGCAGTGTCGCCCTCACCCTTCCAGCCCAGGTAGTCAAACTTGCCGACCACGAAGAGTATCAGGCCCAGACCCCCCAGGAGGGTGATAAGACTCAAAGCGCTCCAGACATAAGCCTCGACGGAGGGCCGGTTGCCTACCAGGGGCTCATAAGGCCAGTTGTTCGTGTAGGAATAATCCTTGCCTGGCCGGTTCGCCGACGCAGCCCAGGCAGCCCACGCGAAAAAGGCGGTCAGCTCATTGAGCTCCGTGGGGTCCTTGATATAGCTGGCAGGCAGTCCAGGAGCGCCGCCCTTCTTGGTGAAGTAATCGCTCCATTCGACTGTCTGGGTGCGATAGGCCGCCACCTCTCCGGGGGTAAAGAGGAGCGTCCGCGAGGCCGGTTCGTACCGGTTTTCCTTCAGAACTCTCCGCACCTCCGCGGATGCCACGATTTGCTCATCCGGCAGGAGCTGTGCGAAGGGCTTGCCGTACTTCTCCACCGCGATCGTATCCCGAGTCACCTCGCTGAGCCGGTGCAAATACTCGGCACTGTAGTCAGGACCCAGATAAGCCCCGTGGCCCCAAAGGGTGCCGTGTTCCATGAGGCCGTATTTAAAGAAGACCTCCTGGCCTTTTTGTATATCGGCTCCCGTGAAAACTACATTTCCCGCTGCATCCACGGCTTTGTCGGGAATGGGAGGAGCGTTTGTATAGGTCAAGACGGTAACGAAGGATAGAACCGAGAAACCACCGATCATGACGAGAATCGCCGCGTGTCGCCACCACGGAGAGAGACTTGTAGCACTGTTGGACGTGTCTGCCATTTCATGCTCCCATTTAATTGTAAGCTGGAATTTCCATTTTCAATCTGCAGTACATCGTACAGTTGGTTCTTTATAGTTATCCTCTTCCGACGGCGGCGCCGGGGCTTTCGGGGATGGGCAGAGCACTCCTGAGGACCTTCACCCCCACTCCGCCCAAAACTGCAAAGGAAATAACGAGCACGAAGCCCAAGGCGATCCACAGTTGTTTGTAGGCCATGCTTGAACACCTTTCAAAGGGGAATTTCGCTCAGGTCGCCGCCCAGGTATGTCGTAACGCGATGCATTATACCCGTGCTGGAGGCGGCGGCCGCGTAAAACTGGAGAATAGATTTACTGCAAACACGGTCACCGCCGTCATCTCCGCAACGGCCGAAATGGGAAGCCATGACCACGCGGAATGAAAGAAGCCCTGATACGCGAGAATCTCAGCACTCACGCGCAGCAAACACCCTACGGTCAAAAACACCAGGAACATAAACATGAGCTTGGTGCTGAATAGTAACCTTCCAGCAAAGGCCGGAATAACCCGCTGGCCAATTGCAAACACCATCGTCGCCAGGAAACCGGCAGTCAACGCATGACGCGAGGCTCCCCAGATTCCTTGCGGTCTGATCACCGAGGCAGCCCAAATACTTAACCCGGCGGCGACCAATGCCCATCCATAGGCAATCCGAACAAAGCTCGGGAAACTGCTATGTGCGCCTCTGACCTTGGGAAGGCGCTCGGGCCATTCAAACAGCCCGAGGGCGTGAACCGCAAGCGTGATTCCGGCGAGGAGGAATAGTCCGGCCACTAGCGTGCTGCTCAAGAATGCCGCCAGCACTCCCAGGGAATTCAGCGCCACGGCCAGCAATAGCACGCGCCCTTTTACGGGCCGCAATCCGAGAAAAATAAGAAGCCACTTGGCGCTGAACCCCCAAACAAAGGGCACCAGGAAACCCCAGGTTTGGAGGACCAGAAAGCCTTGGTCGAAACCCAGCGGCAGTTCGGGGGACGTACCCGAAAGGGAAAGGTACAAAGTGGCTCCGAGATTGACCAGGAGCGTGAGCAGCAGACCGACTGATCCCGCGATGACTGCGAATATCCACTCTTCCAGTTTCTCTTTACCAGAGTGCTGCGGGCGGTGGCCAGAAATGGTGCGAAAGAAAATTACGAAGGCGGCGAGTTCCAGCGCCGCAGACAACGGAAGAAGTGCTCGCCAATGCCATTGATAAACGTTGGTCAGCCAGCGCAAGGTAACCCCTGAGGTCCATAATCCCCAGGTGACCCAAACAACCGACAGCTCAAGCGGGTGGATGCGACGCAACTTGGGGATGGAATAGAAACCGATACCCAAGATGAAGCTTCCGATCCAACCGAAGATTTGGGCATGACCGTGCGCCTGAATCCATGTTGGCAACACAGAGTTCGCTGCTCGGCGGCTGCTGATCGCGAGCAGGTTCCAGATCCCCAGGAAGGTTCCGGGAAGCAACATGAAAAACAGCCCGGTGCTGATATAGAGCATCAACAGGCGCGCGAGCGTGGTCTCGCGAGCCGCGGTGATCTTAAAGATCTCCGTCGGCGTCAGCGGGAGTCGGGCCTCCTCTTCAGTTTGCGTCGGCAATGCGGACATCTGTTCGATCTCCTGTCAGTGTGCATTTTCGAGAGCAATTGACCGGGGAAACAAAATGTTGTTTTCAAGGTGAATGTGCTGGTGCAGATCCGCCTCAAATTCCGCCAAGGTCTTGTAGAGGGTCTGATAGCTAATGCAAGCGTCTGGTGGCGCAGCATAGCCATTACTCGAAGCGCGAAGGGCACGCAGTGCGTTGCCGGCCGAATCATGCTCATGCTCCATCATCGACACCGGATTTCGTACGGTGCCGAAGGGCGCTGGCAGGATGGGCTCCTTCTGGATAACGGATTCCTCCATCCTTTCCATA
>Ga0187852_1001669_pt1 | contig 20096 bp, 17 predicted proteins | sample June2016WEW_6_40_FD_134511 | JGI IMG/M metagenome (GOLD analysis project Ga0187852, IMG submission 134511) | Peatland microbial communities from SPRUCE experiment site at the Marcell Experimental Forest, Minnesota, USA - June2016WEW_6_40 | ecosystem: Environmental > Terrestrial > Soil > Wetlands...
AGCCGCGCCTTCAGCGTCTCAGTGTGCGGCGAATCGCCTCCCGTCACCACCGGCTTGCCCTTTGCCGTCGGCTTCGCCGTCCGTCCCACGGTTTTCGCTGCCGGCTTCGCTCCCGCCTCAACCGCCGGTGTCGCGTTCATTACTGGAAACAGCGCATTCAGCCGCGTTCCCTCGCCCAGCCCCAGCACCGCCTCGGCAATCTCGTCCATCGAATCCCGCTTCACCAGCCCGTCGCAGAAGACGCAGTGCACCGTCCCGCAGCGCGCATACAAGAGGCGCATGTAGTCGTAGATCTCGGTCGCCGTGGCCACCGTCGAGCGCGGGTTGCGCGTCGAGTTTTTCTGCTTGATGGCGATCGCCGGCGCCAGTCCGTCGATCAGGTCCACGTCCGGCTTCTCGATCCGTTCCAGAAACTGCCGCGCGTAGGAGGACAGCGACTCCACATACCGCCGCTGTCCCTCCGCATAGATGGTGTCGAAGGCCAGCGAACTTTTCCCCGAACCTGAAACCCCGCTGATCACCGTCAGCTTCCCATGGGGAATCTCGCAGGAAATATTCTTCAAATTGTGTGTCCGCGCGCCGCGGATGGTGATGGCGTCATTCAAAGGGAAAGCACCGCATAGAAGTCGTCCCGCCGCGTCCCTGTCTCCTCAGCGAGCCTCAGGACGCAACCGGCCATCATTCATTATAGGGGCAATCCATGCCGCACTTCCCCGAAACGCTTGCCGTTTAATCTGAGAAGTACCGGCCTTGAAGCGGCGCGCTGGTTGAGCGGCGCCATGGCGGCCCGTCAAATGTGCGTTCTCTCTCACGGGAATCCGCGCTGAAAGGCCTTTGTGGCTGTGCACGCGCACAAGTCAAGCGCCACGCTCTTCAAGCGCCTGCTGCAACCCTGAAAATGCTAAGGTTCTGTAGATTCGACTTACATTGCAGCCTCGTTGATCCGTACGTTGCTTCAGCAGAACTTAAGCTGCAAGAGCGTTGAGCCGGAAATAACTCGACTGCAGATCGCCTTCTGATTCGCGGTCAAGCACTCCAGCCAGACCCATAAGGACAGCCGAAGCGCATGCCGGGCACTGCTTCGCGCAGTTGCCAACGCAGTTGCAATCCTGGCAAAGGTACGCATGGTCCAGGGGGAAGTGTTGCATAGTGGCGTGTTTCATAGGTTCACTCCGCTATTTGTGGTGTTGGGCAAGAGCGTTCGCGGTTCCGACCCCCAATCGCTCTTCCTTACTTATGGATAACGTAAGATGGCGCAAAGTTGCTTTTTCTTTCACTTCCCTCGCCGGCTGAACCCCGCCCGGCCAATTCGAACGCCATCAACGGTTCCGGTCAAAGAGGTGCGGCTGTGACTGCGCGTGATCGCATACCGCTTGGGCAACCTGTGGCGGCGGTTGGTGCTGCCAAAGAGAATCGAAACATCGCTTTGAAATGGGCCAAATCTTGGTTTTTCGGGCCCGGCAGAGGCCCTGCCGGGCACCTCAGTCAGTGGAATACAAGAAAAATCGCCGCGCAGGCATATCGGGGGTATATTGGTCTCTAGCTGGGAGACAAGATGGAAATCCCGGCTCAAGAGGTGACAGAAAGATGAAACGTTCTATGTGGGGAGCGATGAGCGTAATGGCAATTGCCGTCATGCTTGCGGCAACCTGGGCATGGGCTCAATCAGGCGTAACGGTCAATCCGGCTTACTCAAAACTATTAACTGCGGCGGATGTCTCCAAGGTGACCGGATTGTCCGGCGTCGTATTGGTCGCTCGGGATCCACACACGGGCGCGGGCGGCGATCTTAACTTTGCCTTGCCCAATGGGAAAATGATCCTGTTGGTCACTTTTCTGGACACAAATAGTTACAACCAATCGAAAAAAATGCAAGGCGTTTATGGCGGCGAAGTTACGGGAATTGGCGACCAGGCTTTCATCGGCAAGGTCATGGGAATGGAATCAATCCTCTATTTCCTGAAGGGCGCGCGGGGGGCGGCCCTCTCCTCTTTCATTGACACGGATCATGGTTGGCCGGGGAAGCCTTATGTGAGCCAGCCGCAGTTGCGCCAGTTGGCCGCTCTGATGATCTCGCGCATGGATTGAACATGAAGGGGCTTGGGCCTTCATTCGTTTTCGTTCCATTGTTCGTCGCTGAGGTGGAAGTAAAAAAACACTTGCAATGCTCTCGCCATGAGCGCGTTTACTCTGATTTCGCGCTGGGGTGGGATAGATCGACTTACATACTCGCTTTTCGCACTCCGGCAGTCTCTTAAGGCGGGCAGCGAACCAACTGGCCCGCTGCCGCCTCGAATCGATCCCAACAGTTACTGTCCTTGAACTGCTTACAGCAAAGGCGTCAGGGCTTGCAACGCCTTGTCGATGTGCTCGACCGAACGGATTCGCAACCCGGCATTCTCGGGTGCATCCTCTCCGTGATCCACGTCGCGACGCGCCTCTCTCAACAGCTTCACCGCCGAGTGGATGGGCCAACCCGGATTGCCTCCGCTCTGCGGCGGCGGCGTGTGCCAGATGTTCTTTCCATCGTCCACCGCGGCCCTTTTCATTTCATCGATGGCGTGGTTGATCTCTTTGATGGCATAATCGCGGGCGCCGGCCTGAGCTGGCCGGGTGTCCATCTCCAGATACGCGCGCGCCGTGCGCAGATCGGAGATGGCGTGAAGATATGCGGGGAGTTGGGCATGTGCCTGAATTGCCGGCGTCAGGAACAGGAACGTGAGCAGCCCGAAGGCTGCCACTGCGAGGGATTTCATACTGCGCATTTCAGTTGTACCTTTCCTTGGAGATTACTCCAACTGCTCTGGCGAGAGAATACTCCTTTCCCCCCTCCTCGCGCCGCGGCAATCCAACAATCCTGTTATCCCGCTCTCCTTACTCCACTCCATCACCCATCATCCCCGCGGCCCGCCCTGCCCCATGACGAACCGCCGGAGCAACGCCCAATTCCCTCCCCGGCCCAGCCGCGTCGAACACACAGCCGTTCCTGGCACAGCTTCGCGCCGTTAAACTGGTAGGTGAGGTATTCCGTGCTGCGTCTCGCCATTTTCCTCCTGCTCTTCGCCTCGGCCGCCGGCTCGGCGCAGAACTCCGCTCAAAATCCGGAAAAGCAGCTCCCCGCCGCCGCCACCCAGCCCGGCCCCCAGCCCGTTTCCGCTCAGGTCGCTGACGCCGAAGCCGCTATCGTCAAATCCGATTGGAAGACCGCCGAAGCCAAGCTGGACACCTGGCTCTCCGCCCATCCCGCCGACCCCCGCGCCCTCTTCGACGCCGGCTACGTGGCCGACGCCCAGAACCGCCTGGACTCGGCCGCCAGCTTCTACCGCCGCGCCGTCGATGCCGATCCCCACTCCTTTGAGGCCCATCTCTCCCTCGGGCTGCTCCTGGCGCGTCAGGGCAATCTGGCTGAAGCCCGTTCTGAACTGGCCATTGCCACCACCCTTGACCCCGGCGACGCCGGACCCGCCGTCAAAGCCCGCGCCTGGCGCGCCCTGGCCCAGATCGACCGCAATACCGACGCCACTGAAGCCTCCAACGATCTGCTCGAGGCCCTCAAACTCACCCCCGAAACCCCCGCCGACACGCTTCTGGCCGCCAGCCTGGCCGACCAGGCCGGCCAGTTCGACGCCGCCGAAGTCGCCTACCGCCGCATCCTCGCCAAAGACCCCAAATCCGCCCCCGCCAATGCCGGCCTGGCCCACATCCTCATCGCGCGCAAGCAGTATCCCGAGGCCGAAACCCTCCTCCGCGACGCCCTCGAACAATCCGGCCAATCTCCCGCCGACCCGGCCCTCACCGCACAACTGGCCGCCGTCCTCGCCGCCCAGGACAAGCCTGAGGCCCTGCCCCTCCTCCAAAAGCTCCACGAAGCCCACCCCGGCGACCCGGCCATCGCCCGCATGTTGGCTGAAGTCCTTGCCGAAGCCGGCGACCCCGCCGGTTCCGATCGCCTCTACGTTGCTCTGCTCGCCTCCAGCCCCACGGATCCCGCCCTTCTCATCGGCCACGGCCAGAACCTCATCCGCCAACTCCGCTACGCCGAGGCCTTTGCGGCCTTCGACAAAGCCACCCGGCTCGACCCCGCCAACCCCGACGGCTGGAGCGGCCTGGCCTTTGCCGCCTCCAAGATCAATCAGCCTTCCGCCACGCTCCACGCTCTTACCATGCGCTCCAAGTTCCTTCCGGAAAATCCCTCAACCTGCTTCCTTTGGGCCACTGCATACGACTCCCTTCGCCAGAAGGCTGCGGCTATCGTGTACTACCATCAATTCCTGAATTCATCCGCCGGAAAATTCCCCGATCAGGAATGGCAGGCTCGCCAACGTCTCCTGTTGCTCGAAAAAAAACACTGAGACTGTCGATGATGCGAACTTGAATTGCGCTCACCTCTGCACCATGCCGCAACTGTCGAAGTGAAAAAGGCCAGTCGTCACTTTTCAGTTGTCAGTCTTCATTTCAGTTTTTTTGTTGCCCGCTGCCGGTAACGCTGACCCGCCCATACGCTCAGGCACTGAGGACTGACCACTATCCACTGTCCACTGTAAGCTGTACACAGTGGCCGCTGATTTTGTCCCAATCTTTCAGGAGGAGTACCGGGCCTTGCGCCCCAGGGCGCCCATGCCCCCCATCGCGGTCCGTTTCCGCCGCTTTACCTCGCTGAACACCACCATCCGCCTGCGCGAAGGGCAGATTCGCGTCAACCTCTCGGACCTGCTGGAAGGCGCGCCCGAGCCGGTGGTCCGCGCCATCGCCCACATTCTCCTGGCCAAGCTCTACAAGAGGCCCATCGACGCCGCCCACAACCTGCGTTACAAGCGCTTCGCTTCCTCGGCCGCCGTCACCCGCCAAACCGAGTTGATTCGCGGCGCCCGCGGAAACAAGCGCTACTTCGGCCCCCAGGGCCGCTATTACAATCTTGAAGCTGTCTTCGACTCGCTCAACACGCGCTTCTTCGGCGCTCTTCTCGGCCGTCCCCAGCTCACCTGGAGCGAGCACACGGCCAAGCGCTCTCTCGGCCATTACGACGCCGCCCACAACACCATCGTCGTCAGCCGCGTCTTCGACCGTCCTTCCAGCCCCCTTTACGCCCTCGAATATCTTCTCTACCACGAGATGCTTCACCTCAAGCACCCGGTCAGGAGGCGCGGTCTCCGCCGCTGCGTCCACTCCCCCGCCTTCAAAGCCGAAGAAGCCCGCTTCCCGCAATTGAAAGAAGCCCTCGCCTTCATCAAGCGGCTCTAGCGAAAAGAGACACTGCCCTCTGCTGGCATCGCTGGCATTCAGGAAAGCCGGCTCGTGCCAGCCAAGCTGCTGCTGGGACGCGGCGTCAGCCGCCCGGACGGCTTGGGCTGTGGCCGCCCGGCTGCAAGCCCAGCCCTCCAGGCACAAGAGCGAGCAGAAGCGCCAGCGCTGAGGCTTGAAACCCACGAAAAGGAAAAATCCGCTCGATCACGGTATAGCAATTGAGAAGATGCGCGATTATGACAAATCCCCCATCATACGTCTTCTCAATCAGCGCAAGACGAGTCCGCAATCTTGAGGTAGATTTTCCGCCGGAACACTCTGCGCGCCCTCAATGAGACTCTCAAGGAAAGCTGGAAAATGCCAAAGATTGTATTAGAGGGGTGTTGTGTGCCGAATCGCAATGTTTACCTGCCGCCCGATTTGGACGATTTCGTTTTGACCAGGGTCGAGGGCGGACGCCACTCGGATGCCAGCGAACTGGTGCAAGCCGCCTTGCGCGCATTGGAACGCGAGGAACGGACTAATGAGGCAAAGCGCGCGGCTTTGCGTGCCGCCATGCAGGGGGCCGATGCCAGGAGCATGCCGGGAGGCGACGTCTTTCGGAAGTTGTGGCTCGCGCAATTTAAGCAGTTTTCACAGCATGGTGAGCGGGATTGGCATGAGCGCCATTGGCATGAGCGGGATCGGCGTGAGCGGGATCGGCGTGTCCTGACCCGGCGGAAAACCGACTCGGCAGGTGGGCATAGTTCCGGACAAGAATCTGCGGTCGGCGATCGGCGTGAGCGGGATCGGCGTGTTTTTAACCGACGGAAAACCGACCTGGCAGTTGGGCATAGTTCCGGACAAGAATCCGCGGTCGGCGATTGAAGGGATACGGGACGGACGGGACGAAGTTCTGGAAGAGTCGGTAATGCTCACTGCGGTTCAAATGATCGACAGCAGGCTCTTTGCTACATTTCCGCTCAAAGCCAATGTCCCGTTCAGGCTGTGGGAGATCGCAGTCCATTTGGCTGAGCCGGTGCGGTAGGCGATGAAACCGTAGACCAGGCCGAGAAAGAATGTAGAGACCACGAAGCGAAGAGTCCCGGCGGTCGCGGGGAAGATCATCTGCGGGACAAAGTGCCATGCGGCATACCCCACAGAGGGGTAGACGATCGCCAGCCATGGATTGCCAGCAAACGTCCTGATGTACAGCCCTCGCCAGAGAATCTCTTCGCACACTCCGTCGGCGGTCGCGCAAGGCGCGGCAAGCAGTATCAGAATCCAGGAAGCGTGCGCGAATTTGGACAGGTACATGATCGCGGCGGTGCCGGTGACGATCGCAAACAACAACACGGCCAGCCAGTTCATGCGTGTGAAGAGCGGCTTGCGGCCGGTCAGCACGCTTGAGAAGCCGGTCTTGCCGAGCAGCAATCGGGGAACGATGAGGCACCAATAGAGCCAATAGAACAGGAACCCCAGGAGGTAGCCCGTCTCTTTTCCGAGCAGGGACGCCAGGCCCAGAAAGACGGCCATCGTCGTCAGCAACAGGACGAAGGGCAGACCGAGGAGCACCGCGGCCTTGTGTTTGCTTGGTAGCCACGGTCCGCCGTCTTGCGCTGCGCCTTCGCTCACGATTGATCCTGTGCAGGCGCGTGAATCCTACGCCTTCGCTGCCGCCGCTTCCGGCCCAGTCACCGGCCGCCCAGCCGCCCACCATATCAGCGCAATCCCCGCAATCACCGATCCCGCGCTGGCCAGTTGCGCATTCGATAACCTCCACAGAATCTTGGGGTTGCGCCGAACTAGTTTAGAGCATACGCTGATAGCACCGGCAAGGTCGTCGGTGAACGGAGAATCGTCATGAACTGGACACAACTCCTGAAGAACGAGATTGAAACTACCTACTCGACCACCACAAAACTCCTGGACAAGGTAGATCCGGACAGTCTCGATTGGAAGCCAAAAGGTGGCAGCAACTGGATGACTGTCGGCCAGCTCCTAAGACACATCGTTGATGCATGTGGCCCTGGTTGCAGAGGATTTGTAACCGGTGACTGGGCACTCCCGGCGGGCAAGACCTGGGAAAACCTCGCCCCGGAGGAAATGCTTCCGCCTGCCGAAAAACTGCCCTCGATTGACAGCGTGGAAAAGACCAAGGATTTACTCGCAAAGGACAAGACCATTGCCCTTCAGATGATCGACCAAGCCGGTGAGAATGATCTGGCCAATAAGGAGATCGCTGCTCCCTGGGCTCCTGGGGTAGCATTTGCCCTTGGCTTCCATCTGCTTAAGATGATTCAGCATCTCGAACGGCACGAAGGCCAGCTTTTCTACTATCTGAAGCTTCAAGGGAAGCCTGTTACTACCGTGGACCTCTGGGGCGAGTCCTGAACAGTTGCGCGTTTGCGAAATGATCCGATGGTCCGCCAGAAAGATGCATTTTCCCCCTTGCGATGGGATCGTAGACAATGCGGAATCTGGCCCAGTACCCGCTGTCACCACTAGTTCGGACAGAAACCCTACGCCGCCTTCGCCGCAGCCGCTTCCGGCCCAGTCACCTGCTGCCTCGCCGCCAGCCAGATCAGCACAATCCCCGCAATCACACAACCAGCGCTGGCCAACTGCGCGTTCGTTAATCCCCACAAAATCCTCGGGTTGCGGCGGATAAATTCAACCAGAAAGCGAGCCGTTCCGCTCAGCAGCAGATACTCGCCTATGATCGCGCCCCTGCCACGCTGTTTTCCGCCGCGCCACCACAGCCACGCGCCGATCGCGAACTCCGCGGTCATCTCATAAAGCGGTGTCGGATGCACCCGCACAAACGGCGGCGTTGGGTCGATCCCGTGCGGAAAGCTCATGCCCCAGGGCAGTTTGGTCGCGATGCCGTAGCATCCGTCGCCGGAGAGAAAGCAGCCGAAGCGCCCGATCCCGTGGCCGACCGCCGCCGCCGGAGCGGCCAGGTCCAACATCCGCAGGCCGCCGATCTTTGCCCGCCACCCCATGAACACCAGTGCGATGATGGCGAAGACCACTGCGCCGTACCAGGCAAAACCGGCCGGGTCCCACAGCACCCGCCAGCCCATCTCGCGAAACTCGATCGGGGTGTCGATGACGTGCCACAGTTTGGAGCCCACTATGGCCGCCACCACCGCAATGGCCACCATGCCCACCGCGTCCGCCTCAATGTGCGCGCGCCGGAAGCCCCGGTCCAGGATAAACGCGCCCACCACGGCAGCCACCCATATCGTCAGCCCGTAGGTAGCCAGATTCAGGTGCCAGAAATACAAATTGAGGTGCAGATAAGGCAACATATCTTTTTAAGTATAGCCGGCCCGGCGCCGGGACGCCGCGCCCAGCCCCCGCTCGCGATTTGCCCGGTCCGCAATGTCTCCGCGCTGCGATTTTTCACAGGCGAACTTGCCCGCCAGGCCTGCATTCGCGCCATACTGTGTTCATGGCTACTCTCCCCTCCCCGGGCCTTCAGGTCCTCTATACCCGTGAGCAGATCGCCGAACGCGTCGCCGAGTTGGGCACCCAGATTACCCGCGACCTGAACGGCGAAAAGCTGGTCATGGTCGGCGTGCTCAAGGGCGCCGCGCCCTTTCTCGCTGACCTGGCGCGCTCCATACAGGCCGACGCCACCTTCGACTTTGTCGCCACCTCCAGCTACGGCAAGGGGCAGCGAACCTCCGGCGCGGTCCGGCTCATCAAGGACCTCGATGAGTCCATCGAGGGCAAGAACGTCCTCATCGTCGAGGACATCCTCGACACCGGCCTCACCCTAGCCTACCTGCGCAAGCTTTTATTGCAGCAGCGCCCCAAGACTCTGCGCATCGTCACTCTGCTCGACAAACCCTCCCGCCGCATCGAAAAAATCGAGGCCGACTACGTGGGCTTCTCCATTCCCAATCTCTTCGTCATCGGATACGGCATGGACTACGCCGAACGCTACCGCAACCTCCCCGACATCTGCCTGATGACCCCCGACCATCCTGAGTAGCCGGCCCGGCGGTTGGCGCAGTCTGCAACTGGAGCCGCTCCATTCGCATCCATTCATTTGGTCCGGCCATCCGCAAAGCTCTATACTCATCTCCCGTAGACTGCCCGGCGAGCCGGCCTTTCAGAGCGGCATCATCCCCCAAGGAGCATCCCCCATGGCTGTACTGACTCCCCTCAACGAAGCGGACCTCGATTTCGACCACGGCAGCTTCGATTCCGCCGCCTTCGCAGCTCACGCGCTGTCCAGTTGGCAAACGCTTGCCGCCGTTATCGACCACACCCTGCTCAAGCCCGAAGCCACCCGCGAACAGGTCGAAAGCCTCTGCCACGAGGCCATTCGCTACCGCTTTGCCTGTGCCATGGTCAACCCCGTCTGGGTCCCCACCGCGGTTTCCGCCCTCTCCGGCGCAGGTGTCCCCGTGGGCGTCGTCATTGGCTTTCCCTTGGGCGCTTCCCTGGTCTCCACCCTGCGCCAGGAAGCCGCCGCTCTCACCCGCCTGGGCGCGCGCGAGCTGGACATGGTCTTGCCCCTAGGCCAGCTCAAAAGCGGCAACAATCACGCCGTCCACCAAACCATCCACGCCGTCGCCGCCGTCGCCCATCATCACGGAGCCCTGCTCAAGGTCATCCTTGAGACCACCCTGCTCACCGTGGAAGAAAAACTGCGCGCCGCGGAGATCGCCATCCAGGCCGGCGCTGACTTCCTCAAGACCTCCACAGGCTTCGCCTCCGGCGGCGCAACCCCGGCCGACGTGGCCCTGCTCCGCGGCGTAGCCGGCGCACGTTGCGGCGTCAAAGCCTCCGGAGGCATCCGCACCCTCGCCCAGGTCCGCGCCCTTCTCGAAGCCGGCGCCAACCGCATCGGCGCCTCCGCCTCCGTCGCCATCGTCCGCGAGCTGGGAGCCGAGTAAAAAGCAAACGATCAGGGATTAAGAATGATCGGGGTAGTGGTGCGGTTTCGTTTTCGACAAGTAACTTGACAAACCGGCGGAACCGGCATTAACTGCTATGCGACAGTGTAATGCTGTGCGGCAGTGCTTTCGGCGCAAACGCCCTCTACTCCCGTCATTTGAGCGATTGTTTGCGTAAGCGCACGTATTCGCTCCCAGGAAGCTAGCGCTGATCCTTGTCACGGTTCATTGAATCAAACAGACAACATTGAGAATCGCGGAGATACGTATGAAAACCCCCAGTTCATCTGCAAGCCCTTTTGCATCAAATTCCTCGCCATCTGCGCCCAGGCCGCTCTTCCGGGCGGCTTTGGTTACGCTCGCATCGCTCGCAATCGCGTCGATAACTCCCTGGGGATGGGCGCAAACCGCCAATCGAGTCACGCAGGATGTCGATGCCGCCCAGGTGCAGGCGCTGCCTAATCATCATCCGCTATGGGCCAACGCAAGCAACGATGCCGGCCTGGCGCCGGCTAAGCTCGTGCTGGATCAAATGACGATCGTTCTGGCGCGATCGCCGGAGCAGGAGGCGGCCTTCGAAAAGTTGCTCGCAGACCAGCAAAACCCCGCTTCGCCGGACTACCATCGCTGGCTCACTCCCGCCGAGGTTGGGGAGCGCTTCGGACTCTCCGAGCAGGATATCGAAAGCGTGACCGGCTGGTTGCAGTCGCAGGGCCTGCACGTCAACTGGGTTGCGCCAAGCCGGATATTTATCGGATTCGGCGGCACGGCGGCAGACGTGGGTCGAGCCTTTCAGACGGAGTTGCATTACTACAACGTGAATGGCGTGCGGCGCTTCTCGGTTTCATCCGACCCCATGATCCCGGCAGCATTGGCGCCGGTAATCAAAGCCATTCGCGGCCTGTACACCATCGATGAGCGCCCGGCTCACCACGCGATTGCGGTGCAATCGGATGCCCCGGAAATGGATAACAACACTGGAGGCCACTTCATTGCCCCCGCGGATTTCAACACCATCTACGATGTCCCATCCAGTCTGACAGGCGCCGGCGTGACCATCGGCATCGTAGGCCGGTCGCGAGTGAATTCCGTCGATCTTACCGAATTTCAAACCCAGGCCGCCATCACCTTTGCCATTCCTCAAGTGATTGTCCCTACCGCGTACAGTGGCATTGACCCAGGCCCAGCGGCGACGAGCTGCTCGGCGTCCCCATGTTCTGTCCCCGAAGACCAACTGGAAGCAACTCTGGATGTGCAGCGGGCAGGCAGCGTGGCTCCAGGCGCCACGCTTTTGCTGGTGGTTTCCGCCCCTTCCAACCCTATCACCACGAACGGCGATGGCATCGGCGCGGATACGCAGTATCTGGTGAACGCTAATCCGCTTCCGCAAGTGATCAACATCAGCTTCGGAAATTGCGAGTCGGAAGCCGGCGCGTCCGGCGTCGACTATTGGAACACGCTGTTTCAACAGGCCGCCGGGGAGGGAATCTCGGCCTTCGTTTCCTCCGGCGATTCCGGCGCAGCCGGTTGCGACCCCAGCTTTGCGGCGCCGCCCACGCCCGCCAAAGCCAACAGCCCCAATGCCCTCTGCGCCTCCAGCTATGCCACCTGCGCCGGCGGAACCGAATTCAACGACACCAGCAACCCCTCCACCTACTGGAGTTCCAGCAACGGCACTGGCCAAAAGTCGGCCCTGAGTTATATTCCCGAGGGCGCCTGGAACGAACCGATAAACGTCTATAGCACTCCGAACACGGTTGAAGTCGCCGCTTCCGGCGGCGGCGTAAGCTCCGTCATCCCCACCCCAAGCTGGCAGACGGGGACCGGCGTACCTACGGCGAGGGCCGGACGCTACACGCCGGACATTGCCTTCTCTGCCGCTGGCCATGATGGTTATTTTGGATGCCTCAATGCCTCTACGGTAGGAGGCCAATGTGTCGGCGCCTCCAATTTTTGGTATGAGGTCTTTTCCGGCACCTCGGCGACGGCTCCCGGCATGGCGGGCGTGGCAGCCCTGCTCGATCAGAAACTTTCAGGCGCGCCGCAAGGCAATCTCAACCCGGGACTCTACGCAACGGCGGCAAGTGTTCCGGCCGCGTTCCACGACGTAACGGTCACCACCAGCGGTGTGGGCACCTGCGTTATCACTACCCCCAGCATGTGCAACAACAGCACTGCCTCGTCCACCGCAACGATCACCAATCTCAGCGGCGGCCAGGCGGGTTATCTGGTGACGGCCGGATATGACGAGGTAACCGGGCTCGGATCGCTGGACGTGGCGAACTTCATTGACAACTACGTCACAGCCGCCCCTGCGGCCACCACAGGCGCGGCCTCGGCGATCACCGACAGCGCCGCCACGCTGGCCGGCACGGTGAACCCCAGCGGGGCCGTGGCCCACGCCTGGTTCCTGTATGGAACCAGCAGCAACCTCGCCGGAGCCAGCCAGACCACTTCCCAGGCACTTTCTGGAACAACAGCAACCGCGGTCACCGCCAACCTGACTGGATTGACCGCTAGTACGACGTATTATTTCCAGGCCGTGGCCCAGAACAGTATCGGCACGACTAAAGGGGCTATCAACTCCTTCACCACATCCGCCGTCCCGCTTGCCCCGTCAACCACCACAGGTCCGGCCTCCGCTGTAACCGACAGAACCGCGACGCTGAACGGCACGGTGAACCCGAATGGAGAGGACACCCAGGTCTGGTTCCTCTACGGCACCAGCAGCACACTGAGCGGAGCCAGCCAGACCACTTCACAGGATATCGGCTCTGGAACCACAGCAACCCCGGTCACCGCCAACCTGACTGGACTGACCCCCAGTACGACGTATTATTTCCAGGCCGTGGCCCAGAACGCCACCGGCACGACCAACGGAGCCATCAACAACTTCATCACCCCTGCCCCCCCCTTCACCCTTGCCGGCACGGCGGTCTCTGTCGCGCCGGGCGCAACCACCGGAAACACCTCGACGATTACCGTGACGCCGTCCGGTGGATTTACCGGTGCGATCAGCCTGAGTTGCGACATTAGGCCTGTGGCCGCCAGCGATCCGGCGACGTGCGGCATTCCGGCTTCAGTTACCATCAGCGGCGCGACGGCGCAAACGGCCACGCTGACCGTGTACACCACGGCGCCCACCAGCGGCGCCCTGGTCTATCCCACGCGTCCCGGAGTTCCCTGGTACGCGGCGGGCGGCGCCACCCTGGCCTGCCTGTTGCTCTTCGGCATCCCGGCGCGGCGGCGTAGCTGGCGGACGATGCTCGGAATGGTGATGCTCCTGGCAGCCATCTCCAGCGTTGTCCTCGGATGTGGCGGCGGTGGCGGAGGTGGTGGCGGCAATACCGGCACCACGCCGGGCAGTTACGTCATTACCGTAACCGGCACGTCGGGCGCCGACACGGAAACGGGCACGGTTGCCCTCACTGTGCAATAGCACGAAACGGCCCCAAGCGGCCGCACCTTTTCCAAGAGATGCGGCCGCAGGTTGCCTGTGCTAGTCTCGCCTCTGAGATCTGGTAATCGTCAGCCGCTGCCAGTGTTCCTGCCAACCCGGCAACAATCCCATACCATCTGAAGGTTCCCCGCCCACCCTCGCCGCTCCCCGGATCTCTGATCCGATTGACTCAAAGTGACAACCAATCCCCCGGAGCACCTTTGCATACCGCCCAGGAACGCCTCATCCACCCAGCTCGCAACGTCTACGGAAGCCTGAGCGTGCCCGGCGACAAGTCCATCAGCCATCGCTACGCCATGCTCGGCGCCTTCGGCTCCGTCGCTATCGTCCTCGAGCTGGGAGCGGAATAGGCAGCTGATGTGCCGTGTGCGGGATCTGCTGGGTATGGTTGCCGGATCGCAATCTTGCCCCTTCCGATAAAGTTATGACTTATCGCGGGGCCATTCAACTGAATCGTGTAGAACAAAGGAAGAGGAAGTAGTGTCTGAAGAGAAGGCGATGAAAGCGCTCGCTTGAGTGGACGAGTTCCGGACGGCGCGGAATCGCCCGGTTTTCCGCCGCTGATGTTGTGTTAATCTTACAATTCTCATCAAGGGCGTTATAATTATCAAGAATCCAGGGCGAAATGGCGATCTCGAACGAGAACAGGACTGCGCAGCATACTTTATTGCCGCGATGTGAGGTCGAGCTTGGCATCGTCTGCCCTATGGCGAACGAGGGAGACGAAGCTGTACAGTTCTGCCAGGCAGTGTTGGAACAGTGTTCGGGATTTCGGAAGGTCACGTTTTTCGCGGTCTTTGATCGTGTTACTAAGGATGACAGCCTAAACAAGATGCGCCAACTGGAGCGCAGTGAGCCGCGGGTGCGTGTGGTTTGGGCTCCTGAAAACCAGTGTGTGGTGGACGCTTATTTGCGCGGCTACAAAGAGGCACTGGATGCCGGAAGCGACTGGATTCTTGAAATCGATGCCGGATTTAGCCATCAGCCCGGCGATATTCCACAGTTTTTCGATGCCATGGAAAAAGGAATGGATTGCGTTTTCGGGAGCCGCTTTATAGGCCGCTTCGAAAATAGCTCGATCAGGCGCCGCTTTATCAGTTGGGGTGGAACCCTGCTGGCAAACCTTCTGCTGGGCACCCGGCAGACGGACATGACCAGCGGATTCGAGTTGTTCTCCCGCCGGACCCTTAGCATGGTCATGGGCAGGGGGATTCAGTCCAGGGCACACTTCTTTCAGACTGAGATAAAAACTTATTGCAGGGGCCTGACGTTCGTCGAGGTTCCGATTACCTACCGGTCCGCGAGTCCGCGTCTTGGCACATCTGCGTTTAGGGAAGCATTTCAGCAACTATGGCGCCTGTTTCAGCTACGTCTCAAGGAGCAACTGTGAAGGATTCCGCTTGGGGGGGCCCCGTCAGTGTTGTTGTCACTTCCATCTCCGCGCCGAATTCCGAGTTGCGTGAATTGGCGAACCAGTGCCAGGCTCGCGGGTTTTCGTTTTACTTGATCGGCGACGTGCCCAGTCCGGCTGATTTCGCTATCGATGGATGCGAGTTTTACAGCCTGGAGCGGCAGAAGGAATCGGGCTTCAAGATTGCGGAACTGATGCCTACGCGGCATTACTCGCGGAAAAACATAGGTTATTTACTGGCGATCCAGACCCGGCCCAACTTGCTGCTTGAGACCGATGACGACAATATGCCGTTGCCGGAGTTTTGGAGTCCGAGGAAGTTGCGGCTGCGCGTACCCGCTCTTTCCGGCAACGGCTGGTCGAACGTCTATAGGTACTTTTCAGAGAGCAATATCTGGCCGAGGGGGCTTCCTCTGGATGCGATTCGTGCGCATTTGCCGGAGTTTGAGGCGTTAGCGGAAATGGAATTGGACTGTCCGATTCAGCCGGGACTTGCAGATGAAGACCCCGATGTGGACGCGATTTACCGGCTGCTGCTTCCGCTCCCGGTAAACTTTCGAACTGACAGGCGGCTTGCGCTGGCAGCTGGTGCCTGGTGTCCATTCAACAGTCAGAACACAGCATGGTTTCCAGTTGCGTATCCTCTGCTTTATTTGCCCTCTTACTGTTCTATCCGCATGACGGATATCTGGCGGAGCTTTGTGGCACAGCGAATTGCGTGGGAAAACGGATGGGGCGTGTTGTTCAAGGGGCCGGATGTGTATCAGAAGCGAAACGAGCATAACCTAATGCGGGATTTTTCCGATGAGGTGCCGGGGTATCTACACAACCGCGCCATCGGATCCCGGTTGACTGAACTGAAATTGGAAGCGGGGCCAGAGAACATCGGAAACAACTTGATCCGGTGTTACGAGGAGCTGGTTCGAATGAACCTCCTTCCTTCGAAAGAAATTGATTTGGTCAATGCGTGGCTGCAGGATATTGCTCTGCCATGTTAGTGCAGCTTTGCCATAAGCATGGTGTGTCTCGCAGGATGGGCGGGTGAGCCATGCATGGACTAGCAGAGAGCCGCGAGCATGCTTGAACAGGTAAGCTTGCCGCCTCAATCTCCTGAATAGTAAGTTGGGAGATATCCTTGATGAAATTTAGTTGCAAACCCGAGCTTGATCATAACTCGACTACAGATATGATGCCTCTTGTCCGTTGGCAGGAGAAAGTGTTTCTTGCCGTCATCGTTTTCGTTCTACTGCTTATCGAACTTAGGGCCGCTGCGCTTCGTCCGCTTTGGTTTGATGAACTCAGCACATTAACCGTTTCGTCTGTTCCCACGATAAGAGGAATGCTTCGCGCAATGTCCGCGGATGGAAATCCGCCACTTTACTTCCTCCTTGCCCGGTTCTGCCTGCATCTCCCCATGCCTGTTGAAATCGCATTGCGCCTTCCGTCGATCGCCGCAAGCGACATCACTGCCCTCATGATATTTCTCTTTGTCAGGCGGAATACTGGCAGCATCTTTGCATTCCTTGCGATGAGCGTTTTTCTTGGGAGCCCATTCATGCCTTTTGCAACACTCGAGGCGCGTTCCTATGCTTTATTGTTGTGCTTTACGAGTGTCGCTATTTGCTGTTGGCAATCCGCGGCACAAGGGATGAGCAGGCGTTTGGCGCTTGCGGGCATTACCGCGAGCATGGCGGGGGCGATCTTCTCGCATCACTACGGAGTCATCTATGTGACTCTTCCTCTCTTGGCCGGTGAGGGCGTACGCGCCTGGCAAAGACATAGAATTGATTTTGCTGTGTTTACTTCAATGCTGGCAGGGGCTGCCACGCTTATCATTACGTTCCCCCCGATGCTGCACGGACAGGCCGGCCTATTAAAGGCGGTAAAGCTCTGCCCAGTCTTTTGGTCGCGTCCCGGGATAATGTCTTTGTTGTTATATCTGGATACTGTGCCGATACCCAGCCTAATATCCTTTTTGGCTGCCGTATTGCTTTGCGTATTTCTGAGATACGTTGTCTTTGCTCGGAATCGGATATCCGGAGCGCTGACTCAACCAGCGTCTCGGGTTCGGATTCAGGATTTAGCGGCCGCATCGGCGCTTGTTCTTGTTTTGCCCATTATGCTTCTCGTTACCAAACTTGGTACCGGCTATTTTTGGGGAAGATATGCAATCGGCTCATCGCTCGGCGTGGCCTTGGTTTCTGGGTTGCTATTTTCACGTTTGAATGTGCGCTCACCCGGGATCAAGGCGTTTGTTCTCACAGTAATCATCTATAGTTTTTCGACAGCATTGTTCGGATTTTGGCGTTTTGGTCCATCTGATGAAACCTCTGGAGTTCAATCCCATCCAATATTCCTCTCCGCTCCCGCACGGGAGCCGATTGTGATTGCAGACGCTGTTATTTTCTGGCCTACGTGGTGGTACAGCGATCCCGGCACCCGCGCACGCCTGCATTATCTTTCGGATCTCAGCTACGCAGTGAAGCAACCAGATTTCATCCCCGAGTACGCGCTCACACTCGAACAGCCTTATGGGGCTCCAAAGCTGGATAATTATATGGAATTCCTCGGTTCCCATCAGCAGTTTCTTCTCTATTGCTCGGGAATTCCAAGACTTGAGTGGGTGAAGTCCCGGCTGAGCAATGACGGCTGGCATCTCATCCCGATAAACAGCTCCGGCAAGGAAGTTTTGTATCAGGTTGACCGGCCGTAGCAGTTGTTAAACTTGAAACAGCCCCCACACCTCGGAGCGCCCTTGCATACCGCTCAGGAACGCCTCATCCGCCCCGCTCGCAACGTCTGCGGAAGCCTGCGCCTGCCCGGCGACAAGTCCATCAGCCATCGCTACGCCATGCTCGGCGCCTTCGCTGAAGGCCTCTCCCGCTTCACCAACTTCTCCACCGGAGCCGACTGTGCCTCGACCTTATCCTGCATGCAAGCGCTTGGCGCTAAGGTCAATAGAATCAGTGAAGGCGAAGTCGAAGTCAGCGGCGTCTCCGGCCGCGTAATCCCCGCCAACCACCCCCTCGACTGCGGCAACTCCGGCTCCACCATGCGTATGATCTCCGGCCTCTTGGCGCCCCAGCAAGGCAGCTTCACCCTGGTCGGAGACGCTTCGCTTTCCCGCCGCCCCATGGAGCGCATCCGCAAACCCCTCCAATCCATGGGCGCAAAGCTCACCCTCACCGACGGCCACGCGCCCCTGTACCTCCAAGGCTCCCCGCTCCAGCCCGTCGATTACACCACCCCCGTTCCCAGCGCCCAGGTAAAGACCTGCGTTCTTTTGGCTGGGCTTCAAACCCCAGGCAACACCAAAGTGCGAGAAGCACTCCGCACCCGCGACCACAGTGAACTGGCCCTTCGCGCCTTCGGTGCCACGCTCACCCGCACCCTCGACTCGGTCTCCATCTCCGGCCCGCAATCCCTCCACGCCATCAGCGCCGCCGTCCCCGGCGACATCTCCTCCGCCGCCTTCTTCCTCTGCGCCGCGGCTCTCTTTCCCGGCTCCAGCCTGGTGCTTGATTCGCTGGGACTTAACCCCACTCGCGCCACGCTCCTTGACGTGCTCACCGCTCTCGGCGCGCGTATCGCCGTCCTCAATCTTGAAGAAATGCATGCCGAACTGGTGGGTGTCGTCCAGATCTCCGCCCCACCCCAGGGCCTTGGATCGACAGAGGTGAGCGGCGCACTCGCCGCCCAGCTCATCGACGAGTTGCCGGTGCTGGCAGCCATCGCCCCCTACACCAGCGGCGGCATCCGCATTCGCGATGCCAAAGAACTCCGTGTCAAGGAATCCGACCGCATCGCATTGATTGTAAAGAATTTGCGCGCCATGGGCGCCGAAGTTACCGAGTTCGAGGACGGCCTTGACGTTCCCGGCGGCCAAACCCTCCACGGCGCTGCCATCGACTCCGGCGGCGCTCACCGCATCGCCATGGCCTTCAGCGTGGCCGCTCTGCGGGCCCAAGGCGAGACGTTGATTCAGGGCGCCGAATCCGCCGCCATCAGCTTCCCTGAGTTCTTCAATCTCCTTGACCTGGTCGCGGAGCGGTAACCGAACGCAGTCTCGATGTAGATGAAAAGAAAAGGCCTGCCGAGCATGAAAGCTCGACAGGCCCTAGCTGTTCCTTGACGCCGCGGGCTTACCGCGACGCCGGCGGAGTCGTCGCAGGCTCCTTGCCCGTCTTGGCAGGCTCCAGTCCGGGCACCACGGGCGTCGTCCTCACATTCCCGGTAGTGGCCTCGCCCAGGTTGATGCCGTAGTGCTGCAGGGTCGTAGCCAGCATCTGATACAGCCCCGCGCGATCCTTGGCATAATTCGCCTGGGCTGCGATCAGAGTATCCTCCGCCGAGGCCAGGTTACGCTGCTGCTGCAAGACAAGCGCCGTGGTGGACGCGCCCAGCCGCAGCTTCTTCTGTTCCGCGTCCAGGCTTTGCCGGTTATAGTCCCTGGCGGCAATGTCGGCCTCCACCTGCGCCCGGTCGTTGGTCAACGCGAACTGCTGATTCACAACTTGCATGCGGATTTGTGTGTAGAGCTGCTCCAGCCGCAGCTCTGCCTGGCGGTATTCGAGCAGCGACCGCGCCTGTTGCGCCTGCGCCGGCCGGTTGCGGATGGGAATCGTGAGGTTGAAGCCGGCACCCTTGTCGGGCGCTGTGTTGTTGAAGAGGTTCTGCACCACCGCCCCATAACTGGTGGTTGGGTAGGTGCCCGGGGGAACCGGGACTCCAGGATTAAGAAAGTTTTCAACGTCCGGGTTCTGCGAACCACCTAGGGCGCTGGAGTCATAGAAGCCGTAGACATCGAGCGTCGGCAGTAGCGCATTGCGCGCGCCCCGCAGGGTGATTTCGTTCACTTTCAGTTGCAGCGCCGCCTGCTCCAACTCCGGCCGCTGCTTGAAGGCCAGCTGCACCAGGTCCTCCACCGGCTGCTTCTCCTCGGGAATCTCCTCGATGCTCACGCGGTCGGTGGGGATAACCGCCGCGGCCGATAGCGCCGCATCGTTCAGGTTGCGCGCGATGGCCTGCTTCATGATCTGCTGCTGGTAATTCAAGGCCAGCTGCGCGCTGATGAGGGACTGCTTGTCTA
>Ga0187852_1001672_pt1 | contig 20072 bp, 14 predicted proteins | sample June2016WEW_6_40_FD_134511 | JGI IMG/M metagenome (GOLD analysis project Ga0187852, IMG submission 134511) | Peatland microbial communities from SPRUCE experiment site at the Marcell Experimental Forest, Minnesota, USA - June2016WEW_6_40 | ecosystem: Environmental > Terrestrial > Soil > Wetlands...
CGAAGACCTGTCGCCGGGGGCCCCGGTTTTCGCCGCGGGCCCTGCATGGCATGGGCAACGCCGATCGCGGTATATACGCCGCCAAACAGGCCCAGCGCGGCCAGCACCTCGGTGTTGGGTGTGACGCAGGCCCGCAGCACCGCCGGCGAAAAGCAGTAGAGCGCCAGCGCCGTGTAGCCGCCCAGATTGCCGTAGAGCCGCCGCGTCACCCACCAGATGCATCCGCCCAGCAGAAAGCCTGCAAAGAGAAACGGCAGCCGCATCAGCAGCAGGATGTGCGTCATCTGATGGCGCAGCTCCCACGTGCTCAGCTCCCCGCCAGGATCTTGCACCACGCGATTTTCAGGCTTGCGCGCGAGGTCGAGCCCGCGCTCGGCCAGAAGATTCAGCGTCAGCGGCAGCCCCGCCAGCCGGTAGGCCAGAATGCCGTCGTGAATGTTGCCGCAGGAGGTGTAGTAGCCGGCCAAAGGCGAGGGTTTTTCCCAGGTCTCGCGCCCGCAGCGCGCGTACTGGTAGTCGAGGTCGGTCAGCGTCTGGCGGCTGATGAGCCAGAATCCCTGGAGGAGAAAGAGCGCCAGAAGTCCCGCCGCGATGCGTTGCGGCAGATTGAAGCGAAACCGGCGAAGCATGCCAAATCGGTGGGACATTACGTTCCGTGCAACCCTACCAGTCTAAATGCTCGCTTCGAAAGTCATCTCGCCTTGTAGCGGCGCATCGCCATTCTTGCCGCGCGCAATGTGCCCAAACGCAGAAAAGCCGCCCCGAAGGGCGGCTTGTCTGAACTGAACGGTGTTTAGTTGAAGATGGCGCCGACCGTAACGTTGGGGTAGGCGGTGTCGGTAGTACCCGTGCCCAGAGGGTCCGTATACGTATAGTAGAGGGGCGCTACGCAGTAGTTCGGTCCCGCAGCGGTGATTGGAGGAGGGTTTTTCGTGTTTCCGGTCGAATCACTCGGGGCGCAGTTGTAGGACCAGCCTCCGAACTGTCCGCCTTGTGCCTTTATAAGCACGCCGGGCGTGCCGGCTTGAGTCACAGTCTCCACTGGATACGTCGCCGTGCAGACAGGTGCGCCGAGGCTTGCGCCTTGCGAACCGGGACCGCAGTGAATCACGTTGGGTGTACCGGTTGCGGAGGCGGCCGTGATGAGCCACGCGTTCGTGTTCAACCCCGCGTCATAAACGGTCAGCGTCGACAAAAGAGGTGTTCCAACTGTGAGAGCGTTGCAGCTTCCCACATCGATGACCTCGTCCGCGGCGTTATAGGTCGGCGCCACATACGGGCATGCGAACTGCGCCGTTGCGGTCACGATGGATCCTGTGTTTGCATCTGCCAACTCAGCGATGATCACCACGCCGTTGCCGTTGGTGCTTCCATAAGCCGTGACAATCCCGGCCGTCGTTCCCGAACTGGCTACTCCGGTGCCGTTTGTGCTGATGGGGAATATGTTCGGCGCGTCGGAAATCCAGGTGACTGAATTCGTCACGTCTTTGACGACCCCGTCCGTATACGTTGCGATGGCCAGAAACTCGCCAGTGCCCTGAAGGTCCCCGATAGAAACCGAACTAGGAAGGATGGTCAGAGATTGCAGCCCGGTAACTGTGCCGCTAGTGCCGGTATTGCCAGCGGGGTTGGTCACTGTCACCGTGACACTGCCGGAAACGATCCCCGTAAAACCATTCATGCTGGCCGAAATCGTCGCTGTTCCGGCCGTAACTGCCGTGACCAGGCCGGTGGTGCTGACGGTGGCTACCGAAGGCGCGCTCGAGCTCCACGCAGCCGTATCGGTTACGTCCTGCGTCGTGGGCGGATGAGGCGCTGTGTGATTGTAGGTCCCGGTCGCGGTCAACTGGACTGTTGCTCCGACGTTGAGTGCCGGCGGCGTTGGCGTAACGGTGATGGAATCCACCTGGGCAGGATTCGAGCATCCGGCAAAGGGCAGCGCCAGAGCAACAAGTAGGAGCGCCCAGGGTGAGAATCGATTCTGCATGACTTACCTCCGGAGTCTGCGGTTATCTTTGACGGCGACGCAACGACGTCATGGCAGACCCTCGCCGGTTCTACGCCACCAAGTATATGGCAGTGAAACTAGGGCCATTCTAGCGCGAACCCTGAACTTTCGCATCTTGCACCAAGACAGTCAATATACCATTGAGCGCGGCCTATGCGACAATTCCCCGTCCCTTCGCTACATGCGCCCGTGTTTTGCCGCCGCCGGGAACGGCGATCGCAAGACCAGAGGAGATCTCTCTTTAAAGCCGCCACCCTGAAGTCGGTGCGACGCCGAGTCGCGCCGGCCTTCCTCCATGCCAGACAGGGCAAGTGCTCCTCTGGCTCTTGCTATACACTTTTCAACAGCATGGCCGTCACCCGCGACAACTCTCCGGAACGCCTGGTCAGCGCCGCGCGCGCCGACGAAGAACAGGGTTTCGAGCTGAAACTGCGCCCCCGCTGGCTGCGCGAGTTCATCGGCCAATCCAAAGCAAAAGAACAGCTTGCGATCGCCCTCGAAGCGGCCAAGTCGCGCGGCGAAGCCCTCGATCACGTTCTGCTCTTTGGCCCTCCCGGTCTGGGAAAAACCACGCTCGCCACCATCATCGCCAACGAACTCGACGTCGGTTTCCAGCAAACCTCCGGTCCGGCCCTTGTCATTCAGGGCGATCTGACCGCCATCCTCACCAATCTGCGCGAGCGCCAGGTGCTCTTCCTCGACGAAATCCACCGCCTGCAAGCTGTGCTTGAAGAAAAGCTCTACACCGCCCTCGAGGACTACAAGCTCGACATCATCATCGGCCAGGGACCGGCGGCGCGCACCCATGTGATGGAGATCAGGCCTTTTACCTTTATCGGGGCCACCACGCGACCGGGATTGTTGAGCTCTCCGTTGCGTTCGCGCTTCGGCATCCTGTTGCGCCTGGAGTTCTACACCGAAGAGGAACTGCGCATCATCGTCGAGCGCTCCGCCGAGGTGCTGCAGATTCCCATCGATGCCGACGGCGCGGCGGAGATTGCGCTGCGTTCCCGTGGCACGCCGCGCATCGCCAACCGTCTGTTGCGCCGCGTCCGCGACTACGCCCAGGTGCGCGGTACGGGATCCATCGACCGCCCCACGGCGAATGCGGCGTTGACGATGCTTGAGGTGGACGCCCACGGCTTCGACGAGATCGACCGCCGGCTGATGCTGACCATCATGCAGAAATACGATGGCGGGCCGGTCGGCCTGGGCACTTTGGCCGCCACGCTTGCCGAGGAAGAAGACGCGCTCGAAGAGGTCTACGAGCCGTTTCTGATTCAGATTGGGTTTCTGGACCGCACGCCGCGCGGCCGCGTAGCCACGCGCCTGGCCTACGAGCACTTCGGTATCGCGGCCCCCGGTCGCCAGACAGGATTGTTTTAAGAATCTGTGACGGTGCGCATCCTTCGCAGCTGAGCAGCATCCCAAGTCAAGGAGAAACGAAATGGCTCTCACCGAATCCACCATGCTCTCGCTCGGCACCATCGCACCGGACTTCGCGCTCACCGACGTGATCACCGGCAAAACCATTCGCCGCGACGATTTCCGCGGCCAGAAGGGACTGCTCGTCCTCTTCATCTGCGCCCACTGCCCCTACGTAAAGCACATCGAGAAATCTCTAGGCGAACTCAGCGCCGATTACGACGAAAAGCCGCTCGGAATTGTCGCCATCAGTTCGAACGACGCGACCACGCACCCGGCCGACAGTCCCGCCGGCCTGAAGCAACAAGCCCTTGCAAACGACTTCCAGTTCCCCTATCTCTACGATGAGTCGCAGGCCGTAGCGCACGCCTACAAAGCCGCCTGCACACCCGATCTTTATCTCTTCGACGCCGATTTCAAGCTCGTCTATCGCGGCCAATACGATGGCAGCCGCCCCGGCAACGGCGTCCCCGTCACCGGCAAAGATCTTCGCGCCGCCATCGATGCGGTTCTCGCAGCAAAGCCCGTTCCCGCAGACCAGAAGCCCTCAATCGGCTGCAACATCAAATGGAAGGCGTGAAAAGGAAGCGGAGCTGGCGGCGCTATTGAGAACTCATAAGGAACGTCGGGTCGGTCGCGCCGTAGGCGCAGCGATTGTTAGCCCCGCGCTTCAGCGTGGGGTTAGCGAATTGAGAATTAGCTCCGGAGTCCCGTAGGGACGGTGCAAGAACATTTTCATTTGCAGGAATCGATGAATGGTTCGGAGGCCTTCATAAGCACCGTTAACCGCGCTCGCCTTCACGCTCCCACCGGCGCGGGCGCAAGTACGGTAAGCAACTCGCGAATCTCCAGCAGAACCTCGTCGGGCCGCGAGGACTTCAATGGCAGCTTCAGCAAGCCCTGCGGCGTAAACTGCGCTCCGCGCTTGGCGTTGCGCGCCACCAGCTTCATCAGGTGCGCGGGATCGACCGTGGCATTCTCGGTAAAGCGAATCTGCAGTTCGCCGCGCTTGCGGTCGATCTGCGCCACGCCCATGCGCTCGCACGCCAGGCGCAACTCGGCCGCCTCCAGCAAGTAAACCGTGGCGTCGGGCAGCGCGCCGTAGCGGTCTTCCATCTCCGAGCGGAGTTCCTGGATTGCAGCTTCGCTGGCCGTGCCCGCAATCTTCTTGTAGAGCCGCAGGCGCTGATTCTCCTCGGGCACGTAACTCTCGTCGATACGCAGGGTGATGCCGAGGTTGAGCTGCGTCGCCGGCCGTTCCTCGCGGCTCTCGCCCTTCAGTTCCTTCACCGCGGCCTCGAGCATCGTCGTATACAGCTCAAATCCGACAGCCTCGATGTGCCCGCTCTGCTCGCCGCCAAGCATGTTGCCCGCGCCGCGAAGCTCCAGGTCGAGCGCCGCGATCTTGAATCCCGCGCCCAGGTCGGAAAACTCCTTGAGCGCCGCCAGCCGCCGCCGCGCAATCTCCGTCAACTCGTTCTCCGGCGGAATCAGCAGGTACGCATACGCTCTTCGATTCGACCGGCCCACGCGCCCCCTCAACTGGTAGAGCTCGCTCAGCCCATGCCGTTCCGCGCGATTGATCAGGATCGTGTTCGCCAACGGAATGTCGAGGCCGTTCTCGATGATCGTCGTCGCCACCAGCACATCGAACTCGTGGCGCATGAAGGCGAGCATCACCTTTTCCAGTTCGCCTTCGCTCATCTGCCCGTGCGCCACGGCCACGCGCGCCGCCGGCGCCAGTTCCTGGATGCGCGCGGCGATCTCGTAAATCGATTCCACACGGTTGTGCACGAAGAAGACCTGCCCGCCGCGCTCCAGCTCCACTTCAATCGCAGACCGGATAATCTTCTCGTCGAACTTCGCAACGACGGTTTGAATCGCCATGCGGTCCTTGGGCGGCGTTTCGATCACGCTCATGTCGCGCAGTCCCACCAGCGACATGTGCAGCGTGCGCGGAATCGGCGTCGCGCTCATCGCCAGCACATCGATCTCCTTGCGCAACTGCTTCAGCCGCTCCTTGTGGCGCACGCCAAAGCGCTGCTCCTCGTCGACAACCAGCAGGCCCAGGTCCTGGAACTTGATGTCCTTCGAGAGCAGCCGGTGCGTGCCGATCAGAATGTCGACCTTGCCCGTGGCGACGCGCTCCACAATGTCCTTCTGCTCTTTTGCTGTTCTAAAGCGCGAGATCATCTCGACGTGAATGGGGAACTGCGCGAAGCGCTGCTTGAAGGTCTCGAAGTGCTGAAAGCTCAGTACCGTGGTGGGCGTCAGCACGGCCACCTGCTTGCCGTCCTGCACCGCCTTGAAGGCTGCGCGCATGGCCACTTCGGTTTTGCCGTAGCCCACGTCGCCGCACAGCAGCCGGTCCATCGGCGTGGGCTTCTCCATGTCGTACTTCACGGCGCGAATCGCCGCCATCTGATCGTCGGTCTCGCTGTAATCGAAAGCGTCCTCGAACTCGCCCTGGAATTCGTTGTCCTTGGAGAACGCCGTGCCCTCCGCGGTGTGACGCTCGGCGTAGAGCTTCAGCAGCTCCGCGGCCATGTCCTGCATCGCCTTGCGCACGCGCGCCTTGGTCTTGGTCCATTGCTGCGTGCCTAGCCTGTTTAGCACCGGCGCGGGGCCAGTATCGGTGGAGCGGTATTTTTGAATTAGATCCAGCCGCGTCAACGGAACGTACAGCTTCGCGCCCTCGGCGAACTCCAGAATCATGAACTCCACCGCGAGCCCATCCTGCTCGATCTCTTTGAGCCCCTGGTATTGCGCAATGCCGTGCTCCACGTGCACCACGTAGTCGCCGATTCCCAGGTCGCGAAAGTCCGAGACAAACGCTGCAGTCTTCGATCGCTTTGGTTCTGGCCGCGCCGCCACGTCGGCTTCGTCCGAAAGGTCATTCGCCCCAAAGACGATCAGATTCGATTCCGCGAAGACCACGCCGGCCGCCAGCGGCGAGCGCACGATCGTCGGCACGCGCAGATCGCCCCCCACGTAGCTGCCTTCGTCGAGCAGGGTTTCGCCGGGCCGCGGCGCGCGGCTGCCCAGCCGGTAAGGAATTTCGTAGTCGCGCAGCACCGTCGCCAGCCGCTCCACGTCGCCCTGGTGCGGCGCGGCCAGAACGATCCGCGTCTGGGCCTTCATCAGGTTTTTCAATTGCTCGGTGAGCGCCGGAATCGATCCGTGAAAACGCAGCGTGGGCCGCGTGGGCAGCTCGATCTCGCCCAGCGTCGCGTCCTCTTCCAGCACGTCCACCGCGCCCAGTTGATCGAGATCGAGTCCCATGTGCGCGTCGAGCGAGGCCCGCAACACTTCAGGCCGCAGGTAAATATCTTCGGGCCGCACCAGCGAGCCGATCCCCGACCGTTCGTGCCGCTGCTCCAGCTTGTTCCACCAGCGGTCGATCTGGTTGCGCACCATCGCCGGCTCATCGACAATCAACACGCTCCGCGGCACGAGCTTCAGCAGCGATTGCTCCGCGCCCGCTACGGCCGCGAAAAACTCCCACCCCGGAAACACGCTCACGCCCCCGGCCACGGCGGCCTCGGCGGCCATCTCTTCGTCTTCGGTTTCGACGCGCTGCCGGCTCAGCCTTGCGTTTACCGCGGCCAGCAACCGCTCCGTCAGCGGCGTCTCCGTCAGCGGCAGCAGTTGCGTCTCGTCCAGTCCGGATTGCGAGCGCTGCGTCTCGGGTTCGAATTTGCGGATGGTCTCGATCTCGTCGCCGAAGAACTCGATGCGCACTGGCCGGTCGGCTTCGGGCGAGTACACGTCCAGAATTCCGCCGCGCCGCGTGAACTGCCCCGGCATCTCGACGATATCCATCTGCGTGTAGCCCACGCTCCCCAGATGCGCGGTCAAGGTCTCGATGTCGACCTCTTCGCCGCGCTTGAGCGTCACCGCCAGGCCCGCATAATACTCGAGATCGAAAAGCTTGAGCGCCGCCGATTCGACGGGCGCGATCAGAATGTCCACCGCCCCGGTCGCCAGCTTCCACAGCGCCGTGGCGCGCTGCTCCTGCACGTCCGGGTGCGGGGAAAGATTTTCAAAAGGAAGCACATCGTGCGCCGGAAAGCGCACCACCCGTGCAGGATCGACGGCGCCCGTCAGCTCGCATCCCGCTTTGACCAGCGGTTCCAGCGCCTCGGCGGCCTTGTTGTCGGCCACAATTACAATCGCCGTTTGCTTGGCGGCCCGCGCCACGAGCGGCAGGTAGAGCGCCCGCGCCGTCCAAGTCAATCCAGACACACGCCTCCGACCCGCACCCAGGCTTAGGTGCCTGCGAACGCGCTCAAATCCCGGGGCCTGCTCCAGCTCCGCAAAAATCTCGCGGACGAACGGGAGGATCATCTGACTCTAGTTTAGCAGCGAGGAGTTTCCCACAATACTCGCGCGAGTGCCCATTTCGGCTGGAACTGCGCCTCGCGAACTCACACCTTCCGCAACACCGCCGCACGGCTGCCGCGAACACGAGGCTGGCTCACTTGCACAAAACCGGCTTGGCGCGCTGCATCGATCTCTTGCTCGAATGCGGCTTGCCCCACTTTGCCCGAGGGTTCGGCAAAGAACACCACCCCTTTGGGTTTGAGGGTTACGGCTACCTCGCGGAAGAACACGTCGGCCGACGGCGTCTCATGAACCACGGCAAAGGCGAGGACGAAATCGATCGTGTTCTCCCACTCCGCAATCGTGAAATGATCCGGCTCAGCCTCGCGCAGCTCAATACGATCGAGGAGACCGGCCTCGTGCGCCCGCTGCTCGAGCTTGTCGAGCATTCGCGGTTGAATGTCGACGGCAATCACGCGTCCGGTTGAGCCAACCATCCGCGCCAAAGGCAGCGTGAAGAATCCCATCCCCGGTCCCGGCTCTAGAACAGTCATGCCCTCCTTCACATAAGGCTCGAGCAGAGATTCAGGTTTTCCCGTTATCCACCGCCGTACTGGGCTGGCCATCAGATGCCCCATCCACATCGGACAAACATGTTCCGCCATCGCGCATGCGCTCCTTTCGCGTTCAATCGCTCGCGAGAATGCCGAAGGCAAACATCTGACCAGATTCGCAACTATTCATAACCAACGAATCATCGCGTTCGTCGGTTCCATGCCAAGAGAGCCTTGGAAATCGGTCCAGAAATCCGCGCTCGTCTCCGCGTGTTGCGCCTGGCTCGCCCGCTCTGCTTGTGCATGAATGTTTTTTCAGTCTATCCGCGGCGTGCCCCGCCGCAGCACCAGCCCGGTGACGCCGAAAATTCCGATCAGCGCCAACGCGATGAAAAAGTAATACGCCATTGGCTTCAGCCAGCCCGGCGAGTACTTCAGGTCCTGCCCCACCCACAACAGCAGGACGGTGGCCAACGCCGCGAATTGGCCGGCAATCACCAGAAAGGTGTGTCCGAGATCGCGCCGCTTGTCCAGCACCTCAATCTGGGCGGGAGTCAGATTGCGCTCTTCGGGGGGAAGAAGTGAATTTGCCATGTGGTTCTCCTGAATGGGGAATTACGGGCCTGCTCGTCAACTCCGGGCCGCGGCCGCTCACTCCTTAAATTCAATCACATCTCGGAGACCGGGAACAAGGGGTGACCAACGAGGGATGAGCCGGTAGCTCGTGGCTCGTCCCTCGTTGGTCGTGACTCGTGAATCGCGGAAGGTGGCCACAAGCTAGCGGCCAAGAGCTCAATTTCCTCCGCTGTACGAATACAGTTTCGCCCGGTAGATGTGGAACTCGTGTGCGTCCATCAGCAGGCGGCGGCCCTGGTCGCTTTGGTCGCCGTTCAATACGCGGGCCGTCGTCCACTTGCCGTCGGAGTAAGCAAGCTGTTCGATGCCGGCGATTCCCGCAATGCGGCGGTCAGTATCGGGGTCGCGGACGAAATCCACGGTTAAACCTGAGCCCGCGATCAGGAACTCATCCGGAGCGGTCTCGATCACCAACATGCCGCCTTGTGTCGCGGCCAGCTCGCGAGCCGGCCAGGTGCGCGCCAGCATGGCGCGGAACCGGTAGCCGCCCAGCGCCACTGTCTGCGATGGCCGCGGGTCGGTGCTGGAGAGCACCAGGGCGCGGATATTGTTCTGCGCCTGCGCCTCGAGAATCGCATCGCTGAGCTCGGCGAGCGCCGCATAGGTCTCGGAGATTGCGTGGCCAGAGCCGCTGTCGTCGAGCGCATCGACCCCAAAGGGAGAGAATCCGAACCCGCGCGCCTCGCCGATGGCGTAGAGCGCGTTTCCAGAGGCAACATCTGGGCGGGCCTCGGGAACGAACACCGGGTTGCCGGCAGCCTGGTAGAGGTTCACCCAGCGCGCGAAGTCGGGCCAGTAGATATCGGGCGAGTAAAAATCGATCGAAGGAGCAGCGGCGCGGTAAGCGGCCTGGTAGAGCGGATGCGGGCCGCCGCTGGGGTAATCGCCCGGCGTTTCAAAGGGCGCGGGAAGCTGGGCGTTCATGTACATGGGCAGTGGGTAGGCTGCCTTGCCCGCCTTCGCCACCTGCTCCACATAGAGCCCGTAGTGCCACGCCATAAAAATCTCGTCGGCTGCGTCGCCGAAGACATCGCGCCAGGCGCCTGCGCCGGCATGGAACTCCGCGGCCAGCTCCGGCGGCAAGAAATCGCGATGGCTCGAGAGGTACGCAGTCAACTGCGCCGGAACTTCCTCGCCGAAGAGCTTGTCTGCCTCCGCGGAACGGTCGCGCCCGCCAAGGCCCAGGTAACCGGCCTCATTCTCCACTTGCACAAACAGCACCGTCTGTTCGGCCGCGTCCTTCTCGCGCAGGTGGGCCATCAGTGCGGCATAGGCTTTGGCGTCGGCGCGCGCGGTCTGCTCGCCCAGGGTGGAGAGAATCTCCAGGGGGTGTCCGTCGACCGCGATGGCGCGGGGAAATCGTTTGGTATCGGCTAGGACCCACGCCGGCGCGTACTCCGAAAAGGCATTCTTCCAGCTCCCGAACCAGAGAAACACCAGGTGCATGTGCTGCTCGCGGGCCACATCGATCCAATGGTCGGGAATGGAGAAGTCGAAACGGCCCTCCGCGGGCTCGATCTCGCCCCACGCCACGGGCATCAACACGGTGTTGAAGTGCAGCTTCTCGAGGTGCGGAAGGACGCTGTCGGCCTCGGCGGCGGTTCCCGACGAAGAATTGCCGAGTTCGCCGGCCAGGGCCAGGAATGGCTTGCCGTGAACCAGCAGTTGCGATGCGCCGTTCTCGATGCGGACGGTGGGAATGTCTTGCGCCAGGCCGGCGGAGCACACCAGGCAAAGACCTAGCGCAGCGGGCGCCAGAGCCATGGGCCTCAGAGCAAAGGGCTCCAAAGAAACGGGAAAGATGCTTTTTCGAGACGCAAAGGAAGTCGGAATTCTCATCACCGGCATCTTAGCAGCGGGATCGGGATGGCGAGAAACGCGCCGCAACCGAGGTGTGCAGCTCACGCCGTCCTAATCCGTCAAAAACGCCAGCGATTGCAGCGTCGAGATCTCGAACGGCTTGTGGCAGCGCATATTGGCGCACTGCAGCTTGTCGTCGCGCCGCACCATGTAGGATTGCGCCTTGGCGAAGCGGGCGCGGTCGCGCTCGTCGGCCCCGCGCGGCAGCTGCGCGCGCTTGCGCCGCACTACCCACGTCACCTTGTACTCCCCCGTCTGCCCGCACTTGGGACAGGTGAGGCTGTGCGTGCGCTGCTCCGTCGTCTCGTTGAAAAACTCCCGCTCTTCCATGGTCGCCCGATCCTTCCGTTCGCCGTGGCCCGGCAGCCGCCGGTTCGCGCCCCGCAAACCCGCTCCCGCACCGAAAAGCTGGAAGCTAGAAGCTAAAAGCTTGAAGCTGTTCTTATCCACTTTCCCAAGTGGCCGAGCCTATTCCATACTCGATCTTGCCATGGCGAAACGCAAGCCAGCCCGTTTTTCGGCCGCAAAAGCCGTCAAGGCCAACGCACGCGAGCGCGTGGGCCAGCCCAAACCCTCGCGCATTCTGCCCGGCGCGCCGCGCACCGGCCGCCAGGCCAAGCACAAGCCCAAGCTCGAAGACCTGTTGCGCGAAGAGGGTTAGCTGCCGCCTCGGATTCCTTCGCCCCGGCCGAAAACCCTTGCTTTTCGCACGAAAAAGCTAAAAGCTGAAAGCTAGGAGCTGTCTTTATGGCCAAAGCAGTCGGCATCGGCGGCATCTTCCTCAAGGCGCGCGACCCCAAGGCGCTCGCCCAGTGGTACGCAACGCACTTCGGCATCCCGGACCAGGGCGGCGGATCGCTCGGCTTCGACGGCCCCGAATCGGCGGGCATGACCGTTTTCGCCCATTTCCCGCTCGATTCGGCCTATTTCGGGGAGGGAGCACAGCAGGCGATGGTGAACTTCCGGGTCGACGATCTCGACGCGCTGCTCGACCAACTGGCCGCAGCCCAGGTGCGCATCGATCCCAAACGCGAGGACTACCCTTATGGGCGCTTCGCGTGGATCTGGGACCCCGAAGGCAACCGTGTGGAACTGTGGCAGCCGCCGGCAGCGTGAAGCCGAAGCGGTTGGCCGGGGCGGCGTAAGACCGCAAGACGCGGCGTAAGACGGCGGCCTTGAGGCCCGATCCGCTCGTCTTACGCTGTCTTACACATGTCTTGCCGCGCTCAAACGCCGTCCGACAACGACGCTTGGCCGCTCCGGTCTTGATGGAACAACGAAGCTTTTGGAGGGCTAAGACTCTCCGCGCGCGTTCATTTTGCACCATAATTGGTGCAACAAACCGGGAAGGCGGTTTTAAGGCCTAAAATGGGCGGTTTTGCGGTGCCGGCTATTAACGAAGTGGTAGAGGGGTTTCCCCTTATCAGGGTTCTTGTGAAAAGCCATTTTGTTTTCAGCATCTTCGCTTGTTTGCGCGCGAGTCTCCTCAAGATAAGTCAACGTCCAAGGCATCCGGTCGTATCTTGGTTCGCAATCGACTTATCACTTCAAGATTGCCTGTGGCATTGCATCGACTCGTTCCCAGGCTGTATCACCACTAGGAAATGTATTCACAAGACGATAGTGATGCCTTAAGTAATTCTGGAATACCTGGAAAGGATTGCTGGTCTGGTTGTAAGTGCCTCGCGTATCAAAAGCTGGCACTGTAATGATGCGCACCTTGTACTTATCGATTGCCGCAATGGTCGCATCGATTTGCTTTGGGCGCGTATAGGCCCACGGTACAACGTAGTCAATCGGGGCCGGGTTGTATAGTCCCAAAGGAAAAGCGATAGACATAGATCCAAAGTAAGCCTCTCCGGGCTCGGTATGCTTGGCCAACCAGCTATAAAGTTCAGCGTGCACAGGATTTGCAATGGCTACCCGGCCCGTCGGAAGATCGACAAAATTCCAATGAGCGGTCTGAACACGCAGCGGCAGGAACAAGGCGATCGCCACAGAGACGGCTCCTAATACCCAGGCTGTCGCCGCAGACGCCTTGGATTGCTTGCTGCACAGCCATGCCAGAAGAATAAGCGCAGGTGGGCTGATGCTGGAGATTCGTTTGAGTGTCAAAGAAGAGGCGACAGAGAGGAACAGCGCAATGGCAGTGATGGAAATCAAAAGCAGCCGGTTGCTGGACTCGCCGGTATCTGCTCCGGAACGCCGCAGTATCTTCCATAAAACCACCGGAGGCGCGAATGGAACAACGAGATAGTTGAATGGCACGCCTATCCACTTAATTAAGCCGGTTAGATGAGATACAAAGTCCAGCCAGGGGGCTCGCCAGCCGTTGATGGGCATAGTGGAATAGTAACGAATCGGGAAAGTAATCATGCAGTATGTCCATCGCTTCACTCCGACAGCCAGGATAAAATAGCCGTTCACCGCAAGAAAGATAATCGCGGCCATGACGCACAATAGCAGAACAGGCCGCCAGGATTTCCCAGCTCGCGGCCTATCCTGCGAGGACCGGCACAGTAGATAAACCACGAAACCGGCAAGCGCCGCCGCCCCCGTTGATTGCGTGAAGCTGGCTGCAAGGCCGCACAGCGTTCCGGCGACTGCAATATGCCGTAAGTCACTGCCTTTCAGCAAGGCAAGCATAGCCCCCATGACCAGAACCGTGCTGTACCAGTGGTGAGTGGCATCGAGTGATCCCCAGAGAACGAAGCCTGCAAACAGCAGGCCTGGTAATGCCGCGAAATAGCCGCGCAGAATGGTCGCAGCGCTCATCGCTATCAGGAGGGAAGTGACCGCAGCCAGGAATACCATGGATAAATCCGGTATCCACAAGGAAACGCCAAAACAGCGCAGCAGAAAGGCATAAAACAGGCTCGTTCCCGGCGTAACAAATTGGAAGAAATCGCGGTAAATAAGTTGGCCGTGAATGATTCTGGCCCCGTCCGAAACAAACGCCATCTGGTCGTTCGCGGATAACACGGGGACACTGAAATGTACAACGTTTCTGAAGTAGCTTGTAAATAAGGCTAGACAAACAACAGAAAGTGTTACCCAAAGTGCTTGACCTCCTGTGTATCGCCGAATGCTAGGGCTCTTGGCGCCTGCCGGGAGTGTCGTTGATTGCATATCTATCCTCTCGCATTCCTGACTGACGTTGAAGCGGTGTGTACGTCCGAGTAAACCTGTCCACGCAGATGACGTGCGTCGCGTGCGGATAAAGCCTCTATGGTGACCATGCTTTCACTGCGTTCACCACAAATGAGCCCGAATCGCGGAGTGAGCGTTCAACCAAGCCGGAGCATAAGGCGATCACAACGTCTCGCCGTACTCTTAGATTTGTCGAAAACGCCGCCCGCATAGCACAGCGTACGGACGTCACTACACTCCGCTGTAGGAAAGTTGTCATTCGATTGTCATTTTCTGTCAGGCAAACTGGTTCGCTGGTCGGCCATCTTATCGTGAAAGATGGTTACTGTCGCGCTTCATGGCGCATTATTTCAACGGACCCCGATGGGCTTATCTGCGGGGTACTAAATCGAGCCGCGCTCTTTCGAGCGCATTGATGAAGGAATCTGTTCCAAGGGCGCATCGCGCAACTCATGGTTGCACGGCGTCGTGTCGCTCGACCTATGGTTACGGTGATGCGCTGTGCGACTTAGTGCTGGACGCTGTAGGGGCCGGGGAGGATGGGAGCTTCGGGAGGTTGGCCGGGCTGGGGCTGCGATGCTACGGCGGTACGGCCGGAATAAATGCGGAATTCGACCACCACATCGAGCAGGACGGGAACCGGCTTGCCGCCTTTGACGGCGGGCTGGAAGCTGGCTTTGCGGAGGGCGTCGACGGCGCTTTCGTCGAGGCCGAAGCCGATAGGACGGGCTACGGCGATTTCGCCGGGTTTGCCGTCGGCGCCCACCACGACGTGATACTTGGCGATGCCGGCGACGCCATGGTCCTGCGCAAACTGGTTGGAGGCCGGGTCGAAGGCGGTGAGGAGGCGGGCCTTCTTGTCGACCGTGTTCTGCCGGAGGACGCTGGGATCCTGGGGCCGGTAGTCGGCCTTTTGGGCGGCGGCCTGGTAGTAGAGCTTCCAAAAGTCGGGCATCGCGGCCATCATGCGCGCATCGAAGCCCTGGGCGAAAACGTTGCCGATGGCGTCCTCAAGAAGCGAGTTGGCGTGGGCCTGGGAATGCGTGGTGGTGACGCTCTTCAAGTCGGCGGGGCGCTCGGCCGGCGAGGCTTGGGCGATCTCGGCCTGGGCCTCTGCGGTGTCGCTGGTGGCATTGTTCGCGGCTTCGCCGGCCGGGGCGCTTGCGGAGGATGGGCTGGGCGCGGCTGCGGTCTGGTCAGGCTTAGCCGCTGGCGCGGCGACCGGCGGCGCGGCCTTTTTCTTGCCCTTTTGCGCTTTTTCCTGCACCACCAGCTCGCGATCGATGGTGATGCGCACCGCTTTCTTCTTGGGCGTGATGTTGACGCGATCGAAGGCCTGAGTGGGATCTTCGTCGGGCAGGGCGCCGAGGAAATGCAGGCCGTACCGCTGGCCTTCGAACTCGACCTTGTGCGTGAGGATGCGCACTTTGTCGATGCGGATGCCCGAGAGGGTGTAAGACCCCTGCGGGGAGTGACCGATGAGCGCGCCCTGCTCGTTGAATTCGAGCGCGTTGTCGAGGTAGCCGCCGCGGAGAAAGAGATCCTTGCCGACAAGGAGCCGGCGAAGCTCTTCCTGGCTGATGGGAGCGGCTGGGGCGGCGCTTGGCGGAGCGGATGCGGACGCCGGCTGGCGATGCGGAGACGCCGGAGGAGGCGGTGCCGGCGTTGCGGCGGGAGTTGCGGGCGAGGGTTGGCTGGCAGCGGCGGGCGCGGCTTGCTGGGCCTTCAACGTGAGCGCGGACGGCGCGGGCACAAGCGCCGCTGCGCCCAGGAGGAGCCATGCGGCGGCTGGGAAAGCGCGGAAGCGAAAGACGTGGAACTGCGCTACCGGCGCAGCCCATGACGAGCCACGAGAGCGAGCCATGCGCAAATCCATGGGAGGACCTATCCACGTCACTTTAGCAGGAATGCCGGCGCTGCCGGTGGGAAAACCGCGGCGGAATTTGAGACATTGGAAGAGGTGCTTCCATTTCAACGCCTGAGGCCGAAGAGAATCCGCCGGAAGAGTCCCAGAATGCGGCGCGCGTCGCGGCGCGTGAGGGCCATGCGGCGCAGGAGCAGGTCGAGATCGTGGCGGTTGGCCTTTTGCATGGCCGCTGGGGAGTAGTTGGCGGCCTCGATGGTGTCTCGGACGACCTGGGCAAGGAGATCGAGATCGCGCATGGTGGCGGGGGCAGGATCGGCCGCGTTTGGGGCAGTTTTGCCCTGGGGTGGGCTGGATGCGCGCGCCGCCAGATCATACAGACAGACCGCGACGGCCTGGCCGAGGTTCATGGAGGGCTGGCGGGGGTGAGTGGGGATCTCCACGAGGAGGTGGCAGAGAGCGAGATCGTCGCGGGTGAGGCCGCGCTTCTCCGGGCCGAAGACCAGGGCCACGCGGCCGCCGCAGTCGAGTTCGTGCTGGACGCGCGGGGCCAGTTCCGGGAGCGGCACGACCTCCTGCTCCGGGCGGCGATCGGCGAGGGTTGCGGTGCCGGCGACGAGAGTGCACTCGGCTAGGGCCTCCTCCAGGCGCTCCGCGCATCTGGCGTTTTGGAGGAGTTCCTCGGAGCCGACCGCGGACTTCGCCTCGCGCCAGTGCGGCTCGTAGGGCGCGACGACGGTGAGATGCGAGAAGCCGAAGTTGGCCATGGCCCGCGCCGCCGCGCCGATGTTGAGAGGGTTGCGCGGGGAGACGAGGACGACTTCGATGCGGTCGCGTTGGGGTTCGGTGAGCAAGCCATGATTGTAGCGGAGAATCGCCGCAGGCCGGGCAAGGAGGGCTTCGGCCCGACGGGCGATTTACCCTCGCGACTGCGCGTCTCTATTTCGCGCGCTGGCAAGTCCGAGCGGAATGTTCTAGCCTCAGAAGATGCTCCTTACCAACCCAGCCGCGGCGGCGCTGAACGATCTGAGCCAGTCGCCGATTGTGCGCTTTTCGCTGCTGGCGCTGAGCTCGATCTTTTTTCTGGTAGATCCGCTCGCGGCCATCCCGTCGTTTTTGGCGATCACCGAGAACGCGGATGCCGTGCGGCGCAGGCGCATGGCGCGCAAGGGGGCATTCACCTGCTTCATTGTGCTGACCAGCTTCGCCATCGCCGGGCAGCTGATCTTCCGCATATTCGGGATTACATTGCCGGCCTTTGAAATTGCCGGCGGAATGATTCTGCTGCTGATCGGGCTGGACATGCTGGAGGCGCGGCGCTCGCCGACCCAGGAGACGCACGGCGAAACGGAGGAAGCCACGACGAAAGAAGACGCGGGCATTGTGCCGCTGGGCATTCCCATGCTGGCCGGGCCGGGCGCCATCTCCTCGGTGATGGTGCTGGTGGGACAGGTGCCCTCGCTATGGGACTGGCGGATGACCGCGATCCTGCTCTCGATTACCTTTACATGCGTCGTCACCTATTTCGTGCTGTCCGCGGGCGGCCGCGTGCGGCAGGTGCTGGGAGAGACAGGAATCCGCATTCTGGTGAGGATCATGGGACTGCTGCTGGTGGCCCTGGCCATGCAGTACTTCGTGAATGGATTCACGGACCTAGGGGTCATTCCGCGGCGCTGACCGGCCGGCATCCAAAGAACTGGAGAACCTGAGCAGCGAGCCGGTCCGTGAGCGGCCAGGGAAGAGCTTTCCCATAGAAAAGAAAAGGTTTTCAATAAGGAGCGGCCGGGGATACTGGCTGCGTGATAAAGCTCCGTCCGGTAGTACCTCCTGTGAAAGATGACTGTCATAATGAGGGCCACCGTGCAGAGCTTCCTTCGGGAGGATCTTCACTATTGACAGTTGATCGCTTGGTGTACGAAACTATTCGAGCCCGGAGATGTGGTCAGACCACATGTATCAGTGGTCAGATCAAGGTCAGATCGGCCCATCGCGGAGCAACAAGCAAAACTTAGTGGAGGCATCACATATGTGGCAATTCGCCATAGCGAGACAATTAGGCTTAGCTGACGGGCTCAGGGCTGGCGTTCAAAGCCGGCAGCAAGATGGGAAATCTGAACCAGCGACCTTCAGATGGAGTGCGGCAGCGTGCCTGTTCGCTCTGTTGCTCACGGGATTGCTGCTGCTTTCTTCCGGCGCATCGGCGCAGGAGTTTCGCGCCACCATCAGCGGCGCCGTCACCGATCCCAGCGGAGCCGTGGTGCCCGGCGCAACCATCGAGGTGCGCGAGACCAGCACCGGAACCGTGAACCGCACCGTGAGCGATGCCGCCGGGCAATATGTAGTGCCCTTTCTTCTGCCCGGAAACTACACTGTCACCGCGACGGCGAAAGGGTTCGAGAGGCTGACGCGAACCGGCATCGTCCTGCAGGCGCAGGAGCATCCCATCATCGATCTCGCCCTCCAAGTGGGCACCGCGAGCCAAACCGTCACTGTGAACAGCGCGGCGCCGCTTCTGGATACGGCCAACGCCTCGGTGAACACGGTGATTTCGACGAGCTCCGTCGCGGATCTGCCGCTGAACGGCCGCGCCCCGAGCACTCTTGCCGAGCTCTCGGCGGGCGTCATCACCACGGCGGCTCCGGAGCAGGTTCATCCCTTCGACAACAACGCTGGCAACGCGTGGTCAATCGGCGGCACGCCCAACCAGGTGAGCGAGGTGCTGCTGGATGGCTCGCCCGACGAGACCCTGCTGGGAGCGCTGGCGTTCAGTCCGACCCAGGATTCGGTGCAGGAGGTTTCGGTACAGCCCTTCGCCACCGACGCCTCTTTTGGCCACACCATCGGCGGCGTCATCAACCAGGTGACCAAGAGCGGCACCAACCAGCTGCACGGGACGTTGTACGAGTTCGGGCAGATCTCGGGCATCGACGCCAACCTGTTCTTCAATGACAAGTCGTACAACGTGGTGAAAGGCGTGCCCACGGAGAAGCCTCTGCCCGTCTTCCATTTCAACCAGTACGGGTTGACCACGGGCGGGCCGGTGTCGATCCCCAAGGTCATCAGCGGCAAGAACAAATTGTTCTTCTTCTTTGCCTGGGAAGGACTCAAGGACTCGACGCCCGCATCCACATTGCTTACGGTCCCCACCACAACCAGCGTGGCCGGCAGCACGGGCACAGGCGGCGAAGCCAACGGAGACTTTTACCAGCTCCTCGTGGCGGGATGCCCCAATGGGTTCGCCAGCAACACCACGACTGCCGGCGCCCAGTGCAACCCCGACTCCAGCAATTCCAAGGTGCACGCCGATCCCTACCAGCTATACGACCCGCGCAGCGGCAACGCCACCACCTTCGCGACGAAAGGCACGGTTGTGCGCACGCCCATCTATAACAATCTGCTGACGTCGGTCTACCCCAATCTCGATGCGGTGGGTCTGGCGTACATGAAGCTCTTTCCCGCGCCGACTTCGGCCGGCAACAACTCCCTGGGCCAGAACAACTACAACAGCAACGCGCCCAGCATCGACAATTACAACGAAGAGTTCGGAAGGCTCGACTACAACGTGAGCTCAGCCGATCATCTATTCCTCGATGCGCGGCATAACATCCGTGGCCAGCTCAAGAACAACTACTTTGGGAACAACACCACCGGAACCACGCTGACCCGCGAAAACTGGGGCACGACGATCGACAACGTCTACACGCTCAACCCCACCACCGTCTTCGATACGCGCGTCAACTGGACGCTGTTTTACGAGTCGCACGGAACCCCCGCGCAGGTCTACAGCCCGGCCACCCTTGGACTGCCCGGCGCTCTCGTCTCCAGTTCATTCGAGCCGGAGTTGCCCTATGCAAACTTCAATGGCACCGGCTCTTCCTGCACCACCAACAGCTTTGAGTGCCTGGGCGATACCGGTTCGGCGCTCGATCCCACCACCAGCTATCAGGGCTTCATGGACGTGATCAAGATCATCGGGCGTCACACGCTCAAAGTCGGCTTCGACGGTCGACAATATCGCCTGAGCGTGCAGAACTTTTCCGACGCCTCCGGCGCCTTCACCTACGACACGAGCTGGACCAACGCGGGAACCGGCGGCGCGACAAAGTTGATGGGGTACGATCTGGCGGCCATGCTGCTGGGCGTTCCCTCCTCGGGCGAGTACGACCTGAACGCGCGCGCCGATTACCACACGTATTATGTGGGAACCTTCATCCAGGACGACTGGCGGCTGAACCCGCGTCTAACCCTGAAC
>Ga0187852_1001673_pt1 | contig 20054 bp, 12 predicted proteins | sample June2016WEW_6_40_FD_134511 | JGI IMG/M metagenome (GOLD analysis project Ga0187852, IMG submission 134511) | Peatland microbial communities from SPRUCE experiment site at the Marcell Experimental Forest, Minnesota, USA - June2016WEW_6_40 | ecosystem: Environmental > Terrestrial > Soil > Wetlands...
AGATCGTCGGGGAAAACACCGCCCCCGAAGTCGCGGCCGTGCGCATTTTCGAGGCCCTCTGCGTCTCCCAGGGCTGGGACGTAGCCTTCAAATGGGAGGTCGACGCCAAACAGAACCGGCTCGAATTCGGCACCGCCTGGTGCGCTCCGGGCCGGCGCGCGGAAACCCTCATTCAAGAGAGCATGGGGCACACGCTGGCCAGCGGCGCCGAGCTGCCGGGACGTGCCTGGCAGGATGGCCGCCCCATCTGGATCGCGGATCTGGCTTCCATGCCCCTCAGCCCGCGCGTCCAGTCTGCCCTGCGTGAAGAGATGCTCTCCGGCTGGGCGGTGCCCGTCCGTGTAGGCAACAAGGTGCTGGCCGTTCTCGAATTCTATTGCCATTTCTGTCTTCGCGAAGACCGTGAGGCCCTCGCGGCCGTGGAGACGGTGGCCGCTGCGCTGGGACAGATGATGGCGCGCTCCCAGGAACAGGGCTGGGCCGAGGAGCTCTATCGCCAACAGGAGATTCTGCTCGACTCGGTCGCCGACGGCATCTGCGGCGTGGACCGCCGCGGCCTGGTCAGCTTTGCTAACCCTGCCGCAGCCCGTCTGCTGGGCGCTGAGGCCACCAATCTCACCGGCAAGTCGGTTCATGAACTGATGCACGGCTTCGCGACGCCCAACCAACAATGCGGAGAGGATTGCGCCCTCCGCCGCAACACTGGCCACCAGATGGCCGCGGCTGGCGAGGACACTATCTTCCGCGCCGGCGGCACTTCCTTCCCGGCCGAATACGCCATCACTCCCATCCTCGATCGCGGCCGCTTTTCCGGTTCCGTGCTCAGCTTCCGCGACATCAGCCAGCGCTATGCGCTGGACCGCCTCAAGGACGAATTCATCTCCACCGTCAGCCACGAATTGCGCACCCCGCTCACCTCCATCCGCGGGGCCCTCGGACTGCTCTCCTCCGGCATTCTCGGCGAGATGAACGACAAGGCCGCCAACCTGCTCCGCATTGCCCTCACCAATTCCGACCGCCTGGTCCGCCTCATCAACGACATCCTCGATCTGGAGCGCGTCCAAAGCGGCCGCGAACCCCTCGCCTTCCGCTCCGTGCAGTTGGCGGAGATCGTCCGCCAGGCCATTGATGGCATGGAGCCGGTGGCTGAGGCAGCCGGCGTCCAACTTATCCACGACACCACCCAGGTAGAGATCGCCGCCGACCCCGACCGCCTGCTCCAGGTGCTCACCAACCTGCTATCCAACGCTGTAAAGTTCTCTCCGCCCAACTCAACCATCTCCGTCATGCTTCGCCCCGGCGCTACCGGGGTCACCCTCTCCGTCATCGACCAGGGCCGCGGCATTCCCGCCGACAAGCTGGAGGCCATCTTCGGCCGCTTCCAGCAGGTAGACGCCTCGGACTCCCGCCAGAAGGGCGGCAGTGGCCTGGGCCTGGCCATTTGCCGCAGCATCGTTCTGCAGCACTCCGGCCGCATCTGGGCGGAACGGAATCCCGTTCGCGGCTCCACTTTCCGCGTCTTCCTGCCCTACAAGCCGGTCCCTGGCGAGACACCGGGGGAGGGATCCCTAAGCGAGCCCGGCCAGGGCACTGTCCTGCTTGCCGACGCCAACGAGGCAACCCGCCCGGAGATCGCCGCCCAGTTGACCCGCCACGGTTACCAGGTGGTCCAGGCAGCTACCGCGGAGCAAACCCTGGCCGCGGCCCACAAGGGCGTCGAGGCTATCCTGCTCGATACCGCTCTCGACGGGATGAACGGGTGGGAGATTCTGCCCCACCTGCGCCGCCTGGACCCCGAGGCCAAAACTCCCGTCGTTCTGCTCAGCGTTGACAATCCGCAATTGCCGGCAGACCTGTCCGCCCACGCCGAGGGACGGGTGGAAAAGCCGCTCGATGAAGATGCCTTGCTGGGCGAGTTGGCCCGCGTGCTCTGTGGACCCGGAGAAAAAGCCCGCATTCTCGTCGTCGAGGACGACCAGGACCTGGCCCGCGTCATCAGCGATCTTTTTCCCCGCGACACGATCGAGGTCCAGTTGGCCCACTCCCTCCAGGCCGCGCTGGACGCATGTCTTGCCTTCAGGCCCCAACTCCTCGTGCTGGACATCGGCCTCCCCGACGGCGACGGCTTCAACCTGGTCGACTGGCTCCGCCAACACGAAAACCTCGCCCGTCTGCCCCTGGTGGTCTATTCCGGCCGCGAGTTCTCCCCGGACGAACGCCGCCAGCTTACCCTCGGGCCCACCCACTTTCTTACCAAAGCCCGCGTTCATCCCCAACAGCTCGAGGCCCTGGTGTTAACGATGTTGCGCAGTTCGCGTCTGATGGAAGAAGCTTCACCCACGCAAGCGACTGTCCCCAATCCCTGATTGGGCTGATTCGCCGGCGCTGAACCGAGGTTTACAGTCATGTCCCGCCGCATCCTGATCATCGACGACGAGGCAGACATCCGCGAGGTTGTCGAGCTCAGCCTTGAGAGCGTGGCCGGCTGGGAGGTCGTGATGGCCAACTCCGGCGCCCAGGGCCTGGCTCGCGCCATTGAGCACCAGCCCGACGCCATTCTCCTCGACGTCATGATGCCCGGCATGGACGGCCCCACAACCTTCCGCGAACTGCGCAGCAATCCCGCCACCGCCCACATCCCCGTCCTGCTGCTCACCGCCAAGGTGCAAAGCACCGATCAGAAGCGTTTCGCCGACCTCGGCGTCGAGGCCGTGCTCTTCAAGCCCTTTGACCCGCTGACGCTCTCCGAGCAGATCGCCGGCGCGCTGGGGTGGGAATAGAGCGGGACTGGAGTACGCGTGCCCTTGCAAAGAGTCTTCCCAGTGGCTCGCCGCGGCGGGCCACTCGACGAGCTTGCTTTCGAGATACATCGACTCTGATTCCGCTATAATGCCCGGAACCGAATCCCGGAAACCCATGACAGACCCCGCCGGACAGCCCGCTCTCACCGCAGCCCTCAATCGCCTGTGGGTCCAGTTCCTGCCGGAAATAGAAGAGCGGGTCGCCATCCTGGAATCCGCCAGCGCGGCCCTCGCCGCCCACCAACTTTCCATCGAACAGCATGAGGCTGCCCACGCCGCCGCCCACAAGCTGGCCGGCGTGCTCGGAACCTTTGGCCTCGCCGAAGGCACCATCCTGGCCCGCGAAGCTGAGAACCTCTGCTCCGTCGAACCCGAGCCCGGCCCCGCCGCAGCCGCGCGGCTCACCCAGATCGCCGCCCAGTTGCGCGCCATCGTCGATAGCCGCAAGTAAGCCCGTGAATCACGGTTCACATCCGGACTTTGGAGTCGCGGCCTTGGCCACGCCAATCGTGGTTTGGCTGTAGTCGCCGCATGGTTAGATGACGAAACGAACTGTTCGCCGGTCTTATCGAAATGGTCCACATTTCTATTCGCAGCGAAGAGCAATAACCGGGTCCACCCTCGCCGCTCTCCGGGCAGGCAGGATGCTGGCTCCCAGCGCAACAAGGAGCAAGACCACGGGCACGCCCAGGAAGACTGTAAGGTCGCGCGGGCCTATTCCATATAGCATTGCGCGCAGAAGACCCGATGCCGCCAGGGCCGCCGGCAAGCCGAGGAGCACGCCCGCAGCCGCGGGCAGCGTACCTTTTTGCAATACCAGTCTGAGCACGCTCCCATACGATGCTCCCAGCGCAACGCGAATGCCCATCTCATGCGTGCGCTGGCGGACGGAGTAGTCGACGATTCCATAAATGCCGATGGCATCGAGCAAGAGGGCAAAGAGAGCGAAACCTGCCAGGAATTGCATCAACAATCTGGTCCCGGAGAGCGAGTCGGAGACCACCTCCCGCATGGTGCGAATCTTCAGCAAAGGCAAGTCCGGATCGAGGCCGTGAACCGCCGCGCGCGCCATGCCGGTGAGTTCCGCTTCATCGCCCCGCGCACGCAGCGTAATCCACATCCAGTTCGAAGGCGACTGCGCGTGAGGGCAAAAGAGCCCCGGCACGGGCGGATTCATGGGTTGCTGGCTTTTGACAGATCCGACCACTCCCACAATCGTTCGCCACTTGCCGTCGTAGGCGTCCTTGTAGCGCTGCCCGATGGGGTCCTGGCCGGCGAAAAACTGCCGCGCCAGCGTGTCGTTCACAATGCCCACCGGCAGCGAAGCCTCGGTATCCCGCTCGTCAAAGTCGCGGCCGCGAAGAATTGGAATTCCCATGGTGCGAAAATATCCCGGCGTCGACCTGCTGTATTGCACGCTTGTGTCGACCCAGTCCGCGGCTTTGGGCCGGCCCTGCACCTCGAACGCGCCGCCTTGCATTCCCCCGGTCATGGGCAGGGTGCTGACACCGGCCGCTGCCTCAACTCCGGGTGAGCTGTTGAGGCGATCCACAAGATTGCGATAAAACATCGCCGCCTGCGGCGCTGAGGAGTATTTAGCCTGCGGCAGAGCCAGTCGAAACGTCAGGAGATGATCCACGCGAAGACCCGTTTCGACACGTAGCGCGGTAATAAAGCTCTTCACCAGCAGACCGGCGCCGGCCAGCAGCATCACGGAAAGCACCACCTCGCCGGCGACAAGCGACGACATCAGTCGATTGCGGGAGCGAGACCGGCTCCACGCGTTTCCGTCGTTCTTCAGAGTCGAACTCGGCTCGCCGCCCGACGCACTCCATGCCGGAACAAATCCGGAAACGATTCCGGTGAAAAGAGAAACCAGTAGCGTGAACAGGAGCACTGCGGGGTTCAGGCGCAGGGCTGCATCCAACGCCAACTGCTGCGGAGCGGTCTTGCGCAGCACATCCATGAGCCACAGCGCGAGCAGAATTCCCGCGGCGCCGCCGGAGACGCTCAGAAGCACGGTTTCTGTCAGAATTTGCCGCACAATCCGGCCGCGTCCCGCTCCTAGCGAAGCGCGAATAGCAATTTCCTTAGCGCGTCCCGAAGCGCGCGCCAGCATCAGGCCGGAGACGTTGACGCAGGCCAGCAACAGAACAAAGCCCACCGTGAAGAAGAAGATCTCGACCGGCGTGCGCACCTCCTCGGCGAGGGCATCGCGGAGCGGCTGCACCCTGACGCCCCAACCGGTGTTGGTAGCGGGGTACTCGAGTTCCAGACGGTGGGCGATGGTGCTCATGTCGCTCTGCGCCTGCGCCATGGTGATGCCCGGCTTGAGCCGCGCAACGACGCCGTACTGGTGCTGCGTGCGGCCCAGCGAAGAGGACCCATGCAACGGGGCGAAAAACTCGCAGGCTTCAATGCCGGGGAATACGAAACCGGGCGGAAGAACCCCGACAATCGTCAATTGCGTTCCATCGACGGTCATCGCGCGCCCCAGCACGCCGGGATCCGCATTAAAACGCTGTCTCCAGGATTCGTATGTGAGAATGGCCACCCGCGGCGCGCCTGGCTGATCCTCTTCCGCGGTGAAAAACCGTCCCAGCGCCGGCTGGATTCCCAGCACGCGCAGAAAGTCCGCCGTTGTTCCGCCGCCGGCAATACGCTGCGGCTCGCCCTGGCCCGTAAGCGTGTATTCGCCGGTCCAGGGGGTAATCGCCATGGACTCGAAGACGGCGTTCTGCCGCTGCCAGTCGAGGAAGTCCTGATACCCGATGTTGCTGTTCTTGCCGCTGATGTGCCGCGCCTCCACGGAGACTATGCGGCCGGCCTGCGGGAAGGGATAGGGGTTCAGCAGAAGAGCGTGGACCGCGCTGAAGATGGCCGTATTGACTCCGATGCCGAAGGCCAGCGTGAGAATCACAATGATCGTGAAGACCGGGTTCCTGCTCAACGAGCGAACCGCGAACTTGACATCTTGTATGAAATGATCGACCGCGCTCCAGCTCCCCGCTTCACGGCTCTTCTCTTTGAGCAGAGCGGCATTGCCGAAACGGCGGCGATCCGCATACCCCGCCTCCTCTGCGCTCATTCCGTCATCGCGGTTCTGTTCCGTCTTGCGTTCCAGATGGAAGCGCATCTCCTCTTCCATCTCGCGATTGAACCGGCCTCCGCGAAGCAGAAAAAGAAACCGCCGCCAAAGTTCACCCAAACCTTCCATCTGCGTCTCGCTTCTCCCGCCGCCGCTCTCAGGCGGGCTGGATCACGCGCGCGATGGCCTCCATGACGCGCGTGAATTCGGCAACCTCCGCCCTCACCTGTTTCTGTCCCGCAGGCGTGAGCTTGTAGTAACGCGCACGCCGGTTGTTCTCCGATAGGCCCCATTCCGCCTTCACCCACCCCTTGATAAGCATCCGCTGCAGAGCGGGATAGAGTGAGCCTTCCTCTACCTGCAGCACCGATTCCGACATCCGTTGTATATGCTGCGCGATGCCGTAGCCGTGCATAGGCCCAATCCGGTCCAGGCTCCTCAGAATGAGCATGTACAGCGTTCCCGGCGGAATCTCTGTTCTTTCCATAGGTAGACTACGGAAAGGATGCGCCCGCGCGTGGAGATTGTCAAGAGCGCGGCTTCGGACCGCAGCGAATCGGAGAATGACGGTGGATTGTCGAGCGGTTCTCCATAGCGGAACCAGGGAAGGTGTATCCCGAAACCATGGCGTACAAGTCGACGCGACCATCAGACTGGGGACGCCGGAAAGGAAAAGCCACTCAGCGGCAGTGGCTTCGGTGTACGGCAATTGTGGAGCCGCTAAAGCCTCTGGCATGCACAACCGGCTCGGGAATCCGCTGCCGATTCTGGATGGCCAGCTTTTCGATCAGTTAATAGTCCTACAAAAGCACCGGGCCCCTCGGCCGGTGGGCAGACGGTTGCGTCCCGCGCTTCATTGCAGGCCGGATGTCCAATCCTTGCATTTGTCCATTACAATTGCCGGAAATCGGAAATCTTGAGCTGGACGCCACAGGCCGGATTGGTTAGAGTGCAATCTTTTCCCAATTCTGAGACGGTTTGTTTTCTCAGCGGCCATCATCCCTCAATCCTGGACGGTACCAGCACCATCTGTTCCGTCCCAGGCGCTTGGCCTCATACAACGCAAGGTCGGCGGACTTGTAGAGCTTCTCCTGGTTTTCGCCGTGGTCGGGAAACACAGCAACCCCAATGCTGACGGTGGCCTGCACGTTTACGCCCTTGCAGCTGACCGGAGCGGAAAAGCCCTTCAGAATCCGCTCGCAAATACTCTGTGCCCGGGCCTCGGCAGGGTCTCCGGCCAGCAGGATCGCGAACTCATCTCCTCCCAGCCGCGCCACTCGATCTGTCGTCCGGACCTCGGACTCCAGACGTTTCGACGCCCCTACAAGAAATTCGTCGCCTGCGTCGTGGCCATACGTGTCGTTGATGGATTTGAACCTGTCCACGTCCACCAGGAGCAGAGAGAAGCTCCTGCGGTTGTTTTCTCCGCACATCATGCCGAACTCCTCGGTGAACATGCGGCGGTTCGGCAACGCGGTCAGCGCATCGAAATGAGCCAGTTGCTGAAGCTCAAGCTGGCTCTTCAGCAATTCTGCCGTCCTCTCTTCGACCAGCCTTCTCAGTTGCACGGCGCGAGCGCGAATGAGGCGCGTACTGAGCCTGTTTGCGGCGAAGACGATCAGAAGCGTGAGCAAAACGCAGAGGAAAACGAAAAAACGCGTCTGGTAGAAGTGCGGCTTCAAGACCAGGTTCACCGAAGCCCCTTCCTGGTTCCAGACCCCGTCGTCGTTGGCCGCGACGACCCGGAAGCGGTACTCGCCCGGCGGCAGCTTGGTGTAGTAGGCCACGCGGCGCGAACCCGCGTCCACCCAATCGCGGTCGTACCCCTCCAGTTGGTATTTGAACCGGACCCGCTCCGGAATCCGGAGGCTGAGCGCGGTGTAATCGATCTCCATCTCACGGGTGCCGGGCGCAATGCGCAGGCCGCCGCTCAAAGGCTGCGCCACTCCGTCGGCCACGACCGACTCGACCATCACCGGCGGAATCAAATCGTTGTGGTCCATGTGCCCTGGATCGACAGCCACAACTCCCTTCTTGGTCGTGAACCACAGCTTGCCGTCGGGAGTTCGTCCGCCGGCAGGCTGGTTGGTGGCATTCCCCTCGGCGGTCTTCATCCCGTCCGCAAGCCCGTATTTCCTTGATGAAACGGATTTCGTCCGGCCTTCGGCGAAATCGTCAAGATCCTGTTGGCTGACCGAGTAAATGCCGTCCTCGGCGCTGATCCAGAGATTGCCGTCGCCCCCGCTCAGAATGCACGACGCGAAGGTGTCGAAGAGCCCGTCGCGCTTGGTATACCGGGTCACCCGCCGGTCACGGATGCGGTATTGCGTGAGCCCCGGCGTGCGGCCACCCAGCCAAAGGCTCCCATGTCCGTCGTCGAAGATCGAAGTGACATCGAAGTCGATCTTCGGTTCCCAACTGCCCTCGGGGTGTTCATCGTCCGGCGCCTTGAAGAGCCCTCTGGCAGTGCCGAACCACAGCGCACTCGATGGATCGCGATAGATTGTGAACGTGTAAACGTCGGAATCGGCGATCAGCGTCTTCTTGCCGCGCACCGTATACGGCAGTACTTTGCCGTTCTCGAACCGGAATGCCTGCGGCTCGGCGTTGGTGACGATGAGGCCCTCGCCGTCTTCTGAAATCGCGGATATGTAGTTGGAGGAGAAATGGCCCTCTCGGTCATAGACGGTCACCTTATCTCCCTGAACCCGGCTCAGGCCGCCATAGGTTCCCAGCCACAGGCTTCCATCCCTGCTCTCATACATCGCCGTACCGTAGACAGACTTCAGCCGGTCGTTGTGCTGGAACGGCGTGGCGATCCCATTCTTGATGCGGGCCAACCCGCCGCCGTCGCTGAATACATCCACCGTTCCGTCGCGCTGGATAAGGACCGACTTCACCAGATTGGAGGCCAATCCCTCCCGGGCCGTGAAGGAGGTCACTTTCCCATCCCGCAACTGGTCCAGCCCGCTGATTGTACCGATCCAGATGCTGCCTTCGCGGTCCTCGAACAGCGACAGAACGTCGTTGTCGGTCAAGCCCGCCGCCGCCCCGAGCGCCGAGAAGCCGTTCTCCCCGAAGCGGATTAATCCCAATCTTTCCGTGCCCGCCCAGAGATTCCCCTGCGCATCTTCGAGGAATGCCGTCAATATGATCACGCCGTTTCGATGCACCGGCTCCAGCCTGGGCCCCTCCGCATGAAGCTGGTAGAGACCGTTGGTTGTGGTTACCCAGATCCGGTGCTGGCGATCCTCGCTGAGCGCGGAGGCCGTGTTGGGACTGGCAGTCCTGTCGAGCGCCTCGGTCAGGGTGTCGTTCTGATAGAGGTAGATACTGGGCGATCCCGCAATCCAGATCTTGCCTGTATGGTCTTCCAAGAAGGCTTTGATCCATCCCGTATGGTCGCGCAGTATGGTGGGTTTGCCGTCTTTTTCAATCCTGTAAACACGATCATCCCCGCCCACGAAGACCACGTGCTCCCGGCTTTCGAAGATCGCCCGCACGGGTCCGACAGACCAACTGGCTGGAGGCAGGTAATCCGAAAACTTCCTGTCCTTGTAGATGAGCGTTCTAGTTGCGGTCCGAATGAGCAGGTCCCCATCGGCGCCCAGGCAAATGGCCTTCGCCGGCTCCGGTCCGATCTCGGCGTCCACTGAAACGAAGCGCACCCCGTCGAAGTGCGCCAGTGCCGATCCGGTCCTGATCCACAAGTACCCGTCTCTTGTCTGCAGGATCTGGTAAACCGCCTCACCCGGCAGCCCGCGCTCCCCGGTCCAGCTCAAATGCCCATACTGGCTGATCTGTTTGTGCGGATTGAGCGCCTGCAGCCCACCGGCGGCAGTAACGAGCAGCGCCGCCACCAGCGCAACCCGAAAGCCTGCCCCAAGCTCCTGCCGTGACGGCCGTCGCCGTCGAACCGGCCCCTGGCCAGCCTCAACCCCCGCTGAGCCGTCCCCAACTCGCGGCCAAAGCAAAACCCCGCCATCTGCCGCTATGCGCAAAATCATGGCCCGGACTTGTCTTGTCCATCCGATCACAGCACGTTCCTGTTTGAAACCCGTTTCGCGGAGACCCAACGGACTTATCGGCCGATCCGCAAAATTCAATCACTACACTTTAGAGCGAATTGAAGTTCTTTGCAATTGGGCGTGTCGCGCCGTTATTGGTCCTATGCGGCCGAAATCTATCTCCTTTCGCTTTCCATCCCGCGCGGGCCGGATACGAAAGCGCTCGCCCGCCCCCGCCAATTACACTTTGTAAGCAATGCCCTCGCCCGACCCACTCGCGCCCCAACTCGGTCTCAGCTTTGAGGAGCCTAGGCCCGCCCGCCGCATCTGGCCCGTCAGAGAACTGGTCGCCCAGGTCCGCGAACTCGTCGAGCAGCAGTATGGCGACGTCTGGGTCGAAGGCGAAATCTCCAACTACCGTCCCGCGCCTTCCGGCCACGTGTACTTCACCCTCAAGGACGCCGACGCCCAGCTCCCCATCGTCCTCTTCCGCCGCCAGGCCATGCTGCTCCGCTTCCGCCCCGAGGACGGCCTCCACGTCCTGGTCCGCGGCCGCGTCAGCGTCTATGAGCAGCGCGGCCAGATGCAACTCGTCGCCGAAACCATGGAGCCCGTGGGCGCCGGTTCGCTGCAACTCGCCTTCGAACAGCTCAAAGAAAAGCTCAAAGCCGAAGGCCTCTTCGAGGCGGCGCGCAAGCGCCCGCTGCCGGCCTTCCCGCGCACCGTCGGCATCGTCACCTCGCCCACCGGCGCCGTCATCCGCGACTTCTTGAACATCGTCGCCCGCCGCCACTCCGGCCTCAGCGTGCTGCTCTTCCCCGTCTCCGTGCAGGGCGACTCGGCCCCCTCCGAAATCGAATCCGCCCTCGCCCAGCTGAACGATTCGGGCCTCGTGGACGTGATCGTCCTGGCCCGCGGCGGCGGATCGCTGGAAGACCTGGCCGCCTTCAACAGCGAGCGCGTGGCTCGCGCCATCGCCGCCTCGCGCCTGCCCGTCGTCTCCGCCATCGGCCACGAAACCGACTTCACCATCGCCGACTTTGCCGCCGACCTGCGCGCTCCCACCCCTTCCGCCGCCGCCGAACTCATCACCGAAGCCACGCACAAGATCGCCGAGCACCTGGCCACGCACTCCCACCGCCTGGAGCGCGCCGCCCGCTTCCAGCTCCTGCAAGCCCGCCAGCGCCTCACCCGCTCCGCTGTGGCGGAGCGCGCCGAGTCGCGCATCTCCACGCTTCTGCACCGCTGGGCCCAGCGCCTCGACGACCTCTCCTTTCGCCTTGAATCCGCCCTCACCGCCCAGCTCCGCCAGCAGCATCGCCGCGTCGCCGATTTCACCGCCGCCGTCCTCCGCCACGATCCCCGTCAGGGTCTTGCCCAGGCCCGCGAACGGCTAGCCGTCTGCCGCGCCCGCCTCGACCGCTCTCTGGAACGCCTTCTACACGCCTCCGCATCCACTCTCAGCTCCCTCGACGCGCGCCTCCACTCGCTCTCGCCTCTCGCCGTCCTCGACCGCGGCTACGCCCTGGTCTTTGCCGCCGACGGCGCCGTAATCCGCTCCATCGCCCAGCTCGCCTCCGGCGACCAGCTCACCACCCGCCTCTCCGACGGAGCCTTCACAAGCCGCGTTCAAGCCACTGCGCCCAACAAACCCGCTCCAAAAAAAGGAGCGAAGAATTGAGACCCGCTCCGTTTGCCGCCTTGCCGATACAATGGGCAAAGCGGGTCATTTCTTCCTGGGAGGGGTGAAAGCTTGCCGTTGTACGCGTATCGCTGCACGCAGTGCGGTTACAGTTTTGAAAAAATCCAGAACTTCTCGGCCGAGCTCGAGCTTGAATGCCCCAAATGCCACGGCGTGCTGGAGCGCCCGCTCACCGCTCCCGGCCTGCACTTCAAGGGCACAGGCTGGTATGTGAACGACTACGCGGCCAAGAGCAGTGCGCCCGCATCCGAATCTGGTTCCGAATCCGCCACTGGGACCGCCGCGGCAGAGACCAAAACGCCTTCTACCTCCAGCGAAAGCACGGCCAGCGCCCCCGCTGCCACGCCTGCTGCCAGCCCCGCCCCCGCAACCAACTGACAAACGCGAGACTTTCTATGCCGCCGGCGCGGACTGTATCGATTCCGACACCGTTGCCGTTCTGGGCCGCAGCAGCAGCACAGCTGTAATGCCCAGCGAGACGTTCTGCGTCATGATTTCAACGATGTGGGCATAACGCTGCGTCGCAATCATCATGGGATTCGGAACCAGCAGGGCAGCGGCTCCGCCCACGATCCACACGATCGCGCCCACGGCCAGCGCGGCATGCCAGCGCCGCAGCCGCAACGTATAGATGATGGGAAGCACGGCCAGCACCATCAGCGTGCCCCGCGCCCACTGGTAGAAATAAAAGAACACGCCCAGCGCTCCCACCTGTTCCACGGCGTGGGGGTAGTACTGCTTGGTGAAAAACTCAAAGGCGATCATTCCAAAGACCTGGTAGTAGAGAACGTACGACAGCCCGGCCAGCAGGACCAGCGGAATAACCATCGCCCAGGGGCGATGCGGGACGGCTTGCTCGGCTGGTTCAGTCAGCTTCAGCACTTTCGCCAGAGCCACCAGCACGGCAGCCGTAATGAGATACATCGTCGCGCCGCCCATCAGGTCGCGCAGCGCTTCCGCCTTCATGGCGGGATAAAACAGCACCGCCTCAGAGAGCGTGCACACCAGCCCCACCACCACCAGCGTCAAGTAGATGGCACCCATAAGCGCCAGGGGATGCCGCGGGCCAAACCGCGCCACCGGCACAAGCGCCGCCACCGTCAATACGCCGCTCAACCACCACAACCAGAAGTGGCCCGCGCCCAGAGCGGAGACCGTGAAGCACAGCCCGCCCAGCAGACAATAAAGTCCAATTCGCCAATTGAAACTCATTTCAAGTTCCTCCTTCTTTGTTCGTAAAGCGCTATTGATGTTCTGGCCCACCGGAGCCGCGATTCGTACTCCTCAATACCCCACTCCATGGCCAGCCGGCTGGAGAGCGTCATCTCGCCCGCGTGAGATTCGAGGTATTGCCGCAGACTGGGGATATAGCCGGCCATCTGCCCGGCAAACTCGCCCAGGAAATGCGCCGTCCGCTCCTCGCCCACCACCTCGTCCATGAAGGCGAAGCGCACCATCAGGTCCGCGGTGCGGCGGATTACGTCGTCCTGCGTGACGGGCTTCTTCAGCCACGCTTTGAAGATCGCCAGGCCCTTGGGCGTGATCTTGAAGACCCTCCGCTTGCGCAGGCTCGACGACTCCTCGACCGTCCCGCGAACCAGCCCGCACGTCTCCAGCCTGCGCAGTGCTGGATAGATCGCGCCAGGGCTGTCGCTGAAGGTGCCCCACGCCGTGGACGCGAAAATCTTGCGCAGGTCGTAGCCTGACATGGGCTGCTGGTGAATCAGGCCCAGGAGCTCGAAGCCGAGGAGGGAGTCGTTTTTCATAGTACGAATCGTATTATTACGCAGCGTACTATTGATGTCAAGTGGTTTTTCCGGTGTCGTTTCTTCCGCCGGTCCAGCTTCGCCGCGCACCGGGTCTGGGTTCTCCAGGGCCCGCTTTTGGTCCGCCGCGGAAGCGACCGGGACAACCAACTGGCCCACGATTCTTTCATCAGCCACACGACGAACCGCGGCGAAGTTGGCTACACTGGTTCTCAAGTTTCGGATCGTGAGGCTTCAAGTGCCCAGGAACGCCGTCTTGCTATTCGCATTTCTTCTATTTCTTCACACGCCGCATGCTTTCGCCGATATAGCTGCCATTCATGCGGACCGGCTTCCGCAGGAGACGGCCGTTCTGGCTGCGCTCGACGACGCCAAGCAGCTTGAGCCGTACAGCCATTCCTGGAATAGCAACTGGCAATTCTCGATTGCCAAAGAGGACGTGGCCACGCGCCTCGGCAAGGACCTCGGATTTCTCACTCTCGCGCTGAAAAATCATCCCGACAACACTGAATTGCTTCTGCTGACAGGCCTGGTAGCGCGATACGCCTACAACCTGGACGTGCCCGGCAGCTATGACACAGCAATCAGCGTGCTGGTTCATGCCCATGATCTGTTGCCCTCTGACGTGCGTGCATCATGGTTTCACGCCACTTTGATGTGCCAGACCACCCAGCCCAAAGCCGGCGCCGATGAGTTTCTATCCATCGAAGACAGCCACGCCTGGGACCAATTGCCAGTCGCGTTCTGGGACGACTACATGGAGTGCGCCTCAGTTACAAGCATGCCAGCCCACATCCTGCGCGCCGCTGATCACTTGGCTCAATTACATGCGCCCAATTCGGAGATGCGCAACTTTCTCGCTAATGGCGCTCGCAAACGTTTCGATCCATTCGACCCGAAGAAGGAGTACGAACCCAAGGAGGTGTGGAAGGGGGTAAACGCTGGCGAAAACATAGAATTCACCAGTACAACCTGTGGCGTGCGCTTTCGCGCGCACGGTAACTGGGAAGTCAATCAAATTGGAATGGCCAAAGGTGGTTGCATTGCCAACTTCAGCACAGGCCCATACAAGGCCACGACCCGCGATCTTTACCCCAGCGTTCTACTACTCGTCAAGCAACCTGAGGAAAATGAAACGCTGCAAGATTTTTCCAAGAGATTTACAAAGAAAGGCACCTTCGAATCCTTCACGCCAGCCCGCTGCCCCTCCACTGCTTGCATCGCAATGAAAGGCGTACAACCGGGAATGTATAAGCAGGACGGGGATGGGCATGGTCGCATTGTGGTCTTCGAGCGGGATCAGCCAGAGTCTCCGGGGCTGATCTTTGAGGCTCCTCTGGAGATTCCCAAGTCAGAAGGCGGCGAAGGCGTAAAGTATTACCGCCCCAGCCAAATCCAGCAGCGCATTCCAGGCAAGCTCTACTATCTCGTCATGCTGGACACGGCAGCCTCGATTGAAGGCCCAGCGATGAAAGACTTCGATTTCTTTCTCGATAACCTGACAATGGAGTAAACCTGCATCGCCGGTCAGCCCGCGATCACCATCCCCACCGCTTCTTTCGCGCTCCCAGCCACTCGCAGCAGCGCCCGGTTTTTCTGCTTCACGAAGCCCGCCGCGACCGCCGTATCCAAAAACTTGAGCAGCCCATCCCAGTACCCGGCCGTATTGATCAGGATGCAAGGTTTGGCGTGCAGGCGCAACTGCGCCCAGGTGACCGCCTCCAGCAACTCCTCCAGGGTTCCGTAGCCGCCCGGCAGCGCCAGAAACGCATCGGCCAGCTCGGCCATGCGGGCCTTGCGCTCGTGCATGGTGGAAACCAGTTCAAGCGAACTCAACCCGTCGTGCGCAATTTCCTTTCCCGCCAGAACATCCGGGAGCACGCCGATTACCTCCGCGCCACCCTTGAGGGCCGCATCCGCCACCGCGCCCATCAGCCCCACGCTGGCCCCGCCATACACCAGCCCCAGCCCGGCCGCAGCTATCGCCTCGCCCAGCGCCCGAGCCTCCGCAAGAAATGCAGGATTGTTCCCGTGAGCCGAGGCGCAATAAACGGCCACGCGGCGAACCGGCTTGATTGGGAGAGTCATGGCTTCTCCAGAATAACGGGTTTGCAGCCTGCTCTACCTCCGCTTCCGCCTCACTGCGGCCTGACCGGTACACTAAACACAGGACCCTTCCCGCCTGGACACGGCAGCCGTGCAACCGCTCAGCGACAACCTGAATCCCGAACAGCGCGCCGCCGTCGAGGCCACTGAAGGTCCCCTGCTCATCCTGGCCGGCGCCGGCTCCGGCAAAACCCGCGTCATCACCAGCCGCATCGCCTGGCTGATCCGCGAGAAGGGCGTCGCCCCCGACTCCATCCTGGCCGTCACCTTCACCAACAAGGCCGCCAGCGAGATGGCCGAACGCGTCGACCGACTGCTCGGCCACTCATCGCTGGCAAAGCCGCTGCTGTGTACCTTCCACTCGTTTTGCGTGCGGGTGCTGAGGCGCGACATCGAGGCCCTCAAAGTCGGTAACGACGGTCTCACCCGCTCCTTTGCGATTTACGACGAGAACGACCAGGAGGCCATCGTCAAACAGGTGATGCGCCGCATGGGGCTGGACACCAAGCAACTGACGCCGCGCGCGGTTCTGGGCCGCATCTCCTGGGCCAAGAACCACATGATCGATCCGCAGGAGTTCTACCTCGCCTCCAAGGATCCAAACAGCGAGCGCATCGCCCACATCTACCAGGGCTACCGGGCCGAGTTGCGCAAGAGCAACGCTCTGGACTTCGACGATCTGCTGCTGGAAGCCGTGCGCCTGCTCAAAGTGTCGAGCGAAGCCCGCGAGCGCTACCAGCGCCGTTACCGCTATTTGCTGGTGGACGAGTACCAGGACACCAACCGCCCCCAATACGAGCTGATGAAGCTGCTGGCCGGAGAAGCCAAAAACGTCTGCGCCGTCGGCGACGAGGATCAGAGCATTTATTCCTGGCGCGGCGCCGACATCCGCAACATTCTGGAGTTTGAACAGGATTTTCCCAATGCCCGCATCATCAGGCTGGAGCAGAACTACCGATCCACTCAGGTGATTCTTGAAGCCGCCGGCGCCGTCGTCGCCAACAACCTCCGCCGCAAGGGCAAGAGGCTCTGGACCGATCGCCAGGGCGGAAGCCTGATCGGTTATTACGAGGCTCCCGACGGCGAAAACGAAGCCCTCTTCATCGCCGACCGAATTCAGCAGTTCCTCCGCCAGGGAAACTCGTCCGAAACTCAAGAGCCCGGAGGGCCTCATTGCGCAGTGCTTTACCGCATCAACGCGCAATCCCGCCTCTTCGAGGAGGCGCTGCGCCGCTACAACATCCCTTACACCATGGTGGGCGGCTTCAGCTTCTACGAGCGCGCCGAGATCAAGGACCTGCTCGGGTACCTCCGCCTCATCCGCAATCCCCACGATTCCATGGCCCTGCAACGCGTCATCAACACCCCAGCCCGCGGCATCGGAAAGACGTCCCTGGAAACGCTGGAGCGGCTTGCTCTGGAAACGGGCAGCTCCACCTGGGAGGCCATTGCCGCTGCCTTGTCGAACCGGCTCATCCCCACCCGCGCCCTCATGGCTCTGGAATCCTTCCGCCAGCTCATCCTCGACGCCCAGGCCATGATGGACCCCGACTTTGCCGGCAAACTGGCGACTGACGTAGCCGCTGGAGATGAATCCGGCGAGGATGCCGACACCGGCTTCGAGTTCGGCAGTGGCGACGACCACCCCCAGATGCCGCCTCTCGACGCCAGCAGCTTCTCGCCCTTTGCCGCGCAGGCCAAACGCCCCTTCCTCACCATGCCCAAACAAGCGACCGAGCCGGATCGGTCAGCATCCAAGCCCAACTCCATCCCCGAGCCCGTATCGGCCCAAAAGACAATTGAAGTTTCCCTTGCGGGAAAAACGTGGAACATAAGCGAGTCGGCGTATGAGAAATTACAACATCGACTGCGAGTCTTGGAGCAGAAAGCGGCAAGCATCGGTGTGAGTGCACCCAAAGCGACCGCCAAGGGTAATGACCCATTGAAAATCGCTGTCAATTTTGACCCTTTACGAATCGGCGGCTGGGAAATGATAGGAGTAGTGCATAACAGCAAAGGCGACCCAAAGGTCTACCCAGTGGATGAAGAAGTAATTCCTGATAAGTATTTGGATGATCCAGAGAAATGTGAGCACTGCAATAAACGGAGAAAGCGAAATGATACATTCATCCTCAGGAACGAGGACGGAAGCTACAAACAGGTCGGGCGCCAGTGTCTGCATCAGTTTCTCGGGGACAGACCAGAGGTTTGGAAATTCAATTCAGATGCAATTCGAAGTCTAGTGAAAGATCTCGACGACCTTTGTAAACGCGATCTTGACGTTCCCAGCGTTGTTCCATCTGAAAGGATTGAAGAACCGAACAATGAGATTGCGGCGACCCTCAAATCTGATGAAGAGGGCATCCCCGGTTTCCGCGCCCCCGGCGACGCCGACACCCTCCCCGAGCTGATCCGTTTCCTCATCGACCGCACAGGCTACATCAAGGCTCTGGAGACCGAAGGCTCGCCGGAGGCCTTCAGCCGCATTGAAAACCTGAAGGAGCTGGCCAACGCCGCCCACGACGCCGAGGTCCGCGGCGAGACCCTGGCCGAGTTCCTCGACCACGCCGCTCTTGCCTCCGACACCGATCAGTACGATCCCGAAGCCCGCGTCACGCTGATGACGCTGCACGCCGCCAAGGGCCTGGAATTCCCGCTCGTCTTTCTCGCCGGCTTGGAGAAGGGTCTCTTCCCCCACTCCCGCACTCTCAATAATCCCGACGAACTCGAAGAGGAGCGCCGCCTCTGCTACGTGGGCATGACCCGCGCCATGAATTCCCTGATCCTCACCCGCGCGCATTACCGCCGCCGCTACGGCAACGACGCCCCGGAGGAGAGCGCTCCCTCGCAGTTTCTGGAGGAGGTTCCCAGCCAGCTAGTCGAAAATCTCGGCGGCCGGCCGCAGGCATCGTCCTGGTCCACTCCCGGCTACCCCGGCGCCTACCGCGCAGGCCGCAAGCAGACCCCCGCCGGCGACTTCGCCGACCGGCACTACAACTACGAAGACGAAAGCCAGGAGGCCTTCGCGGCCGGCGAAACGCGCTTCGCGCCTGGCGGGAGCAAGGGCGTTGGCGCCGCCCAAAAGAGCTCTTCCTCGAAGCCATTCGTCGCGTCGTGGATGACCGCCAAGCCCAGGCCGGCCAGCCAGGAATCCGGCTTGAAAGGAAAAAGCGCGGAAGCGCCGCCGCCTGACTCCATCGACAACATCGCCCGTTTCTTTGGAGGCAAGTCAGGCCTCGGCAAGCCCGGCTCTTTGCCCCGCCCGGCCATCGACCTTCCCGAACCGAGAGGCGCAACCGGCCTGAAAAAAGGCCAGCGCGTGCGCCACTCGAAGTACGGCGAAGGCACCGTGTTGATGCGCGAAGGCGACGGCGAAGACGCCAAGCTTACCGTCCTCTTCGCCCGCCACGGCATGAAAAAGCTGATGGAAAAGTTCGCCAACTTGCAGAGAATGTAGCTTCCCTGCTTCTGGCCGGGGCGCCACTCCCCAGCCAACCGTCTTTGCACCCACCCTACAAGCCGCCAACAGGCTCGCGCGGAAACTCCGGCGGCAGAAACTACGGCTCTTTGTCATTCCCGGCGGCGGCTATCCGCGTCCCCCAACCTCTTCGCCTGCTCAACGCCGTCGAGCACCCGGAATACCCCCTCGGCCAGCGCCTGCAATTCATCCTCGCCGGGATAAACCGTGATGGGCGCAATCCATTCCAGGTATCCGCTCAGCAGCTTCACCACTCGCTCCGAACACGCCATCCCGCCGGTCAGAAGCACTGCGTCCACTTTGCCTTTGAGCACCGCCGCCATCGCTCCTGCCTCTTTGGCGATCTGGTAGACCATCGCCTCGAAGACCTGGCCGGCTTCTGTATCCCCCGCGTCGATCCGCCGTTCCACCTCCAGAAGGTCTCGCGTGCCCAGGTATGCGAAGAGTCCGCCGTCTCCCAAGACATGCCGGTCAAGCTCATCCCGCGTATACCTGCCGCTGATGCACACCTTCACCAGCTCCCGCACCGGCAATCCACCGGGCCGGTCGGGACCGAATGGACCTTCCTCGGTGGCATTATTGTTGTCAATCATCCGTCCGTCCCGGTGTGCCGAGACGGTGATTCCGCTGCCCATATGAATGACAATCAGGCGCAGCGCCTCGTACCGGCGCTCACTCTCCCGCGCAAAGCGCCGCGCCACGGCCTTGGTGTTCAGCGCATGGCCGATGCACGAGCGCTCAACCAGCGGCGAGCCGGAGAGGCGCGCGCACTCCTGCCACTCGTCCACCGTCACCGGGTCGACAATGTACGCGTTCACCCCAGCGGCTGTGGCGAAGCGGAGCGCCAGCAAGGCTCCCAGGTTCGACGCGTGCTCTCCGCGGCTGGCTAGGCGCAGCTCTTCCACCATCGCCTCGTCCACCAGGTACGTGCCACAAGCCGCCGGCGGCAGCAGCCCGCCCCGCCCGGCCACGGCGGCAAACCGGCCCGCCTTGTAGCCGGCCTCTTCGAGCGCGCTCTCGATCAGTCCCGCGCGATACTCCAGCCGCGCCAGCATCGGACGCCCGCGGAACCGCGCGATCTCTTCATCCCCATGCCGGATGGTCCG
>Ga0187852_1001680_pt1 | contig 19992 bp, 19 predicted proteins | sample June2016WEW_6_40_FD_134511 | JGI IMG/M metagenome (GOLD analysis project Ga0187852, IMG submission 134511) | Peatland microbial communities from SPRUCE experiment site at the Marcell Experimental Forest, Minnesota, USA - June2016WEW_6_40 | ecosystem: Environmental > Terrestrial > Soil > Wetlands...
CAGCGCCGCGAAGGGTTCCGCCTGAAGCTGCGCGCGGCCACCGCTTACCCGAAGTTCGTCGTGGTCTTCTTCTCGCTGCTGACCGGCGGCATCTTCCTCTTCCTCATTCCGAAGTTCAACGACCTCTTCAAGTCGTTCGGCGCGAAACTGCCGAAGCTGACCGCCACGGTCATGAACATGAGCCTCTTCATGAAGCATTACTTCCTGATCATCCTGCCGGTCCTCATCGTGCTGATCGTCACGCTGCTGGTGCTGCGGCGCACGCCCAAGGGCGGCGCGCTGGTGGACCGCTACGTCCTGAAGATCCCCTTCTTCGGTCCGCTGTTCCTTCATGCGGCGGTGGCGCGCCTGGCGATGACGCTGAGCACCCTGCTCTCGAACGGCCTGCCGCTGACCGACGCGCTGGAGATCGCCACCGGGACGATGGGCAATGCGGTGCTCGAAGAGGGCTGCCAGCGCGCGCGTAAAGATGTGATGAGCGGTTCGAGCCTGGCGGAAAGCCTCAGCCGCGTCGAGGAACTCCCGCGCCTGCTGCCGCGCATGGTGCGCGTGGGCGAGGAGGCCGGCACGCTGAGCAGCATGCTCGAGGACGTGGCAAGCTACTACGACCAGGAAGTGGATTACGCGCTCGGGCGCATCGCCGTGGTGATCGAGCCGGTGCTGATCTGCGGCATGGGCGCGGTGGTGCTCGTGGTGGTCATAGCGGTTTACCTGCCGATCTTCAGCATCGGACAGATGATGGGCGGCCATTGACGAATGGCCACGACGGCCGTATTCGGTCATCGGCATGACAGGGAGGTCGTTCGCCGTGGCTGCTTCTTCCGCACCGAATAAGACGGCGTTCAACAAGCCCCGTCCGGCGAGCACGCCGGCCGAGGACGTCCCGCCCGATACAGTCCCCGAAAAAGACGCGGGCGTCGCCGCGCCCGCTGAGGCGGCCGGCGATTCCGAGTCGGGGACGAACGGCACCACGCCCGGCCGGCGCATCGGCGACATCCTCGTGGACCTGGGCTACGCCACGACGACGCAGATTGACCAGGCGATCGAAAGCAAGGAAGACGCCTACGCCCGGCTGGGCCAGCGGCTGCTTCGCAAAGGGGTGATCAACGAAGCGCAGCTCGCCTACGCGATGAGCGTGCGGCTGGGAATCACCTTCACCGAACTGACCGAGCCTTCCGAGACGCAGGCGGCGGCGATTGCGGCGGTGCCGGACCGCATTGCGCGCCGGTACTCGCTGATTCCCCTGCGCATCGAGGGCAACGTCCTCGTCGTCGCCATGAGCAGCCCGGGCAACGTCTACGCGCTCGACGTGGTCCGCGCGGTGACCGGCTACGAAGTGAAGCCGGTGGCCGCGCCCGAACACGCCATCCGCCAGGCGCTCGGGCGCTGCTACGGGATCCGTTCCGACCTGCAGAGCAGCGCTTCCGAGCTGGCCACCACCCGGACCGAACAGGAGATCGCCCTCAGCGCCGATGAGTCCGTCACGGACACCGAGCAACTGGTCAACGCGGCCGAGGACGCGCCGGTGGTCAAATACGTGGACTCGCTGATCAACGACTCCATCGCCGGGCGCGCCAGCGATATCCATATCGAGCCCGGCCGCAACGCGGTCTCCGTCCGCGTGCGCGTGGACGGCCGCCTGCGCCAGACGATCCCGCCGCCCAAGCAGATGCAGAACGCCGTGATCTCGCGCATCAAGATCCTCTCGCGGCTGGACATCGCGGAGAAACGGCTGCCGCTCGACGGCCGCATGCGCGCAAAGTTCCAGGGGCGCGAGGTGGACCTGCGCGTTTCCACGCTGCCCTCGATCTACGGCGAGAAGGTCGTGCTGCGAATCCTCGACCGGGCTTCGGTGCAGCTCGACCTGAACAAGATCATCACCGACGCGAACTTCCTGGCGCACCTGCAGAAGATCCTCGCCCGGCAGAACGGCATGATCCTCGTCACCGGCCCGACCGGCAGCGGCAAGACCACCACGCTCTACGCGAGCCTTCAATACGTCAAGAACGTCACCAAGAACGTCATCTCCGTCGAAGACCCGATCGAGTACGAAGTCGAGGGCGTCACGCAGGTGCACGCGCGGCCGGAGATCGGGCTGACCTTCGCGCGCGCGCTGCGGTCCATCCTGCGGCAGGACCCGGACATCATCATGGTCGGCGAGATGCGCGACCTCGACACGCTCGAGATCGGCATCCGCTCCGCGCTCACCGGGCACCTGGTCCTGAGCACGATCCATACCAACGACTCCGTCTCCACCGTCACGCGTATGGTCAACATGGGCACCGAGCCGTACCTGATCGCCTCGACGCTGATCACGGCCGTCGCGCAACGGCTCGTGCGCTCGATTTGCCCGCATTGCAAGGAAGAGTACGACCTGTCCGACCCGGTGCGGGCGCGCATGCACGAGATCCTCAAGCAGGACATTCCGAAGCGGCTCTGGCGCGGCGCCGGCTGCGCCACCTGCTCCGGGACCGGCTATCGCGGGCGCGCCGCCGTCTTCGAGTATTTCCACCTCGATGATGAGGCGAAAGAACTCGTGACGCGCCGCGCGTCGGAAACCGAACTGCGCGCCTGCCAGAGAAAGCACTCCTCCGGCAGCCTGCTCGAGAACGCCTTGCGCAAGGCCATCGCGGGAATTACCACTTTGGAAGACGCCTTCGAATTGGAGATGTCCATCTGAGAAAGCGGCCACGACCAATTTCCGAATCCAGACAACGGGCTAAGCCATGGTGAAAGACGACTCAACGAACGCGGCGATTAACATTGCCGCGGTGATGAAGAAGGCGCTGGACACGACGGCGTCGGACATCCACCTCATGCCCGGCCGGCCGCCGATGCTGCGGATCAACGGCCAGCTCGCCCCGATGGCGGAGGCCCCGACCTTGACGGCGGAGGATACGCAGATGCTCGCCCGGGAGCTGGTCAACGACGAGCAGTGGGCCAAGTTCGAGAAGACGCGCGAACTCGACCTCTCCTCCAGCCACGCCGGGCTGGGCCGATTCCGGGTGAACCTCTACTGGCAGCGCGGCTCCGTGGCGATCGCCCTGCGCCTGATCCCGCACGAGATCCCGCGGTTCGAGCAACTCGGCGTGCCCCTCATCCTCCAGAAATTCGCCATGTACGATCACGGCCTCGTCCTCGTCACCGGGCCGACCGGCAGCGGAAAGTCCACCACCCTCGCGGCCATGCTCGACCACATCAACGAGAACAGGACCTGCCACATCGTCACCATCGAGGACCCCATCGAGCACCTGCACCGGCACAAGCAGTCCATCGTCAACCAGCGCGAAATGCACGACGATACGCTCTCCTTCCACGAGGCGCTGCGCCACGTCCTGCGCCAGGATCCCAACGTGATCCTCATCGGCGAAATGCGCGACCTCGAGACCATCCAGACCGCGCTGACGCTCGCGGAGACCGGCCACCTGGTCCTCGCCACGCTTCACACCGGCGACGCTCCGCAGGCGCTGAGCCGCATCATTGACGCCTATCCGCCGCACCAGCAGACCCAGGCCCGCACGCAGCTCTCGCTCGTCCTGATCTGCATCATGGTCCAGCACCTGCTCCGCAAGAAAGACGGCAGCGGCCGAGTGCTGGCCTTCGAGCTGATGGTCGCTACGCAGGCGGTGGCGCACCTCATCCGCTCCGGCGAGGTCCAGCAGATCTACTCGAGCATGCAGAGCGGCATTGCCGAAGGCATGAGCACGCTCAATGCCTCGCTCATGAGACTCTACCGCGAGAACCAGATCACGCGCGAAGACATGATCCACATGTCCACGCGCCCGAAAGAGATCCTCGAGTTGCTCGGAAAAGGCCAGCTATAAGCCGGCCGGCGTCGGGGGAAACGCAATGCGGCGGAGAGGCGCTGGGGCGAGGCGAATCACGGCGTTTCGGCCCGGATATCCAGGCCGCCCACCAGCACGATGCAGTCTTCGTTCTGTTCGGAGTTGAGCAGCAGGACCAGCTTGGCGTACTTCGTGCCCTGCCACCAGTGCGCATTGCCGGCGCCCGCCGTGGACAGGCCCGCGACGGTGCCGCTGTATTGCGTCCACTCCGCCGGCACTGATTGCGCGGCGGCCGCGCAGTACAGGTAAGCCGGGCCGGCGGAATGCTCCCGGACCTTCGTCCCGGCCGGATAGGCGCGCCCGCAGGGCTCGTTCAGCCGGACTTCCCAATATCCTTCCTTCTCCTCGATCTTGAGGATCCCGAAGCCGCTCAGGTTCCGGTTCGGCAGGTCGGCGTACTTGCCGGAGTCGTCCACGTCGAACGCAATGCAGGCGTGGGGGTCCTCTTTCCACTTGAACGCGTGCGCGACCTTGATGAGCGTATCTTCCTTCTTGCAGTCTTCGTGGAGGACCGTCTCGGTGGCGCCGAGGACGCCGACCTGCTCGGGCGCGATCAGCCGCTTGTCCGCGTCGAAGCACATGTAGCCGAAGTAGAGGCTGCTCGGGTCCTTCCCGACCGATCTGAACCAGCCCGTGAGCGTGTATCGCTTGACCGGATCAATGGTGATCCATTCGCTGCCCTTGATGGTCGTCGGACCCTTGCAGGGAAAACACAACTTGTCCAGCAACGGGTTCGCGGAAGCCGCCTGCGGCGAGGCGCTCGACGCCCCGCTCGGATCGCTCTTGCTCGTCGCCGCGAACGCGCGGTCCGCGTCCAGACCGAAGCGCGCCGCCGCCATGAAAATCAGCAGCATGGCCGCCGTCGCAATCCAACGCAGTTTGACTGCTTTCCGATGATCGCTCATGTGGTTCCTCTCTGCCGGCCCAGCGGCCCCCTTGCGGCGCATTATACTCCCACGGCGCCGATTTCGCCAGAGGCGCGCCGGGGACCCGGCCCCGTGTAATCCTATACGAGCGGCCGGCTGGTGATCAGGCCAATGCCTCTGCCCTTGTTCCCCACCGCATTGTAGAACATGTAGTACGTGCCGTTCTCAGGATTCCAGACCAGAGAGACCTTGTGCGCATATTGATCGTCCAGGCCGGATGGGTTGCCGCCGCTCTTGTAGATCGGGTCGGGATCAACGGTCCAGTCGCACAGGTCGCGCGAGAAGGCGGTCATGATGTGCGCGCCGCCGCGGCCCACGCCGAAAAAGAACATGACCCAGTGGTCCTTGTCCCGGAAAACCTTCCCATCGGAACAGAAGGTCTGGTTGTAACTGCCCGCCGGGCCGCTGCGTATCACCGGATTGCGCGCGAAACGTTTCCAATGGATCAGATCTTCCGAAAGAGCCAGTCCCATTTGTTCGATTTCCCCGGCGGCGGCGTTGTAGAAATTGTGGTACTTCCCGCCATGCTCCAAAAGCCATGGCTGGTAAATGCAGTCTTTTTCCCACGCGCCGCAGTCCGGCTGATGCACGGAAAGGATGGGCTCGTCCTTCGCCCGCTGCCAGGTCAAGCCGTCTTCGCTGGATGCGACTCCTTCATAACCCGGCCGCAACTCGTATCCGCCCTGGCGAGGATAGGCTCCGTAAAGCGACCAGTATTTGCCTTCATGTTTTTTCAGAATCCTCCGGGCCTTGATGTCGTAGTCGTCATAAAGGAAGGCCCCCAGAACAACGCCGCCGTGATCGAAGGAGCCTTCCGGTCCGTAACCCATGGCCAGGCGCATGTTGGACCAGTTCACAAGATCGTCGCTTTCGGCTGCAAATGACTGATAGCCGTTGCCGTCGAAACCGATGAAGGTCATGCGCCATTTTTTGCTGTCCGGCAGTTGGAAGACGGTGGGCACGTCGGTCGCGAGAACATTCTCGAAACCCTTGATGTCCGGTTTCGCGGGGATGACGTGCTCAGGATAGTAATGCCAGTTACGGTATGGCGCCGACCACTGCTTCACGCTGTCCGCGTCAATCGCCATGGCGGCAGACATCCAGAAACTGCTGGTTGAGCCGAAGCGCGAAGTCGTCCATTCGGAAGTCCCGCAAGGCGCGTTCGCGCGCCGCGTCGCTCATCGCGCGCCACCGCTCGGGCGGATTGATGATGCTCTTCACCGCCTGCGCGATCGCCCGCGGGTCCAGGAGCCTGGGCTGCTGAAGGGCGTCCTTGACCGGATCGTATACCCACGCAGGACACTGCTCCGGCGAGCCGCCGAACTGCGGATAGTCTGAAATGGGCAGAGTGGGCTGGATGCACAACCCGGTCCTCTCGTGTTGCACCACTTCGGGCAGACCATCCACCGCCGCCGCCACGACCGGGCAGCCGGCGTAGGCGGCCTCGATCGCCACGTTTCCAAACGGCTCGCGGATGGACGGGCAAAGGAACACGTCAATCTCGCGATAGAACGCGGCGGGATTAGCGAACGAGCCCAGGAAACGGATATGGTCTTCCAGCGAAAGCTTCCTGGCCAACTCTTTCAAAGCCGCCTCATCGCGACCTTGTCCCGCCACGTGCAAGTCGCAAGCGATACCGTCGCGCAGGAGATGGGCCAACGCGTGGAACGCCAGCGGAAATCCCTTGAACGCAACCATGCGCCCGATGATGCCGAGCCGCAGCGGCGTGCGCGTACCTCTGCGGTGCTCCTCGAAGCCGCCCTCCGCCAGGTCGCTGCGGACCGGGTTGAGAAGGACGACGTTCTTCTTGCTCTCCGCTTTCCAGCGCAGTTCCAGCATGCGCCGGCTGGCGTAGGAGTTGCCGATCACCCTCGTCATCTTCCCAAGGAACCGCCCCACGTCCGCTTCGGGAGGGTTCCCCCAGGCGGCGCCCAGCTCGATGTAAACCGCCGGCGCGCGGGCCGCCGCATCGGCCAGATCCATCTCGCCCAGAGCGTTCCAGATGACCACCACGTCCGGCCTGACGGCGGATATCTCCCTGAAGATGTGCCGCCGCCGCAAGTCGCCCAGCGAGGGGACCTTGATGCCGCGCCAATAGTTGGCGTAACGGATGGATTTCGATTGCGACTCAAGCTTCGCGCGCCAGAACCGGTGGCAGCGCCCGTGCGTCACCAGGACGTGCTGCTCCGCGCCGGCAGGGTCCGACCGGGTGAGGTAGTCCACGAAAATGCTCTCCACCCCGCCGACGCCGTTGATCGCCAGCACATGAAGCACTCGGGGTTTTTGCATGAATGCGGTCAACTCCAGTTCGCGCGCCTGGGCCGGGTCCGCACGCCACAGAATCGTCCGGGCCTGGCGCTCCATCAACGGATCCCCGGTTACGGGGAATTCGTCAGCCCGAGTGCGGCGGCGACCGTGTCATCGCGCACCAGTTCGCCCATGCCGCTCTCCGACACGTACACCTCGCGCTGGTACATGTCGCGGACGCCCGCCTCGCCTTGGGCCTTCCACACGTTGTACACGCGCTTCAAATGCTGTCCATAAATTTCACGCAGGCCGCTGATCTCATATGCTTTGGAAATGTCCACGCATTTCCGCAGGTAATGCGCGAAGCCGCGCCACTGGTAGTGACAGATTCGCATCTCATCGGGCAGAAGCTGGACTTTGCGGCCTCCCCGAATATGTACGTTGTGGTTTCCCTGGTCAATCTTCAAGTAGCGGGCTGTCTCATGGAAGACTTTCCGGAATCCTCTGTCGGGCGCGCGTTCGCGCCACCGCATGCGCGCAGTCGGGTCCGCCTCGGCGGTGTTCTCAGCGCAGCACGGGCGCATGCGGAAGGACGGCACCCATAGTCCGGAATACCACCGGCGCCGGTACCTGTGGGCGACGGCATGGAAGTCTCCCGTCCAGAACTCGTCCGCATCGCTGTTGATGACCCAATCCGCTCCCCGATCGCGGGCCATGCGGATCATTTGGTCAACCTCCTTGAATTGCATGTGAAACGGCGCCGGATCGTCAACGATGATCACCCGTTCGGACTCGAAGCCGGCCAGCATTTCGCGAGTGCCGTCGCTGCTGCCATTGTCCGTGACGATGAGGAAGTCAACCTTGGGCAGATGGTAGGTGAGGTGCTGCCGGATAATGTCGGCCTCATTCTTGCACAGGAGGGTCATGGCGACCCGCGGCGGTTGCCGGCTCGTCCAGCCCGGAGCAGGCAGCCATTTCCTCAGCTCATATACGGCCGGTCGCAGCAGATCCTTGAGGGCGGTCTTGAAATTACCCGCCATGTCGTTGACTCCATGATTTTCGGCCGGCTGCGCGGCGGCCGCCGAGAGGTCCGCGGCAGTTGCTTTTCCGCCCGCCTCCGGACGCGCTCACTGGAGCACGTCGCGAAGAGCGTCCACCACGTCGCGCGCGTCCGCTTCGGTCACGCGCGGCGAGAGCGGCACGCTGAACGTGCGCTCGGACAGGTACTCCGCGTTCGGGAACTGCCCCGCGCGGTAGCCGTACTGCCGCTGGTAGAACGGGTGCAGGTGCAGCGCGATGTAGTGGACTCCCGTGCCGATGCACCGCTTCTTGAGCTCCTCGCGCAGCGCGTCGCGCGTCAGCGAGGTGCGCTCCGTGTCCACCAGGAGCGAATACAGATGCCGCGCGTGACGGCAGCCGGAGGCGACCGGCGAGGGGCGGATCAGCGGCAGGCCGGCCAGCGCCTCGTCGTAGAACCGCCAGAGGCGCTCGCGGGATTCCAGATATCGTTCCACCTTCTCGAGCTGCTTCAGGCCGAGCGCAGCCTGGATGTCCGTCATGTTGTACTTGTAGCCGGCCTCGACCACTTGCACGAGCGCCGGCCCGTCCGCCTGGAACCGCTTCCACGCGTCGGCCGAGGTCCCGTTGAGCGAGAGCGTGCGCAGCCGCTCGGCCCGCGCGGCGTCGGCGGTGACTGCCATGCCGCCCTCGGCGGTGGTGACGTTCTTCGTGGCGTAGAAGCTGAACGCGCCGCAGTCGCCGATCGAGCCGGCGCGCCGCCCTTTCCAGGTGGCCTCCAGCGCGTGGGCCGCGTCCTCGATCACCTTCAGCCCGCGCCGCTGGGCGATCTCCATAATCGCGTCCATGTCGCAGGCGCGCCCGCCCAGATGCACCGGCAGAATCGCCCGCGTGCGCTTCGTGACGGCCTGTTCGATCAACGCCGGGTCCAGGTTGCCCGTCGTCCGGCCCACGTCCACGAACACCGGCCGCGCGCCGCGATGCACGATGACGTTCGCGGTGGCGCACCAGGTGTACGGCGTGGTGATCACCTCGTCGCCCGGGCCGACGTCGAGCACGTGCAGCGCCAGGTGCAGCGCCGAGGTGCACGAGTTCACCGCCACGGCGTGGCGGACGCCGACGTACTCCTCGAAGCGCCGCTCGAACTGCTTCACGCGCGGCCCGGACCCGATCCAGCCGCTGCGAAGGGTCGCAACGACCTCCGCAATCTCGTCTTCCGAGATCAGCGGCGCGCCGAAAACCAGGAAGTCCTTTCGCATGATGCCGCCGTCTCTCGAGAACGCGCGACCGAAAAACTCCGGCGCTCGATCAGCCGGATTCTAGCAGACTCTTCGCTGCGCGGCAATTGCAGCGGCCGCGGCGCGTTGATCGGCCCCGACCGGCCCACGCCGCGCGGATTCTAAGGCTTCGCGCGGTCGCGCTCCCGCTCTCGGGCGATCTGGGCGCGGGCGGACTCGAACGCGCTTTGGACGAAGTCGCTGGTGCTGTCCCAGGTGCGGTCGGCGAAGCTGCGTTTGCGCACCGAGTTGAGGAAGCCCTCGAACTCGCGGAAGTACGAGCCGTAGATATGGAAGCTGTCCGCGATGTGCGCGTAGGCGCCGGGCCTCAGCGTGCGGTGCGCGCGGCGGCTCACGGCCTCGGCCACGAACTGCTGCAGCGCCGTGAACGCCCACATGTTCATGAACGCGGCCTTGTACGCGTCGTTCGACCGCATGTGCACGTTCATCCGCAGCTCGTCGCCGTGGATGCGGAACCACATCCGCTGCAGGCAGGCCGGATCGTCCACGGCCGGATCCACGTCCGGCTTCCAGGTGATCGCTTGCGCCCGGCGGGAGTGCGGCGCGGAGGCGAGCTTCTCGATCAGGTAGTCGAACTGGTTGATGGCGCGTTTCTGGCCGTCCGGGCCGAACAGGTCGTACGCGAACAGCCGCTGATGATACGTGTACGACCACTTCCCTTCTTCCGGATTCACCCAGTGGTCGTGGATGCCCTCCACCACTTCCTGCCGGTAAATCTCCAGGTCCTCGAGCGAACCGGGAAACGCCTTGTGAATGCGCGGCTCCTGGAAGGGCTTGCGCACCACGATCATGGCGGTGCAATCGCGGCTCTCCGGGTCGGCGGGCTTGTCGTACTCCGTCCGGATGCGATCTCCTTCCTCCCAGCACCGAAGCACGGCCTGCTCCCAAGCCTCGGGAAGCGTGTCGCAGATGACGGTGAGATAACTCATATCCAGCTCCCTTTTTCCTCGTAATCGTAATCTTACTCGCAATCGTAATCGCCGTTTCCACGACAGCCGGACGAGCGGCGATTACGATTAGGATTACGAGCACGATTACGAGTTCACATAAGGCCCTGTTTCGCTACTTGGACTTCTCGTGTTTTTCCGGAATTCCGACCAGCGCATAGCAAACCGCGTCCTCCAGCCCCGTCGCCGCGCCGACGGCGCCGGACCGGAATCCGTTGACGAGGACGGAAAAGGCGTAGATTTCACCGTCGGCCGCCTCGGCGTACCCGCTGAGCGCACTGGCGCCGTTGGCCTTGATGGTGCCGGTCTTGGCGTGGATGCGCCCGCGCATCGCCGGGTCGGTCATGCGGTTCCGCAGCGTGGTCTCCGGCTGGCCGTTCGTCGCCAGCGAGCCGTAAAACGCCTCCTGGATCTTGCTGCGGTAGATCACCTCCAGCCACGCTGCGACCGCCTGCGGCGTGGCACGGTCCTCGGGCGACAGGCCGCAGCCGTCCACCAGCGTCACCGCCACGTCGGGCAGTTGCGCCGCGCGCGTGAACTCGCGCACGGCCGCCGAGCCGGACTCGAAGCTGCCCTTCCCGAAGCGCGCCGCCCCCAGCGTCTTCAGAATCTGCTCGGCGCAGAAGTTGTGGCTCCGTTGGTTCGCGGCGGTGATCGAGTCGAGCAGCCTGGATTTCCACGCGAAGATCTCTTGCGCGCCCGGCTGCGGCTTTTCAAAGTCGCCCGCCAGGCGGGGTCGGCCATCGAGGCGAATGCCGGCCTTCGCCATCTCCGACTGGAGCGCCACGGCCAGAAAGAGCGCCGGGTCCTCGACGGCGATGGTCTCCGACCGGCTGACACCGATCGGCAGGCGGCCCGAGACCACGATCGCGCCGTCGTCGCCCCGCTCGAACGTCACGTCGGCGGGCCGGTCCTTCGCGCCGGTGGAGCAATGGTTCACGAAGCGCATCGCGGGAAATGGCGGGACCGTGCTGATCGTCGCCGCCGCGTCCGGTGCGGAGCCGCCGGTGACCTTGACCTCGACGCAATTGTCGTTGAACGAGAGCGCGCTGATCGGCGCGGCGTACCACCAGAGCCACTCCGCCTTCGGCCAGCCGGGCGCGCGATAGACGCGGTCGAACAACCGGTCGTCCATGACCAGGTCGCCGGTGATCTGCCGGATGCCCGCCGCCTGGATGCCCTTGACGAACTCGCGCGGGACGGTCATCGCGCTGGGATGGACGCGGCTGGAAAAACTCGGGTCGCCGCTGCCGACGACGACCAGGTCGCCCTGGAGCACGCCGTCCTGGACCGTGCCGTTGGCGATCAGCGTCGTGCGGAACTCGTAATCCGCGCCCAGTTTCAGGAGCGCGACCGAGGTGGTGAAGATCTTCGTGTTCGAGGCCAGCTCGAACAGCTCGTTGCCGTGGAAGGAGAAGACTTCTCTGCCGTCGGAGATCCGCCGCGCCACGATGCCGACTTTCGCGCCGCGCAGGGGATGGCGGTCCACCACCGTCTGCAGCGCGGCGGTGACGGCTAACGGCTGGTCCTGCGCAAAAATGCGCGCCGCCCCGAACGCGAGGCACGCGCAGAGGAGCCATCTGGGGAACACGGGCGATCTCATGGAATAATTGGGTGGTCGGGCCATTCAGGGAGAGACGACGCCGATAACAAGTCCCTCGCGCCGGGCGATATCGAGAATGGGCCGACCGCCTTCGGTCTCCCATTCGCGTTCTCCGCAGGGAATCGGTTCGATGCGCGTGTCGGCCAGCGCTCGCGCGATCCAGAGCCTTTCGATCAGCCGGCGATTTCGCGGGCCGTCGAACTCGCGGGCAATCACGACCACGTCAATATCGCTGGTCTCCTTCGCCTCGCCGCGCGCGAAGGAGCCGAAGAGGACGGCCCGGCTCGCATGAATTCCTTCCTCGGGAAGGACACGCAAGTAGTGCCGTATGGCCTCTACAACAGGGACATCAACCATTGAAGGCCCCTTTCAGCCTTGGCGAGTTCCGCTTGAGCCTCAGTCCTGTCCATGAGCGCCGATACCATGTCGGGGTACCGGCCTTCAAGCTGGTGCGCGTCGAAGGCCAGCAGGAAGTCGCGTTGCCAGAGTTCAAGCGGCAATGCGGCTTTCTCGGCCAATCGGGTCAAGTTGTGAATTTTCGGAGGGACCTCGCACGTCTTCCTCGTCACATGGGCCTTCAGGGCCTTCTCAATGGCCAAATGCGCAAAGAAAAGCGCGTGCCGGAAATGACCCTTTTCAAGCAAGGTCTTCGCAGCCTCCAGGTCTTCCTGGCTGCTTTTCTTCCAATAGTCAATCTGCTTCTGGACGTCCACGGGTCATCTCGTCCCAAGCGACGATGGTCGTTGCACTCCAGTTTGTTTATCACGCCCGCCGGCCGCTGTCAAGACTCAGGCAATCCCGCTCGTTGCAACTCCGGCGGCGATGTGATAGGTTTGATTCGCACTGCGCATTTTCGTCGGAGCGCCAGCTTTGCCGCTGCGATACCCGGCCGAACGAATCCTCATCCGCTGCCCGAACTGGATCGGCGACATGATCGCCGCGACGGCGGCGCTGCGCTGCATGCGCGCGAATTACCCCAGGGCGCATATCGCACTGCTGCTGAAGGCGTATGTCCGGCCGGTGATCGCCCACGCGCCGTGGGCGGACGAGGTCGTCGAGGTGGACCCGCGCGGCGGACCGTCCGGGCTCTTCGCGACGGTCAGCCGGCTTCGCCGTGCGCCTCCTTATGACCTGGCGCTGCTCCTGACGCAGTCGTTCAACTCGGCGCTGATGGTCCGACTCGCGGGAGCGAAGCGCCGGGTCGGTCATGCGCGCGATGGGCGGAGCCTGCTGCTCACCGATGCAGTGCCCTGGCCCGGGCGCGGAGAGAATCCGCGGCTGGTCCCCAAAGTGCAGGTCTACTCGAGCCTGCTCGAGCACCTCGGCTGCGAAGGCGCGGGCGACCAGCGGCCAGAGGTGTTCACCGCGCCGGAGGACGAGGCGCAGGCGGAAAAACTCCTGGCGGAGCGCGGGCGCGACGCGGGCCGGCCGCTGCTGGCGATCGTGCCGGGCGCGGCGTACGGCGCCTCGAAGCTCTGGCCCCCGGCGCGTTTCGCGACCGTGGCCGACGCGCTCGCCGCGAGCCGCGGACTCCAGGCCGTCCTGCTCACCGGGCCCGGCGAGGAGCGGATCGGGGCCGAGATCGCCCAGGCGATGAAGGGCCGGCCGATCACGTTCCGCGAGGGCGAAGTCTCCTTCGGCGCGCTCAAAGCCATCGTGCGCCGCAGCGCCCTGATGATCTGCAACGACACCGGGCCGCGGCACCTGGCCATCGCGTACAATATCCCGGTCGTCGTCCTCATGGGCCCGACGAGCCCGGTCGTGACGCACAGCGATTATCCGCGGACCGTGATCCTGCGCCAGGACGTGCCGTGCGCGCCGTGCTACCTTCGGCGCTGCCCGACCGACCACCGCTGCATGACGCTCATCACGCCGGAGATGGTGATCAGCGCGGCAGAAACGCTGCTTGACCATCGAACCTGATAATATGTGTTAATATCTGATAAATTAACACTTGCTCTTGACTTTCAGTCCGAATGTGCTAAAATGTGTTAATATCTGAAATATTAACAGTTGAACGGAGGGCAACGTGAAACCCATAGACACTGGACCAACCGCGGAAATTCCCCAACGGATGCCATTTCTTCTATCGAATCAGGAGCTACAACCCCTTGTAGACAAAAGCAATGCGGAATATCTTGCTTGGGATAAGTTTAGACGACACCCGATGCCACAAGGGGTCACTGCTGAGGAAGCGTGGTACTTTGTCAAGTTCGCCAGAAGTATGAACAGAAAGTATTTGCCGATAAAGGATACGCTAGGACGAACATTTCACTATTGGTTACCCGGCTCTTTCCAAGCCCAGTTACATCGAATTGACATGCACGCGGGCATGAGCATGGCCGCAACGCCGGAATCGGAAATGCTGCGCGCGAACCGCGAAAGGTACTTGGTTAGCTCGCTTATGGAGGAGGCCATCGCCTCGAGCCAACTGGAGGGCGCCTCCACGACTCGCCGCGTCGCGAAGGAGATGCTGCGAACTCAGCGGGCGCCTCGAAATCTGAACGAACGGATGATCCTGAATAATTACCGAACCGTTTTGCGGATTAGAGATTTGGTTAACGAGAGGATGTCCATCGAGCTTCTTTGCGAGCTTCAGAAAGAGATAACGGACCAAACACTCAAGGATGCATCCGCCAGCGGACGGCTCCGCATCCCGGCGGAGGACGACATCGCCGTGGTTACTTCCGAAGGCGAAGTAGTCCATCAGCCGCCTCCAGCGGCGATGTTGCCTGGGCGTTTGAAAGTCTTCTGCGATTTCGCAAACGAAGAGCCGGATGATACGGGTCTAACATTTCGTCATCCGATTGTCACCGCGATCGTTCTGCATTTTTGGCTCGGTTATGAGCATGCGTTCGTGGACGGCAACGGGCGAACCGCGCGGGCGGTGTTCCTATGGTACGTGTTGAAGCACGGATACTGGCTTATGGAATTCTTGCCGATTTCCACGATTATCAGGAAATCGCCTTCGCAATATGGGCGCGCCTTCATCCTTGCCGAGCAGGACGAGAACGACATTTCCTATTTCCTCCAATACAATCTTCGAGCAATCAACCTGGCGCTGGACAACTTTCTTGCTTACGTGCGCGAGAAACAGCAGGAACTGAATGTAGTGCAGGCGGTGGCCGCGTTTTCGAGTGACATGAATATACGCCAACGGTCGCTGATCGCCCACGCGCTCAAGAATCCGGGCTTCTCATACACGGTCCGGTCGCATATGACGTCGCAGGGCATTTCGATAGTGACGGCCAGGAACGATCTTGTCGGATTGGCGCGACGGGGCCTGCTCGAAGAACGCCGCGAAGGGAAGAAGACGGTCTGGATTTCTCCGCCGGACCTGGCGACTCGACTGAAGCGGCCGACCTGAACGGCCGACTGCCGCGCTATTGCGGTTGCCCTGCGTCAAGAGCCTTGATAGAATCGCCGCTCGTCGGTTGTCCTCAACCGGACTTCCCGACCCCTCAACGGGAGAACAGCGCCGAATGCATGCCTTCTGGATCGTGACGCTCTTCATCTTCGGCAGCATCGTGGGAAGCTTTCTCAACGTCTGCATCTACCGGCTGCCTCGGGACCGCTCGCCGGTGTGGCCGACGCGGTCGTATTGCCCGCACTGCCACGAGGTCATCGCCTGGTACGATAACATCCCGCTGGTAAGCTGGTTCGTGCTCTCGGCGCAATGCCGGCACTGCGGCTCGTACATCTCGGCGCGCTACATCATCGTCGAGTTCCTCACCGCGTGCCTGTTCGCGCTCACGTACGCCGTGCTGAGTTCGCGCGGCGAGTCGGCGGGCGTCATCATCGTCTATCTCGCCCTGATGGGGATGTTCGTCCTGAGCTCTTTCGTGGACGCGGAGCTGCGGATCATCCCGGATTCCGTCACGATCGGCGCGATGATGCTGGCGCCGATCTGCAGCGTGCTGGTTCCGGACCTGCACCGCAATCCGCTGATGGCGCAGATGGGGCGGACGTTCCTGTTCAGCCAGGACAGCGTGCTCGGCTCGCTGTGCGCCTGCCTGGTCGGGATGGCGGTCGGCGCGGCGGCCACGTGGCTGGCCGGCGCTTTCGGCAAGCTCCTGTTTCGCCGCGAGGCGATGGGCATCGGCGACGTGAAGTTCATGGCCGCCCTCGGCGGCTTCCTGGGATGGCAGCCGCTCCTGCTGACGTTCTTCATGGCGCCGCTGTTCGGCTCGGTGGTGGGCCTGATCTACATGGCGCGGACGAAGGACCACCATATTCCGTACGGCCCGTTCCTCTCGACCGCCGCCGTGGTGACGATGCTCTGGGGCGACCGGATCTTCGCGCTCCTCGGCTTCTCGCGGTGGATGGTGTGAAGCGCGGCATGAAGCCTGCACGCATCGCCGTCATCGGCAGCGCGAATATGGACCTGGTCATCCGGGCGCACCATGTGCCGGCGCCGGGCGAGAACGTTTTCGGCGACGACCTCCGCATGATCCCCGGCGGCAAGGGCGCGAACCAGGCGGTGGCCGTGGCGCGGCTCGGCGGGCGAGCGCGGTTCATCGGCCGGGTCGGGCGCGATTCCTTCGGCGAGATGCTGCTCGCGAGCCTCCGCGCCGGCGGCGTGGAGACCGGCGGCCTGGCGGCCCTTGCCGATGCGCCGACGGGCGTCGCGCTGATCGTGATTGACCGCTTGGGGCAGAACAGCATCGTCGTCGCGCCCGGCGCAAACCGCCGCCTGATGCCGGCGGACATCCAGGCGCTCCGGCCGGCGCTCGAGAAGCTCGACGCGATCCTGATGCAACTCGAGATCCCCATCGAGACTGTCGTCCACACCATCCGTCTGGCGCGGGAGATCAATGTGCCGGTCATCCTCGACGCCGGCCCGGCGCGCGGTCAGCCGCCGGATGAGCTCTTCCGCGTCGCCATCCTCTCGCCGAACGAGGCCGAAGCCGGCGCGCTGCTCGGGTGCGCCATCCGCGATTTGAAGGACGCCGAGGAGGCCGGCCGCGAGATGCTGCGCCGAGGCGCGGGCGCAGTGGTGCTCAAGCTCGGCTCGCAGGGCGCGCTGCTCGTGACCGAGGACGAGTGCCTGCACGTCCCCGCCCACCCGGTCAAAGTTGTGGATACCACCGCCGCCGGCGATGCGTTCACCGCCGCCCTCGCCGTCTATCGGGCCGAAGGGCTGGCGCTGCCGGAGGCCGTCCGCATGGCGAATAAGGCCGGCGCGCTGGCGACAACGAAACTCGGCGCGCAGCCTTCGATGCCGACGAGGGCCGAGCTGGATGCGATGGGCGAGTCCTGATTTCCCAATCTCCCAATTTCCTAATCTCTCGGAAATTAGGAGATTAGGAAACTGCGCGCTGCACTCAACACACTGTGACACAGCACGTTAGAACATCTTCTGCGCCACCGGCAACCTGCCCTCATCTCCTGTCAGACCTTCGAGCTATACTTTCATCGAAGGGAGGTGATGGAGCATGGCACAAGTTCGACGTGATGATCTTCCGGAGGCGCAGCCGACGGCGGGCGTCACTCACGCGCAGGTCGCGAAAATCTGGGCATGCGCGCACGACCTGGGTTTGGACCGCGAGATGCTCTACCTGCTGGTGCCGCGCGGCTCGATCAGCGCGCTCTCGCACCGCGAAGCGTCGGAGCTGATCGAGCACCTGGTGGAACTCGGGGCCAGGCGCACCGCCGAGCAGCCGATAGCGGCGGGCGATTTCGATCCGAACGCGGCGACGCAGGAGCAGCGGAACTTCATCCACTTCCTTTTCGGCCGCGTGGGCTGGATCGGTTCTCCGGCCCGCATTCGCGGCTTTCTGAGGAAATTCGCCGGCGTGGATACGGTGGAGGCGATCCGCGACCGTAAGCGCGCCAGCGCGATCATTGAGGCGCTGAAGGCGATCCACCGGCGGCAGAGGAGCGCGAAAAGCGCCTAAGAGATGTTAAGGGGCGGCCGATTAACTTCGGGAGCGGATCTCGGATTTCTGCGTGGCGCGGGATCGCGGCCTAGACGCCGGCGTGCTCGGGACCCGATTCCGCAGCCAGCATCATTCGGCAGGCGTCGGCAATGTTCTCCTTGAGTTCCTCCAGCGTCCCGCCCTGGCTGAACATGCCCGGAACTTCATTGAGTCTGCCGATTAGTCAACCCTCGTCCGCCCAGTACTCCAGCGTGAAGAACCGCTTCATGCTTCGGCCTCCGGCAATGCGAGAGAAATGCTCACCCAATTGATTTTACCGCCTTGTCGCGGGGGATGGTTTTTCCGCTGTTAAAGAGGCGCGAGAGGTCGTCGCGGCATATTGAGAGCGATAGAGCTGCTCGCGGAGCAGGAGGAGCGGAAGGAGCAACCGGAGGCGAAGGAGCCTGAGCCGAGCGAGTGACCGTCTTTCTTTGGCGTAGGCATCAGTCATCGCTGTCGGGCGCTCGCCTTCGTCAGGCCGCATAGGATTACCTAGGCGGTCACGCGCAACTCCAGAGGCATGCGACGGTCCTTTGCCGATGACAAAAAGCGTATGGGCTGCCGGATACCCACAGGGCCGTATATTCCACAGGCCTCGTGCCGACCTGTTTTAATTACCTTGCGCCAGAGCTGAACCTTTTGCGGTTGAACTGGGATATAATCCCTGGCTGAACAAACATGCAGAAACCCAATGCCGAACTCAATGCGGATTCCCTGATTCCTCGCGCCCTGGCGGGTGAGCGTGAGGCTTTCTGCGAGCTTGCGCGACAGCACGAAGCGAGGCTCTATCGTCAGGCGTTTGGACTCTGCCGTAATCAGCACTTGGCGGAGGACCTGGCGCAAGAGACGCTGATCGAGGCGTGGAAGGGGCTGGCCAGGTACAATGGGGCGTGCAGGTTCTCCACGTGGCTCTACGCAATCCTCCTGCACCGGCATCAGAAGTCACAGCGAAGGAACCGGTCGGTGCTTCGGCTGTTCCTGGGTATAGAGCGACGAAGAGGCTCATCGCGCGAATGGGAGCTATCCGCAGGCGCCGATGCCGACCCGGCCGAGGCGGCCTGGCGCGCGGAAGCAGCGGAGAAGCTCCGGGCGGATATCGAGGCGCTGCCGGAGGACGCGCGGGAAGTCATCCGGTTGCGCTTCTTCGCCGGCGCTTCGCTGAGCGAAATCTCCATCGCGCTCGGCATTCCGCTGGGGACCGCGAAGTCTCGGCTGCATTATGCCCTGATCCGCCTCCGCGAAATGTGTGATCCGCAATTGAACCCATCCGCCCCGACCGGGGATTTACTATCGGAGGGAAGAACATGACGTGCGACCGATACAAAGAAGCGATTTCACTCCTCGCCTGCGGCGAGTTGCCGGCAGGCGACCGCGTCCCGGTGGAGCGGCATCTGGCCGAGTGCGCGAGTTGTCGAAGCGACTACGAGGCGCTGCAGCGCCTCTGCGGCCGGATCAGGAACCTTGCCGAACAGGACGACCTAGCCGAGGCACCTGGCGGGCTGTCCGGACGGCTCGAGGAATCGCTTCGGCCTGCAGCACACACCGTCCGCTGGGCGGCGCTCGCGGCGGCGGCGTGCGTCTTGATCGGGCTGGCGGTATGGTTGATATCGAGCGCGGAGACGAACGACAACCGGGCCCGCCAGAAACAGGGGCCAGCCATCGGCGTCATCTCCACGCCGCATCCTTTCGTCGCTACGACTGACCTGCCGCCGGCCAGTTGGGCCGCGTATTACCAGGCGTGGCTGCAATCACCGGAGACGCTCGACGGAATGCTGGCGCGTGACGCTGCAGCGCGGTTGAAGCCCGAAAGGAACCTGGCCGGCCTGAATGTGCGTAGCTTGCTCCAGACCATGAACCATATTGAGGAGAAGTCCAATGAGAACCACAGTGTGCGTGGCTGCGGCGTTAGCTCTGTTGTGTAGCGCAGGAGCAGTTTCGGCGCAGGAAAGCAAGGCGCCGCCATCCGACCTCGGTCGCAACGCGGCGCTGACCTATTGGCGCGCCTTCGCCGCGTTTCCGGAATTGACAAAGGAGGAGTCCAGTATCGTCGCCGCGTACCCCCCGGGTTTCGAACCGAAGTCAACGCCGGAGCAGAGGGCCGACCTGGCAAAACGATTGACCAGGGCGTTAGAGCTGATGCACGAAGCGTCACAAATTCCGCAGTGCAACTGGGGCATTGACTACGAAAAAG
>Ga0187852_1001683_pt1 | contig 19974 bp, 22 predicted proteins | sample June2016WEW_6_40_FD_134511 | JGI IMG/M metagenome (GOLD analysis project Ga0187852, IMG submission 134511) | Peatland microbial communities from SPRUCE experiment site at the Marcell Experimental Forest, Minnesota, USA - June2016WEW_6_40 | ecosystem: Environmental > Terrestrial > Soil > Wetlands...
AAAACCAGTTGCCGAAGGTCGTCAAAGGTGTCAAATTTCGCGACGGAATCGAGGTCGCGCCCGCCGCAGAAGCCAAATTCGCCGCTTGATTCACGCCGTCACCCAGATTCAGCGGTAGCTCCGTCGTTGCCCACCGCCACCCGATCCGACCCTCAAACGCCGAACCTTCTTCTCATTTTGCGGAGGCCCAAATCCATGCCCGCTTGACCAATCCGGCCAAGCAAAACATCATCACTTCAATCCGCGGAAGCAAACGCCAGGTGGCCGACATCAAATCGGAACCCCGGCCGGCTTCAAATCGGAATCGGTGGCCGGCTTCCTATTGGAATGCGTGGCCGGCTTCGTCGGTATCCGCAATTGCAATTCGCGAAAGTTTTGCTTTCGCAATTGATCGACGGAGCATCCCGCGATCTCGGCGGCGGCCTCGTTGGCGGAAATGCATTCGCCGGTGGCCCTATAGATGGCGACCCCAACGGGGCAAACGTCGATCAGCCAGCGGCTGTATTCGAGCGCCTCGGAGAGATTCTGCTCCATGCGCTTGCGCTCGGTGATGTCCTGCGCCGTGCCGGCGACCTGACCCGCTTGGATGTCGGCGCGGTTCTTCGAGCCGCCGCGAGCCCTTATCCAACGAACCGAGCCGTCCGGCAGGATCGCGCGAAATTCCAATTCATCGCCCTTGTCTGCCCCGTTGTCTGCGGCCACAACGGCCTCAAACCATGCCCGAACCTTCTGTCGATCCTGCGGATGGACCAGATCAAGCAACGCCTCCACGGTGGGGACGAATGTCTCTGCCGCGACCCCATAAATGCGGTGCATCTCCTGCGACCATCGCATCCGGCCTGTCGGGCCCAGACACCAAGACCCGATCCGCGCGATTCGTTCCAATTCGCGCATATCGATGGGTTCAGGCAAAAGCTCATTCCTCTCGGCGCTGGCGTCCAAGGGATTCCCAAATGAAGCACGTTGAGCTACGATCTCGCCGCCGCTTGAATTTTCTGACGCTTTTATGGCCGAACACCCTTCGGAATCGCCATTGCTGCAAAGGGGGCAAGGACCCAGACCGAACTTTGGCTGCTTCGCCAAAGCATTGGGAGTTTCGCCGTTCGTGTCGGAATTCACCACCCGTCCCGAGTAGCCCATTCTTCCCGCCTTTCGATATGGCCTGTTGAAAGAGAGCACGGAAGTGTTAAAGAACATTGCGTATCGGGACTGTCTCAAATATCAGCGGGATGTCATGCTCAATTGCTTGAGCACGGCTGACGACACGTCATAATACGGGTTAATACCCAGTAACATTGGTTATAGATAAGTATATATTAGAGTGAGATCTTATATTAAGATGTATTATTGCAGGCAATGATTTAGTTACGGCCTGCACAGGCCGTCTGTCTCATAGGCCGCATTTTGTCCGTAGTTAAAAAGTTGTGACTAACTGCTACTACGGGTTTATCTTGATATAGAGCGCCTGATTCGTTCGGCCTTTTGAGGCGGGAACCGATGACGATGACGAACTTTCTGACAGTGACCGATTGCGCCAGATTGCGCGGAGCCAAGCGCAAACTACTACGCGAGTTCGATCGTGTCTTGCGTGACGCGCTCGTGGAAGTGGAGCAGACGGCGCGCGAACTCGATCTTGGAGATGAAGAGGTTGAGACGGCGTGCGTGACGGTGATGATGAGTGTCGCTGCGGGCGCGGCGCTGAAGTCGGCAGGAAGCCCCGCGGATGTCACGGACGCAGATTTTTCCGCGGTTGCCTGCAACGCTTTGCGCTGGGCCAAGCACAAGGTTGGCGGCCTTTCCGATCGCCGACCCTGAATTCCACTGCCGCCGTTACCGCGTCTTCTGATCCGCTAGCCGACGACGTCGATCGTCATGATCGCAGCGAGTCTTCGCGTTTCGGTCATCGGGCTCCCCGGGGGCGCGCCCAGCTTAGCATAAGGCAATGCAAGGCGAATCTCGTCTTCGGGTCGGGTTCCGACAGTGTAAACCGGCTCGCGTTGACCCCTCTCAATCCAAAGTTCTTAGTTGTTTAGCGCGCCGATCGGCGTCGACGCCGCCCGCCGATTTACATCAACGAAATCGGCCTGGAAGAAGCGATAGACGCCGCGTTCCGCGCTCTTGCTTTGATAGAGAGCCAGATCGGCGTTCTTGATCAATTCCTCGGCGCCGACGCCATCGGCAACGCCAACGGCGATGCCGATGCTGGCCCCGATGATGATGTGATGCGTTTTGATGTTATAGGGCGCGGAAACTGAGCCGATGATCTGCTGTGCGAGCGCTTGCGCCTCCCGCTCGGGCTGTGCTGAGATCATCACGACGGCGAACTCGTCGCCGCCGACCCGCGCGACCATGTCGGTCGATCTGACACAACCCAGAAGGCGGTTGGCGACCTCTTGCAGGAGAGCGTCGCCTACCGGATGCCCGAGCCTATCGTTGACCGCCTTGAAGCGATCGAGATCAATATAGAGGACAACGGGTACTCGCTCCGGCGATCTGTTGTCCAAATCGCGCCTGAGGCGTTCCTGAAATGTTGCGCGATTGGACAATTCCGTTAGAGAATCGTGGCGGGCCTGCTTGGCGATCTTCTCTTCCTCACGCCGACGATCGGTGATGTCGAGATAGGTTCTCAAGAAGCCGCCGTCCTTGAGCGGCACGCTCCTGATCTCGATGATCTTTCCGCTTTTCAGAGAGAGTTCGAAGAGCTGCACCTGTCGCGAACCGACAGTGAGCATGCGGTGGGCGACCAGCGTCTCGACATGGCCTGGCCCGTAATGACCTTGCTGGGCGAAATACCGGACGACATCTTCGGTCGTGGTGACGCCGATCGCCTGCATGTGAGGCGGAATGCCGAGAATGTCCCAGGCCAACTGATTTGCGTAGACGATCCGCAAATCGCGGTCCATGAGCGTAATCCCGCCCGGAAAATAAAGAAGGATGGCCTGCAGCAGCGGAGTATCGTCGTTCGGCATCAGCGAGCCCTGGCGCTCCATTGCGCGGCGCGAGCCTGTGATGTCCTCGTGCGTCGCCACCCAACCGCCGCCCGACATCGGCTGGTGGCAGATATGAATTGCGCGTCCATCTTTGAGATCGGCGGTCCAAGTTCTTGACTCGGCGCCAGAATTGATCGACGCGTACAATGAGAGATAGTCGTCGGCGGCAATTGGGCATGTTCCGACTGCGACCTGGCGTTTCGCAATCTGACGCCATGTCGTGCCAGGGCTGACGTCTTCCTGCCGAAGTCGATAGATTGCCGCATAGCGACGGTTGCTCTGGATCAGCCGCTGCTCGCCATCGAAAAAGCAAACACCCTGCGAGATCATGTCGATGACTGTCTCATAGCGCAGAGCCTGCGCCTCGATCGCGGCGATCGTTGCCCGAAGATCGCGCTCCACGATCTCAGAAGAGGCGGCTGCCAGCCTTGTGAGCGCGGCCAAGTTGACCTCCTCGGGCGCCTCGGCCGCCCGCCCAACTGGATTTCTGCGCAAGCGCGGCTCCTCCGCCTTACCGTTCAGAGCAAAGCCAAATCGATCACTCAACTTCTAAGATTCCAACTACCTTAATGAACGTGTATTAATGGCGCGTAAATCCACTCGCCGGAATGTCACCGCTAACGTTGCATTGCATCGTCGTGGACGGCCAGCCGGTAAACGGGACGTATCACTTAATTCTTGCAACGCGCCGAACGACCGCTCAGGGTCGACTCGCGACAGTCGCCACCGGCGGCACCGGTCTTGGCGCCGACCTCCAGCTCCATCAGCCGCTCGGCGGCGTGAGCGATCATCTCGGGAAGGATATCGGCGTCGGGGGATCTTCTCCACGAACGCGCGAAGGTTCATCATATCGTCGGTCATTGGGGGTTCCTCGGTTGCGTTGAGCTTCGCAACCCGACCCTACCGAAGAACCGCCAATGACCGCCGCAAGCCGCTCGCTCGCTATGGCGCTAGGGGGAGCGCGCTTCGCGAGCGGCTTGCTCCGTTCTTACTACGCCGTCAAAGGGGAGACGACCTCAGGACGCGGTGTCAAACGGCATTGAATGGGCCCGGATCGCCGCCGAAAAGGGACCCCCCTGTTGGGACAGTGGGGAAAGGGAGCGCTCGCCTCGGCGGAGCTGGTCGGGTTGCGCAGCCGGGGCGAGCGCGGGCGAGAGAAGCGAGGCTTTAAGCGTCAGGCGCGGTTCTTGAAGCGCCAGCTTTCGTTGCCGGTTCCGGCGAGGTCGCAACGGGTCCGCTTGAGTAGATCACGAGCGGCGCGGGATTGGTCTGGAGACGTAGTGCGGCGGGATAGGACCGCAGGTGCACAGGTGTGAGAGAATCAAAACGCAACAAAACGTAGCATTTCGTAGCAAATCGGAGCGTGGCGAAATTCCTTCGAAATGCTTCGCTCCTGCTGCGAGTCGAGGCCATGGATTCGTCGTCGATGATGCCGGATTCCCTCTGTCGGCGCTTCAGTGCGTGTGGTGTGGCTACGAAAAGTATTGGCAATTCTGCTGGCAAAGCCATGGCAGCGGGTGGCGCCCAGTGGCATCGGGTGGCATCTGGTGGCAACGTCCGTGGAGTGTGAGACCTAAGTCCGGCTCCTGGTCACGGCGCCCACTCGATCGCGTCGTCCGGAATGGCGACCGTTTCATAGCCGTTCTTCGGGATCCAGTGCCGCAGCCTGTACACTCCATCCCAGCCGACTCGCACGATGATTCTTCGACCGCTTGGAAGGGCTGCGTCGATCGAATTTCCGTACTCGTCGAGCATCCTGATCGGCACGGAGCGGGTAAGGATCGCGATATGGGCCGAGTGGCTCCAGGCGATGAAGAGCCAGACCACAAACATGGCAGCCGGCAGCGTGACCTCCAAGCTGAGCACAGGCCGCAAGAGGCCCGCCATCAGTCGCGTTCCGCGCAGGCGTGATCGCCGCAGATGGGCGCGCCATCTCGGGCGGACGAGCTCTTTCTTTATCGACCGACGAAGCGCGGCTTTGTCTTCGGGCGTCAGTGCGGGATCATCGAAACCGGCGATGCGCTCGGAAGGAGGCAGGCGACGGATTTCGCTCAGACGCGCTGCGCTGATACGGCGGACCCGCTCAGTCGCACCACGTGCATCATCTTGTGCCACTTTAAGGCGCGTCTCGACGACGGTTGGGGGACGGGCCATCGGATCAGCCCTCGAGCCAGCGTGCCGCAGGCGCGACCGCCTCCATGGCCCGCGCACGGAACCCGGTAAGATCCTCGATGATGCGGCCGGCCTCGGTGAAGCCGAAGCTTGCGCTCAAGTTTTCCTCCGCCTGGGCGAGCTCCTCGCCGATGAAACGCAAGCCGCCCTTCTGCAGGAGACCGTTGGCGCGCGCGTCGAGACTGAGCTTCGGCAGGGCGGAGAGCGTCACGTCCTTGCCGAATGCCTTGAGCAATTTCGGGTCGACGGGATTTTCAACCTGGTTTTCGACGACGAAAAGCGCCGTCGAAAATTGGCGGGCGAGTCCGAGTAGAACCGGAATGTTGGCCACTGCGCCGGGCTCGGCGGTCACCACGGCGAGAACGCCGAAAGAAACGCCACGCCTGGTGTACCGCGCCCTCGCCGCCCCGATGAGCGGCAGGAACGAGGACGATGTGTTGGCGCCCACGTCGACGATGGTCGGCCCTTTGGCCGCGGCGATCTTGTTCAGAGCGCCGTCGAATTCTTCGCGAGCAGCCTGGCCGCCGGTGCGATCAATCTCGCCGCGATCGGCGCGCACGGGAAAAAAGTCCAGGCGATCGTCGAGCTCGACCAGACGATGGTTGGCCTCGATCTCGATCAAGGGAGCGGTCGGCAAGCATTCGGCCAGCGCGCGCACGAGCAAGGTTTTGCCGGAGCCACCTTTATCTTGGGCGACCAGGAGGATGCGGGGCATGGATCAATCCTTTCTCAATAGGGAGCGGAGCTCATCGAGGCCGGCCCGGCGGAGTTCCTCCTCGGTGGGATTGCCGGGCAGATCGGATGATCCGTTTTCGGCGATTGCTTCCCGAAGCGGAGCCTTCAACGTTTCGGTATCGGATCGCGCGAGGTCAGTCCGAAGGCGACGCAGCGCGAGGGAATCCTCGTGGCGGCGGATCTGGCGCTCGACATGTCCGACGACGGCGGTCAGGCGGGTTGCAGTCAGGGGCAGGCCGTTACCCTGGGTTATGCCCTGTTCGGTCATGGCCGCCGCAATTGCCGCCCACGTGATTTGGGCTTTGCGCAGCTTTTGGATGACCGGCAGAGTTTCGCGGACCGCGCGCGTCACGCCGGTGGTCTCGCGCCCGATCGCGGGCTCGGGCCGAGCGGCCTGCGCCTTGTGGGCTTCGCGCTGCAGGCGTTTGGGATCGAGGCTTTTGGCGCCCATAGGATTCACGTTGTCGAGCCGACGGGCGGCGAAAGGTCGAGAAGTTCCGAAAACCGGTTGTCTCGATCGGCCCGCGTCTTTCCGAGCTTGAGCGGGTCCGTTGTGTAGTCGGGACTGTTCAGAAACACGATAGAGTTTCGCTGGGTTTCCGCCGCCATCGCCGCCGGGTGCACCAGCGGCGCCGCGGCGGCGGTGCGACTTGTCGTGACCCGACCCGTCCCAGGGTCTCGCGTCTCCGTCTCATCGACGCCAGTGTAGGTTCCCATGGCCTCCGACCATCGCCGGCACTCATCGGCACTCGCGCGGGAAAGGTTGAAAATTTGGGTGACCTCAGCGGTGTCGCGCAGGATGGCGGCGCCGTGCGCACCGTATGTCTCGATGAGCTGCGCTTCGCTCTGCCAAAATGTCCATAAACTTACACCGTAGCCCGGCAATTCGCCCGCGCCGGCGATGATTGCGTCATAGGCGCCAAGCACGAAGGCTTCGTCGAGAAAGATTAAGATGCGCTCAGCCACGCGACGCTCGCGCACCGCGGCGAAAAGGTCGCCGAGAAGCCATCGCACATAGGGAGCGATAATCTTGCGGCGATCATCCGCGGGAAGGACGACAAACAAATCGGTATCGCCGTCGCACAGATCACGAAGTTCGAACGTGTGTGCCTGAACGACCTTTTGCATCAGGGGATCCAGGGCCCAGGAGAACGCTTGCGCGGCGGTGGCGAGGATTTCCGATCGGGTCCGCTCGTCCGCCGTCAGGATCGAGCGCGCATCGTTTGAGACGGCATCGTCCTTACCCTGCAGCGCATGGAGAAGCTGACGATAGTCGCGCACGAGTTCGGCTGCTGCGATCGCGTCGGCGTGTCCGTTGCGGATCGCTGCGAGCATCGACGCGACGATGACGACCCCCGCTCGGTCGCGAAAAAATGCACCGGCCTCGCTGGTGTGGTTGGTAGGCGGCAGCAGAGCCTGGGCCATCGACTGAAAATACAGCACGTCGTCCGGGAGGCGCCGGAGGAGCGGATTCCAACGGTCGGTCCCCCCGGCGAGTCCAAGCGGATCGATACACCGCACCTTGCGTCCCATCGCAGCGCGTCGCCGCCGCGCTGCGCGGAATGCATCGCCCTTTGGGTCGATCACGACGGCCGGACCCGCCCAGGCGTCAACATCCGGAAACGCCAGATTCGGCAGGACGAGACCTCCGGTTTTTCCGCGCCGCGGCGGAGCGACAGTCAGAAGATTCCCCTCGACCTGCACCCGTACCGGGCGGCGCGTGGCCGGATCAAAACCGAGCTCGAGGCCGCGACACATCCGGCCCAACTCCCGAGGGCCCGCAAAGCGCGCATCTCCAAAGCGCGTCGAGGACCAGTGACGGAGGATTCGGGTCTTTGCGCTCGCGACCGTAACGGCGCCAAGGAGCGTCGCCGCGCCGAAAATCATCAGGACGGCGAACTGGCCGCCATCCGCAAAGGCCGGCGACCGACCGACGATCATCCTCGCGTAAGTGATGATTGTCCGCGCGACGACGCCCGACGTCTGGTCGATGACATTTCGGCCTGGGGCGGAAAACCACGCGATCGCCGTTCCCGGAAGGTCGGGCCAGCCACGAGGATCGAGGCCGTGGACGGCCACGAATGCGGCGGGAAATCCGAGCGCCGCCGCGGATGCGCAAATGACGATCAGCAGGGCAAGACGTGACGCGGACATCGTTACTTGTTTTCGCCGCACGGGTTGAACATGTCGCAGTGCCAATACAGTTCTACCAGCGAAATCGGCCGCTCTATCGCGCGCCATTGATGGGATTGAGAATATATGAGTAATACAGCCAATGCTGGGACAATGAATGCGAATATATAAATTCGGATCGCGGTGTAGTATCCACATTTTTCGTGGTATGCTCTCATGACGCAGACTGCAATTATCCAACTCGCAACGAAAGTGTCGATCAACAGAAGAACCCAAGAACTGACTTGCTGGCGGATGCCGAGGTCGTCAACGTGCTTCTCGAAGCTTCTCCATCGATCGACAAGACTCATCGGACCGTCCTCCCAGGTGTCCCACTGAACGGGAGTGTTCCAAACGCCGAGGATGGGCGTGTGGACCGGGCCCACGAGGTCCGATCCGGAGATCGGAGGGCAAATGGTGTCAGTGGCGAGAGCCGCAACGAGGACCGCGAGGAGCGCAAGCGGCAAGGCGTGGGCGATGATTCGGCCCCAGGCGCACGTCTCCCGAAAGGCGATGTGGGTCGATTGACGCAACTGATAGAACATAAGAGTTCCCCTCGTGAACATTAAAAACGGGGTCCGGACCGGCGTTGATCGGGACCTCGGTTCGGTCAAAAATTTCTATGGACTAGAAGATTGGGCTCGCAGCTATGAGGGTCCTGCCCGCGGCGCCGAGTGACGCAGGGGTCCCTCGGGTCTCGGACTTCCCTTTCTAGGTGCTCAAGGTCGCGTTCATCGCGGCGTAAACCCACCGGGCCGCCGGCTCGAGGGAACCGCCGTTCCCGCTCGCGATGGCGTGGACCTGCTCGATGCGCGTGAGCAGGGCCAGGCACTGCAGGTCGTCGAGACGGCGGATGAGGGAGGCGAGGCTTTCGAGATCGCTCAGGTCGATGATGGCGAGGTCGCGGCGCCGCCGCTCGATCTCCGCCGCGCCGAGGGTGTGCCCCGTCTTGGCGATCTCGCGCTGGAAACCGGCGTACTGGCGCCGGGCCTCGTCGATGTTGTCCGCCAGCGCGGACCGAGCGTGCAGGTCGGTTTCGGCGCCCGTCCCCGAGAGGAGGAAGCTCAAAACGAGGAGGTGGCGCATCGAAACGGCGCCGAGCTCCGTTTCGGACACGGAATAGCGGAGGCGATTGGCTTCGATTTCGGTCGGGTTGAAGTTGTCCACGCGAGGTCTCCAATTTGATATCGTCGTAAGGGGAGGGCGTCTGCCGCTAAGCGTCCATCAGTTTCAATGGACGATTCGTGTTTGAACCGATTCGCGCTCATTTGCAAGCGAAACTCCGCGGACTAGGGGCTATAGTGCGTTCCCATGAGATTTTACGGTTAACAAATGATTAACGATCAACCAAGAGGGCTAGATAGATTGAGCGGTGCAGGCGGATGGTTCGATCTGGCCGAGCGCCTCGAAGAGGCGTTGCGCGCCGTCGCGCCTGGAAAGCGGGAGATCGGAATGGCTGCGTTCGGTCGCGCGCACAAATTGACCGCGGGCACACTGAGATCGTATTCCGCCGCGCGGCGGCATTTGGCGATTGTGGCAGCGAACGAGCCTAGTTTGGTGACTAGCCTACGTTCAGCGCCGGTTGATGCGGTCGCAATTCTAGCGCGTTGGCACTCGTATGATCCGAACGCATCGCTGAATGCGGCGCGCATGCTTGCCGCCGGCGAATTCTCCGTTCGGAAACTGAAGAGAAAAGAGAGACTTTCAAGACCTGGCGGTCGGGCCGGCACGACGCCTAAGATGGCGTTCCTAGCCAGAGTGCGAGCCCGGGGTGGCTTGTTCTGGATGGGCGGGGACGGCGGTTTCCGAATCGTCGACATGTCGAGGGCCGAAAAGGAATTTGGTGAGAAAGCAGGACGTGACTCGTGGGGATTTATGCTTCGCGAACACCCTCCTGGAGGGGCTTTCGCCGATCCCACTGCCGACGAGCGGCGAGATTTGCGTATCGACCTGTTTGCGGGGTCGGACGAACAGAAGGTGGCCATCCTGCTTGTTGGCCCATACAACGTCCCAAGCACCTACCTAGCGAGATGTCCGGACTGGCTCCTCAAGGCGACTGGTGTCGCCAAGTTCTACAAACACGTAGCGCTCATCCTTCCGGGCGATTGCCGAGTTTCGCCCTTCGCGCGATGGCTGAAATTCGCGAACAATATCCCCGCCGACGAGAAAATCCGCGCCGCCGGGAAAATCTTGCTCGTTCGTGAGAAGCCGGACGGGACGTTCGAGGCGGTCGGTCAGTCTGATGATGAAGACGACGAACCGCTGACCGACGATGAAATCGAAATGGATTGCGACGGAGCGGAGCACGGCGAAAGCGAGACGGAAGATTGACGCGGCGCTAAAGGCGAAAATTACGCTAGAGGCGTTGCGCGAGCAGGCGACGGCGAACCGTATGGCGCAGCGACGCCAGGTTCATCCGTACCAGATTTACGCGTGGAAGTAGCAATTGCTGGATACCGCGCCGCGGACGTTCGACGCCTAGATCGGGCAGCATGCCGAGGCTGCGTTGGCGCGCGAGATCGAGACGCGCCAAGATCGGATGGCTGACGATCGAGGAGGATTTTTCGCCAAGAGGTTCGGCAAATGAGCGTGCCGAATCGAACAGCCAAGCTCGACCGCGGGCATGCCGAATTGTCGATCCCTCGGCAAAGCGCGATGCCCGGTCCGGCGCGTTCTGGCGTTTACCGCAAACCGCGGCTGGCCAACGACAACGATCTGGCGACGATGCGGCGCATCGACGCGTTGTTCACAGAGCGGCCGTTCTTCGGGGCGCGGCGGATCGCACGAACGTTGACGGACGATGGCTGGCCGCAACCGCGCGGCAACTGATGCGGCTGATGGGGATGGAGGCGCTGGGTCCCAAGCCGAGGACTAGCCGGCGCACTCTGACGGCGGCCTTTCCTTTAATTTCCGTGCCGAGTACCCGAGATACCCAAGCTTCGTGCGCTCATTGGCACCGCAAAGGTGTATTTAAGACCGCTGGCAAACTACCTCAGCTCGCCGCCTGACCCGCAACCAACCCAGATCGCTTGGCGGCGCTGGCTCTGGCCTTGGATCGCTTTCTGGTCTCCGCCCGCTTTCGGGTCGCCTCGCGGCGCGCGGGCGTATCTGGCAGCGGACCCGTGGGCGGCGCGACCTCGTAGCGCGGCAGCGCTTTGATCTCCGGCCACATCACGTCCGCGTCGATGGACCCGCCGTACTCCTCGCCTTCCGTTCGGGGAACGTGGCCTTTGATTCCATCTCGAATCTCGGGGATCATCCGTATTTTCTGCGCGACCTTCTGAAACCGGTGCCGCCACCCGTGATTCGGGTTCACCCCGGGATCGTCGACCCCGATCTTGCGGACCCACTCGGCGAGCTTGTCGCCAACCTTCTTGTATTGGGGATTTTCCTCCGACCCACCCCGATTGCGGGTGGGGTCGTAGAACAGCGGCCCGGGTCCGCGGCTGGCCACAAAATCCGGGAACCCCTGCTCGATTATATGCGGATGCAGTGGGACTTGGCGCGCCTCTTTGTTCTTCGTCGTGCCGGCGTCCGGTGTGATGTTGATCACCCAGACCTCTTCACCGTCGAATTTGCACTTGATCACGTCCTGGCCGCGCAATTGGGTCAGCTCGTTCACGCGAGCGCCCGTGTAGGCGCAGATCCAAGGTATCCAGCGTCGCGCCGCCGACCATTCCTTCGAGGCACGGTGATGATCCGGCCGAAGGGTCTCGGACAGGATCAGTCGCGCCTCTTCGTCCGTGAACGCTGGCTTGCGGCTCTTCGCCTTCTTGGGAACCTTCATCCCAATCCCGTCCATCGGGTTTTGGGCTGCCTTCTTGTTCCCGACGGCCCATTTGAAGAAGCTTCGCGCCGCAGCGAGATAGCCGTCGCGGATGCTTCGGCCGTCGAGGTTTCTGGTGACCAAGTCAGCCTTCCATTCGACGAGCCTCTCGGGAGTCGCCTCGTTTAGGTTTTCCGTCTTGAGGAACCGCGCCAGGTCGCGAAGGCAGGACCGGTACTTCTTCCGGCTGGCAGGCGCCAGGCTCTCCTTGGCGAAGCCGTCGAAGTGCTCGTCAATCGACAGCATCCGCGTTCGGATTTGAAGCTTCGGCTCGACCTGTTCCCACTTGGGATAACGCTGTTCGCGCGGGTCTTCCGAATAGTCGCCGTGGGCGTTGCGCGCCAGGGTTTCCTTGGCTTGCACGCCCGCGTTCGCGACCGCAATCGAGAGGTAATAGAGGTCGCTGTCGTCGACCAGGATGTCGCGCACTTTCAAGAATTGCTCAACTTGGGGCAGGTAAAGGGACACGGCTCCACCGAGGCGGCGGTTGGGCGGGCGAATGATCATCCGGTCGTGCGCGGCCCTGTCTTCCCATTCCTTGGCGCTGCCGGGGTCCTCGTCGTGCCTCGCGACGAACCACCGATAGAATTCGCCGGCCAATCCATGCATTTGCTTCGGAGTCAGACGGCGGCGTTCGAGCAGCATGTCCGACCATTCGCGGTCGATCTGCGCCGCGACCTGGAGGAACCGGCGCTTCGCTTCGTCGATGTTCTTCGTCCGCAGACTTTGTTGGACGATCGTCCGCCCGACGTGTGGCCGAAGACGATCGGGCACGCGCCGACGAAACCAGTACATGCCGGTCTTGGGATGTTTCCAGGGCGACGCCATGCGAAGGGCCATTGTGTATCACCGCTGTGTATCACCCAGCGGCTGAAAAGCCCTTGAATCCTAGCGTTTAATTGTAAACGTAGGGTTATTTGCTTGAGTTGGCGGGCCACGGCCGACGATGATGAGCACTATGTCTACGCCATAGCCCTATGAACTTTAGGTACCGGTCAGTGGGATCAGAGCACGTTGCTCTTTCCAAGATTGCATGGTTCGCAGAGGGTTTGCAGGTTTTCCTCGACTGTTTCGCCGCCATGGCTCCACGCCTTTATGTGATCAACGTGGAGTGTGAGCCCCGGCAGCAATGCTGGGCTCGCGCCACATGCACAGCATGAGAAATTGTCGCGCTTCATCACACGAAATCGCAATCTTAAAGACGGGTCGCGACCTGTTTGGTGGCCGGTTACAGCCTCTATGGGACTTGGTGGAATGATGTCGCGCGCGTTCGCATAGGATACGAATTGTGTTAGCGCGTCCATCCAGGAATGGAACCGGCGCCTATAGGCTCCCTGCGAGATGGCCGAGGGTGGGCGGGCCAATTCAGCTCTGCGGGGCTGTCGCCCGTAGTACTCCCAAAGGAGCATAAGATTTTCGAATAGCCGGTCATCAGAGATATTGATCTCATTGGCGACTTCCAGGCCGGCGGCGACCACTGCTTTGTTCCATGTGCCAAAGCGCCTCGACGCGGTTGTCGGATCGAATTTGCCGAACTCCGAGTATAGCCGCTGTGAGATGACACGTGTGCCAGCCAACGTGGCCGCGCGTTGAATGTCAGCCAGGATCTCGTCATTCGAGACAGGCGCTCCTTGGACGCGCTCAAGTTGGAATTTCGAGTCGCTCATCAGCACCTCACAAAGCGATGACCACCACCACGCCGCGCCCGTGCGTCTCGATCAGCACAGGAACTGCGCTCGCGGCGTCGATCATCCGTCCGAAAGCCGTCTTCGTCTCGCGCGCCGACTTGGTTTTCATCGCCGAATCTCGTGGCCATACATTGCGCCATTAAGGGCAGAATGGCTCTCTTCGCCAAGCTGTTTCGGATGTGGCCGGGAGGGGAGTAGCGGGCGGATTTCAGGGGCTGCTGGAACGGTTCTGCGACGGCAAGATAAAAGCGGCTCTCCCTTTGGTCGATTTGCTGTGGTCGGTCAGTGGGTTACGGCGTGCCGCCGGAAAGGGGGTAGTGCCGCTTTTCCGGAAAAGCTAATGGAATCAATGCGAATTGCGCCGCCCATGGCGGTTTTGGGGGTTTCGGGCGGGGGGGTATCGGGACGGCAAGGGAAAAGCTTGGCCGTCCGGCGTGCGTATGTGGTTGGGATCATTTAGCTTTTCAGCAAACCGGCAGATGGCTCCTGCTAGCCGTCTCGGCCAGAACGCCAATGATATCAACGATCCGAGCGCCATCCATGCCCAGCCGGCCATTTTCCTCGACAGAGTTGCTTCAATCTGATAACTCTACGCCGTGACTGAGCCACACGACCCGACCCTTGATGTGCTGCTCGACCTCGACGGACAGGTGCTCGTCGTGGACCCGGAGGGCGGCCATTGGGTCCGGTTCGTCGTGACGCGGGTGCCGGTGTCGGCGGAGAAGCCGCACGGGCTGGACTACTCGCTCACGCTGCACGGCCCGGATGGCGAGCGGCTGGTCGGCTTCGACAACGCCCATCCGGTGGCGAAGCAGAAGCGCGGCGAGCCGCAGGACCATCGCCACCGGCTGCGGACGATCAAGGCTTACGACTACCGGGACGCGGCGACGCTGCTCGGCGACTTTTGGACCACGGTGGACGCGGTGTTGCGCGAGAGAGGAGTGATCCCATGACGACCCTCAAAGTGGGCATCGCCAGCTACGAGGACATGAAGGCCCGCACCATGGCCGTGGCGCGGGGCGAACACCGCATCGCGCCCGACGAACCGAAGGTCTGGTTCACCTCGACGGAGTCCTTCGCCAAGGTGCTGTCGGCGGGCAATCGCGACCTGCTGCGGGTGATCGTGGAACAGGCCCCCGGCTCGCTGGACGAACTGGCGCGGATCACCGGCAAGGCGAAGTCCAACTTGTCGCGCACGTTGAAGACGATGGCGGGCTATGGACTGGTCCGCCTGGAACGTGGCGAGCGCGGGCGGATCACGCCGAAGGTCACGCATGACCGTGTGGAACTCGATCTTCCGCTCACGGTCGCACGCAAGGCGAGTTGAGCAGTGACCGCTTGGCGGCGAGAGGGCCGGACCGTCGCCAGCCCGTCAAGGCTGCCGCGTGCCGCGCCACCGCTGCGCGGCTGCGGCCTTGACCGCCTGCCGCCGGCCCGGCAGGTGGCCCGCAAGCGATCAACGTTCAAAGTGAGCGGGGCCGCTCCCTTTGCGACGCAAGGCCGGATGGCGTGGCGTAGAGATCGGCCGTTCCGCCCGGATGGTGTTTGCGCGATCCTGGCGCCATGTCCCGGCACCGCTCCCCTTTGCGCGACCGCGCCCCGTTCGGCGAACTGCCGCCGGACCTTTACGTCGTGCCCGGCCCCTGGCCGCGCCTTGGCCGCCCGCACAAATACGATCTTGAGACGTGGCGAGTCATCGACGATTGGCCCGCGCGGGTGCCGGTCACGGACGCCGAAATCGACCTCTTCGAAGCATGGTTCGGGGACCTGTTCGACGGACTGTTCGGGCCGTCGCGATGAAGTAAGGAGTTTGCCAGCATGACCGTGCCGCAACGCGCCGCCCTCTATCTGCGCGTCTCGACGGCGCGGCAGGCTGAGCATGATGTCTCGATCCCGGACCAGAAGCGGCAAGGCGAGGCGTATTGCCAGTCGCGCAGCTATCAGCTCGTCGAGACCTATGTCGAGCCGGGCGCATCCGCCACCAACGACCGCCGCCCGGAATTCCAGCGCATGATCGAGGCGGGAACCTCGAAGCCCGTGCCGTTCGATGTCGTGGTCGTTCATTCGTTCAGCCGCTTCTTCCGCGACCATTTCGAACTGGAATTCTACGTCCGCAAGCTGGCGAAGAACGGCGTCAAGCTGGTCTCGATCACCCAGGAAATGGGCGACGACCCGATGCACGTCATGATGCGGCAGATCATGGCGCTGTTCGACGAATACCAATCCAAGGAGAACGCCAAGCACGTGCTGCGCGCCTTGAAGGAAAACGCGCGGCAAGGCTTCTGGAACGGCTCCCTTCCGCCCATCGGCTACCGCGTGGTCGCGGCGGAGCAGCGCGGCGCAAAGGTGAAGAAGAAGCTGGAAATCGACCCGCTGCACGCCGACACGGTGCGCCTGATCTACCGGCTTGCCCTGGAAGGGGATGGCACGTCCGGACCGATGGGCGTCAAGAACATCACGGCGCACCTCAACCGACAGCGCATCTTCACCCGCGACGGCGGGCGCTGGGGCATCGGGCAGGTTCATCGCATCCTGACCCGCGCGACCTATATCGGCCGCCACGAATTCAACAAGCGCAGCAAATCCAAGGAACTGAAGCCGGTCAGCGAAGTGATCGCCGTCGCCGTGCCGCCGCTGATCGACCAGGCCACCTTCGACGCCGTGCAAGCGCATCTCAGATCGCGCAATCCGAAGGTCACGCCCGCCCGCGTCGTCAGCGGCCCCACCCTCCTTACCGGCATCTGCTTCTGCGCCGACTGCGGAGGAGCCATGACACTCCGCACCGGCAAGGGCGGCCGCTATCGCTACTACACCTGCTCCATCAAGGCCCGGCAGGGCGAGACCGGCTGCAAGGGCCGCTCGATCCCGATGGAGAAACTCGACAACCTTGTCGCCGGGCACATCGAGGACCGCTTGCTACAGCCGGAACGGCTCGAAGACGTGCTGGCATCCGTGCTCGACCGCCGACAGGAGCGCACCGAACGTCGGCGCGAGCATATCGCCGAACTGAACAAGCGCGCCGCCGAGACCGAGCTACGGCTGAAGCGTCTCTATGACGCCATCGAAACCGGCATCGCCGATCTGGACGACCCAGCGCTTAAGGAGCGCATCGCAGGTTTGAAGGCTATCCGCGATCAGGCCCAGGCCGATGCCGATCGCGCCCAGGCGATGGCCGAGAGTGTGGGTCAGCAGGCGATTACACCCGCCATGGTACAGAAATTCGCCAGGACGGCTCGTGAGCGCATCCGGATCGACGGCGGCGGTTATCGCCGCGAACACCTCCGCGCCCTCGCCCAGCGTGTCGAGGTCGCGGACGGCGAAGTCCGCATCATGGGATCAAAGGGCGATTTGCTCAGAACCCTCGCCGCCGCCTCGGGCGTAAAATCGGCTACGCCCGGCGTTCGCAGTTCTGTTCTGAGTTGGCGGAGAGGGAGGGATTCGAACCCCCGGTACGCTTGCACGTACTCCGCATTTCGAGTGCGGCGCGATCGACCACTCTGCCACCTCTCCGGGGACGCGCCCGCGAGGCGCAAAACCTCGGCGCGGGGTCGGCGCGCCGCTTAGCATGGCGCGCCCGGGCTCGCAAGGCGCTTCGCGGCGCGAGGGCCAATCGGCGCCGAACGCCTTCACGCCGGCGCGCGGTCCGCCGCGGCGAAGGCTACGGTCTGACGACGCGCCAGGCGACCGGCCGACTGGGGATCGTGGGCCGGCAAGAAGATCGTCGGCCGGGCGGCGGCGAATTCCGTGAGCCGGGCGAGCGTGGCCAGCGCGGTCCCCTCGTTGGGACTGATCCCGTCGAGGCGTCCTTCGACCAGGCTCGCTTCGCTATAGGACGCGTCGCCGGCGATCACGACAGCCGTCTCGCCGTCCTCGACGACGATGGAGACGTGATCGGGGGTATGGCCGGGCGTCGGCACGGCGACGACCGCTCCGTCCGCCGTCAGCCGGCGCGAACGCGCGAAGGGCCCGTAGGGTTCGGCGGCGAAGACGAGCGGCTCGGGATCGAAGCTCGAGGGCCAGCGCTGCGGCAGGTAGCCGCGAATTTGTCCGGCAAGGCCCGACGCGGCGCGGATTTCGCCGGGACTGACCAGCGTCCGGCTATGGGGAAAGGCGCCGAGCCCGGCGTCGTGATCGATGTGCAAATGCGTGAGCGCGACGAGCTTAACATCCCCGGGCCCAATGCCGAGCGCGCGTAATTGCGGGCCGGCTTCCTCCTCGGGTTCGATGTCGAAGCGAACGGCGATGCGGAAATAGGGATGCCAGCGCGGCAGCCGCTTCAGCGCGGCGCTCGCGCCGGCATCGACGAGAATGACGCCGTCGCGATGCTCGATGGCGAAGGCGTAGGTCGGCAGCCAGTCCGACCAGGAATCGTCGACGAGCGGCGCGAGGCGGCGCGCCCATCCATGGCCGCGCCCGACGAGCTGGCTCGTCTTGACGCGCACCCGTCCGGTCTGAAGGGCGTGAATGCGCATGGCGAGCGCCTTTCCTTGCTCGACCGGCGTCAGGACGCGGCGCGCCCGACGCGGCCAAGATGGGAATCGCCGAATCCGCTCGCGTATTTCAGGCCGAAGCCGAGCGCGCGGTCGAAGCCGATATGGGCGATCCAGACCAGCGCAAGCGCCTCTGCCAGCGACGCGCCGAGCGCCAAGCCCGCCACGCCGAGCGCCAGCGGCGCGACGGTATTATGCGCGAGATTGTAAACGGATGCGCCGAGCCGCGGCCCCAGGAGATAAGCGGCCATCGCGAGGTCGGGCAGAAGGAACAACGCCGCGAAGGCGAGCCAGGACGCGCGGAGATGGGCATAGGCCGCCAGCGCAGCCGCGAAGACCGCGAGGCCCTCGAGCCGCAGCAGGATGGCGACGCCGCCGACGACCGCCCCAAGCGCGGAGCCGGAGCGCGCCTCGGGCGCCGAGGCGCGCGGGGCGAATTGAGCGAAACTGTTCATGGCAAGCTCCTTCGCGGCGGTTCGCGCCCCATTCCTAGAGCCGACGCCGCTCGTCAGGGAATTGCCTATTTTCGCCGCGCGGCTATACGTTTTCGTATGAGCGAACGGGAGCCGCCATGGGACGCGCTACGCACCTTTCGCGAGGTGCTGCGCGACGGCAGCCTGTCGGGCGCGGCGCGAAGGCTGTCGCTGAGCCAACCGACGGTCGGGCGCCACATCGACGCGTTGGAGGCCGCGCTCGGGCTCGCGCTGTTCGCGCGTTCGCCGCGCGGCCTCCAGCCCACTCAGGCGGCGCTCGACATCGAGCCGCATGTCGAGGCGATGGTCGCCGCGGCGGCCGCGCTCAGGCGCGCCGCTTTGGGCGCGGCGGACGCCGATCGCGGCGTCGTGCGCGTCACCGCGAGCGAGATCATCGGCTGCGAGGTCCTGCCGCCCATTCTCGCCTCGTTCCGCGCCGCGCATCCCGGCGTCGCGCTCGAACTCGCGCTCACCAACCGCAACGAGGACCTGGCGCGCCGCGACGCCGACATCGCCGTGCGCATGATCCGCCCGACGCAGAGCGCCCTCGTCGCGCGCCGGATCGGCGAGACGCGCATCGGCCTGTTCGCCCATCGCGACTATCTCGCCAGGTTCGGTACGCCGCGCACGCTCGACGATCTCGCCGGCCATTGCGTCATCGGCTTCGACCGCGACGACCGCTCGTTCCGCGCCGTCGGCGCCTCGCTCGGCTTGTTTTCCCTAGAGAACTTCGGCTTTCGCTGCGACAGCGATCTCGCGCAGCTCGCGGCGTTGCGCGCGGGCGTCGGCATCGGCGGCTGCCAGGAGGCTCTCGCGCGCCGCACGCCGGAGCTCGTCGCGGTCCTGCCCGGCGCGCTTCGTTACGCCCTGGAAATCTGGCTCGTCATGCACGAGGACTTGAAGGCGACGCCGCGCGTGCGGCTGCTGTTCGAGCATCTCGCCGAGGGGCTGACGAATTACGCGCGCGGGCGCGAGGGCTAGGTCGTGATGTCCTCAAGTCGATTCATCGCATGGCGAGCAATGACGGCGGAGGCGTGTTTCAATCCAAAGACGTCATGCCAGGCGCGACGTCGGAGCGGCGGGGCCGGCCGGTAGATTGAGTAATGACGGGCCTGTGACCGTAATTCTGGGGAATTCCGGATGGAGAGCGTTGAACAGCCTTGGCGGCAACGGTTGACCTAAGTCAACGTGGAAACGCGCCTTTCAGCTACCCGTTATCGTCAGCGTTAGGTGAACACTGCCGCGTCTGTCGCCACCTGAGGTGGTCCCCATGAAAAAGTCTGTGATGAAGAAGATGTTCGTCGTGGGCTCGGTCACGTTGGCCTTGGCCGCCAGCACGATCGCGCTTCCGTCCGTCGCCGACGCCAAAGGCGTGAGGACGAGCCATGCGAGCCATGGCCGCACTGGCGGCCATTTCCGCGGCCACGG
>Ga0187852_1001687_pt1 | contig 19952 bp, 24 predicted proteins | sample June2016WEW_6_40_FD_134511 | JGI IMG/M metagenome (GOLD analysis project Ga0187852, IMG submission 134511) | Peatland microbial communities from SPRUCE experiment site at the Marcell Experimental Forest, Minnesota, USA - June2016WEW_6_40 | ecosystem: Environmental > Terrestrial > Soil > Wetlands...
GCATCTACCTCCGTGCCGTCGAGGAGTTCGCTCAGTACTACAAAACGCCTCCCGACCGGTTACGCCCGGAGCACATCCGACAGTACCAGGCCCACCTTTTCACCGATCGCAAGCTGGATGCCAGTGCGGCCTTTTCCGCCAACGGCCGGAGCCGGTAAGTGGCAGGTCTCGACTGGCGGCGGCCGGTTTCCCATTTGGTCGCGCACTTCCAAAGAACTGTTCTACGCGTCGCATTCCCCCGCACGGATCATGGCGGTTTCCTATACCGCCGGCGACACCTTCTCGCCGGGTGCGCCGCGCCAGTGGTCCGAAACGGCGATTCAGTTCACGGACCATTATCCGCCTCTGGATTTGGCGCCGGACGGCAAGCGCTTCGTCGTCTTCCTCGCACCTGAGTCGGCCAGCGGCGGATCTACTACCGTCCACGTGAATTTCCTGCTGAATTTTTTCGACGAACTGAAGCGGAGGGTGCCATGAGCACGTCCCGGCACAGACGGGTATATCGTGTGCGCGGTGGACCTCACCCATCGGGTCAACCCCGATGACGCCACTCCGGAATGTAGTCGCCAACTCGTTGATTGGCACGAAACGGCATTGAGGGAAGCGCACGCCGGCGGGAATTGCTCGAATCGGCCCGTTAAGACCTGATATCGGTATCCCTTCGCTGCCCACCCAAACACAGCCGTGGACTGGGCGTGATCCGTCCCATGTGGACGATCCGAGGACGAGATGCCCAGCACGAGTATTGCTGCAGATATCTTCATTTATTGCCTCCCGGTAGCCTGCTGCCAGTCGCGCGCCTTGTCTCTAAGAAATTGCCGCAGTGCGGCAATCGTCGGTGTACCCGATCGTTCCAGTTCGGCCCTGATCTGCGACACAGCAATTGACGCCCCGACTTCATAGGCACTCCGCGCTACTGAACTGCCTTGGCTCGTCCGAACACGACCAAACTCCTCCGCAAAGCGGTCTCGACTCCAGTCCTGCGGTTTGGCGTTCCACCGGGCGAATTCATCGGCTGCGCCTTGGCGACGCGCAAAGATCTCTTCGATCGCCGACCGATCGCCGACCGACGTGCCATTCTGAAAAACAACGGCAAGAACTCTAGGCAAAGTACCATCGTCACTCCCAGGTGCCCACGAGTGCCCATTGGAGCCTCCCGCGCAAAGCGATCTTGCTGTTCAACGAGTTTTGTCACCGCATTCACTGGAACTAGGATTGTGCGTATTAGAATCCCCAGGCGCGGCGAGGCTTTGGCGAAGCTGATCACGGGTAGCAGCATCACGGTCGCTCAGTCGAGCTGCTTAACGACTCGGCCTGTCGGTCTTGCATGGTAACGAATCCGACGGCAGCAAAAACGCAGACGGCGAGAGTCAGCACCCCAAGGACGATTATGCCTGCCCTCTTCTCGCGGTTCGACGCCAGCCCGATCTGAAGGACTTCGATCCCCTTGATGACGAGGTAAAACGCCAATAGATAAGTCAGGATCTGAAGCATTCCAGCCATTGAAACCTCCCTTCGATTTCCCCCAAACGTGTACCTCTTTTCTCCTCCGGACACAATCCTGAGGCGCCGGAGCGAATCAAGCCAATTCGGCGGTTGACAGTACTGGCCGCGAGAACACGGTGCCGAGCGCGCGTCGATTCAGCGTCGCGGCTTGAAGGATTGGAGGGTGGCCTCTGAAGCCCGTCAATTCAGACGCTCACCAGGATTGCACGCGACCTTGGAGCTTCGAAGACGAAGCTGATCGACGATTGACGAAGCCGAGCGATGAGGGGAATTCCCCGCGGTTGTGCCAGCAGCTGAACAACGGCTTGACCATCTAGGCGGCTATGGAAGCCGGTGGAGAGAAGCGGCAAGAGCCAGAGTTGGCCCTCATTTGGGTCGCCGGAGTCGTTCCGGATAGGGGAAACGAGATAAAGGGCTTAAAAGACGCGCTTGGATGTATAATCGATACCGCCCAGGATGGCAAAACGGAAATCCTGGCGAAGCTGTATTCGATTTGTGGGCGGTGCTTGTGCGAGCGGCTGGTCATGCCCGTGAGAGAGCGGTCAAGCCCCTCTCTGGCCCAAAGCGAGTAAATCGAAGGATTCTTCGCTTCTCCATCCTGATCGGAGCCGCCGGAGCTCTCCTGGTGGTATTGGCGTACGTTGCCTCATCCTATCCTTCGGCTGTCTACTGGAGAGCGGTTAATCAGCAAGCGCTGTCTGAAATCACGTGCTCGGGGGAAAAGTGCGATGCCAGCGCGTTCATGAATGACTGGTTCTGGCTGACCCCGACTACGTGGTTGACACGCAATCCAGGTTTTTCATCGATGTGGGCACTCCCTCGCAGGACTCAGCCGGACGATTTGCACCCCTCGATTACTCTGATACAAGCTTACTCACAACGTTTCATCAGCCTGGGTCCTACAATACGCCAACCGGGGAAATCTGGCGCTTATACTCGCAGCCAGCGCAGACCGCTGGTGGTAAGAGGCTCGAAGTCCTGGTCGGGTACTCGCTGAAGGCCCCTTGGAAACCGGTCGAGACGTTAGACTCGCAGATTCCAGCCGTAGATGCCGCCCTCAGGCGCGACGCCGACAAGATCGCCCGCAGTCTCTCTGCGACAAAGGCCTCGCTTCGGCTGCCAAGGCCGGGGCTTGCTGTCGACGGATACCAGCTCGTTGACTCGATCACCCAGGAGGTCGCAGAGCAGGGCCCCTATGTCCCTTCGCTTCTACCGCCGGGTGTGCCTTTGCCCACGCCGGGCCGTAGATTCTACGTTTCTGCCGGCGAGCTTCACCTAGCTCAGACAGCCACGGACACAGATGGTCGGCTCTCTGCCACCTCTTTCCTCATGGTAGCTGACCTCCAGTGGGTCATCTGTTTACTTGCGCTCGGATTTGTCGTGACGGGCGCGATCGCTCGTACCCTGGCTCGGCGGTTTTTGCGGAAATATTTCGCAAAGATCGGAATGCAGATTCCAAGCGTCGACCAAGCCATACGTGATGGCGAGGGTCAGAACGTCGAGTTCAAGCGGGGGCTCTCTGAGGCCGAGGGAAAGGTAGGCAGCGTCGACAACGAAATTCTGAAGTCTGTTGCAGCGTTCGCAAATACAAACGACGGTGTTATCTTCCTGGGGATCGACGATGCCGGACACGTAAAAGGGCTCCCACTCGACTTCACCGGGAGAGACCGTCTGGAGCAGAAGCTCCAAAATATCATACGCGACCGAGTCAGGCCGAGTCCTCCGGTCAAGATCACATTCGAAGACTTGCGGGGGTTGTGGATCGCCGAGATTGCGGTTGCTGAAGGCGACGCTCCTCCTTATATGATGGGTGGTGCAATCTACGTCCGCCGTGGTGCCTCGGACTTTCAGGCACAACAAGAAGATGTTGTGCGGCTTGTGACCCAGTACGCTTAGGTGAAGGAGGAACTGGCCTTGAGCCTTACGAGGAACGAGATTGAAGCGAAGTTACTAAAACCAGTTGGGAAGAGAGTCGCCTTTAACTACCCCGGCGATAAAGGAAACAAGCGGGGCTTCCTTAGGGATCGGGCGGTCGTGTGGAGTAGCCACAGTCCGTCGGGCGCGGACTATTGGGATGTAGTTGACCTCATTGAGTTTCCACATGAGAACCACCGCCGATGGATCCGAATCGGTTACTACAGGCGGGTCGGTGATCGACTTCGTTGGGCGAGTCAAACGACGATCGCGGAGCCCAATCCCATCATGAAGCGCGTCTTGGCGCAAGCGGCCAAGCACAAGGGGTGGTTTCGTGCGGTTCTGGTCGGGGCTGCCCGCAGGGCGAGTCCAGCGTCCTTCAAGTAAACTGAGGCCGCCGGGCTCCTGGCCGGTTTGGACGGCTGCGGGCCGACGCCAGCCAATCTTGGCCACCGATCAGCCCGCTTGAGGGCGCGCTCGCAAAGATTATTGTCCAGGGGCGCTCCCGCCTCCCAGGCTTGCGCCCGGGAGATCTGTAACGGCGCTCTCTGGGCGTCACGCCTCGTCGGCCAGTTCTTCAAGATCCAGTTGGTACGCGACAAGGTGCGGAACGGCATTCGCGACGGACGGCTCCGCCGGGAACCAGATACACAGCAGTTTCTTCGTCTTGCGAAAGACGAAAACCAGATCGTAGTTGACAAAACATCATAGGAGGCTCGCATGACGGATCAGCGGCCGGAGTACGAGCGGCTCATCGCGCCGATCACGGATCGGATGATCCGTGTGGTGTGGCGCATTGTGAGAGACCCGGACGAGGCGGACGACGCATTCCAGGATGCCCTGCTGGCGGTGTGGAAGCGTTGGGGCCGAATTCAAAGCCATCCCAATCCCACCGCCCTGATATTGCGCATCTGTGTCCATTGCGCGCAAGACACGTTGCGGCGCAGGGTCCGCCGCGAGAAGCGGATGGACGCGGACGGCGTTTCAGAGACGATTGCAGACGCGGCGCCGTCTACGGTTGAGCGGCTGGCCGGCGCGGAACAAGGCGCGGAGGTGCTGCGCGCTATCGGGACTCTTTCGAAAAACCAGGCGCAAGCGATCCTGATGCACGCGGTCGAGGAAATCCCCTATGGCGATGTTGCGGCGGCGATGGATTGCGGGGAGGCGACGGTGCGCAAACACGTGGCGCGGGCGCGCGCCAAGCTCCGCACCCTGCTAGCGCATTTGATTCCGCAAGCCCCAAAGGAGGAAGGCATCCATGCGTAACGCGAAGCCCGACACGAACAGCGAAGTGGACGATCTCATTCGAAGGAATACGCAGGTGGATGTGCCCATCCAGGTCGAAGAGCGTTTGCGGCGCAGGCTCGCGGAGTTTCAGACGAAGATCGAGCAGCGGCCGCCGAGCTCGCTGCGGACGCTTATGTATTCACTCATGCGTCCTCCGGCAATCCGCGTGCCGGCGGTAGCTGCGCTGGTCGCCGCCGCCGTCGTTGCGCTGGTGATCCTGCCCGTCGGGTCGAACACGGGACGCGCGTACGCGCAGGCCGTGGCGCAGCTCCGGGCCGCGCGTTCGTTGCAGTACACGCTGGTTCTTGCGCCGTACACGGAGGTGGAATTCAGCTATCTGGCGCCCCGCAGTCGGCGTGTCAATTGTTCGTGGGGGATTGAGATTCGAACAGATAACGCAGGCCGGCAGATCGTGCTGCTGCATTGGACCCGGCAGTACGCGATGGAAAAAGCAACGCCCACCGACACGCTGGCAAATGACATGGACCTGGTGGATCAACTGAGAGGGCTGCCGCAGACGGCGGATGAAACGCTGGGCGAGCAGCAGGCGGGCGACAAGCCGCTGACCGGATACAGGCTGCGCCACATGCCTCCCAACGCCACGATCGGCAACCTCAAGCATATGGACCTATGGGTGGATGGGAAAACGGGGCAGCCCGATCACGTGGACATCACGATTCAGGAGGCGGGCAAGCCATTCTATACGATGCGCCTCAAAGACATCCGGCTGGACAGCGTGGTCGACCCATCACAGTTCGACACGACCCCTCCGGCCGGCTATAGCGCGATCTCAGCCCCAGGCGGAGAGAAGCACGGCGCGGCAGCGGCTGAGCGGCCTTTTGCGCTGCGCCCCGAGATCAAGCAGGCCGAGGCGCTGACCGCGGTGGTCGTGCGGATGAAAGGCTCATTCTTGCAGACTCGCGCGGTTGTCGAGGCTGTAGAAGCGCATCTGAAGGAGATGGGTGTGACTCCGGCCGGCCCTGCTTTTGGACGCTTCGGCTCCGAACAGGATTGGGACGCCGGGTATCCTGTACCTTCAGGAACGCGGGTCAAGATGCCGTTCCAGACCGTCACCGTGGCTGCCGCAACGGTAGCCTCGGCGATCGTGCCTGGCGCTTGGGGCCGGGATTCCGAGAGCCGCTGGGCGGTATTTCTAAAGTGGGTTGTCGAGCATGGTTACGTGCCGACCGGACCGCCGATGGAGCTCTGGTCGGGCGACGAGTTGAAACCACAGACGCAATCCACCGAGATGCGGCTCGCGGTCAGGAGGGCCAACTAAGCGCCATCCCCCGCCGGGAAGCCAGAACGTGACAAGCGCGCCAAGCCCGGACGCGCGGGCGGGGAGGATACCCCACATTCCCACCTTCCAGCAGGAAATCAGGGTGCCTCCGCCGCTTTGGTCCTAGATCACGCACAACTGGAACTTGGGCTGTGGCGGTTCAGTTGAGGGTTAACGCCCAGACCACCGATGTGCAATGGGCCGAAGGGTGGCAGGCTAGCGTGTGCGAGACGGCGCCCCGGCGCAGGCCAGGTGCCTTCCGATAACGAACCATATCGCCGTCCAAAAACCCGCTCGCTGCCGCTTCAGGCGGATGGGCGCGCGCTGCGGGACGCCGGGAGGGCCGTTATCAGGGCTACCGCGATGCGATGGTGTCCGTAGCGGTGCGCAGCCGTGAGCACTTGCTCACCAAGGCACAAATTCACACAAGGGCGTCGCGCCGGGGTTAAGATCGGTTGAGTAGATCCTCTTATCCTGTACGGAGGCTGCCTATGCCCAAGCGCCGCATTTGGATCGCGATCACGGCCATCGCCGCATGCGGGATCGCCGCGTCAATCGACCTGAAGCCTGGCTCCGCGGTTCGTTCCTGGCTCATTCTGGCGCCTCTGCCCGTAACTGGGACTGCGCCAAACGAGGCAGCCGAGTTGGGAGCTTTCGAGCGGGACGCGTTGGTTTCGGAAGGAGGTGAGACAGGCGCCAATCCTGCCGAAGGTCAGGTGATCGATCTGGCTGGACGGAAATACGCCTGGCAGCGCTTGGAGTCTTCCTCTGACAACGTCGATCTCGGACAATCGTACGGTGAGAAGCCTGCCATCGCCTACGCCTTTGCGACAATCGAGCAAGCCACGCCCTCCGACGCGCTCTTCGGCCTCGGTAGCGACGACGCCGTCAAAGTCTGGCTGAATGGCCGTCTGGTTCACCGGAACTGGACGGAGCGCGCTGTTCGTATGGATGACGACATCCTCCGTCTTCACCTGAACAAGGGCACCAATCGGCTGCTTCTGAAGATCCAGAATCGCGGCGGCGGCTGGGGCTTCTCTTTCCGAGGCATAGACTCCGCGCGTCTCCAGGAACGACTGGCGGAAATGGTGCTTGCCCGCGATCTGGATGGCCTGCGAACGGCCGCGCCACTGGCGGACGGCGGGGATAACGGCGGCAAGTATGGCCTGACGGCTTGGCAGTGGGCCACCGTACGTGGACATCGGAACATGACGAAGATATTGGAAGCGTCCGGCATCCATGGAAGCGCCCCGGCGGGCGACCCCGGCCTGGTAGTGGATTCAATGTTTCGAGACTATGTCCATCCGGGCGAACCCGGTGCTGTGGTTCTGGTCGCGCGCAGGGGAAAGATCTTGTTCGAGAAAGGGTATGGCTTGGCGGATGTGGAACACTCCCGGCCGATTACCCCGGCAACCTGCTTCCACCTCGCCTCCATCAACAAGCCATTCACCGCAGCAGCGATTCTCAAGCTTCAGGAAGAAGGCCGTCTGCGCATAGATGATCCGCTTTCAAAATACATTCCCGATTATCCGCGCGGTGATCTCATCACCCTTCGCCACTTGCTGACGCATACGTCTGGAATTCCCGACCGACTGGGCGGCCCCGGTCAACTCCCCGGCTTCTTCACGCCGCCGAACCGGGACTACGTGATTGCTGCCTTCAAGTACCTGCCCCTCGATTTCGAACCAGGCTCGCGCTACGCCTACAGCAACCCCAACTACTATCTGCTGGGCAGAATCGTCGAGATGGTTTCCGGCCAGTCATATCTAGACTTCCTGCGCGAGCGGTTTCTTGTGCCGCTGGGAATGGCGCATACGGGTGTGTTCCGGCCGGGCGAGGCGGGCAAAGCGGAACCCTACTGGTACGCCGACGGACGATTCGAGCGGCGGCAGCACATGGTCGAGAACCGCTCTCCCTTGCTGCACGGCGGCCATGCGCTGCTCGATGCAACGGCTCAGGACTTATACCGCTGGACCGATGCCTATTTCAACGGCCGGATTCTCCAGAAGGCGACCGTCGAGGCCGCGATAACGCCGGCTACGAACGGCCGCTCCGTCAACACGCCCGCCAGACAAGGCGGCTACGGCTTCGGCTGGGGCATAGGGCGTCTGCGCGGTATGCGTGCCGTCTTCCACACTGGCGGCGGAGAGGGGTATTGCGGGGCTCTTTACTATTTCCCCGAGGCTGGATTCACGGTCATCATCCTGGCCAATGCAGGTGCTCCCTTGCCCACCTATGATGTCGGACTGACTGCACGAACCATTGCCGAGCTCTACCTGCATGATGAGCTGGACCCGAACGATTCGCCGGCGGTTGATACGCAGGTCGATCCCGGGACCTACGATGCCTTTACCGGTTTGTACGACATGGGATCTTACGGAGTGATGCAGGTCACTCGTTCGGGAAGTCACCTGTACGAGCAGACCACCAATCACGGCCGCGTCGAGTTGTTTCCGCTTGACCGCAGCCGGTTCTTCGAAGACTGGAAGGTCGTGGACGCCGATGTCGAGTTTGTCCGGAATGCGGCAGCCGAAGTGAGTCATCTCGTTTTCTCACTCGATGACGACGCCTTTCGGGTGCCGCGGCTACCCGATCCGCCTCTCGCGCTGCTCACCTCATATGCCGGGAAGTATCGGCTCTCGAACGGTCAGATGATCGAGATCGTGCCAGAGGGAAACCTGCTGTTCGTGCGGGTGAACGGACAGCCTCGGATGCAGCTCTACCCGCGCTCCGCCAAACTGTTCTACTTGCTGGAAGCCAAGGTGACCGCCGAATTCCTGCAAGAGCCGAATGGCAGCGTGAACCGGCTCATTCTGAATCAGGACGGTCGCGGCGTTGAGGGACGGCGACTGGAAGCCCAGGCGACATCCGACTCAGCGCCGGCCGTGCCCGGTGGGCCGGGTGCTCCTTCGCCGTTCCAACCCGAAATCAAAACGGCCGCGCCTCTCCATGTGGTCGTCATTCCTATGCGCGGCGCCTACGCCCAAACCGGAATCGCGCTGGAGCTGCTGACTGCTTTCCTGGCCTCGCGCGGTGTCGCACCCGCCGGAGCGCCCTTCGGCCTCTATTACGACACTGCCGGTACTGTGCCTGACGCCGAGCTGCGCTGGGAAGTGGGTTTTCCGGTCGCTGGACCCCTGGTGGCAGGCAGTCCATTCGAGGTGCACACGCTCGAAGACTCCAACATCGCTGTTGTGAAGGTGCCAGGCGAGCATTCCGCCACGAAGCCATGGCCAAAGCTGCTAGAGTGGATTGCCGAGCAGGGCTATCATCCCACCGGCGCAAACATGGAATTCTGGCTGGACGGTCCGCGAACCGAACTGCGTATCGCGGTGGAGCGGGCGAAATAGATGCCTTCGTGGCGTAAGTTCAGTGAGCTACGGGCCTTCCCAACTTGATCCTTCTGGCTCGGCGGCCGATGACCAGCGTAGACGGAATCGACCCCAGTCGGCAGGGCGGCCAGCCGGGTTTTGGCGGCGTAGGTGCCGACTCCGCGCCTGGCCCTTTCGTGGCTGTGCATCCCGATGGCACTATCTTCGCTATTCAAATCCCCGATGAGAACGCCGTGCCCGATTCGGTGATTGGCATCGATCCCACGACGGGCACACAGAAATTCAGCGTACAGCTACCGATGGAAGCCCCCGGCCCGCCGGATTGGGGTACTGGGGCCACATCTGTCTTTGGCATCATCATCGCGGGTGACGGCTACGCTTACGTGCCGTACGGAATTCGGGAGATGAATGGCATTGAGACTAACCACCTCCGGCTGATGCGCGTAGACAGCAGCGGAGCCTATGACAACATCAATGTCTACGACTGGACGAGCATCATCGCCGACCTGTTTCCGTTGTGGGGCCTCAGCATGATCACGAATGCCGACCAGGGGATACTGTTCACCTGGGCCGACCAGGAGCTTGACAACGATTTCTGGAGCCCGAAGATGGCGCTAACCACAGGCGCCGGTACGGCCCTTGTGAGCGCCCCACAGCCACCCGGCGTCGAGTCTGTCTTCCCGGTACTGCAAGCTCAGGACGGTTCGTTTGTCGGTACTTACTCGGACCCGAACACGGGCAACAACTACATGGTCGCCTTCGATGCGAACGGGAACGTGCGCTGGCTCGTGCCCAACGATACGCCGCAAATCGCCACCGCCGACGGCGGCGTAATCGGCCAGTCCGGCATCACCTACGACCAGTACGGGAATGCTACCGGGATGATACCTACGCCAACATTCTCATGGCTCGGACGCGCATACCAGGTTGGTTCTGTGGACCAACTGTTGGTGAATCCGCTCGACTTCGCGTTGAGCTACGGAGCTTTCGGCGGAGGCAACCCGTCCAGCAATAACGCGGCCGTGAAACTGGTTCAGGCACAGGTATTCCTCCCGGTTGAAATGGCTGACCCCAGCCTCAACGAGTTGCGGCGGCCTTTGTCCAACTGAGGGAGAAGTATTTGCTGTACCACTGAGCCGCCGGGCGGCGGGAGATGTCATTTTAGGTGCGGCAGATCCCGGATGCGGCATAACTCAACGCCTATCCATCGCGTCCCAATGATAACCGTCTCTGTTTAAGGATCCCCTAGAAAGGGGCATAATGGTGCATGCGCTATGGACTCGCCAAGGGTCTTTCTAAGCTATAGCCACGATTCACCGGAGCACGAGGCTGCGGTGCTCGCCTTGTCGAAGCAATTACGCCAGGACGGGTGTAACGTGATCATCGACCAGGAACAGCGGTGGGTAGCCGAGGGTTGGACCTTGTGGATGAGGCATCAGATCGCACAGGCCGACTTCGTCCTTGTCGTCTGCACGGAGATTTACCAGCGCCGCGCAGAGGGCGAGGAGGAGCCTCCCGTCGGCGCTGGCGCTTCCTGGGAGGGCGCAATCATTCGGGTAGATCTTTACGAGGCGAATGGGCGCAACAACAAATTCATTCCCGTTCTGATGCACAAGGAAGATAAGATCCACCGGCCGTTTTTTCTTCATGACTACCCACACTTTCTCGCCACCGACCGCGACGGCTATGCCAAGCTCTGCGTGGTCTTAAAGGGAAACAAACCCAAATCAAGCGTAGGCCCGGCTATTTGGAATATTCCTCCCTCAAACCCTTACTTCTTCGGCCGGCAACAATATATCGAGAACCTCCGCGCCGCGCTGGCGGCGGGTAGCCACCCCCCTGCACTGAATGGCCTAGGCGGGATGGGCAAAACTCAGACCGCCCTGAAATACGCGGACCTTCATCGGGATGAGTACTCTGCTGGTCTGTGGGCGGTGGCCAATTCCCACGAAAACCTGGTTTCCAGCTTCGCCGAATTCGCCAAGCTCCTGAACCTCCCCGAGAAGAATGACAAGGAGATCGGCAACGCGGCGGCCGCGGCAAGGCGCTGGCTCGAGTCGAAAAATGAATCGGGTGGCCGGTGGCTGCTCATTCTGGATAACGTGGAGGACTGGGAGATTGTCAGGGGCTGGGTACCGCGTATCAAGACTGGCCACGTGGTAATTACCACTCGCCTGCAATACACTGGAACCTTTGCGCGTGGATTTGACCTGCCTAAGATGACCGCGGACGAGGGCGGAGGTTTCCTTCTATACCGCGGCAAGATTGACCATCCAAGCGGTGCGGACTGCTCAGCCGCGAAGAGCATCTCCGAAGAATTGGGCGGCCTACCGCTCGGGTTGGAGCAGGCCGGAGCATACATCGAAGAGGCAAGGCTGTCTCCAGAGGAGTACCTTGCGCTTTACCGTCGCGAAGGAAAGAAACTGCGCGCGCGGGCCGGCGCGTCGGCAGATCACGACACGGTGACCAGGACATTTACCCTAATCGCTGAGAAACTGGGGCAGCGTGCCGGGAAGATCCTCCGTATGGCTGCCTGCTTGGCCCCGGATGCCATTCCAGAGGAAGTCCTGGCTGCCGGCGATGAGCCGGGCACCGAGTTTCGAGACGCGGTGGCGGATGCCGCACGGTGTTCCCTGATTCGGCGTAATCCTGCAGCACGGACGATTGACATCCATCGGCTCGTCCAGGATGTCGTGAAAGACGGAATGGATGAACGGTCCATGCTTTATTGGATTGGTCGGGCGGCGGACTCCCTTTCCAGGGGCTTCCCGGAAAAAGTCGACATCGAGGGCTGGCCCTTATTCGACCGGCTTCTGCCCCACGCCAGAACTGTGGCCGCGGAGGTGTTGCGCCTTTCCATCGAGTCGGATGGTGCGACGAGTTTGCTCCATAAGACCGCTTGGTATCTCCGCGAGCGCGCCCAGTACAACGAAGCCGAGCCGTTACTGAAGCGTGCGCTAGAGATCCTCGAAAAGACAGTCGGGTCGGAGCATCCGAACACTGCCGTGAGCCTAAACAATCTAGGGGAACTTTACAAAAGTCAGGGGCAGTATAGGGAGGCCGAGCCGCTTCTGAGGCGCGCACTGGAAATAAGCCAAAAGGCCCTCGGGCCGCACCATCCGGAAACAGCGAAGATCCTGAACAATCTGGCGGGAATCTACAGGCGTCAGGGTTTATGCAAAGAGGCCGAGTCGGCGTCAAGTCGTGCGTTGGGCATTCTTGAGAAGGTGCTTGGGCCGGATCATCCGGATACCGCCCGTAGCCTGAACATCCTAGCTGGAATACACATCGATCAGGGGGCGTACGACCAAGCCGGGCGGCTCTCGAAGCGCGCGTTGGCGATTCTGGAAAAGGTCGGGTCGGACCAGCCGGATACCGCCGTTTGCCTGAACAATCTTGCTGAAGTCTATCGTAGGCAAGGGCAATACGGGGAAGCCCAGGCACTGTCGACGCGCGCGTTGGAGATACGGGAGAAGACACTTGGGCCGGACCATCCCGACGTCGCCGCGAACCTGAACAATCTGGCGGCTATCTGCGGAGCTCAGGGGCTGTTCAAGGAGGCTGAGTCCCTGTTGAAGCGGGCCCTGGAAATAAGCGAAAAGGCGCTCGGGCCGGACCATCCAGACGTTGCCAGGTGCCTGGGAAATCTGGCCGCGCTCTACACATCCCGAGGCAATTTCCTACACGCAGCCCCTCTGCTAGCACGGGCACTCGCTATCGCTGAAAAGGCCCATGGGGTCGACCATCCAGACGTCGCTAAGTTAGCTAGGGAATATTCCATGGCGCTTCAGAGGTCAGGCCGCGGCTACGAGGCGCACAAAGTTCGAACGCGATTCAAGGTTATGCCTTAGCGGGGCTCGACCAGGACGGCGCGCCATCCAACAGTTTCCCTTACCCTTGCCCTCGAACTCCCACTCCTTCCGGTTAACTCCCTGCCACCCTGGAATTTGCCGGAAATGGCCAATACTGCGCGAATACGGGCTCTCTGGGCGGTTGCCCAGAGAGTTGCCGGCTAGCACAGAGGTCGCTGCGTGGGGCCATTTGGCGTGCGTCTCTTAGGGTCTCCGATAAGGCTGCGCGTTTGGTTAACGGCGGGCCAATCGGAGACCCGCCTCGGCGTCCGTTTCGTCGGCATATAAAAAGGGGGTTCGCCCGTCGCTTGCCCGGACCCGCTGTCCGGCTGTCACGGGAACAGAAAAAGAGGAGCCACACCGCAGCAACGGAAAGTGCCCCCTTCGACACCGCGACGTCCTAGACGCTGGCGCCCTTGCCATGCCTCACCGCGCCTCGCGGCGCGGCAGTGTCGGTTGCCCGGCGGCGGTTAAGGCAAAACCTTGCTTGGAGAGTTTGTGAATCGCCGGGTCGCGGTCGCGGGGCTTGACGTTGCTTCGCATCCCTGGTAGTTTCTAACAGCCATTGATCGAGGAGCTTTTATGTGCGAAGAGTGTAATGAGCTGCAGGGCATCGTTGAACATAGAGTCTGGGCTGCTGAACAGGCGCAAGCCCTGCTGGACGGTTTTCAGCCGGCGCCCACGGCTTCCGTTGATGAACTGCGCCACGTTGCTTCGCTACGTGACGCCAGCGATCGGGCCCGCCTGGAGCTTCAGCAGGCACGGAACAAGCTGTCCAGCCACAGGGCCGAGCATCGCGTATGAAGATTGTTGCGATCGTTGGACTGCTGTTTTGTTTTTACTGCCTGAGGCAGGTCCTTTCGCGGAGACAGTTCTACGGCGGCGTCCAACTCGGCTGCTGGACCGTCGTCCTCGTCGTGGGCTTTGGCTTGTGTCTGTGGCTGCTTGGCGTGCTGCGCTTCTGAAAACACCAGTCTCCCAAGCCCCGGACAGACAGAAACTCGGTTTGGTGTACCGGCGTCTCGAAAATGCTCCATACGAACGGAGCCGCACGCGGACGAATCCAGTTGAGGCGAAGACTGTTGCCACCGCGGAGAGACCAGCGAGAAACACTGGGCGTAGCCGCCTTCAGCGCCGCGCAGATGGATGCCATTCTGAACCAGGTGGAACTTCTGCGCCGCCACGACCCATCTTGCGAAGAGTTCTTTTCAAACCACGATGTGCCTGGCCTGACGGGCCAAAAGCGCCGATTTCCGGTTTCGTCCTTCAAGTAGGTGTCCTTGTTGACCGTTCCGGCGAAGACGCATTCGCGCGGTACAGCGATCACACGTTTGCCATAGGGTGGCCGAATCCGGTCCACCTTGCGCGACATGAAGGCTTTAACCCGGGACACCTCGCCGCGCGCCATTGGCATCGAGCTCGCTCAACTCGATGATCCACACACCCCGAGTCTGAAGGACGGAATCCTTCGAGCCCAGTTCGTTTATGTCATCCGTGAAGAACTCGTCGCCGGCAAGTGCGCGCAACGCCGTACTCTTGAGAATACCCTGCGGACCTTCGAGAATCGGACAGGAGTCATTCTTGACGCCTGGCCGGTAGACGCGGGCTACGCCACCGATAAGGAACTTGGCCCCGACGGCCCTAATGTAGTCGGAGGATGCGGCGCCCAAGTAGAGGGTAAACAAGTCATCGATCCGGTTCATTCCGTCCCACTTTAGCGAGTCGAGAAAATCCCGGATTGGGTGGAAAGGATGCTCGTGCGCAATAACCTGCACAGCTTGCGCGGCCACTTCCTTGTTGACCGAGATGCCGTGATGTTGGAGTCAAGCGGCCGTTCGGATGTCATGTTCATCTGCCCACTCAAACGGGACGATGGAGGCACCTTCAAACGGTGGGGCTCGCTTTGCAATCGTAGCCAGTGAGCTCTCGTTGAAGTAGAGGACTTCTTGCCACTCAGGAGCATATCGTAAAGCGATAATCGCATTAGCAACTACCGCACGGACTCCACCATGGTCGGTTAGGAGAACGCGGGCCTTCCAACCCGTCGTGATGGGCTCGGGCGCGAGTTCGCCCTGGAGTGAGGCAGCGGGTCTCGTTTGTTGCTTGCCTTGCACCTTCGCGTACTCCTGTTGAAGGATCCGGTCGATGTCCGGTTCGGGTTTCATGCAGCGTTTCCCTCCCCGGCATCGAGGTGAAGGGGGAGAAAGGGAAACAGAGCGACGCGCAGAAGGAGTTTCAGGTGCGGTTCGAAGCGGCGGGCGGCATGTATATTCTGGCGAAGGGGATAGACGAGGTCGAGTGCGTAATTGATTACGGCAGGACTATGTGATACTTGGCCGCCAGTTCGAGTCCTATCTTCTGGGCCGATTCCTGGAACGCATCAAGAATTTCGCCGAACTTTTCCATTTCCGGCCCGTGGTGCGGGAGGATCGGCTTGTCCGCAAGGTTCGCCTTCTCCATGGCCCGCATGTACTGCCGGCAAGACGTCTCAAGCTCACGCAGGACGAACGCGAGGTCGGTGCTCATCTCTTTTCCGAGCTGGGCGTTCACGGCCGCCCGCAACGACCTGACCGATTCGTAGGTTGCGCGGCAGTGCTCGTTACAGACCCTCGCATGCACGGTGTCCCGTCCGTTCAGTTCGGCGATTATCACGCGGGCGACATCCTTGTCCCTTTTCGAGCGGGCTTGGAAGAAGGACAGGGACTTGCCGAGCACCGCCAGTCCGTTCACCATGCCCCGAGATTAGCACCTTTTTCTCCGTCGGGTTGTGCATTTACATTCATCCCGAAACCCGTAGAATTACAATCAATCCCTCCATGCAAGCCGAGCAAAGACAGTTCACCGAATACCACATCACCGTCGAGGCCATGCCCGGCATCGTATTGGTTCGCCGTGCTGCCCGCGGCGCATTGAGAGTCTCCCTCCTACAACCCTTTCTTCACAAATCCACAAGCGCGCACCCGTACAGCCCGTGCACTTCCTTTTCCTTCGCCTCGAACTTCACGAAGATCCGGTCCCATTTTGCATTGTCGAGGCACGCGCGGCATGAGCCACACGTACAGCGCTTGTATGGCTCAAGCGGTGGAAGCGCGGTTAGTTCGTAAGCTCGACACGCCGGTGGCTGATTCTGTACGCGAGTGCGTGCCGTTTCCGCCACCTCGGGTGGAAGTGGGCCCCCACGGGCTGCTGCAAGAAACAAGCGGTATGCACTGGGCTTAGATCGCCGCATATTCACTCCCGGCCTTGAAATCCTTAGCGCGATCCGATCCTCCGAATGAACGCGATCTCTAAGCACGCAGTTTGTAAGCGCACGGGCTTGAGCGTTGAGTACCGGACCGCAATTAGATATTGCGCCGATACCGCAAAGCGGCAAAGCCCCAGGAGTACGGAGAGAGAGCCAGTAGGAGCTTGGGCGTATAATCGATGCTGGCCAGGATGGAAAAAGGGAAGTCCTGGCTTAGGTGCGGGAGACCAAGAAGGATGCCCACAAACTACGATCGGCTGGTAGCGGGTCAGTTTGAGGAAGATTTCAGCCTAGACCACAACCAACAGAAGACGGCCATGGAGGTGGCTATGGTGCTTAATCGGGACGGCGAGTGGTTGGACGCCGTTAAGGCTAGACCGACACAGCCCCCGGAATAGGCGGTTCCCCGTGAACGTCTAGAACTGTATGGTTGGCCAGGAAGTCTTTGACCTCGGGAGGGTAGGGGGAGCGCGCAGAAAACACTTGGTTGAGACCCCTGAGGTGTATGATTAATTCGCTCTCCCTTACGCGAATAAAGGAAATCGAATCAACGTTGACGTAGGCGTCCTCGATGTGAATAAACTCTGTCTTTTGGCTTGTCATTTATTCCCCTTCCCCCACCGTGCCTTTGGCCGCCTTCGCTGCGATCTGAGAGCGCTTGCGCGGGCTTAGGGCCTCCGCTCTGGCAACGCCACCCTTGAGGCCACCAAGGCGGCCCAGGAATACGGCGGGGAACCGCACTCACACCGGCGAGGCCCGAAGCGCTATCTCCTTTGTTTCCCTCTCCTTCGCCGACCGCCCAGAATAGCAAGACTGGGAACAAATTTGCGGCAGCGCCGTCCGGCCAACGCGGCCAGCCCGCTAATGAATAAGGTGATACTGGCGGGTTCGGGCACTGTCGTCGGCGCCGCCGGTTCTAACGTGGTGCTGAGATCGGTCTCAGCCGAAGCGAACTCGGTCGTAAGCGTTACGGATGGCCCGTACACTTCCGCGTCCGCCTCCGACGTGATGGTGGACATTAGGAACAGTTCATCGCCGGCTGAAAACATACCCAAATCAATGGAACCCGTCTGCGTGTCGTCGCTCACTGAAACAGCAACCATATCGTAATTGTGATCGTAGGAGACGGTCGTACTTCCCCAGGTCGATAAAAAGGCGCAAGCGCCTTGGTCCCCGTAGGCGCACTCAAGGGTGTATGCCCACAAAATGAATCCATAACCGGACGCGACATTTTTTGCGCTCGTGGTGTTCGACCCGGGAAGAGCTCCCCAGACGTATTGCAGGCTCGAACTCGACTCCGTGCGCCCGTCCATGGTGAGATTTACGCGGGAGTTCTCATAGGTGTAGTTGAGGGTCACGTCATACGAGTCACCCGGATTCCCACCGACGTCGTAGATTGTTGACCAATCCGTATAGGCGGTATTCGACAGGGTCGACCCGTAATCCCACAAGGCATACGACACATCTAACATACTCCAGGAAGGCGCAGTGGCTAATACATCGGTCGTCGCCCCCGATATGAGGGCATAGCCTTCCTGAGTTATAGACCCCATATTAATGCCGGCATCCGCCGCAAGCTTCATTGCCGCATCCGCAGTAATACCCGAAGGTTCGTTCTGCGTTCCGCCTGAAGCGGTCCAACTGGAGACCAGCGTCAGAGGAATAGTACCGCTCACCCCGCGCCCCGGCACCGCTAGGATCAGCGCGAGGATAGCGGTTGGTAACACAGCTCTCGAAAAAAAGATGTCCTTCATGTCAGTCCACCTTTCTTACGGGAAAACCCTTCGCCGACTGCCCAAAATAGCAAGACTGGGAACATAAGCCGGGATTTCCATTTTGGGTCCTCCCGAGTTCTCCTAATCGGCTCAGTATACACCGAAGGGCCCCTTGTTGAGCCAGGATTCTCGGAGTTTCAGGTCTGAAAGTTCCCGCCAACCCAACCTGGAACACTTTTCCGCCGCCAAACATTCAAGAGAGGCAAGTCTCTCCCCGACAGCGAGTTCCATTGACACCTCTCCTTCCTTCTCCTTTGTTGAATTTTGCAGCACACAATCTCCGTCTATTCAGACGCCAAGGATTGTACTCAAATACCCAGGTGCCCGCCCGGAACGCTGACTCCTCACTTTTCCCCGGCCGTGTACCGGTGCGGTCCTCTTGGCCCCGCCATCGCGCAATGGCGGCGTGGTCCCCGCTGGTCCCGCCAAAGTGGTACCCGCCTTCACCGCCATTAACACGCCGCTGCCCGGCGAGCCCCACACTGGCGGCCCAGGCAGCGGCACGCTGGCCGGCGTGGCGGCGTTGCCGGACTTGGGCGGGACTCGAACCCGGTACGCGCTTTTAGAATCTGTAAGTTACTGAGAATACAAACACACAGAACCGACAAAGCATATACTTCCGTCGAAAGTGGCGACACGGGTGGCGACACACAGGAAGTGGATGTCCGAAATTCTGCCGCACCACGCGGCCTCCAAGAGGAGTGATACCCAAACAGGGCCCAACGGACAAACTGGCCGGCGATTGGAGGGGCTACGGACGGCCGACGTGCCAGCGCGGTGCCAGCACGGTCCAGGCGAGCTGCCCTAGGAGAAGGCTTCCGCCCCGGCATACGCTGCCACCTGGAGGATTCCTTCTGGCGATTTCTTGCCTCTCTCGAATCTAGGCAGGACCACTTCGTCTTCATCGCAACCATTCGTGTAGAACAAGATCTTTTTCTTCGAAACAGTTTTCTCCATGACGAACCCGAGTTCAGACGGCGGAAGGATACAAGCAGCGCCATCGAAGTAATGGTGCGTGGCGAAGTAAACCGCGCGGTCCAGATCGACTGTCCAAGACATTCCATGCCGATTCCATGGCTTCGCTCCCCGATAGATCTTTAGTGGTTCCGGCATCGATTCAAATCGATCTCGATCCTCGGGGCTCAACAGGTGCGACTCGAAACCATGGATTAAATGGACTAGCATTCTCACAATGCGGCGCTCCCGATAGATGTCTTCGGAGTCCACCCAGACGTCGCGAAAGAGTTGGGCGAGAAGCCGAGATGCGCCAAGCGAGGCCGAAACTGTTTTGAGAGCCGGCCATCGCCACTTCCTGTCGTGGAGAAAAACGAACCTATTGAACTCACCTTTTGTCCATGCATCCTCACGCAGACTACGCATCCTCAGTTCAGCCTCATCGAGCCACTTGGCGGTGCCGATCGGTTCCGTGGAATCGTGTGGCGGCACTATGGAGCGCCCGGTCCGGTAGGAATACTCTGTTGGGAGATCGAGGCATAAGTGCCGCCAGTCGTGGATATCGCGTGTCGATCTCATCACCTTTGATTATCCCTCCGCCGCAAGGAGGAATCCCGCCCGCATCGACGAATGGGTCGGGGCCGGGGGCGAACGGCGGGATGCCAACTTCCTATTACCCGCGTCCGAACGCCACCGATGTTACCAATTAACGCTCGCGTGGATCGGGCGCTGCTCCTGGATGGACGAGGCCCACTCGACGGATTGACGACTTCCCGCTCATGTGGATTGCTTCCGGATCGCCGACTCGCC
>Ga0187852_1001688_pt1 | contig 19946 bp, 22 predicted proteins | sample June2016WEW_6_40_FD_134511 | JGI IMG/M metagenome (GOLD analysis project Ga0187852, IMG submission 134511) | Peatland microbial communities from SPRUCE experiment site at the Marcell Experimental Forest, Minnesota, USA - June2016WEW_6_40 | ecosystem: Environmental > Terrestrial > Soil > Wetlands...
GATTTGGTGCAGGACGAGCAACGCTGCACCTCGCTTGACGCCGAGCAGGCTCGCCTCACGAGCTCCCGCGGCGATGGCCTCGACTCGCCGAAGGCTCGCGACAATCGGTAACTCGTAATCCTCCCACAGGATGTGGTAAAGAGAAGCCGCCCCGCTGAGGTCCCGCTCGGTCAAGCCAGGCACGAGCTTGGAAGGTAGATAGGTCGTCACCAAGTTGTTGGGCTCCCCTCCGAGGGACCGGATCCGCTCGAGCTCGACCACAGGGTCTCCCGGTGAAAGGTTGAGGCTACGAGCCACGGTTTCATTGGCCGGGACTTCCCGTAGCGCCAGGACTTTGCTGTCGACCAGCTCACCCCGAAGCGCCGCGTCGTCAGCCAATCCCCTCAAACCACTTATGAGTCCCTCGGCCGTTTTCGGTGCCGAAACGAAAGTACCCCGGCCACGCTGGCGGTTGAGTAGCCCCTCGTAGCAAAGCTCGGTCAAGGCTTGGCGCACGACACCCCGGCTCACGCCTAAGAGCTCGCACATCGCAAATTCGTCAGGCAACTGATCCCCCGCGAGCAGCTCACCCGAAAGGATACGGTTGGATAGCCATTGCTTGATCTGGTAGTAGAGGGGCACCGGCCCCGACCGGTCAAGGACCGACGCAAAACCTTCCAATTGTAAGGACATATCGACATCAGTATACATGATCGGCAACTTTGTTCAAGCACCTGGTCCACTGGCCGATAGGGTTCGGGTGCCGGGGAGAGGCTGGTGCGGCCAGCACACGCGCACTCGTGTGCTGGCCGAGCAGGGGTTCACACGGTCAGCTGGCGGGCTCAAGGGGTCACCGCATCTGAGGTCGTGGACGGCCATGGCTTGGTCCGTCCCCGGACGAAGGGAGCGGAGGTAAATGGCCCCGTGGTTGACGCCGGTCGAGCACGCCGACTTTACAGGCAGGGCATGTCCAAGCGAGAGGTGGCCTGAGCTATAGGGCGGTCCACCCAGGCCGTGGCCTGCGTGCTGCGGCCGCCGTCGGCGCTGCCCCGGTCCTAGCCGCCCTCCCCGGCGCGGCTCTCGCTCGCCGAGCGAGAGGAAATCACGGCAGGGATCGAAAGGTGGGAGCCGCCAAAGACGACCGCTGGGCGCATGGGTCGGACCCATTCGACGGTCGGCCGGAAGGTTTGAGCCTCTTGGCGTCGTCCGCCTTCATGCCGCCGTACTGGTTCCTCCACCGGTGCCAGGTCGACTCGGTGATCTCGAGGTGTCTTGCGACTTCCTCGATGCTCTCGCCCTGCCCGAGCAGCTTCTCGCCTTCGGCAAGCAAGCGGATGATCTGTTCAGGGCTATGCCTGCGTCGCTTCATCGCCGTGAAGTCCTCCCTACCCCATGATGGGGTCTCCGACTCGCACAACGGGTTGGATCAGTTCACCGGGACCCGGTCAGTAGGGAGTAGCTGCCCTTCCTTACTTCGTACGTACGTTTGGTGGAGGTTATCGCAGATTAGTAAAGTCTCTTGACGCCGGGCCACTTGCGCGATCTTCGAGGACCGACTCGTTCATTAGCTCTAGCAAGAAGTGTGCCCCTTCGCGAGCCAAGTCGTCCATTGATGTAGCCACAGGACGCCAGAGGGAAACGGCTCGCGCAATTGATTTGACCGTAGGGATGAACGACTCGATGACGATCGCCCCTGTGTAGTTCAACTCCCTGAGAGCGAGGATCACCTCCTGCCACGGAACGTGACCAGTCCCGGGCGTACCGCGATCGTTCTCTGAGGCCTGGAAGTTGACGATCTTGGAACCGGCTGCTCGAATCGCCTGAGGAATATTCTTCTCCTCAATGTTCATATGGTACGTGTCGAGCATTAGGCCGGCGCTCTCAAGGCCAATATCTTTGCAAAGCTGCAAGCCCTGGTCCACCGTGTTGATCATATCCGTCTCATATCGGTTAAGCGGTTCGATGGCGAGCCTTATGTGTTGCGCCTGCGCGTACAGCGCGGCGTCGTGCAACGACTCGACAGCCCAGCGCCACTGTTGTGTGCGGCCTGCCCGTGAAAGCGGGCGGGCTTTGCCCACCGCAGAATACATCGGGCCCGCCAGGTATGGGGAGCCGAGCTCCGCGGCGACATCAATGCCCTGCTTAATGAAGTCGACGGCGGTGCGTCGGACCTCTGGGTCTTCATGGGACACGTCTCGCTCTTCGCCAAACGCGCCACTAAGCAGGAGTGCTAACCCGCTGTCACTTGCGGCAGACCGGGCCAAGGCCGTGTCAAAGGCTCCCGGCTCCTCGAACGTGATCTCGATCGCTTCGTATCCCATTTGCTTCAGGCGCGGAAAGAGCTCCACATCCTGGTCGCTGAAGGGAGACGTAAAGGCGAGGGTATTTATTCCCAGTAGTAACTCGTTCGGCATGGTAGATGTTCCTCCGCTACTTGGTTCCGGTTGGTGGTTAGTAGGTGAATCAACGGCTGGGGAGTTGGAACGCGGACCGAACGGGCGTACGAATCACATCATCGTGCTTCTCGTCGCGCTTCGCCCGGTAGACCGACCCGGCGCGTGCAGATCGAAACTGGATCAGGTTTGGTGCGACTGGGCCTTGAGTAACGACAGACCATCAGGCACATTCGGCAAATGTGCGACCCCGGAAGCTTGGCATAGTTCCTGTGGCATCCTTAAAGAGGACAGTCAAAACGGTGACGGGAGGCCACCCACAAGGGTCGCGTGAGATCCCTCGTGCCCGGCGCTGGCTTCGTGCGGCGCCGACGGGTCGAGCAGCGCCCCACCGGTATAGTCACCTGCGGACTGGGTGCCAACGACCCATCTCGCGGTCGGCGGTCCGGTTCAACCACGTCTGTCCCGTCTGGGTTATCGATGACCACAGTTGGCATGATGAACCGCCCTAGCTTCTCATTAGAAACGTAGCCATGCCGTAGGCGAGCTGCGAGAACACTCGGCTGCCGACCGCGAATAGTGGAACTCGCTAAGGTCGCGGCCTCCAAGCGGGGGACCCCAAGCCGAGGTCCCCCGCAGAAGGTTGCCTTGCGCAGGGTACCGAGCTGTTCCGCTAAGCGTACTTGGGCTTGCCGGGAACGGCCTTCAGCAAGGGCTCGTGCATTGCAGCGTTCACTGATGCCGGGCTCTTGTACAAATTCCAGCTCAGGTAGGTTGGAGCCTGGCTCGCCTTGGTGATAAAGAAGGCCGGCTCGAGATACAGATGGCTGCCTGAGATCTGCCGGTTCAAGTAAGCGTTTATCAAGCGCACGCCCATGAGGCCCTCAAAGGCTGGAGATTCAACGACTGTCGCGGACAACCAGCCTGCCGTCATGCCGGCAAGCCCATAAGGTGCTCCGTTCGCCGAAACTATCAGGGGACTCTTATGCGCAGCCACGAAGGCGGTGTGCACGCCAACCGCCATATCCTCGTTCTCGACGAAGACTGCCGCGAGGTTCGGGTACTTCGTGATAACGTCTTCAGCGGCAGTATAGGCGGTTGGCCGGAGCCATTTCCCCGTTTCTGTGACGACGTACTGCATTTTTCCGCCGGCACAGGTCATGGGCGGAAGGCCAGCGGCAAGATTGCCCTTACAACCAAGGCCCTCGAGGAACCCAGTACGGTAGTCTTCCGCGTCGCCCCGACCGAGCTGGCCGGTGATGACGGCCACCTGCCCAGTCGCATGGTCTTTAACAAACACGCCATCGGGAACCATGGCGGCGACCGAGGCGAAGGTCTCAAACCCAATAAAGTCCTTCGTCCCGAGGTAGTTCGGGGTATAGCCACTCAGGAGCAATGTGGGCACCCCTGCCTTGCCAGCGGCAAGGATAGTCCCACCTTCGGACGAATAGCTGACAGAGTAGCCGGTGATCGCGACATCGCCAGCGTCGATGGCGTCTTGCACATTGGCCAGTTCTACTGAGGGACTGCCGTTGGGGTTTGCGTACACTTTAAGCCCATAGCCGAGCTTCGCAGCCGCCGCCTGCGCCCCATAAGAAGCATCTTGGTAGTATATGTCGGGGCCGGAGAGCAGGAAGGCGATGGTGCCCTTCGATGCAGCGGCTGTCGGCACCTGGCTGAGGCCGATCGTGATCGACGCTACAGCGGCTAGCACCGCTATTGCCATGCGGATAGTTATTGACTTCAATGTGTTCTCCTTTGTCACAAGTAAGCAGAGAGGATCAAGATCTCCTAGGTGACCTCCTTTCAAGTGGCGGAGCGGCTTACCATCACGGCGATGACAATGATCGCACCTAGTGCCATTTGCTGATAGTTGCTCGAGAACCCAGCGAACAAGATAGAGTTCTGCACAAGAGCATACAGGGCGAGACCCTGCACAGAACGGAACGCCCCCCCTCTTCCCCCGAAGAGGGCAGTGCCCCCGATGACGGCACAGGCGATGGACTCAAGGTCGAAATTCAAGCCTAGGTTGAAGGAGGCCTCATTGATCTGCCCAGCGAGAACCATACCTGTAAGGCCGACCAAAAGGCCCATAATGGAGTACAGGTATATCTTGGTCCGCTTGACAGCTATCCCCGAGAGGTGCGCAGCCTGCTCGTTGCCCCCAAGGGCATAAGCGCGCCGGCCCAGTGGGGTCCAGCGCAAGAAGACGAACGTAAGGACGAGGACAACTAGGAATGGCAGCGCGACAGTCGGCAGCCCGAAACACGGGAAGCCCGAGGGAAGGTTGCCCCCGAAGGTTGTGTAAAGCCCTTTCATATCGTTCACCGGGGACCCGCCTGTGAGTTGTGTGTCCAGGCCAAACAGGAACAATGACATCCCTAGCGTGATGATGAAGGGGTGCGCTCGGCCTTGCGCGGCGAGTAGGCCGTTGACGAAGCCAACTACGGTGGGTGCGGCGATGCCGCAGAGTATTGCGAGCCAGAGCGGGTCATTGTGCTCGAGCATCAACCCGGTGACGATGCTTGCGAAAGAGATATTGTAGCCAACAGAGAGGTCTAGGCCGCCCGATACGAGCAGGACAGTTTGGCCCATCGTTACGATGCCGAGCGGCGGGGCTTGGCTCAAGATGTTCTCAAAATTCTGGACGGTCAGGTATCGGGCCGACTTAAACGACGTAGCGATGATTATGGCGGCCATAACAATGATTGGCCACATGGAGTAAATGTCGAGGCTCTTCCACCAACGACCTCGTGGCATAGCACCTTCGGCCACCCCGGCGTTGCTTGGCGTGACAGGCAAGGAGTTTGTGGATGGCCCCTGTAGGGTGTTGCTCATCGTACGGTGACTCCCTGCGCTCCGATTGTCACGTCCAGTACCTGGGTATACGAGGTTTCGCCGGCACTAAAGTCGGCGACTATCTTGCCGTTACGTAGTGCGACTAGCCGGTCCACAAACTCGAGTAAGTCCCGGATGTCCGTGGAGATGACTATCACCGCCTTGTCCTGGCCCGCCAGGTCGCGGATGATGTTGTGGATCTCGGACTTGGCGCGTACGTCGACCCCTTGAGTGGGCTCTTCTAGGATGAGGACGTTGGCCTTGGCGTTCAGCGCTTTAGCTAGGGACACTTTTTGCTGGTTACCTCCGCTCAAGGTCCGGACCGGGGATGTGACCGACGGTGAAGCGATCGCCAGCTCCGAAACAAAGTGGCGAGCCAGCTCTCGTTCTCGGGCAAGCGACAGGAACCCCCGATGGCTTACAGCGGCGAGGTCGGCGAGAGTGACGTTCGCCGCGAGGGATAGGAGCGGTACCAGGGTGCTACGCGCTGTGTCCTCCGGGACCACGAAGACGCCTCTGGCGATCGCCTGCTTGGGGCCGCGTGGCCGGAAGGGCCGCCCGCCCAGCAGCACCTCTCCGGACTGAGGCTGCTCAAGGCCAAAGAGCACTTGAGCTAAGCTGTGGCCGCCAGCACCGATTAGCCCAGTCACTCCCACCACTTCCCCTGTGCGGACCATGAGGTCAATGCCATGTAGGGCTTTCGTGCTGACATTGTGAAGCTCGATTGCAGGTTGTGTGCTGGAAGAGGAACTTCGCTTGCCATTCCTCGACTGCACGGCTCCACGGTCGCCCGCCATCAGGGTAATGACATGTCCCGGTGTAAGTTCAGCGGTACTAGCGGTTGCCACGAGACGGCCATCGCGCAGCACTGTTACCTGGTCCGCAATTCGGAAGATCTCTTCCAGGTGGTGGGATACGTACAGGATCGCCATGCCGTAGCGGCGCAGTTCTTCTATGAGCCTGAACAGTTGCTCGATGCGGCCCGCGTCCAAGCATACGGTAGGCTCGTCGAGAATGAGGAGCTTCGCGTTCCGGTAGATCGCCTTCGCGATAGCTACCTGTTGGCGCTCCGCGGCGCCGAGGCGTGAAACCGGCTCTTCAGGGTCTATGGAGACGGCCAAGCGCGCAAGCAAGGCGCGGGAATCCTCGTTAATCTGGCGCCGGTCAATGAATACCCGACCCTTGCGGACCGGGAGCTGCCCGAGCATTATGTTCTCCGCCACCGAGAGCGAGGGCAAAAGTTGTGGACGCTGGTGGACCGTGGTGATCCCGAGACTGAAGGCAGTCCTGGGGGAAAGGAGCCGGACTTCCCGTCCTTCCAAGTAAATGTGCCCGCTCTCGGGCACGTAGACGCCAGAGATGCACTTTACCAGCGTGGATTTGCCCGCGCCGTTTTGGCCGACGAGTGCGTGGACCGTCCCTCGGTGGAGGCTAATGCTGACTGCCTGGAGTGCCTGGACTCCCGGGAAACGCTTGTTGAGCCGATCCGCTCGGAGGAGTTCATCGGACTGGTACCCCTCAGGGGTGCCAGTCATAGCGCTCGCTAGTTCGCTACTCGAGGACAGCCCATCAGAGCGGGTCACTTTTTGGCCCCCTTCGTACTCACCAGTAACCGTCTACAAGACCGGCGAGGTAACGAGCAGACGCAGCGATATCGGCAAAGCCCTGTTCTCCTTGAGCCTCGCCGTCTTCGATCGAGATCCATCCGCAGAACCCCGCCGCCGAGAGCTTCGACAGCATCGCTGGGTAATCGTTAAGGCCGTGGCCGATGACCCCGTGTTGGAGAGCCTCGGGGTAGCCCTGGCCGACATGCGCTTCTAACTCCTCAATACTGTGGCCGGGGCGAAGCGAGCGGTCACTGGCCCCCATGGAACGGACCCTGTGTATTACCTTCTCGAGAAGCCCCAAAGGGTCCTCTCCGGCAACAAGGGCATTAGAGGGGTCGAAATTCACCCCAAACCAGGGGGAGTTGATCCGATCGACAATGGCGAGGAAGCGGTTGCTCGATTGAGCGAACTCGCGATAGGTCCACAGCCCGTCCTTGTAGTGGTTCTCCATGACTGCCCAAACACTACGGCGCGCCGAGTAAGCGAGCACTGCTTCGATGCCCTCGATGGCCCGTGCGATACCCTCTTCTTCTGGAACCCCAGGCCAGTCCTGCCCAGAAAGTACTCTCACGCTGCGCCAGCCGGTGTCCAGTGCCAGCTCAACCATTACGTCGACCAGCTCACGCATCCGCTCGACCGCCCGCTCCCAGGCACCCGGGCGCGGATCGATGAAATCAGGAGAGGAGCACATCATCGGCAGCTCTATTCCAACATCCTCCGCTACCGTGCGCAGGCGCTTGAGTGTCCGGCTGTCATTGTCGGTGAGGAAGCCAGGGTACAGCTCCACTCCCTCGATCCCAAGGCTAGGTGCGCGACGAACGAAGTCCTCGATAGTCATCCCCTCACCCGAGATGAGCTCATAAAAGAGGCCCTTTGGGAAGGCTGCTATCCGAGGTTTGTGACCGCAGCTCCCAGGCGTGGTTGTCGGGTTCATATGAGTATCACGGACTCTTGGTTGCGACCTGACTGAAGGAGGACCTTTCTTGCATGGTGGTCCGACCTCCTGCTGGCACTCCCTGGCTGCCAGTCAAGGCCCACCGCGAACTGTAGTCTTCCAAGGCTCACAATACTTGGGTCACACGTAGACAGGACGCTCTTCACTATTGCGACCTGGCTGAAGGACAACCTTTCGTGCATGGTGGTCCGACCTCCTACTTCCTAGCACTATAAGCTGGGTCTGGCTGCCAGTCAAGGTCCACTGCGAACTGTAGTTTTTCAAGGCTTCCTAGTACTTGGCGACACGTAATAGCAGGTCAGACTGGTGCCGTAGGCGGTCTGAAGTCCCGCCTCTTGACAGGTAGAGGGTGACCAGGCTTACTCTTTGGTCGGAGGTTTGACCACCATGGCCCGCTCGGTAAGCTCTGGTAGGGGGTTGGAAGGGACGTTACGTCGAGATGATTCGCTCCCACAGGCGGTGGCGCAGCTGATCGCGGGCCGTATCCGGGCAAGGCGCTTCCCTCTCGGAACCAAACTGCCTCCCGAACGGGAGCTTGCGGACCAATTGGGCACGAGCCGGGGTGTCCTACGGGAAGCTCTGCGGATCCTGGAAACGCGGGGCACCGTAAACGTCCGCTATGGCGTCGGAACCTTCGTGGCCGAGGACTGGGCCTCTGGACATCTCACGATGTCCGTCGGGCTTCGCCTGGAGACACCCCAGCTCGCAGTCGAAGAGATCACTGTCGCCCGGAGGGTCATCGAGTGCGCTGTTGTCGAAGTGGCCGCACGAGCCCGTGACGACTTAGACGTTCGTGAGTTGAAAGGTCTGCTCGACTCGGCCGGGAAAGCGCGTGAGGCGCACGACATGAAGCGGTTCATCGAACTGGATGTGGAGTTCCACGAGTTCCTTGGTTGTTGCACGCACAATTCAATCTTGCAGCAAATGCAGGCCGAGCTAACGCGAGCGACAAGCGTCGTACGCGATGTCGCAACCGAGACTCACAACGCGACAAGAGCCGCGCTGCGTTTTCACACTGAGATCTTGGACGCCATTGCTTTGAGTGATGGCGAAAGAGCCAAGGCGGCGATGCTAATGCACCTTAGCGACGCTGGCGAGAGATTGTTGGGGGCTCTCGGTGAGACGGCAAGCCAGTGAGACGTGGCACTGCCACGAGGCTGTGGGCGTTGTGGCTTGCTTGCCGCAGAGTGTACATTTGCATTGCGGCTCATGGCCTGTACACAAAAACATCTGAAGGCCTGCTGCGCATCGTCAACCTGGTCCAGAGCCCTTGCATCGTTGTCAATTGGGACACCGGGAACTCTCATATTGCAGGCGCAGAAGATCATTATGAAGGGCTCGCCAGGGTACGCGACCACGTGCGCCACGTTCATGCGAAAGATACTGACTTACTCCAAAGCGAGCGTGAACGCGGGACGGTGACGGGCTCTCCTGTCGGGTGCGCGTCCGGTGAAGGAGTAGTCGATTTCAAACGCGTCCTGGAGATCTTGGACCCAGTTGATCGTGATGTTTACCTGAGCGAGGAGTGTGGGACGGTCGAGCAAGCCGCCGTAAGTCTGCCGTACCTTGAGTCGGTTGTTGGCGACCGAACCTTCTAAGGTGTCACTAACTGTGCCCTCTCAACTTTGGCACTGCAGACCGCCCCGATGCCGGCCGACGTAGAGCACCAAGTCGGCCGTGCCGAAATGGCCAAGATCACCGTCATACCGTTGAGGATCACAAGTGCAGTGAACTCGGACCTGCTGAACTATACCCTTCTCCATTGCTTACTGAAGAAGAACCTGGAGGTGTTAGAATGTCCGCTTCGCTCAACCTTTATGAGCCAGTTGTGCAGATCTCTCTTGACCTCACGTCCATTGACGAGGCCCTTGAGGTGGCAGAAGTCGCCGTAAAGGCAGGTGTGCAGTGGCTCGAAGCTGGAACCCCGCTTGTTCTAGCTGAGGGTGTCCGAGCCATCAAGGCACTGCGAGCCCGGTTCCCTGAGCACCCGATCGTCGCTGACTTGAAGATCATGGACGGTGGTGGGCTTGAAACAGAGCTGGCGGCGGACGCCGGAGCGACCTTTGTCGTGGTTATGAGCCGCGCGACTGACGCTACTGTCCGGTCCGTCGTCCGAGCAGCGGAGCCCCGAGGAGTCAAAGTGATGGGCGACATCCTCGGCTGTGGTGATTATGCTGCTGAAGCCCGGCGCATGGAGAAGCTGGGCGTCGATGCCATTGTTGCGCACCTTGGCTTCGACGAGCGAGGTGAGAACCCTGCTCTCAGTGTGTTCGACTTTCTCGCGCAAGTTGTAGAGGCGACCCGCCTGCCGGTTCAAGCTGTCGGTGGCCTCCGCTTGGAGGACCTCCCTCGGTTGCCTGGACTCGGAGCACCACTCGTCGTTGTTGGGGCTCCCTTAGTGATTTCTACGGAGGCGTTCGCCCCAGCAGCGGACCTCCAGACATTGAGCGCAGTGCTCGGGCAAGTCGTGGAAGAAGTTACGGGCAAATGACGGGAGCGACGTCAGAGAGACAGGCACCTCTCTTTGGGCGACTTTCTGGACAAGGTGCCCTTATCACTGGGTCTTCGACGGGTATAGGCGAGTGCATCGCTCGTCGCTTCGCCTCGGAGGGAGCACATGTCCTCGTGCAGGGGCGCGACCAGCACAGAACGACGAAAGTTGCCGCAGACTTACGAGACTGTGGTTGCCAGGCATCTGCAACTACTGGGGATCTCGGCGACCCATCATTTCCAGAAGAACTTGCACGTCGCGCCGTTCAGATCCTCGGTGGAGTTGATATCCTGGTCAATAACGCGGCTATAAGCACGCGGAGTAATTTGGAAACGACCGACGCGTCGATGTTTGACCAAATAATAGCAGTTAATTTGCGAGCGCCACTGCTGCTCATCCGCTCTCTGCTGCGTCACTTTCGCTCGCGCGGTAGCGCTGCCATCTTGAACATCGGTTCCTCCAACGCATATTGTGGCGAGCCCGAGCTGCTGGCTTACTCAATCAGCAAGGGCGGTTTAATGACTTTGTCACGAAATCTCTCCGATGCTCTCGCTAAGGATGGCATTCGAGTAAATCACCTCAACTTAGGCTGGGTTCTTACTCCGAACGAGTACGAGCTTAAATGTTCTGAAGGCCTCCCATCAGATTGGCCAAACGCTCTTCCCAAGAGTTTCGCACCTTCCGGCGCCCTCTTGGCGCCGGAAGATATAGCGCATTTCGCCCTGGCATTCGTCGAACAGTCCTCACATCGAGTGAGTGGATCGGTTGTCGACTTGGAGCAATACCCGATTATTGGGCGAAACCCTCCGAAAGTTCTTTCCCCTGGCACGCCCACCTGATACGGAAGTCCCAACAGGGGCCCTAGTTATCGGGTGGGCCAGTTAATGGGGACCCGTCACTACCGGCATCCCCAGCGAATAATTAGTTGTCGAGCGCGTTCTGAGACGTTATCGGGGGTAAAGCCGAAATGTGCGAGCACCTCGCTGCCCGGACCGGACGCGCCGAAACTGTCCAGGGACACCGAGGCGTCCGCCCAACGAGGCCAACCGAAGCTCGCGGCCGCCTCCACCGCCAGGACAGGTACTCCGGTCCCCAGCACCGCCTCCTGGTAGGCACTGCTCTGCTCTTCGAAGAGCTCCCAACACGGCATCGAAACGACTCGGGCAGTTATGCCGTCTTTGGCCAATAGTTCCGCCGCTTGCAGGCACAGCGATACCTCTGACCCCGTACCAACGAGGACGACGTCCGGGTCGGCCGCGTCGTGAACTGGTGAAATCACATAGGCACCCTGTTCTAGTTGAGCACTGACTTCTGCGGTGTTCTCAAGCACGGGAAGGGGCTGACGGGAAAGTACCAAGGCGGTGGGGCCCTCGTGGGTCAACGCCACGCGTACCGCTTGTGCAGTCTCGTTGGCGTCGGCCGGACGTATTACACGCAGGTTCGGCATGGCGCGCAACGCGGCCAACTGCTCGACGGGCTGGTGTGTGGGCCCGTCCTCACCAAGGCCCACGGAGTCGTGCGTCCATACGTAAATCACCTTGGCCTTGGACAGGGCCGCTACCCGCACGGATCCTCGCATGTAGTCAGAGAAGACGAAGAATGTCCCTCCAACCGGAAGCACACCGCCATGGGCGGCCATGCCGTTCATGACGCCACCCATCCCATGTTCTCTGACACCGAAGGCGAGCAAACGGCCTTCGGGGTGCTCCCTGGACTGCAGGGGCGTGCCCTCAAGCTTGGTACCCGTGTTGGCGGTCAAGTCGGCACCCCCCGAGACCAGGGCGGGGACCGCTGGTGCAACGGCATTAAGGCAAGCCTTGAAAGCGGCTCTGGTTGCGACCCTCTGCTCTTTTCCGTTAGTGCGCCAGACAGGGGAAAAGCCCTCATAACCGGGAAGCGGCCGAGCACTCCAAAGAGCATCCCACTCACTCCGCTCGAGTCCGGCCTCTTTCAAGGTAACGTCCAGCTTGTCGTACCACGCTTGCCGGTCTTCAGCGCCGCGGCAGCCAGCAGCCCGGTAGAAGGTCAACACTTCCTCGGGGACCCAGAACGCTTCGTCTGGCGGGAGGCCAAGAACCTCTTTGGTGGCGCGGATCTCATCGGGTGGGAATGGCCCGGCGTGCGCCTTGGGGCTGTCGGTCAGGTGCGGGGCCGGCCACCCGATATGCGTGCGCAATTGCAGGAAGCTTGGCCTGTCTTCGACCGCCATAGCCCGTCGGACCGCCGCCTCTAGAGCCTCGGCATCATTCGCCACTTCGCCGAGGTCCTCTGTGTGCCAGCCATAGGCTTCGAACCGTTTCACGGCGTCGTCGTCGACGGTCAGTTCCGTCGGCCCATCTATTGTAATGTGGTTATTGTCGTAAATGTAAATAAGCCGGCCAAGCCCCAGGTGGCCGGCGAGCGAGGCGGCCTCGTGGCTGAGGCCCTCCATAAGGTCCCCATCGCTGCAGAGGACGAAAGTGTAGTGGTTGACCAGATCCAGACCGAAACGCGCGCGCAGCATTCGTTCGGCCAGCCCCATCCCCACACCGTTTGCAAAACCTTCACCCAGCGGTCCCGTAGTGACCTCAATCCCTTTCGCAACGTGTGCCTCGGGGTGGCCGGCGGCCGGGGACCCCATTTGTCGGGTCCGTTTCAAATCTTCGAGTTCTAAGCCGAACCCGCTGAGGTAAAGCATGGAGTAAAGGAGGACTGAAGCATGCCCGCACGACAGCACAAAACGATCGCGGTTGGGCCAGTCTGGGCGCGTGGCGTCGTAACGCATAACTCGGGCCCATAGCACGTGCGCCACAGGCGCAAGCGCCATGGCAGTGCCCGGGTGACCAGAGTTGGCCTCTCGCGGACAGTCCATCGCGAGACCACGTATTACATTTATCCCTAATTGCTCGATGGGCTGCATCTTCATCGCCCCTCCAATACTTCTCCTGTCAATCGTTGCTACGTCCCGCCAGGGCCATCGACCAGCCGGTCCAACGGTGATATGCAGCCGCCAGTTCCGCCGAGCCACCGCGGCTCGGGCAAACCACGCTTTCAGCCACCGCCGCAGGCTCCTGGCGACCGAGCAGCCCCAGGCCCGCAGCCAACCTTCCGAGGAGGGCCGCTCCTCGGGCGGAGGCATTTGCTGCGCGCACGACCAAAAGCGGACGTTCGAGGACGTCCGCCAGAAGCTGGCGCCAGGCCGGGTCCAAGGTCCCGCCCCCCACCAACCGGACCTCGGTAGCGGTTTCGTACTCCGGGAGGGCAAGTGCTGCATCAAGGATCGAGAAGGCAACGCCCTCGAACACGGAACGGATGAGATCCGACCTGTCGTTCCTCAGGCGCACTCCGCAGAACGCTCCCGTGGCCCGCGCGTCCATAGAAGGCGAACGCGCCCCGGCCAGGTGGGGCAGGAAAGATACGCCGTTGGCCCCCAGCGGTGAGCTGGCAAGCGCCGCATAGGCAGACGGCCAATCGCAGGCCAACGCCTTCCATGACCACTCGAACGCCAGCCCCGCGGCTTGCACGGCGGCGAGCGCGTAATAACCACCGGTTGCAGCGGCAAACACGTGGTAGCGAAAAGCCGTGTCCGGCCGCGGAAGTTCCCGCAGCGTCACGACTTGGGCTGCAGTACCGACAACCAGCTGGAGGGATCCTGACTCTGTCAAGCCCGTGCCTACCAGCGCAGCAGGCACGTCGGCTGCCCCGTAGGCGACGGGGGTCCCAGGCTTTAGCCCGAGGGCGCCGGCCGCGGCACGAGAAAGCTCGCCCGCTTTGTCGGCGGCCGCCGATATCGGTGCCATCACCTCCCGACGCAGACCCAGCTCGGCAATTACCTCCTCGGCCCAGCAATGCCCCGCCAAGTCATAAAGGAGCGTGGCCGATGCGTCGCTGTGCTCCGTGCCGACATTGCCGGTGAGGCGAAAACGGAGCCAGTCCTTGCACTGCAACACCCACGCCGCGCTCTTGTACGGCTCGGGTTCGTGTTCCCTGAGCCAGCACAAGATTGGCCCGGTCATGCCAGCTACGAGCGGGTTGCCCAATGCTGCCAAGCCGGCGGCATCGAGTGCCCGGTAGCACTCCAGCTCGTTCTCGGCACGTTCGTCCGCCCAAAGGATGGCAGGCCGAACGGGATTGCCCTCGGCGTCAGCAAGCACAGCACCGTGCATCTGGCCAGAAAGTCCGACCGCTGCGACGGGCGCATGACCAGCACCGCACGACATGCCATTGTGCAGCGCGCCGTGTACGGCCCACTGCACGGATTCCCACCAGTCACCCGGTTCGGATTCGGCCCAACCTCGGCGCGGGCTGCGCACGCGGTGGGGGACGCTGAACTCCGACAGCTCGTGGCCCTCCATGTCCAGAAGAAGGGCTTTTGACGACGACGTACCGACGTCAATGCCGAGCAACAAGGAGCCATCAGTCATTCCCAACCTCCGTAATGAATGAAAATGCCCCGCAAAGGGCCAACCTGCCAGAGGTCCTGGGCGCGTCGTCATTTGGCGGCGCAGCAATGGCGGCCATCACGGGCTAACCAACACCGTCACGTCTTCGCCACTGGCCGCTGCCGCAAAAGCTTCCTCAACGTCGTCAAGTGGCAGCGTAAGGGTGACGATGTCCTCTGCGCGCACCAAGCCTTCTTTTAGCAATCGCATCGAGGTCGCGTAGTCCCTCGGAAGATACGTTGCGCTCCCCTGGATGCACACCTGGCGATCCTGGAGGAGCGGCAGCTCGATGGTGACCGGCACCTCAGGCACACCGACCACAACAACCGTGCCGCCCTTCAGTGCCAACGTCAGGGACTGCCCCACCAGGGTAAACCGGTCCGCCATGCCCCCTTGCGCGTGTACGCAGCCGAAGAAGCCAGGGTTTTCGCAGAGGTCTATGGCACCGCGCCGGCACCGTTTGCACTGCCCGCAATAGATGGTCGGTGCGTGCAGGTCCGAGCCACAGATCCCGGCGAGCAGCGTGCCTACCACCGCTTCCGACGGCGCCGGCGCTGGCAGGGCGCCGGTTTCTACCAGCAGCTGGCTCGGTGCGGCGAGTACCCACCTGCCCGTCGGACATTGTCCTACTTGCCCGGCCATGACACAGCCCCCCAATCACTTCGTATTGGGTGTGACTTGCACTTTGAGCCCCTGTCCACTTCGCAGCAATTGCAGTGCCTCGACATAAGAAGCCAGGGGAAACGTATCGGTCACGAGTTTGGGCAAGCCAAGTTCGACGTTCATGGCTATGTCGCACGCTCGGTCAAAGCTGTGCAGGACGGCCATGGAGCCGACGAAAGTCAGCTCGTCAGCGTACAAGCCGTACGGCGAGAAACTCGCGACGGAGCCTGCAGGCGCAACGCCAAACTGGAGATATGAGCCCCCGCGCTTCACCCTGCTCAAAGCGTCCCCGATGGCGCCAAGCGCTCCAGTTGCGTCGATAACAACGTCAAAACGCTCGTCGCCGATCTCCTCGGCATCCCCGAACACGCGGGCGGCGGCCATTGAGAGCGCAAACTCTCGACGCTTCACGTTGGGCTCGACAACGGTGACCGATATTGCACCGACCCGGCAGGCCAGCGAGACCAGCATGAGCCCCATTGTGCCGGCACCGTAGATCAGGTACCGGTCACCCAGCTTTGTCGGCAGGAGGTCATATCCGTGCACCGCGCACGACAGTGGTTCCACGAGCGCGCCCACTGACATGTCAAAATCGTCAGGCAAGACGAGCGCCTTCCATGCAGGCACAACCACGTACTCCGCACAGGCCCCTGGGGCTTGCACGCCCATGCCGGTCGGTGCCTGGCAGAGGTTGCCGTGACCCTCACGGCAAGGTCGGCAACGCCCGCAGGGGTTGTTGGGATCGGCAGTGACGTTCGCTCCGACGCGGATATTCCTGACGTCACTCCCGACCGCAACCACTTCACCGGCGAACTCATGCCCCGGGATCACCGGGTACCGAGTCGGGGCATACTCTCCGTCGACAATATGGACATCGGTCCCGCAGATGCCACATGCATGCACAGCTACGACAACATCTTCAGGACCGGGTGCTGGGTCGGGCATCTGGCGCACTGCAATATCGCCAGGTTTGTCGATAACGACAGCTTGCATAATTATCCTGCCTTTCGCGATCTCATTCGGGCTGGATTGGTACTAACCTGTTGGGCTTTTCCCACGCCCACGTTGAGGGGGGCGCGGTCCCCGGTCGCAACCACACCCCGCACTGGTAGTTGTGCTGTCCGGTCCTGCTTTTCGCTGTTCATTTGGGATGAAGGTCAAACCGTGACGGACCCGGCGTCGCGAGCGGGTAGTCGCCCACCAAGAAGCTCGAGCTCCAGCCCGAACACCTGGCTGATCAGCTTAAAGCCAGGAAGGTCGTGACCGGTAGAAAGGATGGCGTGGCAGGCAGGCAGCCCTTCCATTACGGCATGCCCGTCGGGCACGCGGATTACGGCCCCGTTGCGGCAATCTGAGCCCTCCCAACCTGCGTACCCGGTCAGCTCGCTCTCAATCAGGACCAGACGCCCGAAGGTGGGATCGACCTTTGACAGGGAGAGGTCGCCCAGAGGTAGCCGTGCATCGATTGCGGTGGCATTTTCATCGACAATGGCAAGCGCCTTCGGCCGTAGTACCCAGTCCGTGGCGAAGCACCGGGGGACAACTCCGAGGTAGCCGCAGTGGGCGGCAAGGACGTAGTTGTCCGGTTGATCGACGGCTGGGAACGCTGGGATGTGTTCGTGCTTCAAAGCCGGTTGACCGGCAACGAAGGGGTACATGTTGGACATCATCACCGGCACACGCAGCGAGCGATGGACGATGAACTTGGTGACCATCGAGACCATGTCGCCCTCACAGCCCCACACCAGGCCCCGGTCCTGGTAAAGGAGGTCCCAGGCCAGGCAGGGCGTGGTGTCGGAGAAGGTGGACTCGTTCAGGCAGTTGATCCCGGCTGCGATGGCGCTTCCCTCCTCGTCCAGCTCATCGCAAAGCGCCCTATAGATCTTTACGGCACTGAGCAAAGCTCGGTCGCTCACGCCGGCAAGCGGCACTGTGTCCCGGAACCGCTCCCAGTCCTCGCGCGCTTTTGCATCAGGGACAGCCTTAGCCCGCGCCCCGAGCTCCTTGAAGCTCTTCACTATGATTTTGGTGCCGAATTTGTCGTGCAACCGCTCTGCGCATTGCTGCTGGTACCAGAAGTTCTTCGTAAAGATCTCGGACTGAAACGGACCCGCACCGGCACTGTCGCGATAAATGAGGAAGCTGCCTTCTCGTAGTTGCCGTTTAGCAACCAGGGCGCGGCAGGCAGTCAGCGTTGCCTCCACTGAATGCGGCGCGAGGACTTCGATCTTCTCTCCCCGCAAGTAGCCCAGGATGTCTAAGTCGAACATCGATGCCACGCCGAACTCCGAAGTGAGGACCAACACCGGCAGCGAGAGAGCGCGTACCTCCGCCGCACGCTTGTACGTATCGCTCAGGATTTGCGGCAAGACCACCGCGTCGGCTTCCTTGGGAAGGGGGACCCCGAGGGGTATAGGCCCGAGGACTTCGGCGTTGCCGGCGAGCGCTCCGCGTAATGCCTCCACCTGGCGGACCAAGTCAGGATCGTCAGCCGAGCCGAAGTACACAGGCACGAGCCTGGCCTCCGTCCCAAGTGCCGCTGCCCCGTTTAGTTCAGCCACCGCAGTACTCCTTTCTCGCGCCCGAACCCTTCAGTTCGTCCATATGTAAGGACATACTGGCGTCAGTATGACATGATGACGAAGCCCGCGCAAGGCACTCAGTCGGCGGCTCCCGGTGGGGCTCTTGGCAACCGAGCACCCGCCCCCGGGCTATGGCCGACTCCATGAGAACAGGTCTGAGCCGCCGGTGAAGGTGAAGGGTGCCACCTGACAATCGGTCACCCTCCGTGACTACGGTGCTCACTTCAATGACGGACTGATCGGCGCGCCGGTCCGCGGAGAGAGATGCAACGCCAACACGGCCGCGTTTCAACCGGGTCATTCCGAGGGCGCCGGTTGAACGGTCTGGCGGCCAGCCGGTCTGCGATCGAAAGGTTCAGGCGGCCTTCCGGTAGTACTCGTGGATGAGCCCACCGAGGCGATCGCGGCGTCCGATCTCGCTCGGCTCCGGGCTCAATGCTCTTAAAGGTTGTGGCCCTCCGGGTGGTTCGAGCCCGAGGCTTCGGTACGGGCGCTCCTCGTTGTAGTGCTTGACATAAGTGCGGAGCAGCTGCTCGAGATGGCGTCGTCCGAGGACCATGACGCGGTCGAGGCACTGGGCTCGCACGGTGCGGATCCATCTTTCGGCATAGGCGTTCGCCAAAGTCGTCAACTACATCTGATGGAGACGGTCAGGCCAGAACCGTCCGAGTGACCCACTCGTTTCATCCGTGGTCAGGACGAGAGTTCCTGTTCCTCTCCGTCGGCCACAACTGGGGCGAGGACAGGGTGTTCTTCCTCGACGATGACGGCGTCAAACACTCGTTGCCCCTTGGCTGGACCGACGCGGCGTCTGTCGACGTGTTCGTCGCTCTTGCCGCCGGGCGCAGCCCGTTTCGCGTCGACGACCTCATCGTGCTGGCGGATCTGGTGGTGCGGCTGTCACGAGCTGCCGACGAAGACGTGTAAGGCGAATTATGCCGGTGGTGTAAGGTGAATTACGCCGAGGCAATCGAAGGGGCCACCGATATCGCCGGTGTATATCTCCAGATTGCCCAGTATGAGGGCAGTAATAGAGAACTGATGCCTTGACACCGTCCGATGAGGAGGCATAATGATACTTACACCAATGTGGTTCGGAAGGAGAGCCGGTGACCAAGAAGGCAAGTGACCCGAAGATCGAGACGCTTCAGGCGCAGCGGTGCTTGAACCCCCATCCTGAAGCGGTGGTCGACGAAGCGTTCTCGGCCTCGGAGTTCCTCGATCCCCGGGACCTCGTGCAGGTGAAGTACGAGATGGTGCGCCGGGTGCGGGTCGAGGGCGACACGGTCGTCTCCTCGGCCGCCGAGTTCGGGTTCTCCCGGCCCTCGTTCTACGAGGCGGCGGCGGCATTGGACCGCGGTGGCCTGCCCGCCCTTGTCCCGGCCCGTCCCGGGCCCCGCCGGGCGCACAAGTTGACTGACGAGATCGTCGCCTTCGCAAGGGCCGCCATCGAGGAGGACCCGACGCTTCGCGCAAGGGATCTCGTCGTGAGGATCGAGGAGCGCTTCTCGCTCAGCGTGCATCCACGTTCGATCGAGCGGGCACTGGCCCGCCAGCCCAAAAGCCCCGGCCGGTGAACCGGCTCGCCAAGACGGCGCGGATCTGGCCCGCCGCTACGAGGAGCTGCGGCGGCGTGTGCTTTGCGGGGAGATCGACGGGCACCGGCTCGGTCTCTCTGTGCTGTTACGCCAAGGCGTCACGGCGTGGATGCGAGCCGCTTGCAGCATCCCCACAGCCCCCGCTCCGGCACCCCCAGCATGCCCAGACGGCGACACCGAGCCCATGGTGGCTGTGCTCGTCTCGATGGCGCTTGCATGTCACCGAGTCTGAGCGATGAGCGTCGAAGTCGCCCACAAGGTCAGCGCGGCACACCTGTCGCGCACGGCCTACCTCTATGTGCGCCAGAGCACGCTTCGCCAGGTGATGGAGAACACCGAGTCCGCCGCCCGTCAGTACGCGCTGCGCCAGCGGGCGGTCGCCCTGGGCTGGGCCGTCGACCAGATCGTGGTGATCGACA
>Ga0187852_1001695_pt1 | contig 19887 bp, 16 predicted proteins | sample June2016WEW_6_40_FD_134511 | JGI IMG/M metagenome (GOLD analysis project Ga0187852, IMG submission 134511) | Peatland microbial communities from SPRUCE experiment site at the Marcell Experimental Forest, Minnesota, USA - June2016WEW_6_40 | ecosystem: Environmental > Terrestrial > Soil > Wetlands...
ACCCGTCTCAACACACCCCCACTCCAGCGCCCAATTTCCCTCGTCTCGCCTCTCCTGCCTCCCGCCAGCCTCGCGCCCTCCCCCCACTGTCTGAATCACAGGCCCCTGCCTATCTTCACTTGGCACGGCCATGGTTTCATGATAATGGAGGCGGCCAAAATTCGGCAAAGACTCTGTGTGGCGCGGGCAGAGCCTGTCCTCCGCCGAGACTTCATGATCCTTCGGCTCACCATCCGCGATGAAAATGATTCCCCTCCTTGGTAAGGAGGGGTCAGGGGTGGTTGCTGAGCAGCGACCACCCACCGCCCCCGGCCCCTCCTCCCGCTGATGAGGGGAGTGATTTTCAGAGCAGTCGCTCATGCCCGTCCGCTGATGGACACCCAGAAACCATGAAAAGACGGCCGTAGGGGGACGGCTTGCCGTCCCCTGGCTGGCTGGATCTCACCCCATCCGGGGTAGGGCAAGCCCTACCCCTACACATTCTTAGAGCGGCGAAGGAATGCCCGCGTTACCGCAGGCGTCCCGCCCGCACTACAGTGTCGCGCCGGCGTGGCGGTTGATTTTGTTCGCCGCAGATGCAACTTTGGCATACAATGCTGGGCTTTCAAGCCAAAGGACGCATTTAACTGGAGGGCTACTGTGTACCACACAACACTTAAAGCCAGATTAACCGTGGCGCTTTGCTTCAGCGTGCTTGCTTTTGGCACGCTCAGTCTGCGAGCCGATGTGAAGCTGCCCAGCCTGCTCTCGGACGGCCTGGTGCTTCAGCAAGGAATGAAAGTGAACATATGGGGAACGGCCGACCCGGGTGAACAGGTGACGGTCACTTTAGGAGATCAGCGCCGGAGCGGTACGGCCGACAGCGGCGGCCAGTGGACGGTGAAATTGGGGCCGCTTAGTCCCGGCGGGCCTTTCACCATGGCGATTTCCGGGAAGAATACCATTACGCTGCACGATGTGCTGGTGGGCGAAGTCTGGGTTTGCTCCGGCCAGTCCAACATGGAAATGCCCGTCCAGGGCTGGGGCAGCGGCGTAATCAACTACCCGGATGAAGTCGCTCACGGCGATCACCCTTTGCTCCACTTGTTCACGGTTCAGAAAGCCGTTGCCGGAAAGCCGCAGCGAGACGTCCAAGGCTATTGGGTAACGGCGCGTCCGCAGACGGTGGCGGACTTCTCAGCCGTCGGGTATTTCTTTGGACGGGAGCTGCTCAGCGTGCTGAATGTGCCGGTGGGCCTCATTCACAGTTCCTGGGGCGGAACTCCCGCGGAAGCGTGGACGAGTCGCGGCACGCTCGAATCCGACCCCGCTTACCAATCCATCCTGGAGGCGGGAACGAAATTGCTGTCGCCGTACCCAAAAGTTTTCCAGGACTACGCTGAGCAACTCGAGCAGTGGCGGAAGGACTCCGACCAGGCGGAATCCAGTGGGGCGCCAGTCTCGTCCCCGCCGACCGTCCCTGATGACGCCCGGCGAAATCCCTGGCGGCCTGCCGGACTCTTTAACGCCATGCTCATGCCGCTGACCACTTATGCAATCCGAGGCGCCATCTGGTACCAGGGAGAATCCAATGCCGACCGTCCCGCGCAATATCGCAAGCTCTTTCCCGCAATGATCACCGACTGGAGGCACGCCTGGGGAGAGGGCGACCTGCCATTCCTCTTCGTGCAGCTTGCCAACTGGGGAATCTATAGCCCTCACACGAATTGGCCGGAACTGCGGGAGGCCCAACTCAAGACGCTTTCGCTGCCCAAGACCGGGATGGCGGTCACCATCGACATCGGCGACGGAAGCGATATTCATCCCAAGAACAAGCAGGATGTAGGCTATCGCCTTGCCTTGGCCGCGCAGGCGATCGCGTACGGACGGGACGTGATCTACTCAGGCCCGACCTATAAGTCCATGGCGGTGGAGGGTGACAAAATCCGTTTGCGGTTTGAGGACGTCTATGGCGGATTAGTAACCAGGAACTCGTCGCCTAATCTGAGCGGCTTCGAGATCGCCGGCGACGATCATAAATTCACTGGCGGGCAAGCCAAGATTGACGGCGACACGGTTGTCGTACGCAGCGAAAAGATACCGCACCCCGCCGCCGTCCGCTATGCCTGGGGGATGAACCCTACGTGCAACCTGTACAACCGCGCCGGATTGCCCGCCTCGCCGTTCCGCACGGATGAGTGGGAGGAATGACGGGATCGGATGATCGGGAGATCGGGTGATCGGGTGAACGATAAGCTGTCAGCCCTCAGCCGTCAGCTCTCAGCGAGCATTTCGCCGAAAATTCATGGCCACTACAAGCTGCGGAAGACTCCTGCAGCCTGTCATTCTGAGCGCAGCGAAGAATCCCGGCAGTTGTGGTTTCTATGAACTGCGGAGATCCTTCGTCGTCCGTCGGCTGACGGACTCCTCAGGATGACATTCAAAAGGCCATTTTCCGCAGTAGGATTGGCCGATCTCAGGATCACCACACCTCCGGCAGAGAGATCACGGCATCAAGTGTTCACCCGATCACCCGGTCTCCCGATCACCAGATTCCTCTAATCTCCCTTCCCCGCCGTCACGGTCTCGACTTGCATACCCGGCGAGGGCTGGGAAGCAGAGAGTGCGCTCGCTGAAATGGCCACAGCGACCTCTTCGGCCGGAGCTTCGTTCGGACTTTTGACCAGCGCACCCTGTTCCTCTTTAATAAAACTCAGTTTGGCGCCGTCGGGCGAACGATCAACCGTAATCAGGTCGCCCAGCTTGATCTGGTGCGTCGCCAACAGATTGGAAATGGGGAAGACCAGATAGCGCTCAATGGCGCGCTTCAAATGCCGGGCGCCGAACTTCTGGTCGGTCCCCTCCTGCAAAAGAAACTCGCGAGCGGCCGGCGTGCAGATAAACACGAAGGGATTTCCTTCCGTGGCCGCCATGATGCGATCTTGCACGCGCCCCAGTTCGATATCCAGGATCTTCTCCAGGCTGTCGCGCTGCAAGAGGCGGAAGACGATGACCTTGTCGATCCGGTTCATGAACTCCGGGGAAAATTTCCGCCGCGAGGCCTCCATGGCGGTCTGGTAAATCTTCTGGTCCAATTCCTGTTCGTGATTGTCCGCCACTGGAGAGAAGCCCAATCCGCCCCGCATCAACCTCATCACCTCCTGTGAGCCGAGATTGGAAGTGAGGAAAATCATGGCGCGGGAAAAGTCCACTCGCCGGTTGTCGCCCAGGGTGAGTGAGGCTTTGTCGAGGATTCCGAGCAGAAGCTGCCACAAAGCGTCGGAGGCCTTCTCGATTTCGTCGAACAACACCAATGACAATTTGACTCGATCGGAGTAGTGGCGCTCCAGCACCTCTTGCGTAATCAGAGGCTGTGTCTCACGGTGTCCGACGTAACCGGGAGGTGAGCCTATGAGCTTAGCAACCTCATGACTGTGCTGGAACTCCGCGCAGTCCACCTTGATGACGGCTTTCGAGTCGCCCACCAGCACTTCCGCCGCGGCCTCGACCAGGCGCGTCTTTCCTGAGCCGGTAGGGCCCAGGAACAACAGGTTCACTAACGGCCGCCCGGGCGTCGAGAGGCCTGCCAGGTAGACCTGATAGACCCGCGCCAGCCGGCGCACGGCCCTGTCCTGGCCCACGACGCGTTCCAGAAGCGCCTTCTCAAAATCCCGCACCTCCGGACTGTTCTGTGTTGGATCGAGTAATACTTGATTTCCGCCCATGTTCATCCTCCGCGTGCCCTAGGTTCGATAGGGCACTCCCTTGACTCGGCGCAATTGGTTCAGCTTCACATCCAGCGTTCCTCGAAGCAGTTTGAGACCGGCAATGAATTCTGCGGACAGCTCTGGTTCTTTGGCGAAATCTAGAACCGGCAGCGGCAAATCGGCCAAGTCAAAATGCAGGTTCCGCACCGCGGCGACCAGATCCCGGAGATACTGAGAATTGTTTTCTAGAGGCTGCTCCAGGTCGCTTGAGGCCTTCTGGGTCAAACGCTTCCAATCAAGCTGCAAAAAGGGGTGTTTGGCATTAACTCCTTTGATTACGTCGTCGGTGATGCGCGGCCACCGGCCAAGAGTGGCAAGATGGATTTGCTCCACCTGGTCGCCCTTGCGGACGTTATGAACTAAGTAGTAAGTCCCGCCGCGTTTGCGTACAAAAGCCATCTCGCCATTCCACCTCTTTTATATCAATCGGCTCATTGCCCTTCTAAGTTGATTAGCCTTTCACCCCAGATCAGACCAATGGGCCGTAGTGGATAATCCTCCACTACGGATAGTTGGATGGCAAGATCAAAATTTTTGTTGCTGGAATAAAAACTGTATATAAGCAGGAAATTGGCTGTATATTCTTAGATGTCAACACCTGAGAAAATCCAGGACCCGCCCGGTACTGCGAGGCTGATTGGAGCAGCAGCACCGGAGACTACATAGCAACGTGCTTCGACCTCCACCCGAGAGGCGAAGCTGAGGAGAGATTTGCATGTTAAAAGAATTCAAAGAATTTGCCATGCGCGGGAACGTCCTCGACATGGCGGTGGGCATTGTGATCGGCGCGGCCTTTGGCGGGATCGTCACCTCGTTCGTCGGGGACATCCTGATGCCGCCCATCGGATTGCTCTTGGGCCGGGTCGATTTCTCGAACCTCTTCATCAACCTTAAGGGGCACTATCCCAGTGTGGCGGCCGCCAAGGCCGCGGGCGCGGCGACGCTCAACATCGGCATCTTCTTAAACACGGTGATTAACTTCATCATCGTGGCGCTCGCCATTTTCCTGTTAGTGCGCTATGTCAACAAGCTGTTCCCCAAGCCTGCCCCGGCGCCCGCGCCTGCCATGAAAAACTGCAAGTTCTGCTTCTCGACGATTCCGGCGCAGGCCACGCGTTGCCCGCATTGCACCTCCGACCTGAAGACTGCGTAAGACAGGGGCCAGGTGTCAGGTGTCAGGTTTCAGATGTCAGTCGCTATGCACGTCCCACGGGTAGCGCGGGCGTCTCGCCCGCGGTGGCGGGGGCGTCCCGCTCCCGCACGCGGCGTTTCTACATCTTCATCGCCCTTGTTTGCGGCATGGTCGTTCGCGGCCACGTGGGGGGCACAAAGCGTCTGACTTAAGCCCCAAAGGGGCGATCTATCACAGCCCAGGCCAACGGCCTGGGTCAACGTCGGGCCTTCAATCTCGAAGCCCTGTAGGGGCGAAATACACCCCCAGCGCAGGGGTTCGCGATGCTTGGCGCCGAAGACGAGATGGACGTACATTGGGGACAAAGATCGCGGCGTGGGAACTAACCTATTCCGCCCCTTCAGGGCTGACCCAATCTAAACGGGCCGAGATCGCTGACCCAGGCCGTTGGCCTGGGCTTCGTTAGAGCGCCCCTTTTGGGCTCAGCAGCCGACCTGAGCGGAACTGTCTCGGCGGCGAGGCGACACGATAAGGGAGTCAGGTCGAAAAAGCCTCACCGGAAATGCAGGAACTCCGGTCGCTGGAGCATCCCACTCCCGCGCGCGGGCAGAGGCTGTCGTGAGCGAAGCTCGGGAATGCCCGCGCCCCGAGTCGCGTCCACTGCGGGCCTCGCGCCACCGGCCAACTTTTGTGTCGAGTGTCGTCCGGCCAACCATCCGCTTGACGCTCGCCAGTCGACCATACTAAGGTGAGTACGTGAGCGCTCGGGGCGCCTCCAGTCCGCGGAAAGGGCCGTGCCCACCTGCATTGCTGAGAACATGACGAATCTTCTTTCAGCCTGATTCGGCGGACGCCAGGCGCAGGGAAAGGAGACTCGTATGCCCGCTCGCGAATTACCCGCACATCCGAACCTCGAGCAATACAAGAAACAAGCCAAGGACCTTCTCAAGTCCTCGAAAACCGGTGCGCCGGAGGCACTGGCGCGAATGCGGAAACATCAAGCGCGCCGTGCCGAGCTCACACTCGCCATCGCGCAGTTCGTGATTGCGCGCGAACACGGTTTTGAGAGCTGGCCGAAATTCGCACTCGAGATCAAAACGCTTACAGGCGGAGATTCACTCACCGCCGTATGGAAGTCAGCAGAGGACGCCGTGGTTTCCGGCGATGTGGGCAGGCTCGAGCATCTGCTTCGCAAACACCGGCGGATGTTCCGTACGGAGCCGCCGAAGACTTCCTGGCTCGGCGGTCTCGCTCCGGATTACTCGGCTGGGAACGCGCGGTCCATCATTGTGCAGAACCACTGCTTCGAGAGTGGGGTGAGTTCGCCTCGTATGCCGCTGGGTTGAAGGACGGCCGGTCAGCCCTCGCACGATTCGAACTGGCAGTCGACGCCATCGTCGCCGGCGACGCCCCCACTCTCGAGAAGTTGCTTCGAGACGAACCGACTCTGGTTCGAGCTCGGTCTACGCGCCACCATCATTCGACGCTTCTTCACTATCTTGGCGCCAACGGCGTCGAAGGTTACCGCCAGCGGACTCCCAAGAATGCGGTGCAAATTGCCGGCATCCTGCTCAACTCCGGCGCGGAGATCGACGCCGTTGCAGACATGTATGGCGGCGGATGCACGACGCTTGGTCTGGTCGCGACCAGCATTCATCCCAAAGTAGCGGGGGTGCTGCACGAACTGATCGACGTGTTGCTCTCGCACGGCGCGTGCGTCGACGCCCCCGGCAGCGGTCACGCGACGGCTCTTGTGAACGGTTGCCTCGCCAATGGACGCGACGATGCCGCAGATTACCTCGCTCACCGGGGAGCGCCTCTGGACCTTGAAGGGGCGGCGGGCGTGGGGCGGCTCGATCTCGTCAAGTCCTTTTTCGATTCCGACGGCAGCCTGAAGAAGACAGCCACGATGGCGCAAATGAAGGACGGCTTCTCTTGGGCGTGCGAGTACGGGCACACTGATGTGGTGGAGTGCCTTCTCGATCGCGGCATTGATGCCGGCGAGTTGCTTCCGCGCCCGCACGGGCAGACGGGCCTGCACTGGGCGGCGCACTGTGGGCACGTAGACACCGTGAAGGCACTCTTGCGGCGCCGTGCGCCAGTTGACGCGAGGGACAGGCGGTTTGATGGGACGCCGCTCGATTGGGCGCTTCACGGCTGGCGCGAGCGCAAGACCGATGCTGCCACGAATGACTCTTACCACGACGTTGTCGCGGTACTGGTCGCCGCCGGGAGTCGTGTGGAACCGGGGTGGCTCAGCGATGAGAAGGTCCGGGGCAATCCTCGCATGTTCGCGGCGCTCAGTGGCAAGAGGCGCGTTTCTTGAGGGTCGACGTGCTCTCCTCCGTAAGCAGTCCTTTGTCTTGATCGACCTTCGCGCTTTGAGATTGTTTTCCCTCTTCCCGCCGGCGCCACCGATGGAGTGATCCCCGGCTATCACTGCTGGTCGGAGTTCTTCGTCAATGGCTTAGGCTGGGTTCCGGTGGACATATCCGAAGCCTGGAAGGACCCGAGTAAGCACGATTACTTTTTTGGCTCACTCGACGCCAACCGGGTCCAGTTTACCGTGGGGCGCGACTTGATGCTCGAGCCCAGGCAGGACGGCCCGCCCCTCAATTACTTCGTCTATCCTTATGTGGAAGTTGACCGCCATCCGTTCGAAGGCGCCGAGAAGAAGTTCACCTTTCGCGAAGTCCAGCCCCGCGGCTAGCCGCTGACTGCCCTTGGGTACCCGCGTCCGGTTACTTGAACAAAGAAGGTGCATCGAAGAGTTGATCAAGGCCATCCAATGAGTGTTGGCGGGCGGGGTCTGTGTGAGTCCGGTTCTGGCTGAAAGGCCGGCGCTCGATTGGATCGATGACGCCGGGTGGCCTGTCTACGAGACCCTGTCCAACCGGGAATTCGAGGTCCTGCGGATGATCGCCTTGGGGAAAACCGTAACCCAGATCGCCGAGGAAATGCCTTTAAGCGTTTCCACCACGAGCACACATCGCGCCCACATTCTGGATAAGATCAACATGACGACCACTGTGGAGTTCGTCCACTACGCGGTGCGCAACCATCTTGTGGATTGACGAACGGCCAGCCACTCTCCTTGCGTTTTCCCTAGGCACTTGCCCCGCATAAGAAACCGCGAGCCGCCACCCAGAGTTTGCCTTAGGCACGAATCTGACTTTGATGGATAGTGCGGGTGCGGCGCGGGCTGCAATATGGAACTCTACGACTGACGGGAGGGTCCACCGTCAGGCGGACCGGGGCTCGGACCGAAGGAAATGTATGGGATCGCAAGTCGAGATCTATGACGCAGGCAGCTATCTGCTGATGAAGGCCGCCAGCCAATACAGCCTTGTTAATTTGACGGACTTGTTGGATAGAGCGGCCCAAGAGGCTGAGAAACGCGACTATGGCGAAGTCCTGCTCGATCTCAGCGCAGTCGCTGGATCCGTCCCCGTTCTTGACATGCTGGTGATTGGAGAACATTGCGCGAGAGTCTGGAAGCGCACGCGTAAATTGGCCATCGTCAGCGCCAAAGGGGGACTCGAGAGGTTCTTCGAGGATGTGTGCGTCAACCGAGGAGTCGTCCTGGCCGTTTTCCCTGATCAAGCTGCCGCGTTGGCATGGTTGATGATCTAGCCGGCGACGCTCGGCAGCCGAGGGGCTCATTTCTCCAACGAACTTGTGACTCGGGACGCCAGAGCCTCTGCTGTCGTTAGCGCATCCGCAGCCTTCACCTTGACATTGGGCTCCACGCCCACGACTGCCCAGTCAGGCTCCCGGTAGGGATTGATCACTCGGGTCTCACGAATGCCCATTCCGAAGTGATCGTCGAGGCGATGAAAGACCCCCACGTCAGTAGCGCCGCCCGTCTTCTCGCCCACCAGGGTGGCGCGTTTCAGCATCTTCAAGCCGTAGCTGAAGTGCTCCGCGCCGGAAAAGGTTCTGGCCGAGGTCAACACATACGCCGGCTTGTCGGCCAGGCGGTTTCCCGGCACCGGCGAGCGTGTCCACGACCGCTCGATAGTGTTTTCCCTGGGGTTATAAAAGAATTCCGGGTGGTCGAAGAGATAGGCGGCAAGCAGCATCACCATGTCCGGGTAAGCGCCCCGATTGTCCCGCAGATCGAAGATGATCGCTTCCGCCCCGTTCAATCTCGCCATCGCCGCCTTCGCCGTGGGCCCGCAAACGGAAGGCTCCGGAAACGAATTGAGTTTCAGATAACCAATCCGGTGCGGCAGGATCTCGACCTTCTCGAACGTACAGTTACTCTCCTGCATCGCCCGGCGATAAAACGCCATGCGCTCGGGGGACGGTCCGGCTGGGCGATCGGGCAAAGGTCGCTGACTGTAGATCACCTCGAGGTGCAGGTCATGGCTTACCTCTCGAATCTGTTTGGTCAGAAGTTCCGCAAAGGCCGGACCCTCCGTTAGCGTGTCGTACTCGCCGGCCTTCTGGTGCGCGGACAGTGCCACTGCCATCTTAGTCGCCATATCCCGGTCGACGTAGTATTTCTTCAGATTCGCGGCAACCGCTTCCACCACGCGCTGCCGCTCCGCAGCGTCCAACTTCGGCGCCTCGCCCGCCGTAACCGCGAGTCCGCCACCAGCACCCTGCGGGTTCGATGCTTGAGCGGGCGACGCCCACGGCCCCGGCACGCCTGGCGGCCGACCGTTGCCCATATGCGCGATCAAGCGCGGGATCGAGCTGAGCATAATCAGCGAAAGCACGCCCCCGAAAAACAATGCTCCAAAACGGGGTGGTGCATATGGCAGAGAACGGAATGAAGGTGACCCGTCCGGACCGAGCGCGGCTCGCGGACCGAGAGCTTCCGGCTGAACACGCCGATACTCCCGGGGGAGGGAGATTGCCAAATCGGCCAGCAGGTTCAGCCAGAAACGCAAGCGGAGTAGGAACCCCTTATCGTCCCGCTGGCAGTCGCGAACGAGTTGCAGGGCTTCTTCGCCGTACTCTTTGCGGAAATTCGCAGGGTAGAGGCGCAGTGGCCAAGCATAGAGCTTCTCAGACATACTCCCCCCTCAGGACTTTTTTCGCCCGCGCAACCCGCAGTAAGTCCGCCAGCCGCTCGGCCTCGAACCTCAGCCGCTTGCGACCCGCCGCGGTCAGCCTGTAATACCTCCGGCGCTCGGGGCCTGGCCGAGCCTCCTCGCGCCGGTCAACTTCCTCGATCAGCTTGCCTTCGAGCAGCGTCTGAATTGACCCATAGAGCGTTCCGGGCCCGAGTCGAACGCGGCCGTTGGTCTGAGCGGCGACTTGCCTCATGATGGCGTAACCGTGAAGATCATCGCCCGTCAAGGCGAGCAGGATTTCAAAGGCCGCGGAAGGCATGGGGTCGAGTTTACGCTTCGGCATGCATGCTCGATGATCGCTATATCGATTATCGACTGTAATCTAGAAGGATCCTCCTGTCAAGCCCCAAGAGTGGTCCCCAATCCGCCCTTCTGGGCCCGGGCTGTTCGAACTGAAGAGGTCCCTTTGACCGACCCGCTGTGATTTCGCGAGAGGCCGTTCGCCCGATCTCAATGTCCTGAGTATTTGAGGGAACCACAAGCGCGCAAGATGGGCGTACAATCGTGCTGATTTGAACACAAAGACGGAGCCCGCAAATGAGACGAATCGCCGGCGTTGTGATCGCATCGATGCTCTCTTCTGTCTTTAGCGCCGGGGCGCCACGCACCCTGCGCGTGGATTATTACCACACCGGAAACGCGCACGAAGAATGGTTCAGCCTCGATCGGGTGGTCCTGGAGCCGCTCGAATGGCCAGGCAATCCGCACAAGGCCATTGATGAAAGCCAATTGGGAGACTACCTCTTCGAGGTGCGCGAGCAGAGCAGCGGTAAGTTAATATATTCAAGAGGATTCAATTCCGTGTTTGGCGAGTGGAAGACGACCGAAGAAGCGCGCCACGCGAACCGGACCTTTTCCGAGTCGCTACGGTTTCCCACGCCGGAAGCGATAGTGGAGGTTTCGCTAAAGGAGCGCGGCGAGCGCGGCTTTCACGAAGTGTGGAAAACAGTTGTGGATCCCAGGGATAAGTTCGTCGACCGGGCGCGCCCGCCGTCGCCAGGTCCCCTGATGGAACTCGAAAAGATGGGCGACCCGGCAGGCAAGGTGAATTTGCTGGTGCTGGGTGATGGGTACACCGCCGCGGAGCGAACGAAGTTTGAGAAAGACGCGCGTCGGTTCATCGAGGCGCTGTTCGCAACCCCGCCGTTTAGCGAGCACCGCGCGGGCTTCAACGTCTGGGGATTGTGCCCGGCGGCGGAACAATCAGGCGTGTCGCGGCCCTCGAGCGGAATTTACCGGAGGTCACCCGTGGGCGCTTCGTACGACACGTTCGGGACCGAACGCTATGTGCTGACCATGGAAAATCGCGCGGTGCGGGACGTGGCTTCGTTTGCACCGTATGAGTTCATTGAGATTCTGGTGAACGGAGAGACGTACGGAGGAGGCGGAATTTTCAATCAGTTCGCAACTGTGGCCATTGACAATCCGTGGTCGGCCTACGTGGGCGTGCACGAATTCGCGCACCACTTCGCCGGCTTGGCCGATGAATACTACACCTCAGACGTGGCCTATTTGCCGCCGGAGCACAAGACGGAGCCGTGGGAGCCGAACGTAACCGCGCTGCTCGATCCCGCGAATTTGAAGTGGCGAGACCTGGTCGCGCCAGGAACTCCCGTACCCACGCCCTGGGAAAAGGACGAGTTCGACCGCTTCGAGCGCGACATCCAGAAACAGCGGAAGGAACTCCGTGCCGCAGGCAAGCCTGAGGCGAACATGGACGCCCTCTTTCGCCAGGAGCGCCAGAAAGAGGACGCCATGCTGGGCACGCAGAAATACGCCGGGAAAGTTGGCGCGTTCGAGGGCGCGAACTACGAGTCACAGGGCTACTACCGTCCTGAGGTTGACTGCATCATGTTTACCCGCCATAGGTCGTTTTGTGCGGTCTGCCGACGAGCCATTGAACGCGTTATCGCCATGTATACGGACTGAGCGATGGTCTACGTACGCCGTTGATCGCGGTAAGAAATTGTGAAGGGAACACCAGGACGGTGGAACATGTCATCTATCGAGAGCAGCGCGCTTAAACACAGTTTATGTACCTTTAGAATGGTCCTGCCTGCGACAGCGATGATCACGTGCATGCTGGTGAGCCGAATGGCGACCGCCCAGCAAGACGGCAAAACGGCGATCAACTTGCCCAGCAGCAAGGTTCTTCTGAAGCCCCTGGCAGGCAGTCCGCAGAGCACCAACAGCTTTCCTACCGCCGTGGCGCTCGGTCCCGATGGGCGTTTCCTTGCCATTCTCAACAATGGCCGTGGCACGGCGGAATCCGGGTTTCAGCAATCCATCGCAATACTGGACCTCGAGACCAACCAGCTCACGGATTATCCTGATGGCCGGCTCAAAGTCGATGCTCATCAAAGCTATTTCCTGGGGCTTGCCTTTGACAAGGACGGTAAAGAGGTTTACGCGTCGATGGTATCGTTGACGGACCCCGAAGGAAAGTGCCCGGGCGACACAGGCAATGGGATCGCGGTATACAGCTTCGAAGGAGGCCGCCTCTCGCCGGAACGTTTCATTCCGATTCCACTCCAGGCGCTGGCTCCCGGCAAGCACACGCCGATCAATGAGTTTATCCCGAGCGGCGAAGCGATTCCGTACCCGGCGGGACTTGCGGTGATTTCCGGGCCCGCGGGAAAGCAGATTCTGGTTGCGAATAACCTCTCCGACAATGCCCTGCTGCTGGACGTGAGTACAGGAAAGGTATTGCACAGTTTCGACCTCAGCATGACGAATGACGTCCCTGCCTCCTATCCCTACGCGGTGGTTGCCAATGCGGACGGCCGGCGCGCCTACTGCAGCCTCTGGAACGCCTCGCAGGTTGCTGAACTCGACCTGGAGACGGGCACGATTTTGAGAATGATTCCCCTGCGGACGCCGGCCTCGGCTACAGCGGCAGGTTCGCATCCTACCGCCATGCTGCTCAGCCCGGACGAGAAGCGGTTATACGTGACCCTCGCCAACGCCGATGCCGTGGCTGTGATCGATACTGCCTCGGGGCGCCTGCTGCGAACACTGTCAACGCTGCTGCCGGGGCAAAAACAGGGTGGGACCTGTCCCATCGCTCTGGCACAGAGCGCGGACGGCACACGCTTATTCGTCGCCGCCGCCTCGCTCGACGCCGTCGCTGTCTTCGACACGTCTGGCGCCTCCGGAAAGGAAACTGCAATCGGCTTTATTCCGACGGGATGGTACCCCTCCGCTTTGGCAGTCGAGGGTGATGACCTCTTGGTTGCCACGGGAAAAGGTGAAGGAACTGGTCCGAACAACGGCCTGGAGGACCCCGGCAACCCGGACAAAGGGCGCGCGCATCCCTACATTGCCTCGATGATCCATGGGTCGATCGCGCGCTTCAGCGTTCCGCGGGCTGAACGCGAATTGGGAGCGTTCACTGGCGAGGTCCTGCGCAGCAACTTGATGCGGGTGAACGAAGAAAGTATTCCGTTCAAGGCGGGCGGCAATCCCATCAAGCACGTCATCTATATCATCAAGGAGAACCGCACGTACGACCAACTGTTTGGCGACCTGAAGCCCGGTGACGCCGACCCCTCGCTTTGCATGTACGGCGAGGAGATCACTCCCAACCAACACAAGCTGGCGCGGCAGTTCGGCGTTGTCGACAATTTCTACGACAGCGGGGAAGTCTCCGGCGATGGCCACGTGTGGTCCATGGCCGCAATCTCGAGCGATTACAACGAGAAGACATGGCCCATCGGCTACCGGGGAGGCGAGCACACCTACGACTACGAAGGCGAAGTGGCCCGCTCTGTGCCGCTCCAGCAGGGGATACCCGATGTGAATGAGCCGGGTACGGGATACATCTGGAGTGCCGTGGCGCGCCAGGGGCTCACGCATCGTAACTACGGCGAGTACGTGATGACGCGCTGGTGTGATGATGCCGCCGCCGGGCAGTCTCCTCTCAAGGGCACGCCGCTGCCGCAGGGTATGAGTTGCGCCCAGAAATTCACTCGGAAAGGAGAAGCGCTTCCGGCCAATGTGGGCGAACCGCACGGTTCACCAAGCCCGTGGCCATGGCGTGTCCCGCTGATCGGGCTCAATGTGGCTACTAAGCCGGAACTCGAGAACAACTTCGATCCGCACTTCGCCAATTTCCGTCTGGACTATCCCGATCAGCTTCGGGCAGATGAGTTTCTGAATGAGTTCGCCGAATTCGTAAAGGCCGGGCAGAGAGGCACGGGCACCGAACTGCCGCAGTTCGTCATCCTTCGCCTGCCGAACGATCACACCGCAGGCGCGGAGGCAGGCATGCCTAAGCCGGAGGCTTCGGTGGCCGATAATGATTTGGCCGTCGGGCGGGTGGTGGAAGCCGTTTCGCACAGCCCGTACTGGGATGACACGGCGATCTTCATCCTGGAAGACGATGCCCAGGATGGCGCCGATCACGTCGATGCCCATCGCAGCCTGGCGCTGGTGATCAGCAAGTACGCGCCGGGTTCGCCCGCCCATCCGTTCGTTGACCATCACTTCTACACGACAGTCAACATGCTTCACACCATGGAAGTTTTGCTGGGGCTTCCGTCCATGAACAACAACGACGCGCACGCGGCGGTAATGGCTCCGCTGTTTTCAGGTGGCGAAAGCCAGCCTCCGTTCAGCGCAGACAGGCGCAACCGCAACAATGGCCTTATCTATCTGGTTAATCCCCGCAACGGACCGGGAGCGAAGGAATCCGCAAAGATGGACTTCTCGCATGCGGACGCAGCGGACGCTCACGCGCTCAATGCCATTCTCTGGCGCGAGCGCAAAGGCAACGTGCCCATGCCTGCGCCGAAACATTCGGTGATCGCAGGTGGGGATTGACAAGCGGATCTTAATCGTACTGCGAACTGATTGTAAGTGGGACCGGCCTGACGGCACGGCGAGCCCTTCAAGACTAACACCAAATGACTCCCGCCCGATGGGAACGAATTAAAGAGCTATTCACCGCCGCCTTTTGTCACGGGAAGGCGATGGTATGACTTCCACTGTAATCGCCGAGTACCTCCGCGGTCGTACGATGAGATCACAGCACGCAAAAGCCAAGTCCCCGCCCCGCTTATCTTTTTGACTCAAAGGCTGAACCCAGAGATAATCGATCCCCCGGAAACAAGGATTTGGTCACCAAGGAAACCTCATGCGCCTCGACTCGTGCAAGACCTATCTCCGCCTTTTGCCTGCGCTGATCCTTCTCGACCTCGCAGTCAACGGACCAGCCACCGCGCAGCAACCGGCTCCGCCGCGGGTGGTGACGGCCGCCGATTATGCGCGTGCCGAAAAATTCATGGGTTACAACACTGAGCCCCTGGTGGACCACGCGGTGCAGCCCGCCTGGACCAGCGATGGGCGGCTCTGGTACCGCGACACCGACGCGCAGGGCGTGCGCTTTGTGATTTTCGATCCCGTCAAACTCACGAAGGTGCCCGCTTTCGATCACGTCCGGCTCGCCGCGGCGCTTTCCCAGGCGGCAGGGCGAACTTATGAGGCGAATAAGCCGCCTTTCCGTGAGATCGAGTTCACCGCCGACGGGCAGTCCGTTTCTTTCCGCCTTGGCCGGCGGCGGTTCCAGTGCGACCGCCAAGGCAACCAGTGCACGGTGGAGGGAAGCACGGAAGGGCCGCCGGCCAGGATGGGGCGCCGCGGCAGAGCAGGCAACGAGGTGCCCTCGCCGGATAAGAAGCGCGTCGCCTTCATCCGCGACTACAACCTCTGGGTGCGCGAGGTTTCGAGCGGCAAGGAGACCCAGCTCACCGCCGATGGCGTCAAGGACTTCTCCTACGCCCTGGACAATGCGGGATGGGAGAAAAGCGACCGGCCCATCCTGCTGTGGTCCCCGGATTCCAGGAAGATCGCCACCTTCCAGCAGGACCAGCGCAGTGTGGGCGACATGTACCTGGTGGAGACCAAGGTAGGCCATCCCACTCTGCAATCCTGGAAGTATCCGCTTCCCGGCGATGATTCCATCGCCATGATCCAGCGCGTCGTGATCGACGTGGAAACGCCGAAGGTGGTCCGCCTGCAAATGCCCCCCGATCCGCACCGGTCCACGCTTTGTGATGACGTGGCCTGCGGCACCCCTTTTGAGGAGGCGGGGAATTGGACGGATGTGGAGTGGAGCCCGGACTCGGCGCAGATATACTTCGTTTCCACTTCGCGCGACCACAAGCAGGAAACGCTGCGGGTGGCCGATTCAACCAACGGTGTTGTGCATGACCTGATGGAGGAGCGCGTGGCGACGCAGTACGAGTCCGGCCAGGGCGGCGTGAACTGGCGCGTCTTCCCCGCTTCGAACGAATTCATCTGGTACTCGGAACGCAACAATTGGGGACACCTTTACCTTTACGACCTCGCCACCGGGAAGCTCAAGACCCGGACCACCTCCGGCGACTGGGCGGTCACCCGTTTGGTGCGCGTGGATGAAAAAGAGCGCACGCTTTACTTTCTCGCCGACGGAAGGGAGCCCGGGCGGAACCCCTACTTCACACATCTGTATCGTGTGGGCTTCTCCGGAGAGGGGCTGACCCTGCTGACGCCCGAGGACGCCAACCACCAGGTTACCTTCTCGCCTTCCGGCCGCTACTTTGTGGACAGCTATTCCCGCCCCGATGTCCCGCCGGTCACAGTGCTGAGGCAGTCCGACGGCAAGCTGGTGGCCACGATCGAGAAGGCTGATGTTTCCCGGCTACGGGCGGCCGGGTGGAAGCCACCACAGCCTATTACCGTTAAAGGGCGCGACGGCGTCACGGATCTCTATGGCTTAATGTTCACGCCCGCTCGACTCGACCCGCACGAGAAGTACCCCATCATTAACCAAATCTATCCCGGACCGCAGGGAGGCAGCGTGGGGAACTGGTCATTCGCGGCGGCGCGAGGCGACGCGCAGGCGCTGGCCGAATTGGGATTTGTGGTGGTGGAGATCGAGGGCATGGGAAATCCCCTACGTTCCAAGAAGTTCCACGACTTCTATTACGGGAATATGGGCGACAACACCTTGCCCGACCAGGTGGCCGGCATGACCCAACTCGCCGCACGCTATCCCTGGATCGACTTGGAGCGCGCCGGCATCTACGGGCACTCCGGGGGAGGTTACGCAGCGGCGGACGCAATGTTCCGTTATCCCGATTTCTTCAAAGTGGGAATCTCCGAGGCAGGCAACCACGATAACCGCGAGTATGAGGACGATTGGGGCGAGCGGTACCAGGGGTTATTGACTCACAACGCGGGCGGAGGAACGAACTACGACGACCAGGCCAACCAGAATATCGCCAAGAACCTGAAAGGCCGCCTGCTGCTGGCGCACGGTACTCTGGACGACAACGTGCCGCCTTACAACACGCTTCTGGTGGTGAATGAGCTGATCAAGGCCAACAAGGACTTTGACCTCCTCCTGTTGCCCAATCGCCGCCACGGGTTCGGCAACGAGCCCTACATGGTGCGGCGGAGGTGGGATTATTTTGTGCGCTACCTGCTGGGAGCGGAGCCGCCCAGGGAATATCAGTTGAAGCCGCCACCTGACCCGTTTGCCGCGCCCTAAGATGAACGGGCTGAAGTCGAGAGTGCGATAACCGGCACGCGAAAAGAAAGCCGCGCTTCGCCGTTGCGCGAATCGGTTGGAACGGCGCCTGCTGGACAAGATAGCAACCAAAATGGAGCACGCCTATGCCTAATTTGTTTGATCCCCTCCCGATCCGGAATGTGACCCTTCCCAACCGCATCGTCGTTTCGCCGATGTGCGAGTATTCCAGCACCGACGGGTTTGCCAACGACTGGCACCTGGTCCACCTGGGAAGCCGGGCCGTCGGTGGTGCGGGGTTGGTTATGACGGAAGCCGCCGCCGTTACGCCGGATGGACGGATCAGTCCGCAAGACCTGGGAATATGGAGCGATGACCATATCGAGTTTCTTGCCCGCATTACCCGCTTCATCCACTCCCAGGGCAGCGTCGCCGGCATGCAGTTGGCACACGCCGGGCGAAAGGCGAGCACCTATCGGCCTGGGGACGGGGACGGCGCCGTCCCGGTAGGGGCGGGCGGCTGGACGAATGTGGTAGCTCCCAGCGCAATTCCCTTTGCTCCAAACTATGTGCAGCCGCAAGCTCTGACGCTGGAGGGGATTCAAGCCGTCATCGCGGCATTTGTGGCAGCCGCCCGGCGTGCCCGCGAAGCAGGCTTCCACGTGATCGAGATCCACGCCGCCCACGGGTACCTGCTTTCGGAGTTCCTTTCACCGCTCGCCAACCGCCGCGCCGACGGATACGGCGGTTCGCTCGAGAACCGCATGCGCTTCCTGACCGAGGTGGTCCGCGCAGTCCGCGGAACGTGGCCGGAGAGTGCGCCTTTGTTCGTGCGCATCTCGGCCACCGATTGGGAAGAAGGCGGATGGACCCTCGACGATTCCGTGGCGCTGGCCCGGCGCCTGAAGGATTCCGGTGTGGACCTGGTCGATTGTTCCTCCGGGGGAAATGTGCCGCCGACCAGAATTCCCGTGGGGCCGGGATACCAAACGCCCTTCGCCGAAAGAATCCGGCGCGAAGCGAACATCCTGACGGGCGCGGTGGGCATGATCACGGCTCCGGCGCAGGCCGACCATATAATCCGCACGGGGCAGGCCGACGTTGCGATCATGGCGCGGGAGTTTCTACGTGATCCCTACTGGCCCTTGCGGGCGGCCCGCGACCTGGGATATCCCGTCCCCTGGCCCGTGCAGTACGTCAGAGCTGCTCCCCATGGGACCAAGACGCGTATCCCGTCAAAGTCGTAAGATCCGCTCCCTTCCTTCGATGCAAGACACGGAACCCCAGTGATGCTCAAGCGGCTGCAAGGCCCGGCCGTGTGATATTGTTGCGTTGCTGGCCAAAAATCAGAATTTCCCCGCTGAATGCATATGGGGCAGAAAGCTGCCTGAGTTCGGTAATCCTAACGCCAGCACGATCAGCACGTCTCATGTCGAGCTGTAAAACCTGACCCTGCGGATGTGACGGCTGACTCGGCTGGCCAATACCTTCAGCGAAAATGGGAGAATCTTCATGCGATGCTTGCGCTATACTTCGCGTGGTATGATTTCGCCCGCCGCTCCTACCCAAACGGATATGAGTGGTTGTTGGATCATCATCGGCAGCTGTGGCGCGACATTCAAACCATGATTGATGTTAGGGGCATGCTCTGATTTTGTCATTCGCAGGATTGGGAGGATAAAGTATGGCAGACGTCCACCGGACCACGCGAGATCGCCTCATTCCCTGTCTTATGATCCTGTTCGTAGCGCTGATTAGAGCTGTGCCGCTGGCGGCCCAGTTCACCACGGCCAGCCTGGACGGAACCGTGGTTGACCCGTCGGGTGCGGCAGTTCCCGATGCTACAGTCAGGGTGGAGAACACCGAGACAGGCCTTATCCGCAACACCCAAAGCGGACCCGACGGGCATTATCTCTTTCCCGCCTTGCCCGTCGGGGTGTACAAGCTGACGGTAGAAAGGAGCGGGTTTCGTCCCTACATTCAAAGCGGCATTGAGCTGAGTGTGAACCAGGCGGCCACTCAGCCGGTGATTCTCCGGGTCGGAACGGTGACCGAGCAAATTAACGTATCGGGCAGCGCTCCTCTCGTGACCACGCAGGTGTCGACGGTGGGGCAGTTGGTAAGCCAGCAGAACGTCGAGAATTTGCCCTTGAATGGACGCATGGCGCAAAGCCTGGTGTTCCTCATCCCCGGGGCGAACGACGTCACGCCGTATTATTGCGGCGCGGGCTGTGAGGGCGGAGTTTATCCCGGTGAACAATATGCTGCGGTCAACGGCGGCGGGCCGAACGGGGTTAACTACCAGATGGACGGCTCCGACAACAACGACACTTACATGAACACGAACCTGCCCTTCCCCGATCCGGATGCGATTGAGGAATTCAACGTGCAAACCGGGAACATGAGCGCGGAGTA
>Ga0187852_1001699_pt1 | contig 19833 bp, 19 predicted proteins | sample June2016WEW_6_40_FD_134511 | JGI IMG/M metagenome (GOLD analysis project Ga0187852, IMG submission 134511) | Peatland microbial communities from SPRUCE experiment site at the Marcell Experimental Forest, Minnesota, USA - June2016WEW_6_40 | ecosystem: Environmental > Terrestrial > Soil > Wetlands...
CATGGGAAAACTCGTTCCAGTCCCTTGGTGGAATGGATTGCCTTTGCGGCTGACCATCTAGAATGGGCCGGCTGACAACCCTAAAACTTAGGCGAATTCCGTTCCGTGGAAATTCAGGCTAGGAGCGAATCCAACAAAGCGACGCTCGCCCGCATCACCAAAGAAATGGCGCAGCCCCGCATCGCCAAGTCCGCAAGAAAGGGGGTGTGAACCATACAAGACTCGCAGTCGCCGGGTCCTAATTGGTAGTCGCCGCAGATCCTTCCTCTCTGAGCAATTTTGACCAGACATCCGTGCACTCTTGAACTGACGCGCAAATCACTCTGCCGTATAAGGGTGATTGTATGCTGATCCGAAATAGCAGGAGCGGACGACCTGCCAGATCTGTCCAGATGTAGGAGTGAAATGCCATGCCAAGGAAGACGAGACTCGCTATTACTGATTTGGGACACGCCAAGCGAGCGGATTTTTCGATTCCTGCGGCCGGAGCAAAACACCACGACGCAGCAGCGAAACACTTGGCGGAGGCGGCTCGCCACCACCGGCAGGCAGCCAAACTTTACCAATCCGGCCACCCCGAGAAGGCCAGCCATCACGCCCACATGGCGTACGCACACCACCTGCACGCGGAGCAGCATGCCGAGGCGGCCGCCAAGGACCACTTGAAGAATCAACGATTCTCACTCATGCCGCTTTAAGAGTTCTCAAGGGAAAAGGAGAGAAAACCGATGAAGTCGAGCACAACAGATCAGGTCAAAGGCAAGCTACATGAAATAAAAGGTGACGTTAAGGAGAAAGCGGGACAGCTTACGAACAATCCCGACTTGGCGGCCGAAGGCCAAAACGAAAAGCTGGCGGGCGTAGTCCAAAAGAAGGTCGGCCAGATTGAAAAGGTTTTCGAGAAGTAACCACGAAGGGAGGCGCCGTGAACAGAACGCTGGGGATTATCCTGATTGCATTGGGTCTATTCGGTCTCGCGTGGGGAGGGTTTACGTACACGACCCGGCAAAAGGTGGTTGACATCGGACCGATCCACGCTACTCGCGACATAACGCGTAATGTGCCTCTACCTCCCATCGCCGGCGCCGTGGCGCTCATCGCCGGGATTGTGCTCTTGGTAGCCCGGGGGAAGGAATAGCTTTCGCCCAGCCGGCCGCGAGCTTAACCTCAGGGGAAAGGAAGATCCACAATGTTGGTACTCATTACGATTTGGTTGCTGGCTTTGGGCGTCGGTGGGGCGTACTACGGCCATAGGCGCTGGGGTTACGCCGGCGGCGCTGGCATCGGGATAGGCACCGTCTTACTGGTTCTCCTCGCCGTCGACGTGCTGGGCGCATACCACTGAGACGACGTCCGCCGCAGGCTACCGTTTAGAAGAAAGGAAGATCCACAATGTTGATCCTCATTATTGTTTTGTTGTTGGTTATGGGTGGAGGTGGGGGTTATTACGGCCATAGGCGCTGGGGATACGGTGGCGGGGCTGGCATCGGGCTAGGCACCATTCTCCTGATTCTCCTGGTGGCCTATCTCTTGGGCGGTTTCAACTGAAGCAATGCTCGATAATTGGGGCGAATCCAACACTAAATGATTTGCATTCGGCGGAATACCGGAACTTTGATCAGGTCCAGGATAAGGCCGAAAACGGCAGTTGCCGCGAGAGTTGTGGCCACCACGACGATGGGCAGAGGCGTCATCAGTACTCCACGCGTTGCCAGCTCCGAAATGATGAGCAGGTCCACCCCCGACGCGGCCATAAGCCACGTACTCGGTCGGGAACTCCAGAGGCGCCGGCGCTCTCGTACAACATAGAGAGTAGCCTGACCGCTGAAGATCAGCGTCACAATGGACAAGGTCCTTAAAGCATCAATGCCAAGACCCATCTGATATTTGCCGATGGCAATTACTCCCGTGCAAAAAAGAAGGTCGAAGAAACCGAGGATGACTCCGGCCGCGGTCAGGCTACCCACGCGCCAGACGTTGGGCGTCGGAGACATATGGACATTGTCCGTCGCCGCGAGCATTGCCAGGAAATCGCCCGTGATCATCGAGATGACTAAGAGCAAGGGGGTAAGGATGGCGTGCCCGGTCATGAGAAGACCCGCAGCCAGGAAGAGGGCGCCCAGGAATTTGTGGGTGACGGACTTCAACGTGTAGGTCAGGATGCGCTGGAAAATGGTCCGCCCCTCCTCAACGGACGCCACGATGCCACTTAGTCCAGGTTCGGTCAGGACGATTCCGGCCGCAGACTTTGCCACATCGGTTGCCGTCGAGACGGCAATTCCCATTTGCGCCTGGCGCAATGCAGGCGCATCGTTTGCCCCATCACCGCACATGCCCACAGTGTGGCCGCCCTTTTGGAACGCCTGCACAAGGTGGTACTTGTCTTCAGGAAGAACGCCGGCAAAGACCGCAAAGCTTTCCGGATTTAATCCCTCAGGGATCGTCCCGGAGGGGCAGATCGATCCGTCCAAGCCCACGGCGTGCGCGACGATGGCGGCCGTAGCAGGGGCATCCCCCGTGACCATAACTGTTCGCACGCCGAGCGTACGCAGTTGCGTAACCATTCCCGCGGAATCAGATCGGGGAGGATCGCTGAGCGCGATGAAGCCGGCCAGACGCATGGCCTTCGCGGGGCCGGCAGCGACAGCCAGCACCCGGTATCCCTTCGTTTCCAGTTCGTTGGCGAAGGTAGATGCGTCCGGAGCCGCTGGCGCGAGGCCGACAATGACGCTGAAGGCGCCTTTGACGATGCGCACGGCGGCCCCATCCGCGCCGGTCCCTGTCGCCTCAGACATTTTAGTGGCGGGATCAAAGGGGATAAACTTGGTGAGCTTCGGCAAATCGCTCGCGCTTTTGAGCGATGCGGCCGAGCGAATTGCCACATCCACAGAATCTTGTCCGCCATCGGAGCTGGCCAAAGCCGCGAGCCCCAGAATGTGGGTCTCGTCGAAGCCTTCCAGTGCATGGACGACCGCAACGGTCAGGGCGTTCTGGGTAAGGGTGCCGGTCTTATCCACACACAAAACATCCATCGTGTCAGCTTCGTCGACGGCGGAGAGGCGAGTTGGAAGTACGCCCACCTTTGCCAGAGCCTTTGCGCCGATTGCCGCGGCAAGTGTGAACGTTGCAGGCAGAGCGACGGGTATGGAAGCGAGAACCGCGGTGAGGATCAAGGGAACAATTTCCCGCAGCGGCATCGACAAAGCGTAGGCATAGCTGACCAGGAACGCAATGATGACGCTATTGAACAAGGCGAGATTGCGCACGACCCGGAAGACGACCTTTTGCTGGGAGCTGACAACGTGCGCGGTGCGGACGAGCTCCGCGGTGCGCCCGAACTTGGTGCGTGTTCCCGTGGCAGTGACCTCGGCAATCGCTTCGCCGCGCCTCACCAACGCTCCGGCAAAAGTTTGCACCCCCTTCCCAGCTTCTATCGGCACCGATTCACCCGTGAGCATGGACTGGTCAAGCAAGACTGAGCCTTCAAGAAGGCGGACGTCGGCAGCAACAACTCCACCGAGCGACAACTTCACAATGTCCCCGGCGACCAGATTGGCCGAGGGAATGTTGCGCCAAACGCCATCCCGGTGGACGGACGCGGTTAGCGCGAGGCGTGACTTGAGCGCGGTGAGAGTCGCCTGGGCGTGACTTTCCTGAAAGAAACTGAGAGCGGCATTGAAGACTAGAAGGACGGCGATGACCGAAGCCTCCACGTAATCATGCAAACCGAGTTCGATCGCGATGACCGCTTCCAACATCCACGGAACGGGCGCCCAGAACTTACTCAAGGCGCTGCGAATGAGATGCGCAGAGGTATCGGGCATGGAGTTTGGCCCAAACTTCTGAAGGCGGCTACGGGCTTCATCGCTCGATAGCCCGCCCGTTGGCAAGCTGGGAGGAACAACTGTGGTCGGCGGGGGGCGGGGGGGCGAGAGAGTGGGGGCGAGTGTCATCTGCGAGGGTCGCAATCGAGCCGCACCGCGACATCGCGTTGTGCGGGCATTTCCATTTTGCGTTTCTGTATCACTGACAGTGTTTACCGTCACCCCCTCTGATGGCCGGCCCATCGCCGGCCACGACGTAAAACGCCCTCAGGGGGGTTAGCACAACCTCAGAATGCACTTCCGGTATGGGTCCCGGCTTCCTCAATTTGGCAGTCGTATACCGCCAAACACGTAGAGGGCGACCAGGACGATAAGGACTAGGCCAACGATCCCGATGCCTCCACCCGAACCCCATCTTCGGTATCCGTAATAACCGCCGCCGCCGCCGAACAAGAGCAACAGAACCACAATGAGCAATATCAATCCCATGGGAATCTCCTCTCAGTTAGTAATATGCTTTGATGAGAACTTTCGCTTTTATCATGATGGATCCCTTTGGCGGGTTGCCTTCACACCCGACAGAATCCCTAACCCCAGTAGTACGATTGCACCCACGACAATCCAGTGCGCGGGGACATGAATCAAATGGGCGCCATAGATCAACCCGCCAATCACGAGCGCGTATCCTGCGGCGTAAATTCCAAACGACATAGCAACTCCTTCTTGACCCAACAGAGGCTCATGACGATGCATCCCAGCGCGCGTTCGCAGGTCTTACTGCTTGACGATAGAGCTGGCCTTTTGATCTTTTACTTGCAGTTCGTTCACGACCTGAAGCACGTTAGGAACATTTGACGCCACCTGCGCAACTTGTGCGCGCTGGGATTGGGAACTCACCTCGCCGGTCAACGTTACAACGCCACTCTTGACGTCGTAGGTGACGCCCTTATGGAGCTTGTTCTGGATCAGAGCAGCATCCAAGTTTTTCTCGATACCCGCGTCCAGATCCGAGTTTACGGCCTTTGCCGCACTTTCGCCGCCGGGAGGAACCACCGCAATCTGGTTTGACACAACCTGCCCAGTTGCGATTGACGTGGCGATGGACTCAGCTTGAGCCTTGTCAGCGTCTGCCGCGACGTTTCCGCTCAGGGTTACGACCCCTTTGTCACGGTCCTGGGTTACGGAGACAGCTTTGAGGCCGGCTTGATCGAGCGACTTGCGGATGTTGTCAGCCACATCCGCCGACTTGGTGGATGTTCTTGTGCAAACAATCATGCTCCCCACCACGAGCAGCATCAGGATAATGATGTATTGTTTAAGCATTTTCATGGTTTTCCTTTGATCAGCGTTTTCCATCCTGGAGTATCTGCGGCATCTACCTATCACCGCCACGCTCTTCCCAGGCATGAAGGCGTTTTCCCTCCGCCTCCAAGGCCCGCCCTCCACGGAGGGTCCTATGACTTCCGCCTCCCAGGGAATGCGCGTGGCATTCTTCTTTTACCCTGAGGCTTCATTCCGTGTCAGTTCAGAAGGGCTCACCCGCTTGGTCAAAATTGCTCACACCGCAATGAGGAGTCGAGTACTCGCCTGCCCTCCAGGTGACTTCTAGAGAGTAGATTTACCGACACCTTGCCGGCCATCGTACTGTGCAAGTTTGCTCAGGCCATTGGTCGATTCTGAACAGACAGCAAATTGCCGGGGGAATACCCTGAGAGAGGTCACTTGGTGTAGGGGCGGGCCAACACTAACCTGTTCGGGTTACAGGTTGGCGAAAATCCCTTGCCATGAAGCTTCAAAAGAAAAAGGAGAAAAATCATGCCGCAAGTGCAACCAGTCCAACGAGAAAGAACTCTTGGGATCGTGCTCTCGGGGAGTTCCCTGAAGGGCGACAAAGTGGTGAACTACCAGGGTGACGATCTGGGCAAGATTGAAGAGATCATGATCGACTTGGATCGTGGGAGGGTCGCCTACGCCGTGCTGTCGTTCGGCGGTTTTCTCGGCATGGGTGACAAGCTGTTTGCCATTCCCTGGCAGGCCTTTACCGTCGACACGACCAACAAGAATCTTATTCTGAATGCGGACAAGGCGCTTTTGGAAAAGGCGCCGGGGTTTGACAAGAATAACTGGCCCGACATGGCAGACCTTTCTTTGGGATCTACGCTGTACGGGTACTATGGCTACAAGCCCTATTGGGCCTGATCCCGACGCATCCTTTCCTCGTCACCACCGGTCAAGTTGAAAGGAACCACTCACGTGCGAATTTGGATACTGATGATGCTAGGAACGACGTTGGCGTTTGGGCAGACGACACCCGCCGATACCCTCCAAAGGTGCCACAGCATGCTGAACGACGCCGCCCATGAGCGCAATCCGGACGGTCGAAAGGGTGCCGCGGAGGCCCTGAGCCTCGTGGGGGTAAACGATGGCGCTCTTGAGTCTCTTGCCCCCATGCTCGATGACCACGATGTCCCGGTCCGGATTGCGGTGGTGGTCACCCTGGGCGACTTCAAGGACAACCGGACCCTTCCTCTCCTGAAGAGAGCTTTGCAGGATGCCGTTCCCGAAGTCGACTTCGCCGCAGCCAAGGTGCTTTATCAACTCCACGACCCGGATGGAGTGCAATTCCTTCTCGCCGTTGTTAGCGGGGAGTCTAAGGCGTCCTCGAGCCTTCTCAGCAAAGAGAAACGGGGCGCTTTGCGCCTGTTGCACACTCCGACTCAGCTTTTCACGACCATCGCCATCGGCGCAGCAAGTTTTGCTCCCGTGCCGGGTCTCGGGTACGGATTGTCCTCGGCACAAGGCATCCTATCGGCCCCCGATTCTTCCGCCCGGGCTGCCTCATTGCTTCTCATTGGGAGCTCGAGTGATCCAGCCCTTGTGGATGCCGTGGCATCAGCGTTGCCGGACAAGGAATGGTCGGTGCGCGCTGCGGCTGCCCACTTGGTAGCGATGCATCCCTTCCCAGAATTCCGCGAGCAGTTAGTTCCCCTGTTGGACGACCAGAAGGATGCTGTGCGCGTGCGCGCCGCCGCGGCCTACATCAGACTCCAGCAGGTTACGAAGCTGCTGCCGGCGGGAAAAAAAGGTTCGAAATAGGATTAGCTGCTAGAAATCTAGTTTATACCCATGTCCTCCACAGTGAGTTCCATCACGGTTCCGATCAACGGGTTTTTCGAATGGTTCGGCGAACTGGGCCTTTTTTCCTGGCAGGTTCTGCGAGCGGCAGTTACGCCGCCCTATGAAATCCGCGAGCTTGTCCGGCAAATCGACGAGATCGGATCAAAATCCTTTCCGCTAGTGGCCTTGGCGGGCGGGGCCATCGGCGCCATCCTCTCCCTTGAAACGCGCGATAGCTTGGTTCGATTCGGCGCCAGTTCATTGCTTCCCGCCGCTGTCGTGTTCTCGATTATCCATGAGATCGGCCCCATTGTTACCGGCTTGATCGTCTGCGGCCGAGCGGGAGCTGGCATCGGCGCGGAGTTGGGATCGATGAAGGTCACCGAGCAGATCGATGCCATCGAGGCATCCGCCGTAAATCCCTATAGGCTGCTGGCCGCAACCCGTATTCTGGCTTGTATCCTGGTGTTGCCACTCTTGACCCTCACTGCCGATTTCTGCGGCGTGGTCATGGCCTGGGTGGCCGATATGCTGGCGGAGCCGATCACCTTCCAGCAGTTCATCCACAAAGGCTTTAGCAATTTGGGCTTCAACGATCTAATGCCGCCAACCTTCAAGACGATGGTATTCGGCCTGATCATCGGGCTGGTGGCTTGCTATCAGGGAATGCGGACGCGGGGAGGCACCGAGGGCGTGGGGCGTACGGCAACGAGCTCGGTGGTCTTGTCTTCGCTGTTTGTAATCCTGGCCGACGTTGTCCTGGTGAAACTGATCGTCATGTTTTTTCCCTGAGGACCTGCGCTCGAAAGTCCGCAAAGTAGCACGGAAAGGGGGCTGAACCGCATCGTGATAGAGAGCCTAGAGAAAACGAATGGCGAGCCGCCCGTGGTCCTGCGAGGTCTGCGCAAGTCCTTCGGCGCCCAGGTAGTTTTAAATGGGATTGACCTGACGGTCGCCCGCGGTGAAACCATCGCGGTACTCGGCCGCAGTGGCACCGGCAAGAGCGTTTTGTTGAAAATCATCATTGGCCTCGAAAAGCCTGACGCGGGCTCGGTGAATATCCACGGGCAGGAGATTGGCGGAATCTGCCTCCGGGAGCTCAATAAAACCCGGAGAAAGATGGGTTTTTTATTCCAGCAGGCGGCGCTCTACGACTCGCTCACGGTGGAAGAGAATGTGGCCTTTCCTCTCAAGCACAACACCAATATGCCGGAATCCGAGCGGCGGGACCACGTGAAGGAATTGCTGAAGAGTGTGGGTATGGAGGGTGATCTTAAGAAGATGCCTTCCGATATATCCGGCGGCATGCAGAAGCGAGTGGGGCTGGCTCGGGCGTTGGCTCTCGACCCCGACATCCTGCTGCTGGATGAACCCACCGCGGGACTGGATCCTATTACCTCCGGCGAAATTGATGAGCTGATTCTCAAGCTGCAAAAGGAACACGCCATGGCATCCATCGTGGTCACGCACGATTTGCAGAGCGCCAAAACCATCGCCGGCCGTCTGGCGCTGCTCAATGAAGGAAATATCGTGATCGAAGGCGCCTTCGCCGACCTGGAGAAGAGCGACGACAAGTTTGTCGCTGACTTTATGCGGCGGGACGCTTAGGAGGAAACATGTCGAGAGTGGCGAGGTTGGGAGCATTCATCTTCACGGCATTGGCGATTCTGGCAGTAGGAACCTTTATCGTCGGGAACACGCAATACCTCTTTACTTCCACGTACCATCTAAAAACGCAGTTCAGCAACGTGGTGGGCTTGGATGTGGGCGCCGGAGTTCGGGTGGGTGGGGTTCACCGCGGGACCGTGCACAGTATCGAACTGCCTCACCAGCCGGGCGATAAGATCACCGTAGTGATGGACCTCGACACCAGGACGCACGACATCATCAAGCAAGACTCCGTAGCGTCCATCGAGACCGAGGGCCTGCTGGGCAATGAGTACATGGCGGTTTCGTTTGGTACAGCCGGGGCGGCCAACGTACGCGACGGTGATACGATCGCAAGCCATCCTCCTCTTGCCATGTCGGACCTGATCAAGAAGTCGGAGGATATTCTGGACAGCAGCCAACTAGCGATCAAAAACGTTACGGCGGCGACCGCGAGCTTAAGCTCGGTCAGTGCCAAGATCGATCAAGGTCAGGGGACGATCGGGGCGTTGATCAACGATAAGACAGCCTATAACCAGCTAAACCAAACGATGGAGGGAATGCAAGAAACGGTAGCCCATGCGCAGGCCGGGGTTACCGACTTCCAGGAGAACATGGAGGCGCTAAAGCACAATTTCTTCGTGCGCGGGTACTTCAAGAATCGCGGCTATGAGGATTCCACGGAGCTGGCGAAAGACGAAATCGTAAACTTGCCGCAGGGCGCGCCCCAGAAAACCTTCACCTTCGAGGCAAAGCAACTGTTCAACAAAGTCGACACGGCCAAGCTGAAAAACCAAAAGTCTCTTGACCCTGCCGGCGATTTCCTGACCGATACTGACTTTGGAGTTGCCGTGGTGGCCGTGTACTCCAGCATGGAAGGAGATGCCGGCAAGGACTTGGTCCTGACCCAAGGTCGTGCCTTGGTGGTCCGCGAGTACCTTGTTGAGAATTTCGGTTTCGACGATCGGCGGCTCAAGACCATGGGAATGGGGAAGAAAGCAGGCACAAGCCCTGAAGCCGGCTGGGGCACCATCCAGATCCTCGTATACCCTTCCGGCACTGAAATGCCGCCCGCGAAGCTGGCGCAGAGTAGTCCTCTACCCAAAACCGCGGCAGAATTGCCGGTCGCCGAATCTCCCGCTGCCCTTTCAAAACCACAGTAGCAGGATGCCATCGCTGATCAGGCGCCGATTGTGGTTTTGCTCACATGTTTGTCCTGCGCGAATAGCCTAGAGTAGGCCTTCCCCCACCCTCCATCATCCGTTTCCATCCCAACGTGGCCACAATGTGAAGCATGTTACGAGAATGAGCAATTGTGAACAGACAGGGGTTCTTTGGTTGCCTAAATTTTGTGGTTATGTATCGAGTTTCAGCTTACTTCAACAAAGCTTATGGATTCCGGGCGGTGCCGTTGTCCTTGCATACGTCGTCTCTTCCGCAATTCAGGCTGCGGATCAGTGGAACAAGGCGGTTGTCTTGCTGCGAGGTAAGTTCCGCTCCCTTCCGGGACCGGGACTGTCCAGCCCGCGATTTTGTACCTCGCGGACGCGCTCACCAGCATCGCCCTGCAAGGGCTCCGGAGCTGAAAAAGGAGATTCCGATTGACCGCTGACATGAACGAGCACGCCGTCATCAGCCCTGACCATCAACTCCCGGCCTTTGTTCCCCGACATAGGGGTCTGCACGTCGTCATGTGGATCCTGCTGCTATTGATCGTGGCGGTCCCGCTCTTGCTGGTTTTGCACCATCACGAGGAAGCCAAAAAAGCCGCGGCCGCAAAGCCTGCCGCGCCGGGGATCACCATTACGAGTGCGACGGCTCAAAAGGGTGACACCGGCGTCTACCTCGATGCCATCGGCACTGTCACCCCGGTCTATACCGATTCGATTACCAGCCAGGTGAATGGCTTGGTCGATGCCGTGCATTATATGGAGGGTCAGCGGGTACGCAAGGGCGACCCGCTGGTTGACATCGATTCGCGTCCTTACCGCGCCATGCTTTTACAAGCCCAAGGGACCCTCGAGCGAGACGAAAATCAGCTCGCCCAAGCACAGATGGACCTTGAACGCTACCGTGCCGCGTGGGCACGGAACGCCATTGCCAAGCAGACCTTGGATGACCAGGAAAAGCTTGTCCTGCAGGAGAATGGCACAGTCAAAAACGACCAGGGAACGGTGCAATTTGACCAGATTCAAGTGGACTACTGCCAGATCACTGCTCCCATCGCCGGCCGGGTGGGTTTACGGTTGGTGGATCCGGGCAACGTAGTGCAGTCGGGTGGAAACGTAACCCTCGCCGTCATTACGCAGCTCGAGCCCATCACCGTAATTTTCACCATACCGGAAGACAGTCTAGGTCAGGTCGAAGCTCGCCTGAACACGAAAGCTAAGCTCCCCGTCGATGCCTTTGATCGCACTGCGCAGACGAAAATTGCAAGCGGGGAGCTGTTGACGCTCGACAACCAGATTGATACGACGACAGGGACGGTAAAAGGGCGAGCGCTCTTCGACAACAAAAATGATGCGCTCTTCCCGAACCAATTTGTAAATACGCGCCTGCTCGTGAATACGTTGCAGGGAGTGACGCTGATTCCAGCATCAACCATTCAACAAAATGGCCAAGCATCGTTCGTGTATGTGATTCAAAACAATATCGCTCATATGCGCAGCATCAAGCCGGGGGTTACCAACGGCGGTGTAACGCAGGTTGACGGCATCAATCCTGGAGACGTTGTCGCCAACAGCAGCTTCGATAAGTTGCAGGACAACGCTACGGTCGTTATTTCGAACAAGCCTGTCTCGGTCAAAACGAGCGGGAGCAAAGCGCAGTGAGTCCATCTCGTCCATTTATTTTGCGACCCGTAGCCACTGCTTTGCTGATGGCTGCAATCCTCTTGGTCGGTATTGTTGGCTATACACAACTGCCGGTCTCCGCATTGCCGGAAGTCGATTATCCCACCATTCAGGTGCTCACGTTTTATCCCGGCGCCAGCCCAACGGTAATGTCAACGACAGTGACGGCGCCCCTGGAGCGTCAATTCGGCCAACTGCAGGGCTTGAGCCAGATGACCTCCTCCAGCTCCGGAGGGACTTCCGTCATCGTGCTTCAGTTTAATCTCTCGCTAGCTATTGATGTAGCCGAGGAAGAGGTGCAGGCGGCCATCAACGCGTCGCAGAGTCTTTTGCCTTCCATCCTGCCCTCGCCGCCGACCTACAGCAAGACGAATCCCGCCGATGCCCCCGTGCTCACCCTGGCCATCACCTCAAATTCCATGCCGCTTTCTCAGGTCGAAGACCTTGTGGACACGCGCCTCGCGCCTAAGATTTCGCAGCTCAACGGGGTCGGGCTTGTAAGCATCAGCGGCGGCCAAAAGCCTGCCGTCCGCATCCAAGCCAACCCTACGGCGATGTCATCCTACGGCATTAACATGGAAGACCTGCGCACGGCGCTGACCAATGCCAGTGTGAACGCCGCCAAAGGGAACTTCGATGGGCCGCGCCAGGATTTCCAGATTGATGCCAATGATCAACTGGTCACCAGCGACGACTATGGGAAGGTTGTGGTTGCCTACCGCAATGGCGCGCCGGTGATGCTGACCGACGTGGCGCGCATCGTGAATGGCGTCGAGAACAACAATCAGGCCGCGTGGATGAACCAGACCCCCGCGGTCATCCTGAATGTGCAGCGCCAGCCCGGGGCCAACACCATCAGCGTGGTCAAGAGCATTAAGGGATTGCTGCCCCAGATGGAGGCCAACCTGCCCACGGGCATTTTGGTGACCACGCTTACCGATCTCACCACCGCCATCGAAGCCTCGGTTTCCGACGTTGAGTTCGAATTGATGTTGACGGTTGGACTGGTCGTGCTGGTCATCTTCCTCTTCTTGCGGAGTCTCTATGCCACCATTATCCCCAGCGTGGCGGTGCCGCTGTCTCTGGTGGGCACCTTCGCGGCGATGTACGTCCTGGGTTACAGCCTGGATAACTTATCGCTGATGGCGCTGACCATCTCCACCGGTTTCGTTGTGGACGATGCCATCGTGATGATCGAGAATATCGCGCGGTACATCGAAGCCGGCGATCCACCCATGGAAGCAGCGCTCAAGGGCGCGGAGCAAATTGGCTTCACCATTCTCTCGCTGACCGTGTCGCTCATCGCCGTACTGATTCCGCTGTTATTCATGGGCGACGTGGTGGGGCGACTGTTCCGCGAGTTTGCCGTGACCCTGGCCGTCACCATCATCGTTTCGGCAGTGGTCTCCTTGACGCTCACCCCCATGATGAGTGCGCGAATCTTGCGGCACGAGCCCAAGGAGCAGCAGGGGCGCATCTATCGAGCCACGGAGCGTGCTTTCGAAGAGATGATCGCGTTCTATGGCCGGACCCTGAAGGTTGTCCTTCGATTCCAGACGGTTACGCTGGTGGTCGCCGTGGCCACACTGCTGCTTACGGTTTTCCTTTACATCGTGATCCCCAAAGGGTTTTTCCCGATACAGGACACGGGCGTCATCCAGGGCATAACGCAGGCGCCGCCGGCGATCAGTTCACAGGCCATGGCCAAGGAGCAGTTGGAGATTACCAAGGCAGTCCTGGATGACCCGGCGGTGGAAAGCGTCTCGTCGTTTATCGGCGCCGATGGAACGAATGTAACGACGAACAGCGGTAGGATGTCGATCAACTTGAAGCCGCTCGACGATCGCAAGATCAGTGCCTCAGACCTCATCCGCAGGCTCAACTCTCGAGTGAACCAGGTCCAGGGAATTCAGTTGTTTATGGAACCTGTGCAGAACATTACCGTGGATGACCGGGTAAGTCGCACGCAATACCAGTACGCACTGGAAGACCCTGATGCGAACGAGCTGAATGACTGGACCAACCGTTTCGTCGACCGGCTGAAGCAATTGCCGGAGCTGGAAGACGTGGCTACCGATCAACAAATGGGAGGGCTGGCCGTATCTCTGGTCATCGATCGCGTCACCGCTTCGCGGCTGGGCATCGCGCCTACGACCATCGACAACACCCTGTACGACGCCTTCGGTCAGCGGCAGATCAGCACGATGTATACGCAAGTAAACCAATACCATGTTGTTCTCGAGAGTGAGCCGCAGTTTCAGAAAAACCCCAACAAGCTGAACCAGCTTTACATTCAGTCCAATGCGTCTTCGGGCGCAAGCGGTGCGGGAGCCTCTTCCTCTTTTGCGTCCTCCGGATCATCCTCCGCGGGATCAAATGGGCTAACCACTTCGGCGTTGTACACTCCGGCGGCAAATACCCTCGCCCCTCCTTTGAACGCGCTTTCGGCGAGCAGTTCCGCTAGTAAGGGAGCCGGCTCTGCGGGTACCACCAGTTCGGCCACCAGCAGTGCCGTGCCGCTGAGCGCGATTGCACACTTTGAGAACACCACAGAGGCGCTCGCCATCACCCACCAGGGTCAGTTTCCCGCAATTACCGTGTCGTTCAATCTCTCGCCGAATGCCTCGCTGGGCAACGCTATTACCGCGGTCGACAAAGCGCAGAAAGATATGCACATGCCTCCCAGCCTCCAGGCGGGTTTTCAAGGCACGGCGGCCTCCTTTACCAATTCGCTCTCCAATGAGCCGTTGCTCATTCTTGCTGCACTGGTGACGGTGTACATCGTGCTGGGAGTTTTGTACGAGAGCTTTGTCCACCCGATTACGATTTTGTCCACGCTACCGTCAGCGGGCGTGGGCGCCTTCCTTGCGTTGCTTCTCTTTCACCAGGATTTAAGCGTGGTGGCAATCATTGGCATCGTCCTACTGATCGGTATCGTGAAAAAGAACGGCATTATGATGGTTGACTTCGCCCTCGAAGGCGAGCGGAAGCACGGGAAGAACGCGACGGATGCAATTTACGATGCGTGTCTGCTCCGTTTCCGCCCAATCATGATGACCACCATGGCCGCGCTGCTGGCGGGCCTGCCGCTGGCGCTGGGAACGGGTTACGGTTCGGAGTTGCGCAAGCCGCTGGGCATTGCCATGGTGGGTGGGTTGCTGTTGAGCCAGGCGCTCACCCTTTACACCACGCCCGTGATCTACATCTTTTTTGACAATCTGGCGCACCGCTTTGCAAACCAATCGAAGCCGACAGAAACCGGAGGCGCAGAACTGGCAGGGCCGGCATGAACATTTCCGCACCCTTCATTCGCCGACCAGTGGCTACGACGCTGCTCACGGTGGCGATTGCCCTTGCCGGGGCGGTTGCGTATGAGGTGCTGCCGGTAGCGCCCCTGCCGGAGGTTGACTTTCCGACTATTTCCATCAGTGCAAGCTTGCCCGGTGCCAGCGCCGACATTATGGCGTCATCCGTAGCCACTCCCCTCGAGCGGCAGTTCGGCCATATTGCTGGGGTGACGGAGATGACCTCTGCGAGCTCGCTCAGCAGCACATCGGTCACGATTCAGTTTGACCTTAGCCGCGACATTGATGGCGCGGCGCGCGATGTGCAGTCGGCCATCAATGCGGCTCGAACCTATCTGCCCGCCAACCTGCCGGCCAACCCGACCTACCGCAAGGTCAATCCCGCCGATTCGCCGATCATGATCCTGGGTCTAACCTCCGAGAAATACGGTCCCGATAAGATGTATGACGAAGCCTCCACCGTCCTCCAGCAGAAGTTGTCGCAGATACAAGGCGTAGGGCAGGTCACCGTCGGAGGTGGCGCACTGCCGTCCGTGCGTGTGGACGCCAATCCCACCCAATTGGCCAGCTATGGACTTACCCTGGCGAATTTGCAGTCCGTGCTGAGTTTGCAGAACTCTGACCTGGCCAAAGGACAAATCTCTGATGGTATTGTCACCGCGGACATCATTGCCAACGACCAGATCTCGCTCGCAGCCGATTACAAGCCGCTCGTCGTTGGTTATAACCATGGCGCGGCGGTCCGCCTTTCCGATGTCGCCCAGGTGACCGACTCCGTGCAAAACGTCCGTGCTGCCGGCTATTTGAACGCCAAGCGCGCGGTTACCGTCATCATCTTCCGCCAGCCTGGCGCCAACATCATTCAAACAGTCGACGCCATTCGCGCGCAACTTCCGTTTATCCAGGCATCAATTCCGCTCGGCATCGACACCACCATTGTTCTTGATCGCACCATCACTATCCGCGCCGCGGTCAATGACGTCGAAAGGACGCTGCTGATTTCCATCGTCCTCGTCATCGTCGTGGTGTTTGTCTTCCTGCGCAACGGCCGCGCCACGCTCATTCCCGCCGTTGCGGTGCCGGTCTCGCTGATCGGAACTTTCGCCGTGATGTACCTGCTCGGATATACCCTCGACAACCTCTCACTGATGGCCATGACCATTTCCACGGGATTTGTGGTGGATGACGCCATCGTGGTGATGGAAAATATCACGCGCCATTTGGAAGACGGCATGAGGCCCTTTGCCGCGGCGCTGAAGGGCGCGGAGGAGATTGGTTTCACCGTCTTCACCATCAGCATTTCGCTGATTGCCGTCTTTATCCCTCTTCTATTGATGGGCGGAATCGTGGGCCGTCTCTTCCGCGAGTTTGCCGTCACCCTCTCCACGTCGATTGTGGTGTCCATGATGATCTCACTGACCACTACGCCCATGATGTGCGCCTACCTGTTGAAAAACGAGCGCGCGGAAGAACACGGCCGCATCTTCACCGCCAGCGAAAATGTCTTTGAGGGGGTGCTGCGATTGTATCGCCGCACCCTGCATTGGGTGCTCGATCATCCGGCCCTCACCCTCGGCGTCCTCTTCCTCACCATTGCGCTCAATGTGGTAGTGATCGTCGAGATATCCAAGGGCTTTTTCCCGGTGGAGGACACGGGAGCGATCTCCGGTAGCGTTCGAGGGCCGCAGGATTCCTCCTTTCCGGCGATGGACACCGCCATACAGCAGATCATCAGCGTGATTAAGAAGGATCCTGCCGTCGCCAATGTGACGGGGTTTTGTGGCGGCAATGGGGCCACCAATACCGGTTCCCTCTATATTGCGCTCAAGCCGCTGGGGGAGCGTAAGGACAGTGCCACTCAAATCATCAATCGCCTGCGCCCCCAATTGAACCGCCTGCCGGTGGCTTCTGCCTTCCTCCAACCCGTTCAGGACCTGCGCATCGGCGGCCGGTCCAGTAATGCGATGTACCAGTACACTATCCAAACCGACACGGTGCAGGATCTTTCCAAGTGGGGAGCGATCATTATGGGTGCGATGAAGCGCCTGCCCGGTCTTCAGGATGTAAGCTCCGACCAGCAGAATGGTGGGCTGGATGAGATGATGAGCTATGATCGTGTCACTGCGGCAAAGCTTGGCATTACCGCAAAGTCGCTGGACTCGGCGCTCTACAGCGCCTTCGGCCAATCGGAAGTGTCCGTCATCTACACGCAGTTAAATCAGTATTAAGTGGTACTGGAAGTTGCTCCCGAGTATTGGCAAAGTCCGGAAGGGTTGAAAGACATCTATCTCCTATCGGCGGGCGGCAATAACATTCCGCTGCTCGCGGTGGCCAAGGGCCAAGCCAGTACCACACCCCTGGCCGTCAACCATACGGGTTTATTCCCCTCCGTCACCGTGTCCTTTAACCTCGCATTGAATAAGTCGTTGAGCGATGCCACAGCGAGCATCGACCAGTTGCAAAAGCGGCTCGGCGCACCCTCCACGCTGCAGGGCTTTTATGCCGGTACGCTCCAGGCTTACCAGCAATCTCTGGGCACCGAGCCCGTGCTGATTCTCACGGCGCTGCTGGCGGTATACATCGTTCTCGGCATTTTGTATGAAAGTCTGGTCCATCCCCTGACCATCATCTCCTCTCTGCCCTCGGCGAGCGTGGGCGCCATGCTCGCCTTGATGCTCTTCAAAGTGGACCTCAACATCATCTCCATCATCGGCATTGTGCTGCTGATAGGGATTGTAAAAAAGAACGCCATCATGATGATCGATTTCGCTCTGGAAGCGGAGCGCAACCAGGGGAAGCGCCCCTCCGACGCGATTTTTGAAGCGTGCATGTTGCGCTTTCGTCCCATCATGATGACGACGCTGGCGGCGTTATTGGGCGCGCTGCCCCTGGCGCTGGGAACGGGCACAGGGTATGAGCTGCGCCGGCCCCTGGGCATCACCATTGTGGGAGGGCTGATCTTGAGTCAAATGCTCACGCTCTATACCACGCCGGTCGTCTATCTGACGTTTGACCGGCTGCGGCTGCGGATGCAGGGAAGGCAACAACCCATCTTTGGCCGTGGGGCGGGCAAGCCATAGGGTTGTCCAAATTAGCTGTTGCGGGTCCAATTGGACGGATTAAGTCCCTTGTTTTCAATTTGATTCCGGTCAGGGCGGCAAACAGGTTCCAGATGCAGAAGCTTGATGGTCAGATTAACGGAAAAAGTTACAGGGGGCCAAAGAATCATCCCAGAGGCTGGAAAAGCGACAATTTGACGCCGCGCTGCGGACTCGGGCATGAGCCGGCATTCTCGGGCATGCTTGGACTATCCACAATGCCAGGGCACGGAAAACCCAATTTGGAAAATCCTGGGCAAACCGCCTCCCTACGTCGAGGTCAGTGGGTGTATATGTTAATGATTTCATTTCATTGCAGAGCCGCAATCTGTCTCGCCTTGACCGGTTGCTTTCTGACCGGGTGCAACGTCGGGCCGAAGTACCACACCCCTCCCGCGAATCCTCCCGCCGCCTACAAGGAGCTCACTCCCGACGACTACAAGAACACCGACGGTTGGAAAGTGGCGCAGCCGAAAGATGACGCGCTGCGCGGTAAATGGTGGGAGATTTTTGGCGATCCTCAGTTGAATGCGCTGGAAGAGAGGGTCAATGTCTCAAACCAAAATATCGCGGCGGCGGCGGCGATTTTTTTTGCCGCGCGCGCCCTGGTGAAAGAAGCCCGATCCCAGCTTTTCCCTACCGTGACGACCAACCCCGCCATTACGGTGCAACGGCCCTCCGCCACAGTATCCAGTGGCAAAGCGGGAGGATCCACTTCCTCCTCGACGGGTACATTTACTGAATACACCTTCCCGTTTGATGCCACTTGGCAGCCGGATTTGTTCGGCCGAATCCGCAACACGGTCAAAGCTGCCGCCTACGGAGCGCAGGCGAGCGCGGCGGATCTCGAGAATACCCGCCTCACGGTTCAGGCCGATCTTGCTGTGGATTACTTTCAACTTCGCGGAGAGGATGCACTAAAGCAATTGTTGGATTCAACGGTGGCCACATATAGACAGTCTCTCGATCTGACCAAGGCATTGTACGAGACCGGCATCGGAACGGACGAAGCTGTGGCGGAAGCCGAGACTCAACTCGAAGCCACCGAAGCACAGGATGTCGCTCTGGGCATCCAACGAGCGCAGTTTGAACATGCCATCGCCATGCTGACCGGCCAACCGGCGTCGACGTTTTCAATTCCCGTCTCACCGCTCAGCTCAAGCCCTCCGGCGATTCCTATCGGCGTTCCCTCCCAGCTTCTGGAGCGGCGTCCCGACATCGCCGAAGCAGAGCGCCTGGTTGCTCAGGCCAACGCTCAGATTGGTATTGCGCGAGCAGCATACTTTCCGACAGTTACGTTAAGCGCCGCGGCAGGACTCGAAAGCACTTCCATCGCCAGTTGGTTTACATGGCCGAGCCGCTTTTTCTCGATGGGCCCAGCGGCGGCGGAAACCCTTTTTGACGCGGGGTTGCGCCGGGCCACGGTGGAGCAATTCAGAGCCCAGTACGACGAGACCGTGGCCAACTATCGGCAGACGGTGCTAACGGCTTTCGAGCAAGTCGAAGATAACCTCGCGTCGCTACGGATCCTGTCTGGGGAGATTCAACATCAGGACACGGCAGTCAAATCGGCGGAAAGAACCCTCGCCATCGCCCAGGATCGCTATAAATTGGGACTCGATCCTTACCTGAATGTGCTGACCGCGCAAACCGCCTTGCTCTCCAATCAGCAAACTGCGGTCAATCTTCGAATTCAGCAGATGACGGCCAGCGGGGGGTTAATCGAGGCGCTCGGTGGAGGTTGGAACGCCTCGCAGCTCCCATCGCCAGCGCAACTGATCAGCAAAGTGCCATAAACCTCAATACTAATTTCTAACGGCTTTGCTGGAATGGAGCCAACCGTCCGGCTGCGGAGTATATTCAACATCACTAGCCTGAATTTCCACGGACAACCATTCGCCTAAGTATTAGGCCGGCTGTTAACCGATTTTTCAAGGGACACTGGCAGAGCCGGATTAATCTATTGGTGCGCTGATAATTATGGTTGAAG
>Ga0187852_1001701_pt1 | contig 19823 bp, 10 predicted proteins | sample June2016WEW_6_40_FD_134511 | JGI IMG/M metagenome (GOLD analysis project Ga0187852, IMG submission 134511) | Peatland microbial communities from SPRUCE experiment site at the Marcell Experimental Forest, Minnesota, USA - June2016WEW_6_40 | ecosystem: Environmental > Terrestrial > Soil > Wetlands...
ATGAGCAGTTCTTTTGACTTTCCCTTTTCGAACGCCGATTTCAGAGCCTCTCGAGTGACTCCCGGCTTTACTCCCACCAGGATTTCCGCGTTTGGGTCGGCTTGGAGGATATACCACATCTCGCATTTGCCGACATTCCCCGGGTCGTGGACGCGCGCATAGTCGTCGTCGGGGTGAACCTGCACCGATAGCCAATCACTCGTGAAGATGTATTTGGCGAGCAAGGGGAAGCGTGCCCCCTCCCAAGCTCGCCCGTGGAGCGCCGGCCCGTACTTTTCGGAGACTTCCGCCAGCGTAAGGCCTGCGACTGGGCCATTCAGGAAACGGGACGTGTCGTCGTTGGACCAGACTTCGCCAATTAATACGCCGGGCTTACTCGCGCCCCTCGAGATCTCCGTTTTTCGGGAGGCCGGAAGGTCAGTTTCTTCCTGCGCCGGGTATATGGGCGCGAGATCCTCCCGGCCCCAGATCTTAGGTTTAAAAACTGTGGAAAGCTGAAGAGGTGTGTTCAACGTAGACATGGTTCATTCACAAATTGGAGAAGAACGCAGCCATACGTCGCAACCCCTCGTTGATATGTTCCATTGAGGTTGCGTAGGAGATACGGATGTGCTCGTGTGTTCCAAAGGCGGTTCCTGGGACAACCGCAACGTGCGCTTCTTCAAGCAGGCGCTCCGCCAACACGGAGGTATCACCCAAACCGTCCTTTTTAAGATAATACCCGACATTCGGGTAGGCGTAAAAGGCGCCGTGAGGTGGTATGCAGCGGAACCCCGGTATGGATTTGAATCCCTCCATGAGACGATCCCGCCGGCGATGATACTCGGCCAGCATAGCGTGCACCGGCTCCTGCGGCCCCTCGACGGCCGCCAGCGCGGCCTTCTGCGCAATCGAGGTGGGGTTCGAGGTCGAATGGCTCTTGAGCTTCAGCATGTTGGCCAACAGCCCGGCAGGGCCTAACGCAAACCCGACTCGCCAGCCAGTCATCGCATACGTTTTGGAAAAAGAATCGACAATCAGCAGGTGTTCACGTTCTTTCGAGGACCCAAGCGAAAAGGGCTTGCGCCCGTCGTACACGAAATGGCTATAGCATTCGTCTGAGATCAAAAGCAGGTTATGACGGATGGCCAATGCCAGGATCTTCTCCATCTCTCCGGGCGGAACCACAGCTCCGGTGGGATTGTGCGGCGAGTTCACGATGATAAGCCGGGTCTTGGGGGTGATCAGTTTTTCGATGGCTTCGGCGTGCACGGCGAAATTCTCGCTCTCGCTGGTCTCCAGGAGAACGGGCTTGGCGCCTTCGTACTTGATGATTTCGAGGAAGGTCACCCAGTGCGGTGTCGGTAAGATGACCTCATCACCTTCGTTGAGCACCGCGGACATCGCTTCAAAGATCGCCTGCTTCCCTCCCACGGTCACCAGGCACTCCTCAACTGTGTAGTTCGACCCGTAGTCCCTCGCGTGCTTCTCCACCAAGGCATCCCTCAGTTCGCGAATTCCTCCCGTCGCGGTGTACTTGGTGAAATCATCATTGATAGCGCTGATGGCAGCTTTTTTGATGTGGTCCGGCGTGGGGAAATCCGGCTCGCCGGCGCCGAAGTCCGCCAGCCCAGCATCCTTCGCTTTCAGCTTTTCCGCCTTTTGCAGGACGGTGGCGATAGTCGAAACCGAAATCCGGGAAATGCGCTCGGAAAGCCGCAATTCAACCTCCCTTAAATTTTGCCTTGAAAGACCTTCTGACGAAGCCGATCCTCGACCAGCGGGGGAACCAAGTCTTTCACCGACCCCCCGTTCTGGAAAATCTCTCTGACCAGGCGGGAACTGACGTAGTTGTAGGACTCAGCGGGGACCAGAAAAACGGTTTCGAGGCTCGGCTCGAGCTTCCGGTTCATGATAGCCATCTGGAGTTCGTATTCATAGTCGGTGAAGGCGCGGATGCCGCGCAGTATAATCCCGGCCTTCTTCTGCTTGGCGTAATCTACGAGCAGCCCCCCGAACGTCTCCACGGAGACATTGGGCATTTCGCGCGTGGCTTCCTGAAGCATCTCGACGCGTTCCTTAACGGTGAAGAGCGGCGCCTTATCCGGGTTCGTCCCCACCGCAACAATCAATCGTCCAAAAACCCGCCGCGCGCGCTCGATGAGATCGAGATGACCGTTGGTGATGGGATCGAAAGAACCGGGATAAATCGCCAGATTATCGGGCATAAACTGTTTGGTAAACCACGCCCCGATGGCGGGATCCAAGAGAGTTATTCTAACTTTCGGGGTGGAAGGTTGTAAACGAGAATCTACGGCCGGTGCTTTCCTAATTGGTCGTAGCGCCGCCAGCCTGGCGGCTGCAGTGCCGTCTGGAAGCCGGCGTTACGCCCCAAATTAGGACAGTACCTTACGACCTTAGGTCGTCGGCACCATCCGGCCTTTTGCTTCGTTCGACTTGTCAGCGTGGCAGGTGCGGCAGAACTGCGCCGCGCTGTTGCTGGCAGCAGAGCTTCCGGGATTGTACCAGCCACGCACAAAAAAGCGCGTCGGCTTGACCGCCCCATTCGCAGTGCTGAAATAGGGCATGTCGTGCTGGTCGTGGCAGGTGGTACAGGTGATCCACGATTTGCTCGTCACTTTGGTGCCATTGACTGTTGAGCCTGGAACTTTAACCAGGTGATTCAAAGGACCGTCACCGGCTGTCACATCAAGGTAGTCGGCGATGAAGGCTCTCCCTTTAGGTCCCGCGAAGGTAACGGATCCGTCCGCGTTTATGGTGCAGTCCCACCCCTTTTGCCCGCCGCAGGAGATCGTCGCGTCAGGTCCCACCGGATGGCCGTTCAGGTAACTCCCGGCCGTCGATTCATCGCGTCCGAGAAGCGTGGGAGGGTTGAAAGTAGTCCCCGCGATGCTGATCGTCTCGACGGTGGTGCCCTTCATCATGTTGCTCGGCGCCAGGTTGCCATCGTGGCAGCTTAGACAGGAAAGAAGGTCGGAGTAACCGGCCCCGGAGCTGGACGGAAGCCCCCCGCGGTTGGTCTCCGGCACCGTAGCGCCGAATCCACCGTGCGGATTGACTCCCGACGTCAGGGATATTCCGTAGTGGGGAGTTAGATCCTGACCCCAAAGCGCAATACGGCCGCTGTTTTTGGACGACCTGGCCCCGTTGCCGGCAACGCCATTGTGCGGCGCGTGGCATACGACGCATCCGCGGCCATACACATTGTGCGCTCCGAGAACGTCTTCCGTCGGGGATGTGACTTGCGCAGCGGCAAATTTCGCCACCCAGAGAATAACGAGGAACAAAATTGCGAATTGCTTTACTACTTCCTGAAGTCGTTGGAATAGTTGACGCCCGAATCGCAATGCCGAGAAATCTTGCGAGTATGATCTGTTACATAAAGACGGAGTGAAAGTAGCCAGGTGGCGCTTCATGCTGCACCTCCAGACGCACCTTTTGGAGTCGGTGTGATCCACCGACTTATTTATCGGCGGCATCTTAGTGGACTTAAGGGCTGTTGTACACGGTACGAAAGTTCTGTTGTCGTTAGCATATGAAATGTCCGGTTGAATTAGCACGTGTCCTGTCCCATTCAGTTTATGAGGCTGTTGCCTTGTTACTGCATCGGGGCAAGGCACCTCCGCTGCAAGGCCGTTTCCCGTCAAAGTGGCCGGCGTTCGAACTCACGGGCAATTAGCGAACAGCAATTCATCGCCAGAGCGCGAGAGAGGGTGCCTGCGTCCACACGATTCCCGTTGGAGCTTCATGGCCAGAACCCCTGACTTAACTTTGTTCGGTTACAGTTGCGCGAAAGGAGGAGGCGCCAGCCTTTTCGGTTAGGCCGCTAAATCGACGGGCGGGCTGCAGGGGGATGCGTAGGCGTCAATCTCTCGGAACAACTCTTCCGGCTGAATCGGCTTGGAGATGTAGCTGTCCATACCAGCGGCAAGGCAGCGCTCGCGATCACCTCTCCTGGCGTGTGCGGTTAGGGCAATTATGGGTAAGCGCTTGCCGGTGATTTTTTCCCTCTTGCGAATCTCTGCGGTAGCTTCAAATCCATCCATCTCTGGCATCTGAACGTCCATGAGGACGATATCGAAATTCTCTTTCTCAAGAGCCGCCAGAGCCTCCCGCCCACTGCTGACGGCGGTCACGATGTGCCCCCGTTTCTCGATCAGCCGCGCAGCCAACATTCGGTTCACGGCGTTGTCCTCGGCCAGCAAAATGAGTAACTTCCGTTGACCTTCCCGAAGGGAGTGACGGGTGATCAGCGAATGTGGCCCGCAGTTCTCGACTTTGGCCCCGAGGGCTGCGAGCATGGCGTCAAACAACTCAGACTCGCTGACAGGCTTGGTCAAGTATGACCGAACTTGCCCCCACGAAATCAGTGGTGCCTCATCGTGTCAACTGGGCGGGAGGATCCTCGAACGCCTCGCGTCCTAACCCAACTCAACCAGGCCAAAGAGATAAGCCGTGGCTTTATCTTTCAGGGAGATTTCTGCCGCGTTGGCTAAAATACAGTCATTCCCACCTGGGCAGTGGCTCCGAATCGCTTGCTGTAGGTCGTCACCAGAAGAACTTCAATCCGAATTGAATCACCCGCGATGGGGACGTCAACTGGTTGGCGCCCTGGATGGTTCCAAAGGCGGCGCCATCCAGTACTCCGGTATCCGGGTTGTTGAAACTCGTTTGGTTAAAGATATCGAAGAACTCGGCGCGAAACTGGAACCTGGTTCTTTCGGTGACGGGAATATCCTTCAGAACGGCAAAATCGGTACTGTTCAGAGCCGGCCCGGAGAGGATGTTGCGGCCTGACTGCCCGAAGGCTCCAAGCATATTGTACTTGATCCCCAAGGGGGTGCAGTTCTGCTGCTCAATCGCTTGTGGATTCCCCGGCTCGGGTGTGAAAGTGCAGGAGGGATTGACGAAGGCATTGGTATTGAAGAAGTCGCTGATCATCGCGCCGCGGTTCGGATGACTCGTGGCAATAGGCGCGCCGTTGCGAAATGCATGCTGAGGGGCATATGTCCCGTCCACCGCCACATCCAGACCGCTGTTGTTGAAGGTCATGGGCGCGCCGCTTTGAATGGTGGTGATGCCGCTGAAGCTCCAGCCTCCCAGCAACTCGTTTTTCCAATGGTCGCTGAATTTCACCGGGGGCGACCAAAGCCAACTGGCTACGAAGGCGTTGCGGCGATCAAAGTTGGCGCGCCCTCTGACGCTCCGTATACTAAAGGGGTTCGAAACGCAGCCGCACCCTTCGCAAATTGCCGAGCACAGGTCGATGGTTTTGGAGAGCGTGTAGGACGATGTCACCGACAAGCCGTGGCCCATTCGATGATTGATCTGTACCTGAAAGCTATGGTACCAGCTTCGGAAATCGTTGCCCAAGTCCCAACTCGAGGAGGAAATAATTCCGGGCTCAAACCGCACGCGGTTATTGTCATTGCCGGGATTCGAGATAGTGGTTTCCATTCCCGTGGCGGAATCATAGGTGGTTCCGGGAGTAAAGACGGAGGGGTTAAAGTTGAGCAACCCATTCAGCTTGATCCCCATATTTCCCACGTAGCCAAACTCCAGCATGGTTGAGGGAGAGATTTGGCGCTGAATCCACAGATTCCACGCCTGGGTATAGGGCGTCCGCAGGGACCCGTCGATAAGCAGGCCAAACACCGGAAGAGGAAACAAGGGACAGTTGTAGCCTGGAAACGTCGAAACGGCCGTGCATCCGAATTTGCCGGATAAGATCACGGGCGGCATCGTGGTGGTGTGAGTAGTAGCAAACGGATTCGTCCAATCGCCGTTGTACATACTCAAGAATCCCGAGTAGGGAGCATTCTGCTGGGATTCGGAGTCGGCGTTGATTTGGTTGAAGTAAGCGCCATATCCGCCGCGGACGCTCGTCTTGCCATTGCCGAAAACGTCCCAGGCAAAACCTACGCGCGGGGCAAGACTGTGCCACTCCGGAGGAACGATCGCCTTGGTGATCCCCGGATCACCCGGGAACACGATGCCGATCGGGGCGTCAGGATGGACCACCGACTGCTCGTTGGCTCTGATCGTGTCAATGCGATTGTGTTTATCCGCCCAGAACAGGTTGGGCTCCCAGCGTACTCCGAAAGTCGCCGTGAAGCGTGGCGTCACCTTGAACCGGTCCTGCACGAATAGGCTGGGCGCTGTCGTGATATCGTCGTTGTCGGCCAAGCCAAACGGTAACAGCAGCGAACTGAAGGTCCCCATAAGGTAGTCGGCAAACGGAGAACCGGTAGCGGTGCCGTTAAACGAATACCCCTGTTGCTCGATGAAGCGTTGCAGGAAGTGCAGCCAAAGCACTTCGCCGCCCATTTTAATCTCGTGTCGGCCATGCATCCAGGTGAGGGCGTCCCGGATCTGCAGATTGTTGTTCTTGAAAATATTGTAGCCGCCGCCTCCGAGACTGAAACTTCCGCTGACACTTACCCCCAAGGTCCCGTAGTAATCGTAATCCGGCATATTGATTCCGATGGCCGAGGGGGGCTGTGAGCGATTGAGGTGAAACGTCGACGTCGTCCGCAGGAACGCGATTCCGACCTGGTTCACCAGGTCAGGACGGAAGGTGTAGGTCTCGTTAATCGCGATGCTGTCCGTTTCCTCGGGATAAACTGCGCTGTTATAGCCCGGGAAACTGCTGCCGGTGAAGGGATTCTCTCCCCAGTTGTGATTCACGTACACGTGGCCAAAAACAGTCTGCTTGGGGCTCAAGTTCAGGTCAATTCGGCCCAGGTACATTTCATTGTTGACCGGGCTGGCGCCCAAAGAGGTCACGCTCCCGGTGGCGCTTTCCGGCACGTAACTCAGCAGGTTCTTTGAAGGTGTCGTAATACAAGTCGGATCAATGATATTGTTGGCCACACAAGGTGCGCCCGACGGCGTCAGGTAAGGTGCGCCCGTGTTCGGGTTCGTCGGGTTGGACAAGACTGTGCCAGGCAGCAAGTCGGTGAAGTCGCCTGCCCGCTCGGCCGCTGAAGGGACCAGCGTTTCGTTCGACACCCCCTGGGGCCGGTTACGCAAACCTTGATAAGAACCAAAGAAATACGCCTTGTCTCGCTTGATGGGTCCGCCCACGGCTCCGCCGTATTGGTTCTCCTTGATGGCCGGCACGGTGGCTGCGAAAAAGTTCCGAGCGTTCAAGTCGTTATTGCGCAGGAATTCCCAAACGTCGCCATGAATGTCGTTGGTTCCGGCGCGTGTGACCACCATTGCTTGGGATCCCGCATTGCGCCCGTATTCCGCATCGAAGTTGGAAGTCAAAAGCCGGAATTCCTGAATGGCATCGGGAGGCGGGTAATTCATTCCCGTATTGCGCGACGGGTTGTTAAAGAAGGAACCGTCGAAGGTGTAGAGGTTCATGTTTTGGCGGCCGCCATTCGAGTCCATCATCGGTCCCGCCCGGGCATCGCCCAGCGATTCAGGTGCCTTCACGCTGAGAATGCCGGGAACGAGTTCCGCAAGGCTCATCACATTGCGGCCATTCAGCGGCATGTCCACGATCCGGCGATCGTCCACCAGGCTGGATACGGTTTGGGAGGTCGTGTCAACCAGTGGCGCCTCGCCGGTCACACTGACGGCTTGTGTTACAGTTCCTACAGACAGCGCTACGTCTACGCGCAGATTCTGTCCCACGGTAAGCGACAAGCCCGTTTGAATGCTGCGCTCAAACCCTTGCTTCTCGACGGTAATGGTATATCCTCCCGGGTCCAAGGCAGGAAAATTGTAGAAGCCTTCCGCGTTAGTTTCGCCAGGGTAGGTAGTGCCATGCTCTACGAGCGTAGCCGTCACTTTAGCCTGCGGGACGACGGCACCACTCGAATCCTTAACGTACCCGCTGACGGTGCCCGTCGCCTGCGCCCGCAGCAAACCAGGCAAAGTTAGAATGAACCCTACCACCGACAAGACGACTGCAAGGTTTGCTAACCATCGCCCAGACTTTTCCATGGAAATCCTCCCGAGAGAATGTGCGGGTCGTCGCAGGACAACCAAACAGCGCCCCCAGTTTGGTCATATTCAATTTTGGAACGAATCAGCCCTAATGTCCGATATTCGAAACTGATAGTATGCTGCGCTATGACAAAAAGTCAAGCCCATTCGCGAGCAGGTGATGTCTCAGTTTGAATTCGTAGCGGCGAGTTTACCTCGCCACGTGGCGGCATAAAGCCGCGTCTACCTCGAGCCGGGACACTGCAGCTATTCCGCGGACCTTGATATCGACTGGCGAAACACGGTACTATTTTTTGCGAGTCAGCGATAATCCGGCGCAATGCCGGCAAGCACTTATCAGGGCAATGAAATACAGGCGATTTACTTCAACAAGGGCGTCCTCGGTAATGTCACTGGCAGCCGCAGTGGCTTTGATTGTTCCGTCCGTCTGGGCTCAGGAACAAGAGGAAACACGGGGACCGGGATGCTACCTGGCGGGGGGCTTGGATGCCCTGGAGCGTGGCAACTTGAGTTTGGCCGAAGTGGAATTTCGCGGGGCGGTCAAAGCCAGTTCAGGCGCGCTGGAAGCACGCGAGGATCTGGCCATCGTACTCGCGCGCGAGCAGAAGTTGGACGAGGCCGTAGCGGAGTTTCGAGAAGTGTTGGCCGAACGCGAATTTTGGCCGGAGGCTCATTTTAACCTGGGCATGGCGCTGTTAGAGAAGAACGAGTTCGACGCAGCTCAGGAACAATTCCGAGATGCCATAAAGCAAAACCCTGAATACCCGGAAGCGCACAACAGCCTGGGTTTGGCGTTGGAGAAGCAAGGCATCAACGCGCAAGCGGAGACAGAGTTCCGCGCCGCTCTGGAGTTCAATCCGCAATACGCGGAAGCGCAAAACAACCTCGGCGAACTTCTTGCTGCAGAAGGCGAGTTGGACAAATCGGTTGAGGCATTTCGCCAGGCCATCGCGATCGAGCCCGATTTCATCCCCGCCCGCCTCAACCTGGGCTCGGCCTTGTGGAAGAAGCACGAACTGGAAGAGGCTGAGTACGAGTTCCGCCTCGCCGCCGGCAAGGGAAGCGCGGAGGCGCAAATGCACCTGGGCGCAGTCCTGGGAGAAGAGGGCCGGCACGAGGAAGCACTTGCCACGGAGCGGAAGGCGGCGGAACTTCTGCCCCAGGATGCGCACGCTCACTTTCTGCTCGGCGGGGGATTCGAGGAAAGCGGTGATTTAGCAGGTGCAATCAGCGAGTTTCGCAGGGCGGCGCAACTCGAACCCAATTGGGCCGATGCGCAGTTGAACTGGGGAATCGCTTTGCGACAGACCGCCAATTTCGAAAGCGCGCTCGAAGTCTTGCGAGCCGCTGCGAAATCAGCCGACACGAGTACGGACGTCCACTACCAGCTCGGATTTACGCTGTTCCGCTTAGGTCAACTGGACGAGGCGGAACGAGAGCTGCGCCGTTCGATCTCCCTTCAGCCAGACAATGGCCAGGCATATTACATTCTTGGCCGAACGCTCGAGCAGAGGGGCAACCATGCGGAATCCGCAAAGGCGTTCGCGGAAGTCGAGCGGCTCCACCGCTCGAGCGTTGCTTATGCACAAGCTGTAACTCAATACAACCAGGGCATGCAGGCGCTTGAGAACGGGGACCTCAATGCGGCGTGCACGGCTTTTCACGCCGCTTTAGCGTTTTGGCCCGACTTAGCTCAGGCCCATACCAACCTGGGAGGGGCTCTTCTAAAGCTGGGAGACGTGAAGGGCGCGGTTGCTCAGTTTCGCTCGGCCATCGACTTGAATCCCGATGAGGCGCGGGCTTATTTCGATTTAAGCCTGGCTTTGGCCAGGGCCGGCGACCGCGACGGTGCGGATCGCGCGCTGGAACGGGCCCGGAAACTGGATCCGGAGATTGCCGCCTCGGGTCATTCGGCGGCGCCCTGAAGCGGCTTGTGACGCATTGCCATGCATCGACGTCATTTCACGATGCTGCTCGCTAATGGTTGGCTCGTTGCAAAAACGCTCCGGGCTGAGCACCGGGTCATTTCCATGGATCCCCTGGAGATGGAGTTTGACTTGTGGTCTCTCCAGGGACAGTACACCTCCGTTGAAGACTTCTATGTTCGCAATCACTTTGAGTCGCCTTCCATCCCCCAGGCCGCGACGTTGAAGATCGAAGGCGAAGTGGAAGTTCCTCAGCAGTTGACGAGGGCTGACTTAGCGAAATTGAAGGAACGGAGATTCGGCGCGGTGCTCGAGTGTGCGGGGAACCGGGTGGGTTCAAGCGGCCTGATCAGCAACGGCGCGTGGACCGGTTGGGCGCTCAAGGACATCTTGATGCTTGCTCGCCCGAATGCTGACGCCCGCCACCTGCACCTCCACGGGCGTGATGGCTACAAGCGCAGTGTGCCCCTGGATCGCGCCATGGCCGAAGCAGTTCTCGTGACACAACTCGATTCTCGCCCCCTCACTCTCCCACACGGCGCGCCTTGGCGGGCCTTGCTGCCAGGCTGGTATGGGATGGATTCGGTGAAGTGGCTGGAACGAATTGTGGTGGCTGCTACACCACTGCCCAGCGAGGGAGGCATCTATCAGCAATCCCGCCAGACCTCATCAGGCGAAATCGAACGGGAACCATTGCCGCGCGTGCGGGTGAAGTCCGCCATCCTGAATCCCAGGCCGGGGAGCGTACTGCGCAAGGGAAAGGCGGAAATACGAGGACTCGCCTGGACGGGTGCAGGGGCAGTCGATTCCGTTGAGCTCAGTGCCGACGCGGGCCGAACCTGGCAATCGGCCTTGCTGGACCCCGCCGGGGCGCTTGAGTGGGTCGTCTGGAAGACTTCCGTGGAGTTGACGGAAGCGGGTACTGTGGAATTTGTCTCGCGGGCGAAGGATACCACAGGTCAAGTGCAGCCGGTCGAGCGTGATACGTCGCGTTTAGATGGCTACGCCAACAACTGGTACCATCGGGTAAGCTGCACGGTGGTTTAGGGGGAGTAACCAAGGGCCTGCGGCCCGCCCGGGGCAGCTAATATCGGCGTCGTCGTCCTCGCGGAAGCGGGGGGCCATTGCGGGTCGGGAGAACGATGGATTCCCGCTTTCGCGGGATTGACATGACCCTCGAGTAGGGGCGGTTCGCGAACCGCCCCTACCAGTTCGATTCGCGGGAAATGGCGTGATTTTCAGGGGAGCGACAATAATCCGGCACCTTGGATTCTTTTGCGTGTTGACGGCAGTTTTGTGGGCTCCTGCCTTGGGATCGGCCCAGTGTCATCCTACCCCGCCGGCCCACGCCCGCACGGCCCACTCCTCAGGTGCCGACTGGCACCTGAAGGGAGAGGGCGTAGTTTGCTGTCCTTGTGCTGTACCTTGTCCCTGCCGCACTAACGGCGGAGCAACCTATGGACATTGCGAGGCCACACTTTACCTGCACGTCAGTGATGGGCACTACGGAAAGGTACCCTTGAAGAATTTGAACATGGTGGACACCAGCGGTCCGTGCGGTATGAGTTACGAAAAGCTCTCGGCAGTTTATCTGGACAGAACGACACCGGCGGAGGTGCAAGAGGCATTGTTACAATTGCTGGCGAGCTTCTCCGCCACGGGCAAAGCCGATTTTCCCTATGTGCGGGAGGTCTCGATCAAGGCCCAGGTGACTGATGGCCACCTCTTTCAGGTTGCTATTCCGGGCATCCTGGATATGGTGGTGGATCGAAATTGGGGCCAGGCGGCGCCGCCGCTGCCGGCTTACGCCGCCCAGGACCGTTTTGCCAACGCTCTCGAGTATGTTCAGAATATTCGTTACCGCATGCACGATGCCGGCGCAAAGTTGAATTTCGACTATAGCCGCCGGCAAGCGAATTACCGCTCGATCGACCTCGATGCGGCGGACTACCGGGACCATCGGATGATCGTCCAGTTCTTGGACGGCAGCGGGTGGTTCAACGCCGCCATGCTCCAGATCATCCAGGAACAACACCTGCTGCTTCCCGATCTCGAAGCGATACGCAAGGAAGTTGCTCGCCTGCGGCTCGCACGCGGAGGGTCCGAGTGAGGTTCCCGTGTTGGTGCGCGGCGCTCGCGATCAGCGGCGGTCTCCTGGTCGCTCGGCCGTGCCTTGCGCAGGCAGAGAGGGAAATGCTGCGAGAGGGCAAGGCTGCACTCGAGGCTAAAGACTTCAACCAGGCGGAGAAGATCTTTGCGCAGTTGGCGAAGCAGGAGCCCTCAGCTACGAATTATGCTTATCTCGCCGTGGCAGAATTCTCTGCGGGCGAAGCCGCGGCAGCAATCGAACACTTCAAGCAAGCGCATCAGTTGGGCAATGATTCCGCGAATATGCACTATTACTGGGGAGTGGCATATTTGCAAACTAAAGCGCTCGCCTCCGGCATCCGGGAACTGCGAATAGCTCTGGGGAAGGACCCTAAACTTCAACCTGCAGTCTTAGCCATCGGTATTGCGCTCGTGAACAACGGGCAGCCCAAAGATGCGGTTCCTTACCTGGAGCAGGCGCGTACGCATTCGCCCGGAGATGCGGAAATTCAGGCCAGCCTGGTGCGCGCGAAATTTGAGGCGGGCGATACGCCCGGAGCTCTGGCCAGCATCGACGCCGCCATTGATGCCATCCCCGAAAACTCGCGCCTCGACGCGACGCTGGCATTCCTTTGCCTCCACCACCACCAGGTGCAGAAAGCGCGCCAGTTGCTGGAGAATGCCAGTGAGGTAAACCCACAGGACGTTACGCTGAAGCTGTTGCTTGCGGATGCGAGCCTCAAGGGGGGCGAACCCGTGGAGGCGCTGGCTGTCCTGAAAGGCGTTCCGGAGGAAGCGGGAGGCAAAGGCGAACTGGCCTTTCTACGAGGGAGCGCCTACTTGCTGGGTGGAGATCCCAAGCGCGCCTCTCCATACTTGACCGAGGCGGTGAGCGCCGACCCAGCGAATGTCAGCTACCAACTTGCTTATGCCACACTCGAAGGCTCGGAGCAGCTCTACTCGAAAGCTCTGGAAACCCTCGCCAAAGCGCGCGAGCTCGATCCGCAGACAGAAAGCATCCCCTACCAGATGGCGGTGACTTACGCATTGATGCACAATTATCCGGAATCCTTGCAGGCTTGTGAGACTGCTCTCCGGCTTACTCACCAGCCTGACGAAGTCTATTTCTTACGGGGTGTGATTGAAATCGAGGAGGGAAGCTTCGGGGCGGCGGAAGTGTCACTTCAACGGGCCGTGACAACGAACCCGCGCGTAGCGTCTTACCACGCGGCGCTGGGAGTCGCCGAGTTTGAAACGGGTAAGCTCACGGACAGTTTCAGGGAGTTGGACCAGGCCCTCGCCATGGACGCGCAGGGCGCGCCGGCATACCTTTGGCGGGCGCGGGTGGAGGTGCGACAAGGACGGAATGCCCCGGCACTCGCCGATTACCAGGCTTACACCGCGCTGGCTCCGGATACGGCGAAGGCTTATCAGGAAGAAGAGACTCTGTACCGGCAGGCAGGTCAGGTGGACAAGGCTGCGGCTGCCCACACGAAGTATGTTGCGCTGAAAGCTGAGAAGTCCGAGGCCGAACGAGACCCCTCATTCCTCGATCAGCTTTGGCTGTCGCGTTTACGCGAGGGTCTCGGGGAAGTGGCGGTGGGCCCGTGAGGTCGAAGAGGTTCTTTAGCCTCACCGGAAACCATGAACACCGTGTCATTCTGAGCGAAGCGAAGAATCTCGGCAGTTCGAGTTGAGTGGCAATAACCGACTACAGGGATTCTTCGCTGCGCTCAGAATGACAGATGATTTTGAGAGTGCTGACCTAAAGGTCAGCGCTACGGTAGACGCATTTGCGTGACGCAATACTAGAAGCTGTTTCAAAACCGCCCAGGAGTAGAGGGAGTACCGAATGCCGCCCAGGTTCCCCGAGCACCGCCCAAGGCATCAGCCCTGCAGGGGCTAGACATGAGTAGCCGGGGGTGAAAGCCCCGGACCGAGGCCCCACACCCCGTCTTCGGCGCCCCTCTCCCCGCGGACGGGGAGAGGGGGAAGGGGGTTGAGGGGGGCGTCGTTTCCCGGGGGCGTTGCCCCGTAAGCGTTAACTCAAGATGCCGGGACTTCGAGAGCCGCGGAGCGGCGCCAGAGAGTAGCCCACGGCGCGAGCCGTGGGACCGGATGCGGCGTTAATAATCACAGCCCCGAAAGGGGCGACAGATCTCGTGTGGGGCTTCTGTCGCCCCTCCGGGGCTGCGGTAATCTCGGGCTCCCCAATCCCACGGCTGACGCCGTGGGCTAATCTCTGTCGGCCCTCCGGGCCTGTAAGACACCTGCTTCGCGGGCTGACGTAATTAACGAACTTGCGTTACACGAGACTAACGCTACCGCACTCCGGCGCTGAGAGACAATTGCATGAATCAGACCAGACGTTCAGTCCTTGTGGCAACATTTGTGGTCGCCTGTCTCGGTGTGGCGAGCGCAGTCCGGGCCGCCACCCTTTCGCCGCTTTTTGCGCGGGGATACACGGTCATTCCCGAACCGCAGAAGGTGGACCTCAGCGGCCGGGACTTTGAGTTTGGCAGCACGTGGCGCCTGCAACTGGCTCCCGGTGTTAGGGCAAACGATATTGCCGTGGTGAATCTGAAGCAAGAACTGCAAGAGCGCGTTCACCTTGCCCTGCGAGAAGCGGGCGGAAAGGGCGGAGCGGTGCTGATGCTGGCCATCGATCCCCGGGCGGTCGAGATCGGCGTGGCCATCGACAAGGAAAAGGGGAAGCTGAGTGAGCAGGCTTACCGCGTGAAGTTGGGTCCCAGCGGGATCACGATAACCGGCAACTCTTCGACGGGATTGTTCTACGGAGTGCAAACGCTGGTGCAACTGCTGAAGTCGGACAGGGGCAAGCTGTGGCTGCCGGAAGGGGACCTTATCGACTGGCCAGACCAGGAACTGCGGGTCATCTACTGGGATGATGCCCATCATCTGGAGCATCTCGAGGTCCTCAAGGCTGCGTTGCGGCAGGCGGCGTTCTACAAGATCAACGGTTTTTCGCTCAAGCTGGAGGGGCATTTCGAGTACCAGCACGCACAGCCTATCGTGGAGCCTTATGCTTTGTCTCCGGCCGAACTGCAGGAGCTCACCGATGAGGCGGTGAAGTACCACATGGAGTTCATTCCCTATCTGGATGCGCCGGCGCATGACGCATTCATTCTGAAGCACCCGGAATATGTTGACTTGCGCGAGTATAGGGAGAGCAATTACGAGTTTTGTGTGACCAACCCCGACACCTACAAGCTGTTTTATGGGATGTTTGATGACCTCTTGGCAGCGACGAAGGGGAGCCACTATTTCGTGCTGTCCACGGATGAGCCTTACTACGTAGGATTAGCGAAGAACCCACAGTGCGATGAAGTGGACCGGGCGAAGGAACTGGGAAGCGTCGGGAAGCTGCTGGCGGAATTTGTGACGAAGGCGGGGGGATACCTGCACGAACACGGGCGGGAGGTGATGTTCTGGGGAGAATATCCCATGGTGCCGGAGGACATTGCCTCGCTCCCGGCCTACATGATTAACGGCGAGGTCTATGGTCCCAAGTTTGACCCTGTGTTCAAGGCCCGCGGGATTCGCCAGATGATGTTCACTTCGACCGTGGGATGGCAGGAGTACCTTTTCCCGAACTATTACCTCCTTCCCCAGGACCAGCACATACCGGGCCCGCCGGGTGGCACTTATGAATCGGTCAGCCAGGGACCGGGTTTCGTCGAGCAGATGTTCGACATGATTTCGCATGATGCGTCGCGCCGGAACGCCGACTTGATGGGAACCTTTGTAGCGGGATGGGGGGACGTCGGGTTGCATCCCGAGACGATGTGGCTCGGATATGCCACGGGATCGGCAAGCGGGTGGCACCCCGGATCCCCGGCTCCGCAGGAATCCATGGCATCCTTCTACAAGCTCTTCTACGGGCCGGGCGCAACGCGGATGGAGCGGCTGTACCAACTGCTTAGCGAGCAAGGCCAGTTCTGGAAAGAGAGTTGGGAAGCCAAGCCCTCGGCTGCGCGCACGTCCCTGTGGGGTGACTGGAACATCATCTACCCGAGGCCCCGTCCGGCCCTCGATCAAACCCTCCCGCTGCTACCGATTCCTTCCATGCCGCTTCTCACGACGGGCTATGACTGGGCTCCGCTCAACACGCGACGACTCGAGCTGGCAGGCAGATTCCTGGCCGATAACGACGAATTACTCGGACTGATTCAGGCGAATCTGGGGCAGGCAGAGTTTCAGCATTACAACCTGGAGGTCTATCTCTCCATCGCGCAGCTGTTTCGTCAGAATCTCATCATGCTGCGTGGCCTTGCCGAGATCAATCAATCGCTCGAAGCGGCCGAGCGCCAGGCTGGCGAGGCCGACCCGGAAGCCGCCCTGGCGTCGCTTGACCAGGCTCTCGATCTTGCCGGGCAGATTCGAAGCGAGCGCAATCAGGCATTCCAGAACGCGGTCCACACCTGGTACAAGAGCTGGTACCCGCGCGTCCCGGAGGCCAACGGCCGCCGCTTCCTTGACAAAGTCGATGACGCGAAAGACCATCTGCCGGCTCGGACTGTGGACATGACCTACCTGATCTATCGCGAACTGCTCTACCCCCTCGGCGATTGGGCGGAAAAGGTGGCGGCCGTCCGCAATGCGTACGCTTCAGCCAACCATTTTCCGGAGCGAGACTTCAAGCTGAATTGGCAGGGGACCGGCGGCCCCGTGGTGCAGTCCGGCGGCGAGTGACGAAGTCAACTCAGGTGGGATGGACCGGAGCGGGTGATTTATCCAGAATTCCGAATTCGACCTACGCTCTCCCTGACCAACTCGCTGAAGCTGAATTGCCCGGGTTGACGCCCTGGAGAACAGAACGGGTGTCGAGATTCTCGGGAAGTGACCCCTCACCCGGCCCGCTCCGGCTGATGAATGCGCCGGCAGCGAGCCACCCTCTCCCCAAAGGAGAGGGCTGAGAACCAGCATCGCCGACGGCCCTCTCCCTCGGGGAGAGGGTGGCGAGAGTAGCGAGCCGGGTGAGGGGTTTCTCCCCATCGAGCCTTGCAACTTCGAAATTCGGGTTTATTTCGTGTCCATTATCCCCGGAAACCAATGCGCCGCGTTCGTGTGAAAAATCTTGCGGAGGACCGGCTCTGGCAGCGAGGATGGCAGCTTTCGACGGCCACTCCGGATGTGCGAACGCATACTCCCCGGGGTGGGCTTTGTAAAACTGGTAGTCGGGGCTGGAGGGATTCGGCGGCGCCCAGCAGGAATCGGGCTCCGCGATGTGGGCGACCACGGTTCGGTTGTGAGAAGCGATCAATCCCGAGAGGCGTCGATCGGCGCTTGCGATGGTCACTTCTGTGTGGTGGAAGAACAGTTGAGGTTTTATTTGCTTTCAAGACTTAGGCGTTGGAATTACTGCAGCTTTGCGTACTCCGCCTTAGCGTGCTTGAGGATGGGGATGTCGGGGTCGGCGTCTTTCCAGAGCGTGAGGAAGTCCTTGTAGGCGGCGCGGGCCTTGGCGGTGTTTCCGGAAAGCGCGTAGGCGCGGGCAAGGCCTAGATGGGCCAAAGCGCCGGTCGTACAATTCAACACCAAGCCAGGGTGGTCGATGATTCGCTGGAATTCGTTTGCGGCAGGGCCGCCCTGGCCTGCGGCCAAGTAGGCATCGCCGCGCGTGTACACCGGGTCGAGGCATACGTTTGGTTGGTCTTCAAGGGGTGAACCCAGGTCCAAGGGGGACGAGACGGTTTGGAGGCTTTCCAATGCCCCGGCCGAATTACCCCGCGCGAGCTCGAGGCGTGCATCGACCGTAGGAAGCCAATAAGAATTGATGAGGGTGTCCTGCGGATGTCGCTTCTTGAGCTCGGCTTCCAGCCTCCGCGCTCCTGCCTCATTCCCAGCCCAAGCATTGATCAATGCGGCCTGCGCTTCCACAGACGGGCTGTTCGGAGCGAGCCTCAGCGCTTCATTTGTTTCGCGGCGTGCCTCGGCAACGTTGCGGAGAGCTGCTTCCCGCCGGGCCGCCTGAATACGGCAAGCCGCGGCGCCCTCCAGGTTGGATGCACGTGCGGCGGAGTCCACTGCCCGTTTGGTCAGTTCACGCGCGCGGCGAAGGTGACCGCCAAACGCCTCGGCGTCAGCTTGATAGAAAAGTATTTCGAACTTGAAGTCAGGTTTACCCTCAAACCATGCCGCTTCGCTCTCCATCCCCTTCGCGTCACCGGCAACAAACGCCACGGCGTAAAGCCCTTCGCGCAACCAATCGTCGTCCATCTTGCGTGATAGCGCCTCTTGGAAGGTATGTTGCGCCTCGTCCATTCGACCCAACCCCATGAGACACCAACCTAGGTTTTCAATATCGATAACCGAATCGGGATTGAGTCCCAAACCTCGCCGCTCCAGGTCGACACACGCAGCGTAATCGCCAAATTTCATGCGATCGTCGGCCAGATGGGAGTATGGGGGATCGTCCCTGGGGTAAATGTCGGTCCATTGCTGGTAGATCTCATCAGCCTTCCGCAGGTCACCGGTCACCCAGTTGTGGTACAAGGCTGTGATGTCGAGCTTCTCCCACTCACTCGTATGCTCGCGTAATGAATAGGCCTTGGTAAAATACTCGCGGGCGCGCTCCAGTTGCCCTAAGTTCACCGAATGGACTCCCACCGAAGCGTAGGCTGAGGCGAAGGTGGAATCAATCTCGACTGCGCGCTGAAAATAAGGCAACGCCCCCGCCGAACCGCGTTTCAGCATGATCTTCCGCGCCACGCTGTAAGCTTTGAGAGCTTCCAAGGAAGAGGTGGTGGCCTGCTTGAGGGACGTGTCATACTGCTCTACCGACGATAGGGATTCTCCCAAATCCTTTCGCAGTTTGGACGCTTCCCTGCCCAGGACATCGATAACGTTGTCTTTGCCTGCGGTCGCCTGTTCCTCGGCCAGGGTTTCTGCGGTGGCGCAGGCGAGAGCTTTCAGGCCCAATACGTACCGGTCCCCCAAGGCAGCGATGGAGCCTGCGACGTAAACCCGACTGCCCGAGCGCTGGCAGACTTCGCGCGCCACTTCTCCGGTCACGGCCGTGCCCTCCGGGAGCTCCATCAATTTCAGTGTGGCAGCTACCCTGTTGTCAGGGAGCACACTCAGAAACGGCGACTCGCGCAGAGCCACTTCCAGGCCCTGTTTCAAGGTATCGTCGAAAAGCGGCTCACCCGTCTTGTTGGTAAAGTCAGCAAGGATCACCGTGTCCTTACTCGTAAGCGCGAAGGCGTGATGGAAGTGGACGAATGCGCCGGCAATCAGCCCCGCCAGCAATAGCGCCGCAGCCGTGGCCATGAGTTTCCAATGGCGGCGCACGCCTGCTCTCCCGGCCTCCCGTGCAGGCTCTGGCGCTACGGCCGCCGGTAGTACGCCGTCGTGTTTTCGATTTGGTCCGTGCCGCAACCGCACCAGGTCGGCGCGCATTTCCGAGGCGTGCTGATAGCGAATCTCCCGATCTTTCTCCAAGGCCTTGCGGATGATCTCTTCCAGCATGGCAGGCAGTTGGGGATTCAAATCGGTCGGTGAGGGGGGCAAGTGGTTAAGAATAGCATCGTGAATCACTGCCGCAGTGGAGCCGGAGAATGCCTGCCGCCCAGTCGCCATCTCATAGAGCACCAGGCCAAACGAGAAAAGGTCCGTCCGCACATCAAGGATATCGCCCCGGATTTGCTCCGGCGACATGTAGGCGGTCGTCCCCATGATTGCCCCCGGGCGGGTCAGTCGTGCGGCGTCAACCGAGAGAGTGGGCGCGTCCCCTGGGTCCGCAATGCGTTCCGCCCCGTTCACCGGGCGAGCGCTTCCAGCCTCCTCTTGCATTAATTTGGCCAGGCCGAAATCTAAGATCTTCGCGTG
>Ga0187852_1001707_pt1 | contig 19787 bp, 17 predicted proteins | sample June2016WEW_6_40_FD_134511 | JGI IMG/M metagenome (GOLD analysis project Ga0187852, IMG submission 134511) | Peatland microbial communities from SPRUCE experiment site at the Marcell Experimental Forest, Minnesota, USA - June2016WEW_6_40 | ecosystem: Environmental > Terrestrial > Soil > Wetlands...
CCGGCCGCCACCTTCGATCCCGAGGGCACGGCCCTCCCCGCACGCGAGAGCGAAGAGCATTCCGGACGGCTCGTCCTGCACCAGGAGTTGCGCGCTCGCGAGGGCGCACAGGCCCGCACCGGCCGCATTCTGCGCGCCATCGGCCTCGGCGGCCAGATCTTGTCCGATCTGGGAATCCAGCGCATCCGCCTGCTCTCCAACACGCCCATGCACGTCCCGGCGCTCGAAGGCTTCGGCCTGGAAATCGTCGAGCAGGTGCCGATTCCCGTCGAAGAATGCTCCCGCGTTGGATAAACCGCTCACATCGCGATTTTTCTTTTTTTCCCATGAAAATGGGGCCATGCTTGCAAAAGCGGTCAATATTGACCACCTTGTCCCGCCGGAAACCTGTAAAATCGTAAAAACTGTCCAGGGGGAAAATTTTCGAGAAAGAATCTCCGGCGCCAGCAAGACAGGCAAGGAACCTTTTGGTCAATTCTCCCTTTGAGACGCGCACCATCGATTTCGGGTGCACTTCGCCGTAACCCAACTTCAGCGCGGCATCTTCCCCATTGAGGCGCCGCTTCCGATCCTCACCCCGCCTTACGGCACCCTGTAATTGCTGTGAAGCCAACCGCACCTGTACGGCGAAAGGTTGGTCTACGTGCGCGTTCATCTGGTCAATCCCAGCGACAATTCCTTTGGCACCGCGGTCATCACGCCACGCTGGCTCTTCGTGCTCGCCGCCGCCACGCCCGCAGCAGTAGGCGATCCCATTCTCGTCGATGAATCTCTGGAGCAGATTGTGCCCGAGTCCATTCATCCCGGTGACATTGTCGGCATCAGCGTGCACACCGGCAATGCTTTGCGCGGCTACGCCGTCGGCCGCATGGCGCGCGCCCGCGGCGCTTGGGTGGTCTACGGCGGAATTCACGCCACGCTCTTTCCCGACGAAGCGCTGGAGAGCGGCCAAGCCCACGCAGTCGTCAAAGGCGACGGCGATCTTGCATGGGCCAGAGTGGTTACGGACTGCCTCGCCGGTCAGCCAGAGCGGGTTTATGAAGGCGGCCGCATCGAGGGCAGCGATTTTCTCTCCGCGCGTTGGGACCTCATGGATCCCAGCAAATATATGTGGGCTTCGGTGCAAACCATTCGCGGCTGCCCCAAGCACTGCTCTTTTTGCAGCGTTTGGCGCACCGATGGACAGAAGCCGCGGCAGCGGAAGTTCCAAAACATCGTGGACGAAATCGTGGCGCTGCGGCGGCTCGGTTTTCGCTTCATCGCCCTGGCCGACGACAACTTCTATCCCGTCACGTTTACCGATCTGCGTTTGGCGCGGGAGCAGGGCAACACGGCAAAGCTCGACGAGTTGACAACCATTCGCAACGAGCGCCTGGCATTGATGGAAGAGCTGGCCAGGCTACCCAAAGACATGGTGTTCTTCACGCAGATGACCATGGAGGCCGGCGAAGATCCCAACTATCTTGACGCCATGCGCAAGGCCAACATCAAAGGCGCGCTGGTCGGCGTCGAAGCGGTCACCCCCGAGGGGCTCAAGGCAGTCTATAAAGACTGGAACTACTCCGGCGAAGCCCTCGCCAAACAGTTGCAGACCTTCAAGCAGCACGGCGTGCACGTACTCGGTTCGTTCATCTTTGGCCTGCCCACCGATCGGCCCGCCACCTTCACCGCCACCGTCGAGATGGCGCTCAAAGCGGGTGTGACCTTTGCGCAATTCGTAATGATGACTCCGTTTCCCGGTACCGTCGACTTCGGGCGTTGGGAAAAAGAACAGGCCGCGGACCCCATGATGGTGGGCGGCGTGCCCATTACGCGCTACTGGATGATTCCCCCTGAAGTGCGGCCCAAGATGTTTACGCCGCATCCCACCATGAGCTCGGACGAGATTCGCGAGCGCACGCAAAAGGTGTGGGACCGGTTTTATTCCTGGCCAGCCATCTGGGAACGATCCGCCTGCACTCCCACTCTGCGCGCCCGGCTCGGATTCATCTTCCTCTCCAAGCTCTACCGCCAGATGTATGCAGGCACCGGCATCTCCACCGACAGCGCGCGGCGCAAGAAGTCGAAGCGCTGGGCACGGTGGACCGCTCGCCAATGCAAAATGCTGTTCCAGGCGCGGCCCATGCCGGAGCTCGAAGGGCCGAGGTGGGAGATGGGAATGCGCGGATTCGGTCAGGTTGCGTTTGAGGGCGCCAGCGAATCCGAGAGCAGCGGCCCGTTCACGGTGATGCCCCGCAACTAAACCTATTGCCGGCCCCGTTCCCAGTGCTGCCCGACAACCAGACTAGCTCCCGGAGGGAGCGAAAGAGAATAGCCGTGGGTGGAGTTCGACGCGTTAGCAGCGGACGGAACCCGGGGGAAGGCGCCCAAAAGAAGATCCAGCCCCGTAGGGGCGACAGAACCATTCGCAAGCAGCTCATCAATGAAAAAGCGTTTCCGGCTTTCCCGCTTCCGCACGCCCCAAAGATCAATAGCCACGGGCTACCGGCTACAAGCTATCTTTCGTACACATACGTTCCGCACAGCGACGTCGAATTCTCGATGGCGCCGAAGTTGAACACCGGCATGTCGTCGCCGGAGAAGAATGCCACCTTGAGTGTGCGTCCGGTGGCGTAGGTCGCCATCCACTGCGTCTCTTCGCCGCCGCAGAGCGTGTTCTTGCGCGAAATGTACTGGCGCGGCGGCACGTGCAGCCGGTAAAGTGTGCCTTCGATCCCTGCGTTCACGTCGGCGTCGAAGACCGCGCTCACCTCCACGGGCTTGAGGCGGCGAATTGCGGCTACCGGAAAGACGAGGAAGTTGATCGTTACCTTGGCCTCGGCGATCGCGATGTCGCCTGTGACCGCGTGCGCGTTGCTGCTCGCCGCCCTCCAGTAGCCGCGGTCCTCCTGCGCGCCGGCGCGCGCCGCGCACGCCAGCGTCAGGACCATCGCTGCTCCCAGCAGCAAAACTCTCTTCATGCCATATCCCCACTTCTTAAGCCGGTAGCCAATAGCCGTAGCTAAATGCCGCAAACAACGAGCTACAAGCTACCGGCTGCAAGCTACAGGCTCCTCTTACCAGCCCAGCACGTACGCGAACACCAGCGGCGCCACAATGCTTGCGTCGCTTTCGATGATGAACTTCGGAGTCTTCTCTCCGAGCTTGCCCCATGTAATCTTTTCGTTCGGCACCGCGCCCGAGTACGAGCCATAGCTCGTGGTCGAATCGGAGATCTGGCAGAAGTAGGCCCATAGCGGCACATGCTCGCGCTGCAAATCCTGGTGCAGCATGGGCACCACGCAAATCGGGAAATCCCCCGCGATGCCGCCGCCAATCTGGAAGAAGCCGAGTGGTGTCTTTGCGGTGGTCTGGGTGTACCACTCGGCGAGCTCCATCATGTACTCAATGCCCGTGCGCACCGTGTGCACCTTCTTCACGTCGCCCGAGATGCAGTGGCCGGCGTACATGTTGCCGAGCGTCGCGTCCTCCCAGCCGGGCACAAACATGGGCAGGTTTTTCTGGGCCGCGGCCAGCAGCCAACTGTTTTTAGCGTCGATCTGGTAACTCTTCTCGAGCCCGCCCGAAAGCAGAATCTTGTACATGAATTGATGCGGGAAAAAGCGCTCGCCGGCCTTGTCCGCCTTCACCCATTCGGCGAGCACTTCGCTCTCAATGCGCCGCATGGCTTCTTCTTCGGGAATGCACGTGTCCGTTACGCGGTTCATGTGGCGCGCGAGGAGCGCCGCTTCGTCGGCGGGCGTCAGGTCGCGGTAGTGCGGCACGCGCTCGTAGTAATCGTGCGCGACGAGATTGAAGACGTCCTCTTCGAGGTTCGCGCCCGTGCAGCAGATGCCGTGAATCTTGTCCTGGCGGATCATTTCGGCCAGCGAAAGGCCCAGCTCGGCCGTGCTCATCGCGCCGGCGATGGTCACAAACATTTTGCCGCCGTCGGCGAGCAGCTTGTTATAGGCTTCGGCCGCATCGACAAGGGCTGCGGCGTTGAAATGACGGTAATGGTGCTTGATGAATTCAGTAATGGGTTTCATGGGGTTTTCGAAAGGCTCCAACTCTCCATCCTAAATCAGCGCGATGTAAGCCCTGTGAGTCGGAGGGAGAAGGGACCTGGAGGCCCGAACTCCCTCCACCGAGAGCGAGCCGTGGCTCTCGCGTCTCGGCCAGGCTGCGGAAAGGTCTCTGTTTTCTTTCTGACCACTGACCGCTGATCACTGACCACTAGCTTTTCGCCAGCAGCGCGTTCAGCTTGGCCATAACCTGAAAAGCGTCGGCGATGTAGACGACGTCGGCTTTGCCGCGCGTCCAGCCGCAGTTGGGGTCGAGCGAGATCGCGCGGCGCTCGGCGATGAAGCGCCAGCCAACGACGTGCGGTTCTTCGCCGTGGCAGCAGGTGGAGAGGCCTTTCGCGTGGCGCGGCGTGGAGCCGGTTTGGCCGACCTGATTGAGATGCGTCAGAAAGGGAAGAACGGAGTTCCCTTCGCCGCCTTGATCGACGAGTGACTTGCTGCTGCCGAGCGACGCCGAGGAGAGGCGCAGAAACTCGAGAATGAGCTTGCCGGCTTCTTCGATGTGCACTGCGCCGTCGGGCTGCTTCTTGGTCCAGCCGGCGCCGGCGACGAAGAGGAGTTTGGCGTCAGGACGGATGGTTTGCTCGTCCTGCTTCGGCGCGCGAATGCCGGTGACTTCGGTGCGCAGCGCGGGCAGAGTGACTTCGACGGTGTCGATTTGCGCGTTGCCGGATTCGCCGGCGTAGGGCGCGTGGGTGCCCGCGTCCAAAAGCAGGAACCAGGGGCGCGCCGTGCGCGTGACGACAGCTTCAATGCGCTGGCGGTAGAACCAGCGCGTGGTTTCGACGGATGCCGTGCCGCCGAGCGCCGTGATGTGCGTATCGATAACTCCGCCGAGGCGATGCGCGACTGCGGCCATGACGCGCGCCAAGCGCGAACTCTGCGGCGCGAGGACGATGCTGGCTTGGGCGGCGCGGCAAAGAGCCTCGCAGGCAGCGGTGTCGGAGGCGAAGCGCGGCTGGGCGAAGGCGGGGCCGGCGACGGCCAGCAGCTTGGCTCCGGGTCCCGCGGACGGCAACCCTTTGGACAAGGGTTGTGCGTCAGCGGCGACGATGCTGATCGTGAGTTGCGCGCCCAATCGTGCAGCGAGTTCTTTGCCGGCAGTGACGGCTTCGAGCGAGGCCTTGGTGAGAGCGGAGCCGGATTCGTCGGCGTGTGTGAGTACGAGAATGGATTCCATGTTCTTTCCTTAAGCTTGCGGCCGGTTGTAAAAAGCCTGTAGCCGGTAGCTGAAAAACGGCTCGCAGCCGGAAGCTACGAGCTACCGGCTACTGGCTACTAGCTGTCTTTCCCGATCCACTCCACCAATTCGGCGGCGATCGCTTCGGGGGTCATGTTCTTTTCCACGCGAGTCTCGCGCTGCTGCTTGGGCAGGCTCACGGAGACGTAGCTGAGCGAGTTGGCGTCGAGCTTGGCAGAGGGCGCTTTCTGCAAGGCGGGCATGATGGTGCGCATATTCGCCATGCCGATCTGCGGATTGTTGCGCGGCTCCGCCAGGTTGCCCGTGGCCCAGCCGAGCACGGCAGGCGCGCCGGCGCAAACCGAAACTTGATGCTTGCCACCCTCGATGCGTTCCAGGACTTCAAACGATCCGTCGTCGCGCAGGCTGATCTGGTCGACACCGAAGAACTGGTCGGCGATGCCGAGGCGCTCGCCGATGAGCTGCAGCGTGACGCCCGCGCCGCGCGAGGCCGATTCCCAGCCGCCAAAGAGCAAGAGCTTTGTGCGGTCGAGCGCGGGGATGGCTTCGATGGCGGAGGCGAGGGCCGCTGCGGTTGCGTGCGCGTCGGGGAATCCGCCGATGGGTCCGTCGACGGGCACAAGCTCGAAGGCGACTTTTTGCGCGATGGTCATCATGACCTGCTGCAGCTTGGCCTTGGGGCCGAGCGCGACCAGCCACAGTTTGCTGCCGGGGTTCTTGGCGGCGAGAGCAGCAGCTTCGTAGAGCGCGCAGGCAGCCCAGGGATCGAGGACTGCGGGAAGAACCAATTCGTTCTTAATCCCAGGACCAGTGGGCGTGGCCGTCGGTTCAAGAGTCTGCAGCGGATCGGGCACGATTCCGGCGCAGACGACGATTTGAAGTGGGTTCGGCATCGGTTTTCAATTTCCTCGGGGGCTAAAGCCCCGTCTCTTTATAGCGTATCTTCCGGCACGACTGAAGTCGTGCCCTTTCGCGGTTCACCTTATTCCAAGTTACGAAAGCTAGCAGCTACGAGCTAGTAGCTGGCACTCAGTTCTCTCCCGAGTGCAGTCCGCCCGCACCGGCCTGGAACTCGATGTTGGAGCGCTCGCCGTCGGGCGAGTGGGGGCAGTTCCAGAGGCAAGCGCCGCAGTGTACGCATTTTTCGCGCTCGAAGGCGGGTGCGCCCTCGGGGCCGAGCGTGATGGCCTGGCCGGAGCACATGCAGATGCAGGTTTTTTCGATGCAGGAGATGCAGCGCTGGCGATCGAGAAAGACGACGTGGTCGGCATAGCCGGGCATGGCTTGCACTTTGCCGCCCAGGAGCAGCGCGTCCTGTTGGGTGACCAGGAGGCGGCCGTCGAAGGGAATCTCCGGCCAGCCGCGCGCGGACATGAGCGCGTCGTGCAGCGGGCGGCCGGATTGGATGGCGAGCGCGGCGGCCTCGCGCAAGTCGAGCTCGGCCTGGCTGGCGGGAGAGATCGAGCGAATCTGTTGGGGCGCGGGCGGAATGTGCGCATGCAGTGAGAGGCGGCCGTCGGTGAGTCCGGCGAGCGCCATGCCCACGAGGCCGTGGACGAATCCCTTGTGAAAGCCGTTGCGGGCGTTCTGGGCCTGGTGCGCGCCGCGTTCGACCGCGCTCGCGCGGCGGCGTTTTTCGTAGGTTTTGGCCAGATTCTCCTGGGAAAACGGCAAACCGGCGCGGAGAATTTCGAGAACCGCCTCGGCCAGTTGCACGCCGGTGGTCCAGGCCTCGTCGACGCCGGAGCCGGTGAGCATGTTGGTCGAGCCGGAGCCCTCGCCGATGCGGGCAAAGCCGTCGCCGCAGAGGAAGGGCTCGCCGTGCAGCCCGGATTCCTCAAGCGATTTTGCGCCCCAGGAGCGCAGCGTGCCGTCCTTGAGATGACGCCATAGCGCGGGATGCTGGATGAAGTGCTGCAGGTATCGATACGCGGTGCGCTGCGGATCGCCGAGCCAGGAGGGAACGAAGATGCCGACCGAGACCAGGCGCTCGGGATGCACGTAGAGAAAGCCGAAGATCTCGGGCTCGGGGAATCCGAAGGTGTGCCAGACGGTGCCGGGCTCGAGAGTGGTGTCTTCGGGCAGCTCGATGACGAACTTCATGCCCAGGGCCCATTCGCGATGGGCGTGGCCATGGGGCAGGCCGAAGCGCTCGTCGAGCCGCTGGCCGATAGCGCCCACGGGGCCGTCGCCGACGACGGTAAGTTGCGCGCGCACGTCCATGCCGGGCATGAAGCCGCCGGCGGGCGCCCCCAGCTTATCCACGCCCTGATCGGCGAGGCGGACGCCGGAGACGCCGCGGTGCTCGGCGTTCGCGACGCCCGAGAAGATGGGCGCGGCGACAGGCGTGCCGGGCCAGATCTGGATAAAGCCGGTGGCCATCAGTTGCGAGGCGACCCATTGATTGAACTGGCCGATCGAAAGCACCAGGCCGCCCTGCTTGTGGAGAAAGGCGGGCGTCCAGGCCAGCTCGAAGGCATCGTCTTTCACCCAGCGCTCTTTCCCGAGACGGAGAAGAGCATCTCCAAGACGCAAAAGAGCGGAGCTCCGCCGGCGGCTGGCGCCGATGGGATCGAGCAGATAGAGAATCCGCTCCTGCTTGACTTGGGCGGCCATGGGAATCTGCGCGGGGTCGAGCGTTGGGAAACTTGCGCGGATGCCCTCGCCGCGCGTGACCACGCCGCTGACGCCCGCGGCCAGATCGTCGGCGCGCTCGTAGCAGACGATCTGCAACGGCATTCCCGACGCCACGCGGCTTTCAAAAACGGGGTCGCTTGGGTTTTGGGTCCAGGCCTGTGCCAGCGTCGTCAGAAATCCGCCGGTGGCCGGACCGAATCCGGCGCAGGCGATGTCGACGTCCATCGTCTGGCGTTCGACCTCAACGGGCTGGAGCGTGTGGCTCATGCGGGATAATCCAACGCTTCGGGGATCATCACTTTGCTGACCGTGTCGGCGGCGCGATCCTTGGCCAGGCGCGCGCCGGTGAGGCACATGGTCAGGCGGCTTTGCAGGCGGAGGAACTCGCTCGAGCCCGCGCAACCCGCGCAGGGGCCGGCTTTCGCGGGATGGCTGCCGTCGGCCTCAAGAACGTCGACGGCCATGGCCATGATGCCGGGCATGGTCTCCTCCAGGTCTTCAAGCTCGCTCGAGAGGAAGCAGTTGCGGTGCTCTTCCTCGTCCCACGCCGGATGGCACGTGTAACCGAAGACCAGCTCGGCGCAAATGCGCGAAACTTCGCCGGCGGCCTGCGCGGCCTGGACGTGGCAGAGGTCGCTCAGGAATTGCACGGTTCCGGCCAGCCCTTCGGCGGCGACGGCGTCGGTTGCGCCGCGGGCTTCGAGTTCGAGCACGTCGAGAATCTGGCAACGCGAGGCCACGAGCCAACTGAGCGCGTCGGCGAGCGCGAAGGTCACGCCCTGGCGCTGCCCGTGGTAGAGCTTGCCGCCCTCCGGATCGGTCGCGTTCTGCAGATAATGCAACGACCACGCCCAAAGGTTCATCGCCGAAGCCAGCGTGCATGCGCCGGTGCCGGGACGCGACGAGGCGATCCTGCGCATCTGGGCAGTCCATGCGCCGAACTGCGCCAGGAAGACGTCGCCGGTCATGGTCACGGTCAACTGGCGGCGTTGCACAGCTTCGGGGCCTTCATAGGTGGCTTCGAGCTGCGCGTCCATCCATTTGTTGGCGAGGAAGCCGGGGCAGTCCTCGGTGATGCCGTAGCCGCCCATCAAGCTGACGGCCTCGCGCAGCATGTTGGCGCCGTGGCCGGTATTCCAGAGCTTGGTGGCCGGGCAGAGCACGTTGGCCTCGGCATCCTTCAGAACGTATTGCACCAGCGGATCGGCCAGGATCTCGGCGCGGCGCGGATCGTCTTCTTTCAGCTTCAACAATTCGACGGCGCGCTGCTCGCTCTCCTTGAGCGCTTTCATCTCGGCGCGCCCGCCGGCGATGCCGCGCTCTTTCATGAAGGCGTTCTTCTGCTTCTCCAGCGGATCGAGCTCGTCGAACAACCGCGCCGTGGCAAAGCCCAGCGACGAGGCCGCTTCGCCCGCGGCCCAGATGTCGACCAGGCGATGCAGCGCATCCTCTCTTTGTTGGAGGCCCTGCTCGTAGCGCACCGATCCGGGCTTCGCGCCCTCGGCGCCGCGGAAGCGCTGGCGCTGATAGCGGATCACGGGCTCGACGGCCGAAAGCAGCTTCGATGCGGTCATCAATCCCACGGGCACGCGCGTGCGCCGGAAGACGGCTTCGATGATTTCGCTGTGATTGAAGTTGGGCACGATCGTGCCGTCCTTCACCGTGTATCCGCCGACGATGCGGTTGGCCGGAACGCGGAGATTGAAAACGGGATCGCCGGTCGAGGAGAGCTGGTGCACGAGCTTTTTGGTTGCGGTGCCGCGATCGAAGACGCCGGGGTCGGTCTCTTCCAGAATCACCACGCAACTGCCTTTGATGCGCGCGTCGCCGGTGTTCACCGCGGCGGTAACGAAGTTGGCAAAGGCGATGCCGGTGATGAATCGGCCGCGCTTGTCCACTTCGAGCAGAGGCTCCTCGCCGTCCTTCCACTCGACGACGCGGATTTTGCCGCTCAACATGCCGGCATCGACGCCCACGTAGGGGATGGGCTCGGTAAGCGCGAATGCGCCACGCCAGGGCTTGCGGTCTTCACCGGGCTGCGGCGGCGCGGAGAGCGTCTTGTAACGCCTGACCTGCTCCGGCGTGCCGCGCTCGTGGATGGGCGAGAGCGCGAGGAATCCGGCGAGGCTCGCGGTGGCCGCGCCGCCATCGACCCACGCCAACTCGAAGGCCGCCAGACCGAGCGCAAGATTCTTGGGGCCGACGATAAAGCCGCCCTCTTCCGGCTCCATGAAGGCCGCCGTGATGCCGGCGCGGTCGAAGGCGTTGAGCATCTCGTCCTTGGCCGGGGTCCACTCGTGGGTGTTGCGCTCGCCGGCCGCCACCATGCGGGCCACGGTGCCGCGCGCCACGCCGCGCGCCGATTGCACGAGCATTTGCAGGTCGAACCGGTCGCTGAACCGCCAGAGAATCTGCCGTACCGCATCTCCGGGAAGGGTGTGCATGGTCTTGGTTTCGGGGGTTACAACGGTGCCCATAAAGGGGTCTCCTCAGCCAGCAACCATTCTCTTCGACAACATGGGGCGCGGCATGTGATTCGTATCACCGGAAGGGGGGTGGACGGCCGCCGGTTGCCAGTAGCCGGTAGTTGCCAGCGGTGGGTGGTGATTGGCCGTTGGAAGGAGAGATATGGTGTTGCGGCTTCGGCGCAGATGAGCATTCGACCAGGTGCTACAGCAGCTTGCGGAATTCCTCAACGCTGAGTCCGGCATCATGCACAATGCCGCCCATGGTGAACGCGTTCACCGGATTGTGACGGGGGATGGTGAGAATACGCACGCCGTCGGTCATGACGATATGAGAGCCTTGGCGATGGACACGAAAACCCGCCTTCTCAAGTGCAGCCACAGCTTTCAAATGATTGATCCCGGGAATTTTCGGCATAATCTATGGCCTCTCTCTACGCATTCTAGCACGAAAGTAACTTACTTTGGTAATATGGGATATGCTGCGGTCACAATCAGGCGCAAAAATGGCCCAGTTCCTTTGATCCGGCCCTTAAGTGTTAACAAGGATGCAGCAAAAAGCAACCGCAGATCCTTCGATTCCCTCCTCGCTCCGCTCGGAGTCCGCACAGGATGACAGTTTCGAGTCGATGCAACCATTTCGGTCCGGATCAATAAAAACGCTTCGGCGTCAAAATAAATAAGTAATGGCAGCGTGGCGCTCCGCCTACGCAACCTCGACCATGCGGCTGTCCCCGCCTCGCGCGAGCTCTTCAGCCGCTTCCACATACTCCCGAATGGCAACCCGGATGTTTTCGAGCGCCTCTTCCTCGCTGGCGCCTTGCGACCAGCAGCCAGGCAGGCCGGGGCACGAGACGCTAAAGCCTTCTTCGGGTTGGCGGAGAACGACGCGATAGGCAGACATGGAAGCTATCCTACACCGAATTCTATGGCGGTGCGAGTACGGCGCTCCAAGCCGGGCAACGGCGATTCGTTCACCAGATGACCGGAATGAGGCCGGACTTTCTGATCGACTTGTCGTGAGTGACCAGTTCAACTCCCTCCACCAACGCAGTGGCTCCGATCAGACGGTCTTGGGGATCCTTCGGATAGGAATCGGGTAAGCTTACCGCGCGCGCGGCGATCTCCGGCGTAATGGGAAGCACCGTCATCTTGGAAGCGCACAGGCGCACGAAGGATTCTGTGCTGAGAACGGTCTCTATCCGGCCTTTTTCGGCAAGCCAGGCCAACTCCAAAAGGGTGATCCCTGCAATGGCAAGTCCGCCCTGGCGGTGAGCGGCGCGGATAGCCTCCCGCGCGTGTTTCGACAGCTTGTCCGGTTCAAAAGCGAGCCACACGACGATATGCGTGTCGAGGAGAATCATTCGGGCAGATTCCAATCCGAGACGGGGATCGTGTTCTCGATATCTCCGGCGATGCGGCCTTTTCCAGCCAGAAAACCGAAGATGTCGTCGTCTTTGGACTCAACCCTCATGACGAGAGCGACCGGTTTCCCATGCTTTGTGACCATCAATGGCTGGCCGCTTTCGGCGACCCGGTCCATCAAGGACAGGCATTGCGCCTTGAATTGGCCGGCGGGAATCTTCTGCATGGGCCCCCTCCATTGATATGGTCATAATAATATGACCATATCTGGAATGCAAGGTCCGGCGGACGCAATTCCCCAGGCTTTGTGATCTCCATCGTCAATCGCGGCCCTTAAGCCCCGTTTTTGTGATCTAGATCGCGGGGCTTGTGATACCTGTCACTGCCAGCGTTTTCCCAAAAGAACGACCTTGGTAATGCGATCCTCCGCAAAGGCTGTGGGAACGGCGGAAGGGGCAGGGAACTGCCGGTGATCGGGTGCGCCCGCATTCGCCCCAGGGAAGGAAGACGGCGGAATGAAGCAAGCCGCATGGAACCCGCAGGGGCTGAAGCCCCGAAATCTTTCTGCGCATCGTTCGGCACGACTGAAGTCGTGTCCTGATAGAAAGCCGCACGGCGCATTCAGCACGGCGATTTTTGTCGCGTGGTTTGCGATCGCCCTGCTTGCGCTCGGCCCGCGGACGCTGCGCGCGCAGGACTGCCTGACTTGTCACGGCGACTCGAGCATGACCGACGCCAGCGGCCACAGCATCTTCGTCGACCAATCGAAGTTCAGCTCAAGCATTCACGGCAGCCTGGAATGCACGAACTGCCACGCGGACATCAAGGGCTATCCGCATCCCGCGAAGATTGCGCCGGTAGATTGCAAGACCTGCCATGCGGACCAGGCGGATCAGCTCAAGCAGAGCGTGCACGCCGACAGTCGGGAGCATCCCTGCACGAGCTGCCACGGCAACGCGCACGAAATTTATCCTAAAACCGACGCCCGCTCGGCCGTCTATCCGCTCAACGTGCCCAAGACCTGCGGCCAGTGCCACGGCAACAACGGCATGGCGGGCAAGCACGGATTGGCGAGCGTTTATCCGAATTACATCGATTCGATTCACGGCTTTGCGCTGAGCAAAGAGGGGCTGCTGGTCGCGGCCAACTGCCAAAGCTGCCACGGCTCGCACAAGATCCTGAGCCACACCGATCCGCAGAGTCCGACCTACAAATCGAACATCCCGCAAACCTGCGGCACCTGCCACGCCAAGATCAACGCCGACTACCAGGCTGGCGTCCACGGGCGGGCCATCGCCAGGGGCGACATGAAGGCGCCGGTCTGTTCGGACTGCCACACCGCGCACGCCATTCTGCAACCCACCGAATCCGAGTTCCGCATGCAGTCCACGCCCATCTGCGGCAACTGCCACAAGGACAAGTTCTCGACCTACCGCGACACCTTCCACTCGCAGCTGGGTTCGCTGGGCGGCTACGTGGAGACGGCGCGCTGCTGGGACTGCCACCAGGCACACGACGTGCGGCCCGCCAGCGATCCCAGTTCGCCAATTAACCCGGCCAACCTGATCGCCACTTGCGGGCGTTGCCACGCGGGCGCTAACGCCAGCTTCGTCAAGTACCAGCCGCACGCCAATGCGCGCGACCGCAAGCTGAATCCGGAGCTGTACTATGTGCGCCTGTTCATGAACCTGCTGCTGGCCAGTGTGCTCACCTTCTTCTTGTTGCATACCATCCTGTGGCTCATCCGCTCGCGCTACCAGCAGCTGAAAAACAAGAATGGCAATGGAGGCAAGAATGCCTGAGCTCGAGACGACAAATTCAGTGTCGAATGCAGGCGTCCCGGAAAAGTACTACGTGCGCTTTACGCGCGAGCAGCGCTACATGCACGCGGTGCTGTTCACCACCTTTCTGGGTCTGGCGGCCACGGGGCTGCCCATGCGCTTCAGCGAGAGCTTCTGGGCGCGCCGGCTTGCCTCAGCGGTGGGCGGATTCGGCGCCATCCTCTTCCTGCACAAGTTCTTTGCCGTGGCGCTGACCATCGCCTTCCTGATCCACGTCAAAGACGTCTTCCAGCGCGCAATCGTCAACCGCGAAAAAGGCATCTTCTGGGGTCCGACCTCGATGATGCCCAACTGGCAAGACCTCAAGGATATGGCCGGCCATATGCGCTGGTTTCTGGGCCTGGGCCCCAAGCCGAAGTTCGATCGCTACGCCTACTGGGAGAAGTTCGACTACTGGGCGGTCTTCTGGGGCATGATCGTCATCGGTTTCTCGGGCTACGCCATGTGGTTCGCGCCGTTCTTCGCGCACTTCCTGCCCGGTTGGGCGCTCAACGCCGTGCTCGTCATCCACAGCGAAGAGGCCCTGCTGGCGGTGCTCTTCATCTTCTCCATCCACTTCGTCAATACGCACCTCAGGCCCGACAGCTTCCCCATGGACATGGTGATCTTTACCGGCGTCGAGAGCGAGGAGGAGTTCCAGCACAAGCGCACGCTCGAATTCGAGCGGAACGCCGCGCGCGGGGAGCTCGAAAAGAAGGTTGGCATCGCGCCGCCTCTGTGGCTCATCAACTTCTCTAAAGTGGTGGGGTTCACCGCCATCTTCATCGGGCTGATGCTGTTGGTGCTGACGCTGACGGCGTACTTCAGCTGAGAAAGACAGCCAGTAGCTTGTAGCCAGCAGCTACAAGCTACCAGCTGCTCTTGTGACTCCAGTCACGGCAGGAAACTCCGCTTCGGCATCTCCTCAAAGTGTGAACGTTGCTCGTAGGTTTTCCGCTGGCATCTTCGTTCTGTCCCTTCTCGTCCCGGCCTCCGGCGCACTCTCTGCGCAAAAGCTCAAGGACGCGGACTGCCTCACTTGTCACGCCGACCCGACACTGACCACTGCTGACGCGAACGGCGCCACGGTGAGCCTCACCGTCGATGAAAACAAGTTCAAGCACTCGGTGCACGGGCGCATGTTCGCGTGCGTGGACTGCCACAAGGATGTAAAGAGTCTGGCGCACGAGAATCCGCCGGAAAAGGTGAGCTGCGCCCAGTGCCACGCCGATGCCGCAACCGCCTACGCGCACTCGACCCACGCCAAGGCGAGCAAGACCGGGAAGAATCCCGCGGCCACGTGCGAGGATTGCCACGGCGACGCGCACCAGATCGAGGGCGGCGGCGATCCCAAGTCGCCCGTGAACCACGCCAACATTCCCGCCACCTGCGGCCGCTGCCATGGGCAATCGTTTTTGATGGAGTCGAACGGCGAAAGCACGCAGCCCTATGTCTCCTATCAAGCGAGCGTGCACGGCCGCGCCGTGGCCAACGGGTCGCAAAATGCCGCGGTCTGTACCGACTGCCACGGCACGCACGAGATTCTTCCCGCCAACGATTCCAAGTCGCCGATCTCGAAGTTCGCCGTGGCCAGGACCTGCGGCGCGTGCCACGCGGACGTGGCCAATACGTTCAATGGGAGCATTCACGGCCAGGCGCTGGCGCGCGGCAATGCGCTCGCGCCCACCTGCACCGATTGCCACGGCATCCACTCCATCAAGGCGCACACCGATCCCAATGCGCAGGTGGCGGAGCAGAATGTTTCGCGCGATATCTGCGCCCGTTGCCACGAAGGCGTGCGGCTTTCGCAAGAGTTCGGCGTGCCCGCCAACCGCGTGACGACGTACTTCGACAGCTACCACGGTCTGGCTGCCGAGGGCGGCTCGGTGGTGGCGGCGAACTGCTCCAGTTGCCACGGCGTGCACAACATTCTGCCTTCGAGCGATCCGCGATCGACGATCAATGCCGCCAATCTGGACGCGACCTGCGGGAAGTGCCACAAGGGCGTGACGCAGAAGTTCACGCGCACGCCGGTGCATCTGGTGGCGAGCGCCCGCGCCAACGACATCGATTCCATCGCCGTGCGCTGGGTGCGGTGGATTTACATCGTCCTGATCCTGGTTGTGATCGGGTCGATGTTCCTGCACAACGCCATCATCTGGCGTTTCAAGGCCGTGGCGCGGCGGCGCACTATGAATCCCTTCATGACGCGCATGACGGTGAATCAGCGCTGGCAACATCTGATTCTGCTCTCCAGCTTCATCGTTCTCGTCATTACCGGCTTTGCGCTCAAGTTTCCCGAGACGTGGTTCGCGCATACGCTGGGCATGGGCGAGCACCTGCGCGGCATCATCCATCGCATCGCTGGCTGCGTGCTGATCGGCGCGGGGATTTATCACCTGTTTTATCTTGCGGCCGCGCGCGAAGGCCGGCGGCTGCTCGTGGATATTGCCCCGCGGCCCGGGGATCTCTTCGACGCGTGGGGCACGATGCGTTACTACCTCGGGTTAGCCAAGCAGAAGCCGAAGTTCGGCCGCTTTAGCTACGCGGAGAAGGCCGAGTACTGGGCGCTGGTGTGGGGCACGGCGCTGATGGGCGTCACCGGCATCATGATCTGGGCCAAGGTCTGGGTCGGCGATCTGCTGGCGCGCTGGTGGGTCGACGTGGCCACGGCCGTGCATTTCTACGAGGCGATCCTGGCCACGCTGGCCATTCTCGTCTGGCACTTCTACCAGGTCTTCTTCGATCCCGATGTCTATCCCATGAACTGGGCCTGGTGGGACGGCAAGATGCCGGTCGAGCACTATAAGCACGAACACGAGCTCGACGCGGATGAAGAGAGCAGGGAGTAGCCGGTAGCGAATAGGGAGTAGAAAAACCTCCCGCTGTTCGTCCTGTACGCTTCATCTATAACGTGGCTTGCCCCCATCCGTTTGTCACTAAGAACAGGAATGCAACGAACAAACGATTGCAATTCACCTCGGCGGTGTAGCTATCGCCGGAATCACGCAAAGACCAGCCGCCTGCGAGATCTTCTCGCTCAGGCGGCCGTGACGATTGACTGCGCCCAGTCCATCGCGTCCCAGTAGGACTTGGCGATGAAGTCCTGTTCGATGCCGAGCTGTGAGGCCAGGAATTCGATCTTGGGCCAGACGCCGGCTTCCATGGCGAGCATCAGTTCGTAGATCGGAGCCAGCGGGCCTTCGTTTTCAAGCAGAACCTTTTTCGCGTCTTCATCGAGCGGCAATCCCTCCAGCACTTCGCGCATGTGGATTTCCAGGATCGCATCCATCAACGAAAGCAGACCGACCTGGAAGAGGTCCGCGCCGCCGCACTCCACACGGTTGCCGATCGATTCGGCGAAGCGCGCGCGCACCAGCGACGCCAACGCCAGATCGGAGGGCTTGTTCCGCGACAGCTCCAGCATGCCGCTCAGCCGGCACCAGCGGCGTATCTCGTCCTCGCCCAGGATGGTCAGCGCCTGGCCGATGTTTTTTACCTCACCCCGCAGGCCGAAGAGCGCCGAGTTCAGGTAGCGCAACAGGCGATAGTAGAGCATGGGATCGGACTTGATAATCTGTTCCAGCTCTTTCCAGTCCAGAGCCGGCCGCGAGATGGCCGCGAGCAGCCGCAGGTATACGGTGCGATAGGATTGCGCGCCGCGCGCGCGCATCATCTCAGGCTTGCGGAAGAAGTATCCCTCGAAGTAGCTGAATCCCTCGTTCTTCGCGAACTCGAAGTCGTCGCGCGTCTCCACTTTTTCGGCGATCAGGCGCGGGCCGCGGGTGCGAAAGCGCTGCGTCAGCCCGGAGATTTCCGCCAGCGATGGCCCCTTCATGTCGATCTTGACATAATCCGCGATCTCCTCCAGCTCCTCCCGGGAATCGTGGCTGCGGAAGTTGCTGAGCGCAATCCCGCAGCCAGACTCCTTCAACTTTTTGCAGGCGCGCACCACGTCGCTGTCCGTAGCAACCGAATCCGGAATCTCCGCGATCACCTTATCCGGCGGCAGCAAAGTCAGATATTCGCCGATCAGAATCTCGCGCGTGGTCACGATGAATGCCGGAAGGTTGTTGGAGAGTGTGGTGAGGCCGATCAGGCTCGACATGTCGATCACGCCCCGGCTGGCCACGTCGCCCTCAACCTGCGGAAAAAAATTATTCAGGCCGGCGCGGAACAGCAGCTTGTAGCCAAAGACTCTCTCGTCCCTGGTAAGAATCGGCAGCCGGGCGGCAAACCGGGCGGGCTTTTGGTCCTCTGCATTGATTTCGAACAGCGACATGGAATCCCCTATGCGACCTATCGGATCAAAAGGCGACTGCCTTTAGTGTTCGGGCCGGGACGCCGACGTGTGCACGCGGGATTCCGAAGATGTCCAACGAACGGACACGGGAGTGCTGCAAGCTCAAGGAGCGCCGCAAGGCCGGCCAATCTCTTTGTCCGATCGGCAGCACGGGAAGCGAACCGCTCCGGCGCGGCTGCGCCAGGTAGGCCCACGAAGTCATGCAGGCTGTCTCAAAGATACAGTTCGGGCAGATTGTCCAAGTCCGAATCGGACGATTCGGGCTTAAGCCACTCGGGAATTTTCAGGCCTCTACTCCATCCAGTCTGGATTTCCGACTGAATCTCGGAGAGTTCCCGGTCCAATCTCTCGATCACCGCATAAGGAATCATCCGGAATCCGCGTTCCGTTCCGGACAAAAGAACCATATCGGTCTCGATCCCGATGCCGGATACGGCTTCCCGGACACCCCTGAAGATGTACACGGCTTGTACGATCGCCTTGGCGCGATTGGGCAGGCTGAAATAGACCCCCGAATAGAGCTTGTCTGTGAGGTAGTAGGCCAGATCCCGCCCCGCGCCGTCGCAGAGATAGGCATTGGCGGGATAGAGAGTGTCGCCGAAGTTGCCATAGAGAGCGGTCGCAATCTCGCCCTTTTGCTGGCCGAAGGATGCGGCCACGATCAGGCTTATGCTGCGCTCGTTCTCGTCGGAACGGCCCCAGATCATCTCTTCATGCAGCGGGCGCAGCGCGGCGCCGATGATGGATTGATGCTCCGCGCGCAGATCCTTGCCGTAATTCTCCGCCTCTTGCAGGGCTTGGCGAATCCGGGGCAGGGCATTGGCCAGAATCGGCGACGAACCCGTCCCGGCAATCACGTAGCTCGAGCTCGACAAGCTGAAGCGGTCGATTTTTTCCACCGAGTGCTTGCCCGTGCCGGTCAGTTGTTCCCTGTCGGTACAGACTAATATGCCGCCGCGGTGAAGACGAAATCCGGCAATGAGCGCCATAGATATTCCTTGCAGAAGCCGTCTGGGCTCCGGGCCGAGAGCCGGCGTCGGAGCACCTGCAAAGTGCAGCTTCGAGGGAGGTGGCCTAATCATAGGTTACTTCCGAAGCTGAGGTAAAGCGGACTCCCCCAAAAGTGTTATCTTCCTGAGGGACTTAAGCGGACAGCGCCTGCTAGCGGCTCGCCGCCTGCGTCTGGCAAGGCGATCTAAATTGTAAAAAAAGTAAGGCGGCAGGCCCAGTTAGGAACTGCCGCCACCCCGTATTGTTCCCGACTCCTTAGCTGCACCCGCTGGTCGAGCCGCAGCTCATGCAGCGGTAGCAGCTGCCATTGCGGACCATAATCGCGCCGCAGACGTTGCAACTGGGCGCGTCGCCCATGTCGTACATGGTGCGCATGGCGTCAGCTGCATGGTACAAGCCACGGTCCTGGAGGGTCGGCGCCTGCTCGTGGCTCGCCGCCCGCGTCTGGCGCGGCTGCGCCTCGGGGGCTATGCCGCCGCCCGCCGTGCTCACGTGTCCGCTTACCTGGTTGAGCCGCTTGGCCACTTCCTCGGCCAGGCGCGCCAGACGATCCGGCGACACGGCTGCCTGCTCCTCCTCGATGTCGCTCTCCGGCAGCAGGCTGGGCGAGGCGGGCAGCGCTGGCGCCTTGGACGCCAGGCCCGCGAAGAGCGCCAGTTGCTCACCGGAAAGAAAGCGCAGGTTGAGCCAGCGGAAGATGTAGTCCATCAGGCTCTTGGCGTAGCCGATCTGTTCGTTGCCCGTCCAGCCCGAGGGCTCGAAGCGCGTATGCGCGAACTTCTCGCAGAGCACCTTGAGCTGCACGCCATGCTGTAAAGCGAGCGAAACCGAGGTGGCGAAGGCGTCCATCAGGCCCGAGACCGTCGATCCCTCCTTGGCCATGCGGATGAAGATCTCGCCCGGCTGGCCGTTGGGATAGAG
>Ga0187852_1001708_pt1 | contig 19775 bp, 10 predicted proteins | sample June2016WEW_6_40_FD_134511 | JGI IMG/M metagenome (GOLD analysis project Ga0187852, IMG submission 134511) | Peatland microbial communities from SPRUCE experiment site at the Marcell Experimental Forest, Minnesota, USA - June2016WEW_6_40 | ecosystem: Environmental > Terrestrial > Soil > Wetlands...
CCTTGACGCAGGAATGACCGGCATTCGCGCGGCCTTCCTTATAGGGCACCATGCGCACGACCTTGTCGCCCTGCATCTCCGCCTTGAAGGAGCAGCCGACGCCGCAATAAGCGCAAGTGGTCAGCACGGAATGTTCGGGATGGCCCATCGCAATGACGGTTTTTTCGTTCAGCGTCGCGGTCGGGCAAGCCTGGACGCAGGCCCCGCAAGAAACGCATTCCGAGCCGAAGAAATTGGTGCCGCCCGGCGAAACCTTGGAGCCAAAGCCGCGCCCTTCGATGGTCAAGGCAAAGGTGCCCTGCACGTCCTCGCAAGCGCGCACGCAGCGCGAGCAGACGATACATTTCGAGGATTCGAAGGTGAAATAGGGGTTCGAATCGTCGGTGGCGGCCTGTCTGTGGTTTTCGCCCTCGTAGCCGTAACGCACGTCGCGCAAGCCGACCTGGCCCGCCGTATCCTGCAATTCGCAATCGCCGTTGGCGGAGCAGGTCAGGCAATCCAAGGGGTGGTCGGAAATATACAGTTCCATCACGCCCTTGCGCAGATTGGCGAGGCGCTCGTTCTGGGTATGCACGACCATGCCGTTATCGGCCGGGGTGGTGCAGGAGGCAGGCGTTCCGCGCCGGCCCTCGATTTCGACGAGACAGAGACGGCACGACCCAAAGGCCTCGAGCGAATCCGTCGCGCAAAGGCGGGGGATTTTGGTCCCCAGGGTCATCGCCGCCGCCATCACCGAGGTGCCCTTGGGCACGCTCACCTCCTGGCCATCGATGTTGAGCGTTATGGTTTCCTCGGCCGTGCGGATCGGCGTGCCGGTGTCGAGTTCCTGGATGAGCGGCATGGGACTCTCCTATTCGGCCGCGGTGCGATGGGGGTGGATACGAAATCCTGCGCGAAATGGGTCAACGCGCTGATCACGGAGATGGGCGTCAGCCCGCTCATGGCGCAAAGGCCGAGGCAGAACACCGGCTCGAGCGTAATCGCGCCGTCGCTGCTGGTGCCATGCCAATCGACGCCAAGCCATTCCTTGATCTCGGCCTGAAGCGCGGCAGACCCGCGCGATTGGCAGGCCTCGGCCCGGCAGAGCTTAATGCCGTGCCGGCCCGGCGGATGGCTGCGAAAATCATGATAAAAGCTGATAGTGCCGTGAACTTCGGCGCGAGACAGGTTCAGCGCATCGGCCATCACAGGCACAATGTCCTTGTCGACATAGCCGAACCGGTCGAGCAGCGCATGAAGGATTGGCAAAGCCGAGCCGTCGCGGTGTGCCAAGCCTGCCACAATGGCCGCAGCTTCACCTTTATTCCAAGCATCATAGACAGACATTTTCCGTCCCAAAGCTTTTTATGAATAATTATATTGTGAACTCAGGGAGCGCCGTTCTTCCTAAAATGTCAATAATGCGTCTTCGCGCAGCGATAGACAATTTCTGTCGTCCGGGCGCCTTGGCGTTGCCTCCCTGGGCCAGCCGCTCGGCCTCGCGCACCAAGGCATTGGTGAGGGGACTAATGGCATAGCGCTGGGGCACGACGAGGCCGATCAAATGCACCACGGTTGGGGCCTGAAACGGGATCGACCGGACATCGGGCTTTTTTAGAACAAGGGCGATTCTAAACTCACCGCCAGGCTGCGCCGCATCCGCGTCAAGCGCGACGACGGCGGCATCATCAGCTTCCGGATCAGTGATTTCAACCCGCATTTGTGGAAAGGCGCCACACGGTGACCCCCATGCCGACTCCCAGAAACCTTTGAGCCAATTTGGCTTTCTGTGCTTTGCCAGGAATCACGATCGATCCGATCGCGACGCCTGCCTAAAACCGCAATTAATTACGATTTCAAAAACTTGAATGACAGATGCTCTGGGGTCAACCTTCGACGCTTATCGACACCGGATTCTCGTTCTGGCGCCACGCCCCACACATGTCTCGGAATCGTTCGAGCTTGAAACCGCTCTGCCGACGCGTGATGCGGCATGGATGGAAACCCAGCGCCGCCGTTTCGAACATGCCGTGGGTCGGCCAAGTATGGCTTCCAGCCAATTGGTTCCCGGATGCGATGGCGAGTGCAAGTAATTTTTTTAAAACGAAATATTTTTTTACTGGGACGGAACTATTTTTCCCGGTTCTCCCTCAATGCGAAATATTGCAATTTTTTAATGCGATTTTTGTTTTCAAAAGTTTCAGGGATGCGAAAAAACAATTTCGAGTGTTGATCCGGCGCCCTCATTGTTGTTGCGTCGCAATATCTGTTTGAAAATAGGGCGAATTGTCACAGCGATTTTTTCTCCTGACTAAAGACATAGGAGAAGGGATGAACGTTCTTTAAGAATCGTCTTGCGAAGAATCCTAAGCTTGGTAGGGTCCAGCCGTCTCCAGTGACGACTAAAGGTAATGCAGAGGATCTGGGCGGCCGTCGTAACGATTAAGAAGAGCGGCTGCTGCTGGAGTGTCTGGTTCCTTAATCTCATATCCCGTGAAACACGGCGTTGGACGGTTTGAGCGGCAAAGACTCACGCACGATCCGTCGTTTTGGAGGAAGCACCACATGAAATATATTGGCTTGGCTGCGGCCACCGCCTGTCTCTTGTCTTATTCGGCACCGGTTTTCGCGGCCTCGGATCTCGATGCTCTAATCGCGAACCCGGCCGACTGGGCAATTCCGACGGGCAATTACGCGAATTGGCGTTATTCGAAGCTCGATCAAATCAACGCCGGCAACGTCAAGAAGCTGGAGGTCGCGTGGACCTTCTCGACCGGCGTTCTTCGCGGTCACGAGGGCAACCCTCTCGTCATCAGCGATGTGATGTATTTTAGTACGCCCTTCCCGAACATTGTTTACGCCCTCGATCTCAACAACGACGGCCGTATCCTGTGGAAGTACGAGCCCAAGCAGGATCCGAGCGTGATCCCGGTCATGTGCTGCGACACGGTGAACCGTGGCGTTGCCTATGACAACGGCAAGATCTTCCTCCATCAAGCCGATACCAATGTCGTCGCGCTCGACGCGAAGACCGGTAAGGAACTCTGGAAGGTCAAGAATGGCGATCCATCAAAGGGCGCGACCGGCACCAGCGCGGTGATGCCCGTAAAGGGTAAAGTGATTGTCGGGATTTCCGGCGGCGAGTTCGGCGTGCAATGCCACGTGACCGCTTACGATCAAGAGACCGGCAAGCTGGTGTGGCGCGGCTATTCCGAAGGTCCGGACTCCGAGACGCTCATCGATCCCGTCAAGACCACCGCCCTCGGCAAGCCCGTTGGTCCTGATTCCAGCACCAAGACTTGGCAGGGCGACCAATGGAAGACCGGCGGCGGTTGCACCTGGGGTTGGTATTCCTACGATCCGAAGCTCGACCTGATCTATTACGGGTCCGGCAATCCTTCGACCTGGAACCCCAAGCAGCGTCCGGGCGACAATAAATGGTCCATGACCATTTGGGCCCGTAACCCGGATACCGGGGTGCCCAAATGGGTTTACCAAATGACCCCTCATGATCAGTGGGATTATGACGGCATCAACGAAATGCCGCTGGTCGACCAGAAGATCGATGGCAAGGAACGCAAGCTCCTCGTCCATTTCGATCGTAACGGTTACGGCTACACGCTCGACCGCGACACGGGTGAGCTTCTCGTCGCCCAACATTACGACCCGGCCGTCAACTGGTCGGACAAAGTCGAAATGGACAAGGCCTCGCCGAACTACGGCCGCCCCATCGTCAACGCCAAATATTCCACGGAAGCTGGCGGCGAAGACGTGAATACGAAGGGCATCTGCCCGGCGGCTCTCGGCACCAAGGACGAGCAGCCTTCGGCCTTCTCGCCCAAGACTGGCCTGTTCTACGTGCCGACCAACCATGTCTGCATGGACTACGAGCCCTTCAAGGTGAGCTACACCCCCGGTCAACCCTACGTCGGCGCGACCCTCTCGATGTATCCCGCGCCGAACAGCCATGGCGGCATGGGTAACTTCATCGCTTGGGACGCCACCAAGGGTAAGATCGTTTGGTCCGATCCGGAACAATTCTCGGTTTGGTCCGGCGCTCTCGCGACCGCTGGCGACGTCGTGTTCTACGGCACGCTCGAAGGTTATCTGAAGGCAGTCGACGCCAAGACGGGTAAGGAACTGTACAAGTTCAAGACCCCCTCGGGCATCATCGGCAACGTCATGACCTACGAGCACAAGGGCAAGCAATACGTTGCAATTCTCTCGGGTGTTGGTGGTTGGGCTGGTATCGGCCTCGCCGCTGGTCTGACCGATCCGACCGCTGGTCTGGGTGCTGTCGGTGGCTATGCCGCCCTCAACAACTACACCGCTCTCGGCGGCTCGCTGACCGTCTTCTCGCTGCCGACCGACTAAGTTCTGCCTGCGGCACAATGCAAAAGAACCAGCGCGCGTTTAGCGCGCTGGTTTTGAAGCAAATATTTTGGTTAGAAAGCCTTATAATAAAGAAATGCCAGTCTGATAGCGCGCCGCTAACGTGGTGCAATGGCTTTATATTATGGTGTCTGTAAATCAATCCGATAAAAAATTTCTGTTAAAGTCAAACTTATCGCCGAATCGTGTTGCTATGTTTGGTTGTTTATGATTTATTGAGCTGGCCTTTATTTGGGAGCTGGGGCTTCCTTCAAGGGTTTTTAGCCCGCTTAGCCGTGCTATGCTAAGCGGGTCTTTTTATTGCACATTCCCCGGATAGGTTGGTATCTTGTAGAGTGGCGAGCGTGATTCAGCTATAAGAAACAATATTTTATTTGAGCGCTGAGGCTTCGATTATAGCGAACCTGATGGGTGAACGCACTTCCGCTTCAGCCCGCGTAGCGCCTTGCGGAGATCCTGTAGCCTCCCAATGTCTCGGTCCACCGCGCGTCGGTCAACCTCGGCGACGATCTCTTCGAGCGGTGGCACAGCGCTAGTCTCCCTAGTCTTCCGATAAAGCGATCGTGGCTCTCGCCGACAGATTGGGCAAGAGTTACCGTTTTGATCGGGGCGTCCGGCCGAAGCCAAGTCCCCGGCGTCTCAACGAAGGCAGCCCTTCCGCTATCACTGCGCCCACATCCCGAACGCGTTCCTGCCCCTTTTCGAAATGGACTGCTCTCTCGCGAAATCGCTTGGTAGCTGACGGACCGCTAACGGCCCAGCCGAGCCGATCGGCTCGATCGGCCGCGAAGCGCCTTAAGCTGACACTTGGCGGCGGTCGCTTCAAGGGCAGCAGTCGATCCATAGACTACTTTCGAAGGTGTTCATCTGTGCCTGAAAGCGGACATTGGTCCGAATCTCACAGCTTCGGGAAGAAGAAGACGCGGGTCAAATACCCCTAACAAGACATGGAACATGAAGCATCAGCCAACTTGACCAACCGCCTTTTGGGTGATAATTGATGATTATCAAAATTCGTCACTCATGATGAGCTATGGAAACCTTGGTGCCCGATAAGAACTCCGCCGACGACATCGACCCGCGCCGGGTCGAAATGACGACGCGCATCCTCGACGAGGCAGAGCGGCTATTCCGGCACTACGGCTACAGCAAGACGACCGTCGCCGACATAGCCCGGGAACTGGGGATGTCGCCAGCCAATATCTACAGATTCTTCTCCTCGAAATCCCAGATCCACGAAGCCTTGGCGGAGCGCATGCTCGCTGCCCGCGAAGTCGCTCTACATGCGATCGCCAAGCGTCCGGTAAAAGCATCCGAGCGCTTGCGGGCCTTCGTCATCGAAGAATACGAGGCAACAGTCACGCAGTTGCTCGACGAGACCAAAGTGCATGAGATGGTGACAGTCGCCATCGAACAGCATTGGCCGGTCATCGACCGGCATCTCCAACGTATGACGGACATATTGAGCCGCATCATTGCCGAGGGCATGGAGGACGGCGAATTCACCGTGACGGATCCCATCAAGGCCGCACAGTGCTTCAAGGCTTGCGTCGTCTCGGTTTGTCACCCAACGGTGGTGGCACAATGCCGGTCCGACCCTGGTAATGCGACACCGGAGGAACTGGTGGACTTCGTTTTGAAAGCTCTCAAGAGGTGAACAGCGGAAATGAAGAACCGGGCGTTGGTCTCGAATCATAGCTGACAGCTGAAGGAAATCGAAAAATGTCACACGTCAATCGACAGCGCGTCACGAGCATTTCCCTCCTGTCCCTGGCAGCACTAGCGGGGTTGTCCTTAGCTTCGTGCCAGGACAAACAGGCCGCCGCGCCGGAATCCATCCGCCCCGTCAAGGTTATGAAGGCCGAGCGAAAAGCCGCCACGCGGCAGGTCTCCTATTCCGGTTCGGTCAAGGCGCGCAGAGAGGCGAACCTCGGCTTTCGCGTCGGCGGGAAGATCGTCGAGCGCTGCGTCGACATCGGACAGCACGTGGAGCCCGGCACCTTGCTGGCCCGGCTCGACACGTCCGACCTTCAGCTAAGCCTCAGGAGCGCGGCGGCGAGCCTCGCGGCCGCGCAATCGCAGCTTGCCGTCGCGCAGAGCGCCTACGACCGCACCGCCGCGCTGTTTACTAGGCGCTTTGCGGCGCAAGCGACCTTGGATGATCGCAAGCTCGCCCTCGATCAGGCGAAGTACAACCTCGATTCGCTCCGCTCGGCGCGCGATCAGGCCTTCAACCAGAACGCCTATTCCGAATTGAGGTCGGATGTCGCCGGGGTCGTCACGAGCGTGTTGGCGGAAGCGGGCCAGGTGGTGACGGCAGGCAGTCCGGTGGTGGTCGTTGCGCGTGACGGGGAAAAGGAAGTCGCCGTCGCGGTCCCGGAAAGCGAGATCCGCTTCTTCAACGTGAGGGACAGTCTCAAGGTCCAATTTTGGGCTGATCCCGGCGCCGTCCAAACCGGCGTCGTGCGCGAGATCGCGGGCAGCGCGGATGCGACCTCGCGGACCTTCGCGATGCGCGTCAGCCTGCCGGATGATCCGGCCATCCGCCTCGGTGTGACGGCCATGCTGGCCACCAGCATTCCCGTCGAGGCGGGCGGCATCGCCGTCCCGCTGTCCGCCCTAACCGAGCGCGACGGACGTCCAAACCTCTGGGTGTTCGACCCTGATACGAAAACTGTCGCTCCGCGCCCAGTCACCACGGCGGCCTTCACGGAGGACGGCGTGCGGATCACGAGTGGCCACGAAGCCGGAGATCTCGTCGTGACTGCCGGCGCGCAGTTCATGACGCCCGGCAAGACCGTCAGCATCGCTCGAGACGAACTCGCCGCTGCGTCCTTTTCCAACACCGTGGCCAGTACCCGCTGATTTCCAGCTGGGACAAAGACCGGGGAGAGCCTCCGATGGGCGATGAAACGCAAGCGGCCAATACACCTAAGAACACGAAGGGCTTCAACCTTTCACGATGGGCCATCGAGAACCCGAGTATCACGCGCTTCCTCGTCGCGATCGTCATTGTCGCCGGGGCCTTCGGACTTCTGAACATTGGTCAGAAAGAGGATCCCGATTTCACCTTCCGTGTCATGATCATCCAGGCCGTGTGGCCGGGCGCCTCGCTGGCCGACATGCAGGACCAAGTCGTCAACAAGATCGAGCGCAAGCTCCAGGAGACGCCGCATCTCGACTATGTGCGCTCGTTCACCCGGCCTGGCAACGCCGTCATTACCGTTTCAATCAAAGGCGACACCAGCAGCAGCGACGTGTCCAACGCCTTCTACCAGGTACGCAAGAAGGTCGGAGACATCGCGAACGAGTTGCCTGCTGGGTTGCTCGGCCCCTATTTCAACGACGAGTTCGGCGACACGTTCATCACACTGCACGCCATTTCCGGCGACGGCTATTCCTTCCCCGAGTTGAAGGCTTACGCCAAAGCGGCCCGGGACAAGCTGTTGCGCGTCCCCGGCGTCGAAAAAGTGTCGATCCTGGGCGACCAGGACCAGAAGATCCACATCGACGTTTCCTCCAAGGTTCTCGCGGAACGCAGCATTTCCGCTATCGACATCCAGAATGCCATCAAAGGCCAGAACAACGTCGATTCCGCGGGCAATGTCGAAACAGCGACCCAGTCGGTCAGGGTGTCGGTCGACGGCGATCTCCGTTCCGCGGCCGATGTCGCCGATCTCCACCTCAAGGCCGGTAAGGACATCATCCGCCTTGGCGACATCGCCAAAGTCACGGACGGGTTGGAGGATCCCTTCACCCGGAAATACCGGTTCAACGGCAAGGATTGCGTCGAGATCGGCGTCGTGATGGCACGAGGTTTCAACGTCACGAGCGTCGGGGCGGATATCCATAAGGCGTTGGCGTCCTTCGAGGCGACACTTCCCGCGGGCGTCGAGATCGGTCAAATCTCGGATCAGCCGGAAGTCGTCAGCGACGCGATCAGGGAGTTTGCCGAAGCGCTGATCGAAGCCCTCGCCATCGTCCTCGCGGTCTCGTTCCTATCGATCGGCTGGCGCGCCGGTTTGGTGGTCGCGATCACCATCCCACTCGTTTTGGCTGCGACCTTCGCCATCCTATACGAGATGGGAATCGACCTTCAGCGCATCTCGCTCGGCGCCCTCATCATTGCGCTGGGCCTGCTCGTCGACGACGCCATGATCGCGGTGGAGATGATGGAGAGGAAGCTGGAAGAAGGCTTCGGCCGCCTCAAGGCCGCGAGCTTCGCATACCGGTCCACGGCCTTTCCGATGCTGACCGGCACCCTCATCACGACGGCCGGCTTTATCCCGGTAGGGTTTGCCGCGTCGACGGCGGGCGAATATGTCCGCACGCTCTTCTACGTCGTCGGCATCGCCCTCGTGGTCTCCTGGTTTGCCGCGGTCTTCTTTACGCCCTGGATCGGACATTCCATTCTCAAGGAGCGCAAGGCGGGCCACGAAGATCACAAGGACGTCTATGACACGCCCTTCTACCGCGCCCTACGCGCCACCGTTGCTTGGTGTGTCAACTGCCGGGGAACGGTCCTCGCCTTGACGCTGGCCGCCTTCGCCGTCGCGATCGCCGCTTTCGGGTCCATCCCGAAGGACTTCTTCCCGCAATCGTCACGCCCCGAAATCCTCGTCGATCTCTGGCTTCCCGAGGGCACCAGCACCAAAGAGGTCGAGGCGCAGGCAAAGGCCTTCGAGGCGAAGATGCTGCAGGATCCAGATCAGCGCCTCATCGCGACCTATGTCGGGGAAGGTGCGCCGCGCTTCGTCCTGACGCTCGACCAGCAATTGCGCAATCCGAACTTCGCGCAACTCCTCGTCATGGCCAAGGACGTCGCCTCCCGCGAACGCCTCATCATAAAGATGCGCGGGATCCTCGCGCAGGATTTTCCATCCATCCGCTTCAAGGTCGACCGCCTCTTCCTCGGTCCGCCGGTCGGCTGGCCGGTTCAGATGCGGGTCGTTGGTCCAGACCGCGACGAAGTCCGCCGGATCGCTGGTCAGGTCGCGGACGTTTATGGACGAGATCCACGCCTGGGCGCGATCCACACGGATTGGCTCGAACCTGTCACCACGATGAAGCTGACGATCGACCAAGCCCGCGCGAGAGCGCTCGGCGTCAGCTCGCAGCGGATCCGCCAGACCGTTCAAGCGAGCCTCTCCGGCGTGCCGCTCGCCGACATCCGGAACGGCGAGGAAACGATCTCGATCGTTTTGCGGCAACCGGAAAGCGAGCGCACCGTGCTCTCCGCCGTCGAGTCGACCTATGTCGCCTCCGACCTCGGCGGCGCCGTTCCCGTGTCCCAGGTGGCGCGGGTCGTCCCGGTCCTCGAGCCCGGCATCGAATGGCGCCGCGACCGGCTCCCCACCGTCACGGTGCGGGCGACGATTCCGGATGGCGTCCAAGCGACGGACATCTCAAACGCACTTTATGCGCAATTGGCGCCGCTACGCGCCAGTTTGAAGCCTGGCTATTCGATCGCTATCCAGGGCGCCCCTGAGGAATCAGCGGAAAGCCAGGGCTCGATCGCCGCCAAGGCGCCGGTCATGCTGTTCACGATCCTCGTGCTCCTGATGATTCAGCTCCGGCATTTCGGCAAGGCGATGCTCGTGCTGCTCACCGGTCCGCTCGGCATCATCGGCGCGGCTGCGGCGCTCCTGATTACCGGGTCACCATTCGGCTTCGTGGCGATCCTGGGCGTGATCGCGCTGCTCGGCATCATCATGCGCAACTCGGTGATCCTGCTCGACCAGATCGGTCAAGACATCGAAAGCGGACACGACCCGGTCGATGCCGTGATCGGGTCCGCCGTCCGGCGGTTCCGGCCAATCATGCTCACCGCCGCGGCTGCGGTTCTCGCCCTGATCCCGATCACGCGATCGGTGTTCTGGGGACCGCTAGCCTACGCCATGATGGGAGGCATCCTCGTCGCGACCGCGCTGACGATTCTGGTCCTACCGGCGTCCTACGCATTCTTCTTCCGGTTGGGACAGCTCAAAGCCTTGCCAAAGGTGGTGGCTCCGGAACGATTCAGGGACGCAAATCCAGCGAGCATCGGCTAGCTCCCTCTCACATAGCTTCTCAAAGTCGACCATCCTGCAACCTCGAGGGGCCTCTTCTTTTTGGGCAGTCACAATACGCACGAAGCGCCATGCTGTCATCGGCACGCTCGGCGAGAGGGGAAAGTCTTCCGCCGCGGCCGAGCCTTATGATCTCGACCGATTCTCTGGAGCGGGGCGCTGCTCCGCAACGCCGCGTCGCGGGAGGTGGATGGATCGGGCTGACGGACTACGTCCGACTTTCCTGTGCGCCGCTCCGAAGCGGCCAGTCCGCATTGGGTATTTACGGTCACGTGGCCCGATTCCTCGGTGGGTTATTCTGGTTTCATTGAATTGGCCACACGATAGGTAGAATCAAAAAACGCTAATGGATCGAATTGATGGAATGGCTGCTTTTCGTTCGATCCCATAACAAAGCAGCTGGACCGCTCACGCCCAAGTCAGTCGTTCGACGCTTGTCAAACTCGCCCAGTAAGCTGACGTTCACCATCCCGACCGCTTGGACGCGCCTTCGAGCCACTACTGAAATCCGAAGCGGTTGCTGACTTTGCGCCTTTCTCATCCACAAAAGGATCGAAGAAAACGATTGATCGTTCCGATCGTCCGTCAAGCCACGTGACCTGTTTGATTGCCCAGTCGTGAGGGCCCTCCTTTGCTGCCCCGGCATGAGGCTGCCGAGGAACCAGAAATTTATTGGTATCCAGCCAACGGAGGATTTCCTTGAGCGCGCCGGGCTCTTCTTGAAACCACTTGCGAAAGGCCGGAACGCGAATCGTAAATGTCGCTCTTTGCTCGTTCTGGACCAGGAATCCTTCCGCGCTGGCGGGGAACGCGCGCTTTGTTGGTCCACGATAGACGTGGCCGGACGCAAGATGACGGCGCAGGATATCCTTGGCTTTAGCTACGGTATCGACTTCCTCGCTGCTCGCCTTAAATGCCGCGAAAAAGCATTTCGTGATCGCCCGCATGACTTCGTCTTTGTCATAATCGAGGATACCGGCTCTAATCGCAAGGCAGGCGGCGGCGTACGCTAACGCGAAGTTTTCAGCCGCGTGCTGCCACACCTCGCTCAGTTGGTCGGCCGCTACCTCATCAAGGAACGCATCGATGTGCGATTTGACGAAACGTCGAACGGCATCGGGATGCTTTATCAAGAACTCTATAAAAGGTGGCATCGCGACGCCATGGTTCGATTCGCACGCCGTTCGCAGCCCAGTAACAAGTTTGCGGGACCATCGCCTGCGGTTTTCGTTAACAATCCCCGGCGGCCATCTGTCAACGATGTTCGTTCGTCTGGCGCCGATGGCTGGAACGTCAGTGCAGCGGGCGCGCTCGCCGCCATCGCGTGCCATTCTGGCGAACGCGGCGTATTCGTCAAAAGAGTGTGATTTGCGTGTGGAGATGCCCGCTGACGGCTGGCGTTCAAGCCCGGCGGCTATAGGGCGCGCGTCCGCGACAGTTGTGGTAAGGTGCTATTGGCCATTCGACGCGTCGATGGCGCCAAAACAGGGAGAAAGTCATGGAGAGCGCAACTTTTCGCCAATGGCTGTCAGAGCGTGGTTGCTCCTTCGATGCCGGCAAGGACACGGTCGGGACGCAGGGACAAGCACATGTGACCATCCGGCTGGGAGATCGCAGGGCGGTTTTTCCCGATATCGGTTCCCACAAGCGGCTCGATCCCCGCGTGGTGCGGGAAATCGTCGACAAACTTGGCCTGAACTGGAACGAATTGCCTGGTCCCGCGTCTCGCGTTTGACCGTCCGGTTCGGGATCTGAAAAGGAATGTCCATGCCGGCTTTCGTCATGCCGGCGCGGCTTGGCCTGGAGGCGGCGCGATTCCCGTAGGTTCTCGAGCAACTCGAGCGCAAGGCCCTGGAACGGATTACGGCGCATTACGGCAACATTTTGCAAAATATACTATCTAGGGCGCGTTTCCGGCTCTTCCGTCGCGAACCTTTATTGAAGAAGAGCCTTATCTTCGCTGCGTATGGCCGGAGCCGCCGCGCGATCCGCGCCGGTGTAGCGTCGCGTACTGCCCTGCTTTCCGCGCGGCTAGCGCTTGCCGCCGGGTTGCCCGATTGGGCTGCTGGGCGGCGAGAACGAAAGCGGAGCACAGGGCTCGCCTGCCGCTGACGTCAGGTTCACGCAAGTTGGCCGGCCTTACTGTCTCGAAGGTTGTGGCTGGCGGGGACTGGTATTTTTGGCGCCGTTTAGTGAGACGGCATCCAATGCGGGAGGCGCGTAACGGCCTTGTATTGCCGGGTCTGGTTTGCGAAGACGCGGAAGAGTGGCGCGCTCGCATGCGTCTTGTTGGCTTATTTGAGATAAAACGGTTTCAGCCGTCACGGAATCCGTATCATGTCATCAATCCTTTCGCTTGCGACGTCGCTTCAGATCTCTGAGCTTTATGCGACGACGATGCAGAAGCTCAGCGTGACGGATATTCAGGCGCTTAATTCGTCGCAAAGCGCGGCCTTGACGGCGACGCAAATCAATAGCCTGAGCGTCACGAACCTTCAGGCGTTCTCTTCGACACAGGTCGCGGCGCTCTCCGTTTCGGCGCTCAGCGGATTGGTTCTTTCGCAGTTTGGAACGCTAGCCCAGAGTAACATTGGGGTGTTCACACCGGCCCAGATCGCGGCGCTCACAACGTCCGATATTAATGATCTCACATCGACCCAGCTTCAAAATTTGAGCGCCTCGCAACTCGCGGGCCTCACGCCGGCACAGATCGCGGGATTGAATACGACGCTATTGTCCGATCTGACGACGACGCAGCTCAATGCGCTCACCGTCACGCAAGTCCGTGGTTTTACCTCAACTCAATTCGACACGATGTCGCTCCCGCAATTGCTGGCGATCACGGTTCAAGATCTTTCCACCACTCAGATGGCGAGCCTCAGTGTGACGGCCATCGGCGAGTTCTCTTCCACGCAATTCGCGGCGTTGAGCGCCACGCAGGTCGGTTCGATTTCAACGACAGGCTTGAATAGTCTGTCGATGACGGAACTCCAGGCTCTCACGGCGACACAGGAAGCTGGCCTCTCGAGTACGCAGGCGGCGGCGCTGAGTACGGCGTCCTTGGCTGCGCTCACATCGGCGCAATGGCTGGCGCTGAGCGCGACACAGGTCGGGGAGCTTTCGGCAACACTTCTTAATAGTTTGTCTCCGGTCGTGATCGAGGCGCTCACGGCGACCCAGGAGGGCGGGTTGACCGCTGCGCAAATCGCGGCATTGACCACGACCTCGCTCGGTTCTCTTACGGCATCGCAACTTGGTGCTCTCACGGCAACGCAGGCGCGGGGTCTGACATCGGCCCAGCTTACGGCGATGACGGCAACGGAGGTTCAGGCGTTACCGGTCACAAACTTGTCTGCCGCTCAGCTGGAGAGCCTCAGCGCCACCGCCGCTGGGAATCTGTCGAGCACGCAGCTGACCGCGCTCCCGGCGACGCAGATTGGAGAACTCTCCGTCGCGGCGCTCGACACGCTGTCCGCCACGGAGATCCAGGGCCTCGCAACCACACAGGCCGGCGGACTGACGGCGACGCAAATCGCGGGACTGTCTATTACAGCGCTTGGCGATCTTTCAACCACCCAGTTGACCGCGTTGACGGCGACTCAGGCGGCCGGTCTGACTTCGACGCAACTTGCGGCGATGTCCTCGCAGGAAATCCAGGCATTGCTGGCGCCTGGATTTTCGAGCACGCAACTTTCGAGTCTGTCCACGACTGTCTTCGGCGAGCTTTCCACGACCCAATTCAGTGCTTTGACGGAGACCCAAATTGGGGAAGTTTCCGCGACAGCAATTGGCGCGATGAGCGCGACCCAATTCGGACTCTTGACATCGACCCAATTCGCGGGTTTCTCAGCCACGAACTTGGCTGCGGTAAGCGCAACGGAAATCGCCAGTTTGTCGGCGACTCAGTTGGACGGCTTTTCAGCCGCCGCGTTCAGTGGTTTGACGTCCACGCAAACTGCGGTTCTCTCGGCGACGCAAATACAAGGCCTCGGATACTCGCAATTCGAGCAACTTTCGTCCACGGGGATAAGCGGCTTTTCGGCGACGCAAATTGCCGCCTTTACAGTGACGGAGGTTGGCGAACTGAGGCCAAGCGAAGCCGCTGCGCTCAGCACCACACAGGCCGCGGTTCTCTTTTCATCCGATATTGGTTCGATTACGGCAAATCAAATTGCTTCGCTCTCCGCAGCCGTTCTCGCCAGTCTCACGACCAGTCAAATTAGCTCCCTTAATGCAACACAGCTCGCCGGTTTCACACCGACCGTCACTGCTAATTTGAATCAGACACAGCTGGAAGCGCTGAACGACGCTGAAATCGCGTCCTTGACGACAACTTACGCCGCGAGCTTGGGACAGACGCAGGTCGCGTCACTCACGGCCACGCAGCTTGCGGAATTGCAGAACACGCAATTCGCCGCCCTTTCCGTCACCGGCATCAGCGGTCTGACGACTGACCAAATTGGTGCTCTGAGCACGGGGCAGGTCGCCGCCTTGACCGCGACCGAAACGGGTGCCTTGAGCGCCGCGCAAGTCGCTGCGCTGACCGTCACTGACATCGCGGCCATGCCCGCGTTGGAACTCGACTCGATTTCAACCACCGGTCTTGGCGGCCTCTCGTCAGCTCAAATCGGGGCCTTGAGCACGCAGCAGGTCAATGGTTTGGCGATGGCGCTGATTGGTGCCTTGAACGCGACGCAGGTCTCGGCGCTGACCATCACCCAATTCGATGCGCTGAATCCATTTCCATCGAGCATGGCAACCTTTTCCGCTACGGGGATCGCGGGGCTGAGCACGAGCGAGATTGCGTCCCTGAGCACGGCGCAGATCGCGGATCTGACGGTGACCGGGATAAGCGGCTTGCTCGCGTCGCAGACCGCATCCTTGACCACGACCCAGTTTGCCGCCCTGAGCACGACGCAAATCGATGCTTTTTCCGCCACGGGAATCAGCGGACTGGCGACGGCGGAGATTGCGAGTCTGACTTCGGGAGACATCGCGTCCTTGTCCGCGACTGAGATCTCAGGCTTGCTGGCCTCTCAGACCGCGGCTATGTCGACTACCCAGATCGAAGCATTCCAAGTTACTGAAATCAACGCGATATCTTCGTCCGGGATTGTGGGTCTGACGGCCAGCCAAATCGCTGTTCTGACCACGACGCAGGTCGCGTCCTTGTCCGCCACGGACATTGGCGCCTTTGCCCCCAGCCAAATCGCCCTGTTGAGCACGGCGCAAATCGCGGCCCTTCCCGCCACCGGGTTCGGTTATCTCCCGGCAAGCGCGATCGTCGCCATGAGCACCGCGCAGATCGCCGCCTTGAGCGTGACCCAAGACGCGGCCTTCGTCGCAACCGGGGTTTCCGCACTGTCCATCACGCAGTTGAATGCCTTCCAAGCCACCCAGATCGCGGCGCTGTCTGCCTCTGGAATCAGCGGTCTCGCGGCCAATCAGATCGCGGCCCTCACGAGCGACCAGACCGCTGCCTTGACGGCGGATCAGACCGCGGCCTTTGCCGCCACCCAAATCGGGGCGCTTTCGGTGACCCAGCTTGGTCTCCTGCAAACAGATGAAATCGTGGCTCTGCCGGTCTCCGGGATCAGCGGGCTCACCACTGGGCAAGTCGCCGCCCTGACGACGACGCAGCTCGGCGTCATGTCGCCGGATCAGTTATCGGCGTTGGATGACGTTCAGGCGGGAGCGCTCTCGCCGGCGCAACTCGATTCCCTGCAGGCGACACAGATCACCGCGCTTTCAACGACAGGTATTAGCGGGCTTTCGAGCGATCAAATCACGGCCCTAACCGCAACGCAGATCAGCGCCCTATCGACGGTTCAAGCTGTAGCCCTCAACGATGTTCAGGCGGCCGCGCTTTCCGTGACTCAGCTCAACGTTCTCCAGGCGACGCAGATTGCATCTCTTTCCACGACCGCGATCGGTGGTCTTTCCACGGACCAAATTGCAGATCTGTCGCAGACACAAATCGCTGCGTTGACTCAGACGCAGGTGGGTACCCTCAGCAGTGCCCAAGCGGCGGCCCTTTCAACCACGCAGTTCGATGTATTTCAAACTACGAAAATCGCATCGCTGTCGGCCACTGGAGTTGCCGGCCTCTCGACAACCGAAATCACGGTTCTCACGTCAGATCAGCTCGCGGCTTTCACGGCCACGGGAATCGGGGGTCTTACGGGATCGCAGATGTCAGCCTTTTCCGCTCTGCAATTTAGCGGTTTCTCGTCGAGCCAGATAGCCGGGCTTTCCACAGCGGCGGTCACCAACCTGACCACGGATGATTTGGCTGCGTTGAGCACGTCACAGATTTCCTCGCTCACCGCATCGCAAGTTGGTGCGCTGACATCGACCGAAATCGCGGCTTTGAGCCCGGCACAGATCGTAGCGATGACGCCGGCTGAAATTGGCGGGTTGACCACCACGCAAATTCCGCTCATCGCCACCTCGCAGCTTCAGGTCTTACAAGCCACGCAGATTTCCGCTTTGTCGCCCTCCGGCGTGAGCAGTCTTTCGTCCGCTCAAATAGCTGCGCTGACCTCGACTCAGATTGCCGCCTTAACGACGGCGCAGGTCGCCGGTTTAAGTGATAGCCAAGTTTCGGCCTTTTCCACCGGTCAGTTAGGGGCGTTCCAAGTCACGCAAATCCCGGCGCTTTCGGTCACGGGGATTGGTGGTCTTTCCGCCGGTCAGATCGACGCTTTGACGACAACCCAGGCAGATGCCTTGACCACGGCGCAGCTTGCCGCCTTGGATGACACGCAGGTCTCGGCATTCTCCACGACGCAGCTCGAGACCCTCCAGGCGACACAGGTCGGCGCTCTTTCGGCCTTGGGAATCTCGGGTCTCTCGACTGATCAGATCGCGGTTCTGAGCACGACGCAAGTCGCCGGATTAAGCCGGAGTCAAAGCGCCGCCTTGGACGACACCCAGGTATCGGCATTCTCCGCAAGTCAGCTTGGCGCTCTCCAAGCCACCCAAATCGCGGCCATTTCAACCCTAGGGATTTCGGGCCTTTCGAGCGATCAAGTCGCGGATCTCAGTACGACGCAAATAGCCGCGTTCAGCAAATCTCAGATCGCTGCTTTGGATGATGCGCAGACAGGCGCCTTTTCCGCCGGTCAGATCGCCAGTCTGACGTCGACTCAGATCGCGGGAATGTCGGCCTTGGGGATCTCTGGGCTTTCCACTGATCAGATCGCTGATTTGAGCACGACGCAGGTCGCGGCGCTTGCCAGATCACAGATCGCTGCTTTGGACGATTCACAGACTGGCGCCTTTTCCACGAGTCAACTGGCGGCTCTTTCATCGACGCAGATTACGGGGCTTTCCGTCTTGGGACTCTCCGGTCTTTCGAGCGATCAGATTGCGACCCTGAACACGACCCAGGTCGCGGCGCTGAGTGGTTCCCAAGTCGCGGCCTTGAACGATTCTCAATCAGCGGCCTTTACGACAACCCAGATCGGCGCACTTCAGACAACCGCGATTGCAGCTCTCACAGCCACGGCGATCAGCGGACTGTCGAGTGGTCAGATCGCCGCTCTGACGGCGGCACAGGCGGCGGCCCTTACGACGGCACAAATGGCGGTGCTCTCCGATGCGCAAGTTCAAGGGTTGACAGCGACCGATATCGGTTCGCTTCAAACCCAACAGATCGCCGCGCTTTCGATTGATGGGACGAGCGGTCTCTCCCCGACTCAAATCGCGTCCCTGACCAATTCGCAAGCGGCGGCATTTTCAACCGCGCAAATCGCAAGCCTTTCGGCTAACCAAATCGGCGCGCTGACGACTTCGCAGATTAGCAATCTAACAACGACCCAAATTGCCGCGTTGACCACTACGGAGATCTCTGAATTTACGCCGCCTCAGGTTGCGGCCTTGTCCTTGACGGCACTTCAAACCGGGCAGATTCCCGCCCTGTCCGCCAGCGATATTAGCTACCTTTCCGCGACGCAAATCGCAGGGTTGAATACGGCGCAATTTGGGGCTCTGACCGCCACGCAAGCCGCCGCGCTGTCCGCGACGCAGATCGGCGCGATCTCGGTTACAGGGATCGCGGCCCTTCAGGCGAGTGATGTTGCCGCTTGGAATACGGATCAGATTGAATCTCTTTCCGATGATCAAGCCGGCGCCCTTACGGCGGCGCAATTCGAAGCTTTGAGTCCTTCTAAACTCGGGGCGATGTCGACAGACCAAATCAGCGCTCTATCGGCTTCCTCGATTTCGTCGATCACCGCGACGCAAGTGAACGGATTGAATTTAGCGCAGCTTGACGCCCTGACCGCCACTCAAACCAGCGCGATGACCGCAACACAGCAACAGGAAATAAGCGCGAGCATCGCCGCATTACTCAATGGCTGATCCCATAAGATCAAAGTGATCCGCCGGAGGAACAGGGGCTGTCTATCGCGAGCGATAGTTTCCAGATCCACCCCGTGAGGAAGCTCATTTGTTTCCCGCATTGATTGCTATCGAAGCATATATGTCTTCCAGCTCTTTGGTGAACCGTGGCGTATCGCCCAAGGTTTTTTCCCAAGTGAGGGGATCGGCTTTTGCGCGGAACGCATCATAGCGCTCTTTATTGAAAGCGAGGTCGACTGCAAGATTAATATAAGCTGATAAAGACCCTGTGATACCCTCCTCGAGTCCAATCGCTTGCAACAAACTTCCTGCCATGCGCGATATGAAAGTTTGACCCGAGAGAGTGACAATTGGAAGACCCACACGGAGGGCGTCGCTCGCTGTGGTTCCGGCATTATAGGGATAAGTGTCGAGAAATAAGTCGGCGAGAGCGAGACGGGCTCGATAAATTTCCGGTTCCATCCGTTCCGCGAAAATGAGGCGGTTTGGTTCTATGCCTTGCTTGGCAGCGTGGGCCCTTAGATTTTTGAGAGATATTGGGTTGTCCGCGTAGAGCCATAAGACGGAATGACCGGCCCGACGCAAAATTTCCATCCACGCGTTAAATATTTCTTCCGTAATTTTGAAATTATTAGAAAAGCAGCAATAAACAAATTTATCGGCGGGAAGGCCGGCATCATGCCGCGAAACTGATCTCGCAATCGGGAGCGTGCTATCATTGGCCTGGTAGCACCGCGGGAGAAATAAAGGCTTTGGGCGGTATTGGTCAGCTATTGCGGGAGGAATGACGAATTTATCGGCGAGAATATAATCGATCTCCGGCATCGGGACGGGGCCGTTATATCCAAGGTAGTGGCTTATCCCGTTGCCTCCGGTAAATCTATAAGTAGCGATTTGCAGCCTTGACAAAACGGCCTCTAGTTCCTATTATGTTCTCATGGCAAGCCGCTGGAAAACCGACCGCCCCATGTC
>Ga0187852_1001711_pt1 | contig 19744 bp, 15 predicted proteins | sample June2016WEW_6_40_FD_134511 | JGI IMG/M metagenome (GOLD analysis project Ga0187852, IMG submission 134511) | Peatland microbial communities from SPRUCE experiment site at the Marcell Experimental Forest, Minnesota, USA - June2016WEW_6_40 | ecosystem: Environmental > Terrestrial > Soil > Wetlands...
AGGCCAGGCTGACGGCCGTGCCCTCCAACACGGTTTCGACGAGCGCCGGCGACGTACTGGCCGTATGGGCCGGATCGTGGGCGTTGTTGTAGGAAGCGCTGATCGAGTGCCGCCCGACCGCGAGCGTGGAGATGGAGAGGGTAGCCATGCCCGATGCGTTCAACGCGAGTCCGGAGGCGAGCGTTGTAGTGGCGCCGCCGTAGGTGTCGGTGACGCTGACCGTTCCCGTCAGGCTACCTGTGCCCGCGCCGGCGCTCACCGTTACGGTGAAGGTCACGCTCTGTCCGAAGCCCGAGGGGTCCAGGCTGGAGGTGATCGTGGTCGTGGTGGAAGCTACGGTGACGGTTGAGATGGTACCCGTGACCCTGTCGACCAAGCGGGTCGCGTCGTTGCCGGTGTCGGCGATGTAGAGATTGCCCGCACCGTCGAGGGTCACGCCCTGGGGTTGGTCGAGCTTGGCCCGCGTGGCCGGGCAGCCGTCACCCGCTTCGTCGCTCGCACTGCCACAGATCGCGCCGATGGCGTTGCCGGCGACGGTCGAGATCGCACCTGTGACCGCATTGATGACGCGGATCGTGTTGTTGCCGGTGTCGGCGATGTAGAGATTGCCCGCGCCGTCTATGGCCACGAAGCCCGGCGAGTTGAGCGTGGCGCTGGCGGCTGGTCCGCCGTCGCCGGTGTAGGCGGCGCTGCCGTCGCCGGCGATGGTGGAGATGATGCCCGCGCCGGCACAGGCGGTTCCCTGAATGGTGGGAGTGGCCGCTGCGCCGCACACCATGCGGATGCTGTTGTGACCGGTGTCGGCGATGTAGAGATTGCCCGCGCCGTCGAGCGCTGCGCTGCCCGGCTCGTCAAGAACCGTCTGCGTGGCCGGCTCACCGTCGTCGACGCCGGCGGCGAAGGATCCAGGCTGCCCGGCCACGGGAATCATACTGCCTGCGACCGGAGCACCCGATCCTCCCGCGCTCGTTTCGGCCGCGCTCGTTTCGGCCGCGCTCGTTTCGGCCGTGCCCGTTTCGGCCGTGCCTGTCCCGGAAAGGTACGTCGTGCCCAGAACGGTCTTCGCGCCGTTCACCGTGCCCACCAGCACCACCGCTCCCAGGCGCGAGCCAGGCGCAACGGGCGTGAAGGCGACCCACTGCGTGCAGGTGGCGCCCACTGGGAGATTCGCCGCGGCGCAGTTGGATGGACCGGCGCCGGCGAAGTCTCCGTTTGCCGATCCCAGGGTGAGCACTTCCACCCGGCTCACCGCGCCCGCGGCCGTGGCCGTGACCTGAATCTGCTGAGGGTCGGAGGCGACGCCCACCGGTTGCGCGCCGAATTGCGCCTGCGCAAAGGCTTCCGCGAGCATGAATGGCAGAAGGCACGTGATGCGCAGCCGAATCGGGCTCCTCGCGGCGAATTCCGCCCACGGATTGCGGGTGAATGCGCCGGCCTTCAGGAAGGGCTTCGAACGGGCGAGGCAGATCATGTTGAGCTCCGTTAACCTCGCTCCGCGCGAGATCGTCGCCCGGTGCACCTCCAGCGCTCGGACCGTGAAGGACCGGCAGCGGGCCGCCGCCGTCTCGAATCGCCGAGGAAATGCAGGGGTAGGTGCAAACCGCAGGCCCAAGACGAGAGGGACGCATTAGCGGCCCTTAATCACCTGTGCACGGAAATGAAACATCCATTGGAATTGAGAGCGCAAAGGACGTCGCGAATACACGGCACGGACAAATAGCTGTACTCGCCTATCACTTGTGCTCGCGGCGACGCAACGATGTGTAACCAACAAACGAAAGACAACCGCAGATCCTTCGACTTCTTCCGTGCGCCTGCGCGCACTCCGGTCGCTCAGGATGACACGTTGAGGGTTGCGTATCGGTTGCGGCAATGTTGGAATTCCCAGGATTTCGAGAATATCCGTCGCGGTGCGGCTCCCCGCAGAATTACACCACGGCGTTGCGGGCAATCACCGCCCGGTACCACTCCGCGCTCAGCTTGGGAATCCTGCGCTGGGTTTTGAAATCCACGTGGTAAATCCCGAAGCGCTTGCTGTAGCCATCGATCCACTCGAAGTTGTCCAGCAGGCTCCAGAGGAAGTAGCCCTTCACCGGAAAACCTTCCGACGTGGCGCGCTCTAAATGCGTCAGATGGTTGCGCAGGTACATCACGCGGTCGGTGTCTTCAATGCGACCCTCCGCCGTCACTACATCGGCCGCCGAGCAGCCGTTTTCCGTAATGTAAACGGCCTTCGGATTCCAGATCTCGCACACGTTGCGCACGGCCCAGTAGACGCATTCTGGTGCGAGATAAATCCACGGCGAGGCCATCCTTGGAAACGAGGCCGGGTAGGGCTCGATCGCGTAGCCGCGCTCCGAACCGTCGGCACGCACATACGCGGACGTGTACACGTTCAGGCCCACGAAATCCAGTGGGCTGCCGATGGCCTTCATATCGCCCGGCTCGACATGCGGCGCATTGGGCCCTTGCAAATAGCTCTCGGTGTAGGCGCCTTCGAGCAGGGCAGTCAGGAAGGGCGCATTTTCCTCGCGCGTGGCGCGCCGCGCCGCATCCATGTTGGCATGGTCCTCGATCACCGGCACGCCGACGGTGGCGTTCTCCGCTACTCCCACCTCGGCCGCGGGCGCGTTGGCGCGGATGGCCTCGACACCGAGCCCATGCGCGAGGATGCCATGATGCCGCGCCTGGTTCACCTCGGCCGGGGACAGCTTCAATCCCGGCGCAAGCAACCCCGTTTTGTAGCCCAGGTCGGTAAAGGAGGAAAATTCGTTGGTGGTCATGAAGTAGCGCACGCGGTCCGACAACTGCCGCGCCACGTAGCCCGCATAATCGGCAAAAGCCAGCGCCGTGGCGCGCGACTGCCACCCGCCAGCGAGCGCCGCGGGCAGGTCCCAGTGGAAGAGCGTGACGTAGGGCGCGATGTTGTTGGCGAGCAGTTCGTCGAGCACTCGCTTGTAGTAGTCGAGGCCCGCCTGGTTCGGCTGCCCCTTGCCGTTGGGAAAGATGCGCGGCCACGCGATCGACATGCGGTACGCGCCGGCGCCCAGGTCTTTGAGCAGACGCACGTCTTCCTTGTAGAGGTGGTAGGAGTCGTCGGCCACGTCGCCCGTATCGTCGTTGGCGATCTTGCCCGGCGTGTGCGAGAAGATGTCCCAGTTCGACGTTCCGCGCCCGCCCTCATGCACGCCGCCTTCAATCTGGTAGGCCGCCGTCGCGCATCCCCAGGCAAAGCCGGGGGGAAACTGCCGGTTCTCCGGCTTCGATTGCGCGAGGGAAAACTCCGGCAGCGAGACGCCGGCCAGCGCGGAGGTGGTAGCTGCAACCTTGCCAAACTGGCGGCGCGTGATGTTCGTCATGAATGCAACGGTCCTTTCCAAGGCAAAGGGCGATTATAGCTGAGCGCGCATTTGCGCTGCTGGGTGGGGAACCGTTCGCGCAGCGCGGGCTTATCTTCTGACGACCCATATCTCTCGCGAAGCTTCTCCGGCCAGGGACAGACGACACGCCCTGGCCTCTTTGACGCTTTCGCCATCTTCCACATTGGCGCGATACTGGGCCAGGCCAAGGCGGAGCGCGTCGAGCATCTCTTCTCCTTCGAAAGGTTTGGTCAGACAGCGGAAGATCCGGCCCTCGTTCACCGCGGCAATGGCGCGATCGAGATCTTTGTGGCCGGCGAGCAACATTCTTACCGTATGCGGCGCCAATTCGCGCACCCGGTCCAGAAACCCGGTTCCGTCCAGCCCCGGCATGCGCATATCGGAAACGACGATGGCAAACGGGCCGAAAAGGTGAATGGTCGCTATGCCCTCTGTGCCGCTCGAAGCGGTCTCAACCGCGAATTCGCCGTGCAGCATGCGCTCGAGACCCTCGAGGACGCGCTTGTCGTCGTCAACAATGAGAATTCGCTCCGCCATGGTCTTGCTTTTGCCTGGCATCATCGAGTCATAGCCTCTGCTTCCGCATCCCTGCTGCCAGCAGCATCCCGGTCGTCAGCCCTGTTCCCGTCGCCGGTCCGATCCTTGCCGCCGCATCGATCGACAATCTGCAATTCCGGAGTCCGCAACTCCGCCCTCGCGCGCGCGTGAGGCGCACGGAGTACACGAGACATCCTCGCTCAGTTATCGGCAGCGTTAGTCTGGACCATCAGGAGCGTAGGCGGAATTCTTTGAAAACAGGGATCGAGGGACCAAGGGAACAAGAGAACGATGAAACAACAGAGGCAACATGCAAAAAGGCCGCAGCCCAATGCCCCGGCTGCGGCCTTCTTGTGAGTGATTTGCCTGCAAATGGAGAGTGCGCGAAGCGCGACTGCCCCACCGCGGGTGGTCACATTTCCTTTACGCCTTCCACAAACGCCTTCAGCTTGCGGCTGCGGCTGGGATGGCGCAGCTTGCGCAGCGCCTTGGCTTCGATCTGGCGAATTCTTTCTCGAGTTACCTGGAAAGATTGTCCCACTTCCTCCAGCGTGTGCTCCGACCCGTCTTCGAGGCCGAAGCGCATCTTGATGACGCGCTCTTCGCGCGGCGTGAGCGTGCGGAGGACCTGCGAGGTGTACTCCTTCAGGTTCACGCCGATCACCGCTTCGGAAGGCGACACGGCCTGGCGATCTTCAATGAAGTCGCCCAGGTGCGAGTCTTCTTCTTCACCGATCGGCGTCTCGAGCGAGATGGGTTCCTGCGCGATCTTGAGCACCTTGCGCACCTTGGCCACGGGAATGTCCATGCGGCGGGCAATCTCTTCGCTCGAAGGCTCGCGGCCCAGTTCCTGCACAAGCTGGCGGCTGGTGCGGATGAGCTTGTTGATGGTTTCGATCATGTGAACTGGAATACGAATCGTCCGCGCCTGGTCCGCAATGGCGCGCGTGATCGCCTGCCGGATCCACCACGTGGCGTAGGTCGAAAACTTGTAGCCGCGCCGGTACTCGAACTTGTCCACCGCCTTCATCAGGCCGATGTTGCCCTCCTGAATCAGGTCCAGGAACTGCAGCCCGCGATTGGTGTACTTCTTGGCGATCGACACTACCAGCCGCAGGTTGGCCTCGATCAACTCGCGCTTGGCCTGCTCGGCGTCCATGTCGCCCTGGATCATTTCGCGCTGCGTGCGCTTCAGCTCGGCAATCAACACGCCCGCATCGGCCTCGATCTTCTCGAGATCCGTGCGGCAATTCTTCTGCTGCCTGCGGTATTCCTTCTTCAGATCCTCGCTCTTCGAGGCCTCGTGCTTCTGTTCGAGCGAACGGATCTGCCGCTCCAGCGTGCGCATGGTGTCCACGGTCTTGTTGACCTTGTCCAGCAGGCGCTTGCGCTCCATGGCCGTGTACTTGAGTTCGCGCACGATGCGCGATACGTGGACCTTCTCGCGCGCGATCGACCAGCGCAGCCGCCGCGCCTCCCTCACCTTGGCCTTGTTGCCCGGTGCAATCGCAGCTTGTTTCTCTTCAAGCTGCGCGACCTTCTTCTGGTGCTTCACCAGTGCGTCGGTGCGCGCCACGGTAGCCTTCACGCGCGCCTGCACCACCTCTTCGGTGAGCTCTTCCTCGTCGAAGACAACCACTTCTTTCACGTTGCGCACACCGCGCTTCAGGTCTTCGCCCAGCGCCGCGATTTCGCGGATCACAATCGGCGAGCGCGAAATCGCCTTCAGCACGCGCATTTGCCCGCGCTCGATGCGCTTGGCAATCTCCACTTCGCCCTCGCGCGTCAGTAGCGGCACCGTGCCCATCTCGCGCAGATACATGCGCACCGGGTCGTTGGTCTTCTCGAGCGTGCCCGGCGTCAGATCCAGCTCGACGTCCTCGCCTTCCTCCGCCTCCAAATCCTTTTCGCCGGGAAACTTGGGAGCGTCCAGCAGATCGATGCCCTGACCGCTGATGGTGGTCATCAGGTCGTCGAGATCGTCGGGCGAGCCAATCTCATCAGGAAGCGCGTCATTCACTTCGCCGTAGGTCAGATAGCCCTTCTCTTTGCCGGTCTCGATCAGTCCGTGCACTTCGTCTTCAAATTTGTCGTCAATCGCCAAATGATTCCTGCTCTCTTTTGGGCGCCGCGGGAAGCCCCGCGTCCTGCCCATTTTCGATTCTTGGGACCGCATGCCCCGACGGGCCGGCCGGTCACGCGCGCCTGCGCGCTTCAACTCACAAGACAACTCGCCGCGCTGCGAAGACAGGATTGGGCCGAATGGCGCCGCGCGCCCGCACCTTATCGTTATCGGCAGCGAGCCCCGATCCCGCACACGCATGGAAGATTTCCGTGAGGAAATCCTCGCGCGCGGACACATCCGCATCTCCGCTTAAGCGGCTGTTACTTGAACTCGGAACAGGATGGCAGCGCTTCAGGTTTGGCCTGGGTCGCCCGCGAGCCGAAGCTCATGTGTGGGGCAAAGGGGCGCGCATCCTCACAGAGATCAACAGATTACCACAGTACAGCTTCCCGGCGCCAGCACCAATCCGGCGGCAGAATTTGCCCCATCTAGCCCGCTGCGGGCCCGGTCAGGCGCGGATTGCGGCCATCCGCTCCTTTTCCTTTTATTTAGACGCGCGAAAGGGTCATTGCGACGCAAAAATCCGCACCATTGCCGGGCGGGTCGCCGCCTAGCAAGTTCTATGATTTCAGCGGCTTGCGGATGTGCAACTGCCTCAATGCCTGGCCCAGTTCCAGCTTCTGCCGCGCCAAGGGGGTGCGTGCCGCGGTTTCTTGAATAGGGAAGGGGCAAATCTGCTATCGTGTATCCCCAGGTATCAAAGACGTGATTTGGGGTGCGCGGCCCCACCAAGACATTTGAGCGTCCCCAAAACTGCGAATGCATCGCGCCAGAACTGCGAGAGGTGCCTTGTGGCGAAGCTCCGTCGCTACGTCGATTTGCTTTCTGTTGCGCTATCGATCCTGCTGTTGACCGGCTGTCGCGGTACTGACACCGCATCAACCAGGAGACTCGCTGAGAGCGGCAATGCAAAAGCTCAATACGACCTAGGAAACAGGTACGCTTTTGGCAATGGCGTGCAACAAGACTATGCGCAAGCGGCCATATGGTTCCGCAAGGCCGCCGAGCAAGGGAGTCCCGACGCACGGTTAGAACTTGGCCTTTTTTACTCCTACGGTTATGGCGTGCCTCAGGACTACCGAGAGGCTGCGATTTGGTTTCGCATGTCTGCCGACCAAGGCAACGCTAGAGCACAAGCAGCGCTAGGACACCTTTACGAAACGGGCCTAGGCGTGTCCCAGAACTATGCGGTAGCAGCAGATTTGTATCGCAAGGCAGCTGAACAAGGATACGCACCTGCGCAATCAGCCCTCGCAATGCTTTTTGAAGCCGGCCGAGGGGTGAACCAAGACTATGCAGAGGCAGCAGATTTGTATCGCAATGCGGCAGAGCAGGGCAACGCCGATGCACAGACACGTCTAGGAGTGTTCTACGAAAATGGCAAGGGCGGCGTCCCCAAGGATTATCAAGAGGCAGCGGATTGGTACCGGAGAGCAGCAGAGCAGGGCGACACCGAGGGGCAAGTGATGCTAGGACTGCTTTACGAGCTTGGACGCGGATTCCCGCAAGACGAGGTAGAAGCGCATTTCTGGTATGTGCTGGCGGCCTCTGGGCCGGAGGGAAGGGGACAGGTTTTGGGCGAAATGTCCCGTGACAGAACGGCAAAAAAGCTCACCCCTGCTGAGCTATCAGAAGCGCAAGAACGCGCAGAAAAGTGGCTTACAGAACACCCACGAAAATAGCGTAAAAGCTGATCGCGCTTCGATGATCGAAGACGAGAGATGAAGCTACCCCGTGCGCTCTAGTTCACGTAGATGTTTCTCCAACTCAAGAATGTCTTGGGAGACACGGATACGCTCCTCTTGACTTCCATCATTTCCGGCAGGAATGGATGCCCTCTTGATAACGATCTGCCATTTTATCGCCTGAATTTCCAGGTCTCTAATTATTTCCATATCCTGGTGGTGGGAGCGATGATGCACGCTTTGCTCCAACAGTAGCTTCCCAAGGAGCTGAAACTGCTCCTGATTCGCCGCTGTGTCTTCAATGCGCTCGCGCTTTCGTCTGGAAACAAGTCGCTCAAAGAGCCCTTGTGGAAGATTCGGCAAGACAAATTCCCACCAGTTTTCCCGCTTATCCCTCATTTTCTTGTCAAACGCCAACAGCTCATCATGAAGCTCCTCGTATTCCCCTTCGCTCTTCGAATCGTTCATGGCCGCTTCAACGAAGAACCTTTCAAATGGCAATAGGCCGACATTCGCCCGCGTTTCCACGCGATCCCGCCGCCGGAGCGCCGCCTGCCGCAGCTCCTCGCGCAACACCGCCGAGTCGATGCCCAGTTTCTGCGCCGCGTCCGCGGCAAACTGATCGCGCGAAAGTTTTTCCGGGATGCGCCGGATGTGAGGCAGCAGGAAATTCATCGCCTTCACCTTTTGCTCCGCGCTGGCGCCGGGGTAGAGGAGCCGCGCCCGCTCAATCAGATAATCCGCTTGCCGCCGCGCCCCGCGAATCGCTTCCTTATAGACCTCGACGCCCCGTTCGCGGACATAACGGTCGGGGTCCAATCCGCCTTCAAGCGTGACCAGCTTGATGGTGAAACCTTCTTCGGTCAGCAGGGCGATCGACTTCTCGGCCGCATTCGCGCCAGCCGCGTCGGGATCGAAGTTCACCACCACATTCGAGGTGTGCCGCTTCAAAATCGCCACTTGCAGCTCGGTGAAGGCCGTGCCGCTGGTGGCGATCACATTCTGGATTCCGCTCAGAAAGACGCTGATGCAGTCCATCTGCCCTTCGACCAGCAACGCAAACCCCACGCTGCGGATCGCCGTCTTCGCCTTGTCCAGGTTGAAGAGGACTTGTCCTTTTGAATAAAGCGGCGTCTCCGGCGAGTTGATGTACTTGGGCCCGGCCTTATCGCCCTCCGACGGCGTGCCCAGCATCCGCGCCGTGAAGGCAATTACGCGCCCGCCTTCGTTCGCGATGGGAAAGACCACGCGCTTGCGGAAGCGGTCGTAGAGCCGTCCGTGGCCGCCGTCTTCCTGTTCCTTCGAGCTGAAGAGGCCGCTGGCGCGGAGCGTGGCTTCGTCGGCCATGCCGCTCAGCCGGTCGCGCAGGGCGTTGAAGCTGTCGGGCGCGTAGCCAATCCTAAATTTCTTGATCCCCTCCTCCGATAGCCCGCGACCGGCAAGGTATTCCCGCGCCAGCGCGCCTTCCGGTGATCGTAACTGCTCCTCAAACCACGCCGCCGCGGTCTCGTGCAGCTCCAGTAGCTTGGTGCGCAGGCGCGCCTCGGCGGCCTCTTCCGGCGAAGAAAACTCGCGTTTGGGCAGGGGGATGCCGCACTTTTGCGCGACGATGCGCACCGCCTCGGGGAAGGTCACGTTCTCGATCTTGCCGACAAACGAAAACACGTCGCCCGACGCCTGGCAGCCGAAGCAATAAAAGAACTGTTGCGAGCCTCCGTTTACGTTGAACGACGGCGTCTTTTCCTTGTGGAACGGGCAAAGCCCCTTGAACCTCTGCGCCCCCGCGCTGCGCAGACGAATGTAGCCCTCGATCACCTTGACGATGTCGGCCTGCTGCTTGACGGTTTGGGCGAAATCGGACACGGAACGGACTTGTATTGAGGATAAGGCGCGCCACGGGCTGAGTTGTGTGGAACAGGTGGATTACCGGTTCGGAACCGTCCGGCCGCATCGCACAGCCAAATCCGCAAGTGTGGAGTAAAATTCGCGGCATGAAATTCCTTCTAGCCGGAACCCTTCTTCTGCTGGCCGCTCTACAGGCGGGTGCGCAGCAGGCTCCGCCAAGCCCAAGCACCGACCGGGGCGGCAAAGCTCCCGAAGGCAACTGTGGGATGCTCTATGGGAAAGACCACGTTTTGATGTTCTGCGCACCCGACGGTTGGACCCTGGACACCGGCATCATGAACGATCAGGGAATTTATGCAGTCTTTTACCCTGCGGGCTCAAACTTTCTCGATGCAAAGAACTCAGGAACCTTTATGTATTTCAACGTCGCTGGTAAAGAGGGGGATTCGACGGTGACGGAGATGATGGCTAACGATGCCAAGGAGGTGAAGCAAGATGCTCCGGATACCGTTGCCGTCCAGGCTGATCCGATCAAGATAGGCGATGTCTCTGTGCCCGTCCTCCGCTTCGCCCCCGGCGCCTTCGACCGCTTTGAGGCCGTCGCCTATATCGGGGAGGAAAAGGTCCTCGTTATGGTCGTCATCTCCTCCAAAAACGAAGCTAACTTCAACAAGGACTATGCGGCCTTCGTGAAACTGGTTCAGTCTTACAAATTCATCAGTTCGAATGTGACCATCGAAGGCAAGTAGCGGCCGACGCCCGCCAGGCCCCAAGACGAAGCAAAATGCCTGTTGCAACGAATATCTCCCTGCTGCATCCAATAAAGTGCAGGTCGAGAGCGGGGGATCGGCGCCCCTATTCCCTACTTACTACTCCCTGTTCCTGCCCCGGAGGTTCAACCATGTCGCTCAGAGCTGTCAAAGAGATTTACCAAACCAAACCCACCATCGAGGGCGCCGGCGTCAAGCTGCAGCGCGCCTTCGGCTTCGGCAAGACCCAGGAGTTCGATCCGTTCCTGCTCCTCGACGACTTTCGCAATGAGAACCCGGCGGATTATATCGCCGGCTTTCCCTGGCACCCGCATCGCGGCATCGAAACCATTACGTACGTCCTTGCCGGCGAGGTCGCGCACGGCGATTCGCTGGGCAACAAGGGGCGCATGACCGCGGGCGACGTGCAGTGGATGACCGCCGGCAGCGGCATTCTGCACCAGGAGATGCCCAAGGGCGACGAGCGCGGCCGCATGCACGGCTTCCAGTTGTGGGCGAACCTGCCCGCGCACTTGAAGATGACCGATCCGCGCTACCAGGACATTCCGTCGAGCGCCATCCCCGAGGTCACGGAAGACGATGGCACCAGGGCGCGCATCATCTGCGGCACATTCTGGGGCAAAACCGGGCCGGTCGAAGGCGTGGCCGCCGACCCGCGTTACGTGGACATCTCCGTACCGCCCTTCAAGCGCAAGCGTATCCAGGTGGAGACCACGCGCAACGCCTTTGCCTACGTCTTTGCGGGTTCGGGCTCCTTCCGCGACGCCTCGGCGCCGCAGGCGGTGCTGACCGAGTCGGCTATCGACCCCAACGCCGAGCCGGTGTACGACGCGAAAAACCATTCGCTCGTGCTTTTCGACCGCGGCGACGAGATCGTGGTCAAGGCCGGCCCTGAGGGCATTCGTTTTCTGCTCGTCTCGGGCAAGCCGCTTGAGGAGCCCGTGGCGTGGTATGGACCCATCGTCATGAATACCCAGGCCGAGCTGCGCCAGGCCATGGCCGAACTCCAGAACGGAACCTTCATCCGCCACGGATAAGCGTGCGGCGTTCTGCTCTCATTTGAGATGCTCCGATCTCAGGGGTTCCTGCCGGTAGAGTTCGGCGGTGTGCCGCGCCGCGACGCCAATCGCCATCACGGCCATGGCCGCGGCTGCGATTGCGCCTCCCAGATCGAAGAGCAGCAGTCTGTGCCCGAACACCGTCGAGTACGGGCTGCGCAGCGCGGCCAGATTGCCGAGCACGAGCAGAATGCGAATCTCGGTGGGACCGAAAAACCCTCGAGATAGCTCGAAGCGCGACAAGGTGTAGGTGGCGAGATAGCTCTCGCTTGAAAGCACGAGGAATGCGATCAGCATCGCCATCGCGATCGGCCAGTGCAGCAACCCCGACGCGCCCAGGCCGCACATCAGCGCCACGGCGCCCAGAATGTCCACCATGTGATCGACGTAGAATCCGTATCGCGGACGCTCCTGGCGGCGCACGCGCGCCAGCGTTCCATCCAGGCTGTCGCCCAGCCAGTTCAGCGCGAGGCACACGATCGCGAGCAGCAAGGCCCGCGGCTCCCAACGCGCCAGCGCATAACAAAGGCCTGCTGCGATCTGCGCGCCGAGCCCCAGCAAGGTCAACTGATCCGAGCTGACCCGGCGCGGCGCCCGCTCCGCCATCCAGGTGAGCGCCCGCTTCTCGATATGCGCTGTGAGCGACTGATTGACGCGCCGCGCATTCTGAAAAACCGTCTGATTCCCTCTCGTAATTGCCTGCGTACTCATGTTCGTCTCCCTTCTTGTGGTCATACCCGCCGTCCGGACGTTACGTCAGTCCGGTAACGCAACCAGCCAGACCACACGAAAAACAATGTTCTGCTGACTCGGATTCGCATTGGCCCAGTAGTCGCGCACCTCAAACTGAATCGAGTGCAACGAATCGACCGGTCGCATGAACGCGATGCCGTAGTTCAAGGCGTTGCCGGTTTCAAACATCCGCGTGTATCCGCCGACGATAAGCGGCAAACCGTGTTTTGTTTTGTGGCTGAGGGGCAGCACAAGATCCGTGCTCAGGTAGCCGGAAACAGGGCTCCGATTTGCCTGCGGACCCATGACGCCGGTTTCGAGGTCAAGAAAAGGCAGGATCGCAAACAGGCCGCCGCACTGTACGGTCGGTTTCACCGACGCTGAAGATTCGGACGCATCTGCGCCGCAGGTGAGTCCGGCGCGATAAAACCAGTTATAGGCTCCGACACCCGCGGAATCCGGCGTGGGTTTTGTCGCGGGCATCGTTTGCGTCTGAGCGCATGCCATTGCCGGCAGGAAAAGAGCAACGAAGATCTCTCGCACCATTTTGGCTTTCATGGTGAATCCTTTCTGCATGGGTTTTGCTGATTCAATTTGTGCTATCTGCGCAGCGCGTCCCGCGTGGCGCGCAGCGTAAACTCCAGCGAATCGCGCGGCACACTCTCAATGAACGGGCCGATCGCCCAGCCCAACCCGACGGGAATCGAGCGCGAGAGCGAAACCGACTCGATCTCGATGTAGAGGCCGCCGTCCCGCTCCTCATAGCTCCAGTAGGTGTTCATGCGCCACAGAAAGCCGTGCTCCTCGCCGGGATTGAGGGTGCGCTCGTGCGCCGTTCCCGGCGCATCGATTTCCGCAATCTGCGTGCTGCGCGAAATGCTGAATCCATGCTGCCCATCAAGCCGCCCAAACGTTACGTCGTACGCCGTGTCCATCACCACGGTCAGCACGTGCTTCTGCCGCACCCGCATCGTCGCTTGAAAATGATCGCCGTCGTGCTCAAGGACGCGCGCCGAGAGTACCTGCGGCGCATAAACCTTGGGATAGGCATTGAAATCCTTCATCAGCCGCTCGAAGTCCGCTGCTTTTCCGCCGGCAATGAACGCCGCGCCGCGCCAATCGTGCAAAAGCGCTTCGGGCAATTCCGTGCCCGCCCCGGTCGTCAGTTGCTCGACGATCAGATCGCCCCGGCGCAGACGGGCAAGATCCACGGAAGCGAGAAAGCTCCCCGCGGACCGATGCCGGGCGGCTGCTTGCGCCTCAACGCGCTCCACGTAAGAATTGAATGCGGCTGTCGCTGCGGGCGTGGGCTCGGCCGCGACCCATGCCGGCGCGGCCACGAGGAGCAGCAGTGCCAAATATTCGCAACCGCTTTGCTTGCGTTCGCTCATGCACTGGACCTTAATCGTTCCTGCGATGCGGCGCAATGCAAGGCGTCTCATTTATGAGCGAATAAATCCTCACCGTGCAAGTACTTCGATTAGCGCGATTTGGCAAGAGTTCTCCCACGCGCGGTCGAGTCCCGCGGCCCAATCTCCATCGGCTACACTGATCTGAAAGCCATGACGGAAGACAGCAACGGCCCACGGCCTGCCCCGCGCTATCGCTTCGGAATCTTTGAGGTGGATGCCGCCACGGGCGAGCTGCGCCGCCAGGGCCTGCGCGTCAAACTGAACACGCAACCCTTGCAACTGCTGCTGATACTGCTCGACCGGCCGGGTGAGCTCGTGACGCGCGAGGAGATCGAGCGCGAGCTCTGGCCCGACGGAACCTTTGTCGATTTTGAGCACGGCGTGAACTCGGCCGTGAATCGCATTCGCGAAGCCTTGGGCGACAACGCCGCCAATCCACGCTTCCTTGAGACTCTGGCCCGCCGCGGCTATCGCTTCATCGCGCCGGTCGAGCGCGCCGATTTGCGTGAAGACTTGCCGCGCAAAGACCCCTCGGCCGATGAGGACCGCGCTCCCGGCGATGGTTCGCCGGCGGCGGTTTCTGAATCCGGCGCCGGCACGGCGGTAAAAGATCTCAGCCCCTCCGCGAAGCGCGGGCGCAAAGCGCGCATCCGGATTCTCGCCACACCGGAGGAGCTGCCCAAAACCTCGTATGCAGTGGTGCAAATGCTCTTCATCCTCTTTCAACTGATGTACCTGGGGTTTTATGTGGGGGCGCTGGCGAATCTGGCGGAGATTGCCGACCTTCTTTCGCCGCTGCCTCATGCGGAGTCGATTGACCGCGTCCTCATCGTCACGGCCGCGATTCTGATCCCCGTACGCGCCTTTGTGCTTTGCGCGGCTCTCTTTCACGCGCCGGATTTCCGCGGGATATTCCGCAAGATCTGGCCGTTTCTCTTTCTCTGCGACGAGTTGTGGTCGCTCGCGCCCTTTCTGCTTCTCGACCACATCAACTTCGGCTTGGCGCTGGCCGCGACCACGTTGCTGGTCTACTCGCCCTTTGCGCAACGCTCGCTGGTCCTGATGGGCGCAGGCGGCGCCAAAGGCGAAACCGCCTCGGAGGCGTAGTTCTCATTCATCACACGGAGACGAGGGCAGAAGAGTCATCCCTCAGCGGCTGCAGCCGCAAGATTGATGGGGCTTCGTGCGGCACGGTCGTGACGAAATCACGCAGTCTCAATACCGGCTCCGCTGACTCGCCGGCTCGCGGGTTTCCTAACACCGCTAACTCCGCCCACCTCGCGGACGCCGCTAAACTAAGACTGTGACCTCAATCCAGTCCTTCATCCGCCGCCTGCCCAAGGCTGAGCTGCATCTGCACCTCGAAGGCACCATTGCGCCGGCCACGCTGGTCGAGCTCAGCGCCCGCAACGACAAATTTCCCTTAACGCTCCACGAGGCCGAGCGGCTTTATCGGTTCTCCGACTTCAGCGAATTCATCGAGTCCTTCAAGGCCGTCACGCGACGGCTGAAAGAGCCTGAAGATTACGAATTGATCGCGTGGCGCATGATGCAGCAGTTGCACGCCCAGGGCATCGTCCACGCCGAGGTCTTCATCTCCGTCGGCGTCATCTACATGTGGCGCAACTTCGATCCGCGCGCCTTCGAACCCATCTTCGCCGGCCTGGAACGCGCCCGCGAGCGCGCCGCCCGGGAGTTGAGCCTCTCGCTCTACTGGATCTTCGACGCGGTCCGGCACTTCACCGTCGAAGAGGCCGAGCGGGTCTTCCGAAAAGCCGCCGAACTGCGGCCGTACTACCCCTCCATCGCCGGCATCGGCCTGGGCGGCGACGAGCGCCACACCGGCTCCGCGCCATTCCGCGATCTCTACGCCCAGGCCCGCGCCGCCGGCCTGCGGCTGACCAACCACGCCGGCGAAACCACCGGCCCAGAGGCTATCTGGGAGGCGCTCGCCATCGGCTCCGAGCGCATCGGCCATGCCGTCTCTGCTATTCAAGACGAGAAACTACTCCAAAACCTGAGAGCGCGGAGCGCCATTGGGCTCGAACTGAACCCCACCTCCAACGTCCGCACCGGCGTCTGCCCCTCCTTCGCCGCTCACCCGCTGCGCCGGTACTTCGAACGGGGCCTGCTGGTTACGCTCAACTCCGACGATCCCGCTCTCTTCGGCTCCGATCTCGCCAACGAGTTCCTCCTCGCGCATACTGAACAAGGGTTTACGCGGGAGGAGTTGCGCCGCCTGGCCGCCAATTCCATCCGCGCCAGTTTTCTTCCCGAGGCCGAAAAAGCCTCCTGGCTAACCCGAATCGACACCATTGAGTAAATACCGCCCGCGTTTTCCGCACCCACTTCGCCAGCCAGCCAGATGCATTTTGCGCTATCATGTATACGTAGGAGGCTATTCGCGATGTGCACGCAAGTTGACGCTCTCAGGCCCGTAGATGAAACTCCCGCACAGGAGAAGCCGGGATTCACTGCCTTGCGCGTGATCACCTGGTTCTCCGTGGGCATGGCAGTTGCCGCGCTGGGCATTTTCGTGGGCGCGGAGATGCGCAGCCGCTACCGCTTCAAGAAGCGCACTCCGTACGATTTCTATTCGAACGCCGGCGAGCAGGAAGCCAGCGAATTCGGCGTCGGCGTCTAAGACGCTGCCCCTAAGCTTGGTTTCACGCGATGCCGCCTTCGGGCGGCATCGTCGCGTCTGGAGCTTTCCTCGACAGCAACTCAGCGCCTGAATCGCGAGAGGAAGTACAGAATCGCCGACAGAACGACGCTGATCAGGACACACGTCCCCAGCGGAAAATGGAACGAGAAGTTTTTGCCTTTATAGGAAATATCGCCGGGCAATCGTCCCAGCGGCAGACCCGTGCGCGCGGCCACAAGGAGCAACGCGCCCAGCAGCGCAATTGCCAGTCCGGCGCCCAGCAGCGTTTTTCCGAGTTCGTTCATCGGCGTCCTGTCCATGGCTCGCGAGGCCTGGTCCCTGCTTCTTCACTTCGTCCCGATCAACCGGAGGCGCGCCGTGAACGCCCTTCCTTGCGGCTGGCTGAAGGTTCCGTATTGCGGCGAATCCACGACGTTGTTTACCACCGCGGGATTCTGGCTGCCGGTCGCGTTCTCCATCACGCCGCGCAGCCCCCAATACTGCCCGTGAAAATGGAACTTCCACTCCAGGCCGGGGCTGAAGTTCACGAAGTCTGGAAAGCGCTCGGCTCCCGCCGTGCCAACCACCTGCTGGGCCGCATTCACGGCCGTAAAAGGGAATCCATTGTGCCAGTCGAACAAATAGACGAAATCCCACTGCTTCTTGAACATCGCAAGCGGAACCGGAAGCCATCCCCACGAGATCACGCGATGCGGCGTGTCCCAGGCGAGCGGCCCGCTCTGCTGCGCGCCCAGGGGCGACGGCGTGGGCAAGTAGTCGAGCGCCGCGTTGGTCCGCGCCGAGGAGTGCGTGTAGGAGAGATACATCGTCGATCCGTTCGCGAAGAGCCGCCGCGCATCAATTTCCTCAGAGCTGTAACGGTCCTCGCGGCCATTCGTCAACAGGTATTCGCCCGCCAGCGCCGCCGGCCCGCTCTGATTCGCAAACGCCGGCAGATCCATGGTGCGCTTGTCCAGGAAGTTCGCGCCGGCCACGATCGACCACGGCAACTCCCGCTCCACGCCGGCGCTCCAGTTGACCGCGCGCGGAGCGCGCAGCGCGGGCTGATTCCAGGTAAACTCGGATTCCTCGGCCGGCCCCACAGGCGTTACGCCGTCCGCCTGGTAATACGTGTCGTAGCGAACGCCGGCAAAGCTCTGCGCCAGGTACTCGAGTTGCGTGTGCTCGTAGTAGAGCCCGATTCCCGCCGAAATCTTGGTCTTATCTTTGTCGCCCGGCGGCGCATAGACGGCCGCGAGGCGCGGCGCCACCAGCGGCCGCCGCACAATTTCATCCCAGTCGAAGCGCAAGCCCGGCTCCAGCAACAGTCCCTTGGGCAGCCATCCCTTCGCCGCCTGCCAACGATCCTGCACATAAGCTCCCACCTCGCCGTTGTGCATCGTGAAGGCGGGCGCAGGCGCAAAGACGCTCTCGCGGTCCAGCGTCCCGTCTTCGCGCAGATAACTCACCGGTGCGCGCAACTGATCCTGGTTGTAGCCGATGTGGTCGAGATCCAGGCCCATCTTCAGGTCGTGCTGCCCGGCCCAGTGCCGCGGCGGCAGATACAACGCCGCTGTTCCCTCCAGCCGCGCGGAGCGCCCGGTCAGATTCTCGAAGTAACTGCCCTCGGCCGTCTCCGGCGTGATCGCGTAAGGCGTGTTTCCGCGCGGCTCGTGCCCGTCGCGGAAGCACATCTCGCCCAGGCCCACGTCGAGCAACGCTCCGCCGAAGCTCCATTGATTGCGCAAGTAGGGCAACCAGGCGATGATGTCGCGATTGGTTGTGCTTGGCTGCGGAGTGAGCGCGGAGATGCCCTCATACGGCGAGTGGTAATCGTTGGCGAGCAACCCCGCGGTAAGAATGTCATGCGGCGAAAGATCGATCTGCGCCTTGGCCAGATTGCTGCCGCGCACCAGCGGGTCGGTATCGGCGTTGGCCGGCAGCTCGGAGATGTAAATGTTGTCGTACTCCAACTCCACACCGTCGTACCACCACGCGCGGTTGCGCTCAAGCGGCCCGGAGAAGGTGAAGCGCGGCACGAATTTGTCGAAGCGGATTCCGTTCACGTCGCGGTAAGAGGGAATGAAGTTGGTGGCGTTGAAGCGGAACTTGTTGTCGCCCATGCCGGTGGAGAAGGCCAGCACGCCTCCCGTGGCGCGGCCGTACTCGACCGGATAGCGCGTCGTCTCGGCATCGATGGAGCGCACCGCATCTACGCTGACGCGCATGTCCAGCGTGCCCCCGGCCGGCGAACGCACATCGAATCCGTCGACCGTGTCCAGTGTCTCCCACGTTTCCGATCCGGCCACGTGCACCTGCTCGGTCGCGTCCTGGACCACGCCGGGGAAGTACGGCAGCAGATAGCGGATGTCGCGCGAGGTTTGATAGGGGATGTTGACGATCTCCGGCGTATTCATGGTCGACTGGCCGGGAACCTCCTGGGTGTCGATCCCCGGCGGCGACGCCGTGACGTTGACCTGCTCACGCACAATCTGTTCGTGCGCGAGCGCCACTTTGATGCTCGTCTGGCCGGCTTCGATTCCGCTCGCGTCCGTCGCGTAGAATCCGGGCTTCTCCACATGGAGTTGGTACTCGCGCTCCTGCCGCAGGGTATAGCTGCAACTTCCCGCGAAGTCCGTACGCAGATGCGCCGGCGCCTGCCCCGGCTCCGTCACCGTCACCAGCGCGCCTTCGACGGCGACGCCATTCTCGTCCACAACCGTCAATGTCACCGGCGCGCTCGCTGCCTGCGTCTGCCCGCCCGCCAGCGCGGCAGAGAGCCACAGAAGCAGAGCCGGCATGGCCCGCCATGCGCAATCAGGACGCAGCATGAAAACTGCCCGCCTCGGTAGTGACCTTAAGATCGGTCATCGGTGGTCAAAAGCGGCCCTGGAGATTTGCCGCAGACGTGATAGTTTTACTCCGCCACGGTCGGCCGGGGCAAGGCGCGGAGTCCGCCGGCAGCGCCGCCTTCCAGTAATTCCAAGAGCGGAAGGAAACGCGAGTGAAACGCAGAACGGCCACCCTTGCGGGTAGCCGTTCTGCTGACATCCGATCACTGACAACTGTTCTTACCGCTCTCCCTTGCGCCAGTTGACGAGATCGCCCAGGGTGGTGGTGGAGCTGGAGACAGGCGCTTTGTGCACGCTCTCCTTGTAATGCTCGACTGTAGAGCGGCTGGCTTCCTGGCCCGAAACGGCACGCAGGCTCAAGCCCACCTTCTTCTCCTCGACGTTGATCTTGATGATCTTAAAGTCGTGCTCCAGGCCCTGTTCGAGCTTGGAGTGGTCGCCTCCTTCGCCGGCTTCGGAGATGTGGCAGAGGCCCTCGACGCCCTCGGCAATTTCGACGAATGCGCCGAACTGCGCGGTGCGCAGAACCTTGCCGTGCACCACGTCGCCCACGCGGTGGGTGGCAAAGAAACTCTCCCAGACATCGGGCTGCAACTGCTTGATGCCCAGCGAGAGGCGGCGGTTCTGCGGCTCCACGCCGAGAACGACGGCCTTGACCTCTTCGCCCTTCTTGACCACTTCCGAGGGGTGCTTGACGCGCTTGG